>Ga0224512_10000739_pt1 | contig 33571 bp, 30 predicted proteins | sample SF_May12_sed_USG_4_FD_169103 | JGI IMG/M metagenome (GOLD analysis project Ga0224512, IMG submission 169103) | Sediment microbial communities from San Francisco Bay, California, United States - SF_May12_sed_USGS_13 | ecosystem: Environmental > Aquatic > Marine > Sediment | place: USA... | reverse complement strand
GTTTCAGGGGAGCTCGCAGTATTCGGGTGGTGTTTCAGATCGGTGTTTCAGATCGGGGGGATCTCGCAGTATTCGGGTGGTGTTTCAGATCGGGGGGATCTCGCAGTATTCGGGTGGTGTTTCAGATCGGGTTTCAGATCGGGTGTTTCAGATCGGGTGTTTCAGATCGGGGTGGTGGGGTGTTTCAGCACCCCAGCCTGGCTAGAAGTCGTAGGCGAATCCGACCGCGAGAATCACCGGATCCAGATCGAGGGACGGCGACCCGGCGGATTCGAAGGAGGCGTCGAGATAGGCCGCCCGAGCGTGGAGGGCCCACCGCCCCGAGCCGAGCGGCACGTCCACGCTGATCTGAGCTCCCCAGAGCAGCTCCCGGTCGAAGTCGCGCCTGGCGGCGCCTGGCAGCCCGTAGGCTGCGTCGTCGAGGCGTGAGATCCCGAGCAGCGGCCCGAGATAGACGTCGGCCCTGGCCTCCGGCCGGATGTGGAACGTCGGACCGACGGTGAGTGCGAGGAGCCCGAGCCGGTCCTCCGCCCTTCCGGCTCCGGTCCGCGCTTCGGAGTCCACGTCGGCGGCGACGAATCCGAGCTCGACGCCTAGGCGCGAGAACAGCCGCCTCTCGATGCCGAGGCCGAAGCCGATCCCGGAGCCCGCGGACAGCTCCACGCCTTCGCCGGCCGCGTCGCCCCCGGTCGGCTCCACGTGCGCCATGGCGCCGCGAACCGTCCAGCGACGGGGCTCGGCATCGAGGAGGATCTCCTCCAACAGAGGTGGTGGAGGTGGTGGTGGTGGCGGAGGAGGTGGCGGAGGTGGTGGCGGCGGCAGCGGCTCGTCGTCGTTGATGACCAGGCAGGTCTTGATCTCGCCCGGGGCGAGCGAAACGCGGCCCTCGGCGTCGCAGTCCCCGGAGAACGTGGGCCGGTAGCGAAACCCTCCCTTCACCACCGGTCGCTCCGTTACCTGCTGGACCCCGGGCGGCAGCTCCGTCCACCGCTCCAGGTTCAGCCTGACGCCGGCCGCCTCGAGGATGAAATCCTCCGGCCCCGCGCTTCCGCCATCGTCGTTGATCACCTGCTTGCTTACCCGCAGGCCCGCGGGGGCCGCCGGCTGCGAGACCACGAGACGAACCGCGTCGCCTCTCTCGAGCCGCTCGCCGGCAGCCGGTGTCTGCTCCAGAACGGTACCGGCCGGACCGTCCGCGGTGCGAAGCTCGACCGGTCCGAGTACCAGACCGCGAGAACGCAGGATCTCACCGGCCTCGGCGAGCGATCGGCCCGTCAGGTCAGGAACCTCCTTCGCTGGGATTGCAGCGGCGCTGGCGGGAAGCAGAAACGCCCGCAGACTGTCGTCGCTTTCCAGGAGAGTCTGCAGCCACGCGCTCTCCGGTTCGATCGCGAGGAGCGTTCGAGTCAGCTCTCGGGCGCGGCCGCGGTCTCCGGCCGCGATCGCCGCCTCGATCATCTGCTGCAACACGGCGAGCGCTTCCGACCGCAGCCGGGGCGAAGCCGGTTCGGCACCGACGAGCGCTCGCAACGCGTCGAGGCCTCGCTCGTCCGCCAGGACGCTCTCCCAGGCCTCGGACCTCAGTCGTTCCACCTCTTCCAGCCGCTCCCGGCCGCCCTCGACCCGGACCGCGTCGCCGAGCGCTCGGATCGCATCCTCGGATGCGCCCTCGCCGCTCAGTCGCTTCGAGAGAAGGTAGTAATCCGAGGGCGTGAGTTCCGGTGGCTCCGGTGACGGGACTGACTCTGGGCCCGAGACGTCTTCACCCGCAGCCAGCTCTCCTTCCGAGCCCGGCCTTTCCATGAGACCTCCCGGCCAGAAGAGCAGCGCCACCATCACGAGCGCTGCCAACCCGAGGCCGAGCGCGAGCCACCTGCCGGACCTTGCCGGGGGGGCCTCGACCGGCTGGGGTGCGGGCTTCGAAGGCGGCGGCCCGGGCGCGCCCGGTGGCGGCCCCGGGGGCGGCTCCGCTGGCGGGGGCGGTGGCTCTGCTGGCGGGACCACCGGACCCCTGGCCGCGGCCGGTGGGGCGAACAGGCGCCCGTCGGGGGCCTGCATGTAGAGCGCCGGCGCTCCCCACTCGACCTCGAAGCCACGGCTGTAGAGATAGGCCCGGGCCGCGGTGAGCGCCGCGTCCACCGGTGCGAACGCCGCCAAGTCGCGATAGAACTTCTGCGCTAGCAGGACCGCCGCCTCGTCCCGAATCGGGAACTGCATGGCGACGACCGCCGGGACACCCCGCCGGATCAAGGTCTGAGCCAGGCCGCCGAACGGATCGACGGGCGACGCGGTGGCCCCGAGGCAGCTGTTGAGGAAGACGAGGCGTAGGTTCTGGAGGTGGTTCCTCAGCAAGACCGCCAGCCGCCGTCCGCTCAGACCGGCGCTGGCCCCGGGCCGGTCGTCGCTCTCGAAGTAGAGCACCCCCTCTTCGCCTTCGAATCCCCCGTGCCCGATGAAGTGCACGATGTGCGGCGCGTGGTCCACCAGCGCCCTGTCCAGCCGGTCCAGCGTCACGTGCTCGAGCCGCACCGGCGTGACCCAGCGCTCGCGCTCCAGGTCTTCGAGCTCGCGGTCCAGCCGTGCGATCTCGTCGCCCATTCCCAGCTCCGGCCGGTCGCTGGGCGCCGCCAGGGCGATCAGCAGCCGCAGTGGTGGGCTGACCTCGAGCGTCGGGGTGGGCTGGGAGACCTCGAGCCAGCGGACAACGGGCGTCTGCACCTTCCAGAAGAGGAAGTCCTCCTCCTCCCGGTCGTAGACGAACTCCCACGGCAGCCGCGCCATCTCGGGAGCCGCGGTGGCATCGAGCAGGAAGCGGACGCCCTCGCCCTGCTGGGGCCGGACCTGCCGCAGGCCCTCTTCGAGCCTCGACCCGAGCTCGGATCCGAAGAGAGCCTCGTGCAGGCTTGCGCCGACGATCTCCACGCTCTTCGGCGAGGGCAGAAAAGCCTCCACGCCAGCGCGTACTTCACCTACCGAGATGCGGTCCTCCCACAGACGCCGCTCGAGGGCAGCCGGATCGATGCGCAGCGAGCCGGCCCCGCGCTGCGCCGCCGGCGTCTCGGTGATCTCCGCCGCAAACTCTCCCGCGGCGCCCGCCCTGAGCTCCAGCTTCAGCGGTCGGTAGCTCGGCGACCCGATGATCGGCGGCCCGGCGCCAGCCTCGACCGCCGCGGGCCGCGCCGGGTCCGTGCCCCTCAGCTTGCGCTCGATTCTCTCGACCGCCAGCGCCACCTCGGCCGCCAGGTTACCCTGCGGCTTGAGGAGGGTGACCGCCCGCAGCACCGCCGGCATCTCGCCCAAGGGGGTCTCTTCGAGAACAACCGGCAGGATGTGATCGACGAAGTTCTCCCAGCGCGCCGCGGCGATGCTCAATTCGGTCAGGGCATACCTGCCCGTGGCGACCGAGTCGGGCGTGATGAAGAAGATGAAGAGGTCGCAGGCGCGGATGGCGCGGCGGATCTGCTCGTTGTAGCTGTCGCCCGGCGGCAGGTCGCTCTCGTCGAAGAAGACCTCGTGGCCCTCCGCCCGAAGCGCGACTTCGACCTCGCGGACGGCGTCCCTTGTTGCCGAGGGGTAGGAGAGGAAGATCTCGAGAGGCACGGCCGGTTCTGTCCGCTGCTCCTGACTCCGTTGCCGACAGGCGAGAGCTGCACCACCATTCTACCGGGTTGGTTCCACGCGAATGTCGAAAGTCGCGTCGTCGATATAGGGGAAACGCGTTGGAGCGCCACCAACAGCGGTTCGAGACGGTGTTCGGGGGCTCGAATCGGCCGCGCCGAAATGAGTAGCCTGTCACCGCTTTTCCGGAGGATCTTCGGTGTCGGGCACGGTGCCACCGGTTGGAATCTCTACGACCAGGCCTGCATCCAGGCGCTCGCCGGTGATGCCGCCGGCGCCCTGGACGCCCTTCATCGCGCCCTTGAGACCGGTTGGGCGAACCATCGCATCTACGAAGACGACGACCTCGACTCGCTGCGCGCTGATCCCGCCTTCGATGCCATCCTCGAAGAGGTTCGCTCGAGACTGTGATCCGGTCTCGTCGGCCGCTCTCTCAGCGCCGGTCGGCGTACCACGCCATGAGTTGCCGTCGCGCCGTCTGTCGGGTCACGTCGCCAGCCATGATCTCGGCGAACGAGTACCCTTGCTGCTCGGCCAGGAACTCGACGATCAGCACCGCTTCGTAGTAGTCCCGCGCTCGGGCGTCGGTCAGTTCGTCCTGGAGGATCTCGATCCGCCGCGCCAGCGTAGCCCGGCTGTCCAGCCGCACCGCCGTCCGGTTCGCCGCGTACTCGGCGTAGCCCTCCGACTTCCAGCGCGGTATCCGCAAGTGCTCTCGGTATCCGATCCGCTCGCGCACGTAGTCGTGAATCAGCTCGTGGGCAACGCCGTGGGCGAGGCCGCCGTCGATAGCGGAGTGCGTGACGAGGCCTCGGTTGGCCGCCCGACGCTGCTCCAGGCGAGGCATGGACACGAACGAGTTGTTCAAGAGGCTCAGGTTGAACCCGGGCACGCTGGTGGGCACACGAGACAGCCGCGCAAAGACGTCGAACAGGTCCTGGCTGGGACAGATGAAGACCCGCAGGTGGACGTCCTCCCGGTAGACCTCGGCAGTCTGAACCCGACGCAGCACGTCCTCGACCAGCGCTTGCATCTCTGCCCGCGCCGCGCCCTTGTAGTAGAGGCTCAGGTTCTCCTTCCGTACCGAGCCGTCGAACCAGGGCGAGGGAAAGGCGAGGATGGAGACCTGGAGCGCGAACAGGAGCACGATCGCGAGCCCAACCCAGGCGAAGACCTTGAGGATTCTCCGCGCGATCCGATTCATCCGCTTCTCCCACCAGCTCCCAGCAGCGGGCGCTGGTGCCGAGAATACCTACGGCAGGGACGAAGAGAAGGTTGCCTGGACCCCTCATCCTCTTCGAGCGGAAAAGAGGGGAAAGAGGGACAGGAAAAGAGGGGAAAAGAGGTAGGGAAAAGAGGGACAGGTTCAACTCTAGGGAAAAGGGGGACAGGTTCAACTCGGGGAAAAGAGGGACAGGTTCAACTCTATGAGTCGTCTGTGGAAAAGAGGGACAGGTTCAACTCTATGAGGCGTCTGTGAGCTTGCTTTGTACCTGTCCCTCTTTTCCCCTTTTCTCTGTGCTTTGTACCTGTCCCTCTTTTCCCTCTTTTCCCCTCTTTTCCCTCTCTTCCACGAGGTTCAGCCGTGGGAGGCGCCGCCCTTGGGGGTGGTGACGGATTCGTAGGCGTGCGGTAGCCTGTTTCCGCCCCGACAAGGGCTCACCTGGGGAAACCCAGCGCCGCAAAGCCACGGGTCCTCGCGTCTTCGCGCGGGCTCTCTCGCCACGAAGATCCCCAAGACCGCCGGGCCGCCGAAGGGTTAGGGGGAATCCTCCCCCGAACGCTTTTCGTGGAGGAATGCCCAATGGAGATCGTGCGACTTTCGACAGCTCGGGCAGTAGGACTTGGCATGGCTCTCGTCCTCGTGGCGTTGCCCGCAACCAGTCAACCCCCTCCCGGCCCGGGAGACTGGGTCCAGGTGGGTGCGGATGGCCTGGGAGATGAGACCAACGGGTCGATCGACCCAGCCGTGGTCTACGACGGGTTGCTGTTCGTGGGCAGCGAGAACGAGACCAATGGCGCCAGAGTGTGGACCTACGACGGCTCGACGTGGACCCAGGTCGGTGACGACGGATTCGACGATCCGGACAACATCGCCGCCGTGCCGGTGGCCGTCTATCAGGGCCTCCTATACGCCGGCACGCTCAATGTCGCCGACGGCGGCGAGGTCTGGGTCTATGACGGAACCGGCTGGTCTCAGGTCGTCGCCGGAGGCATCGACGACGCGAACAACGTGGCTTTGTATCCCTCGGTGGTCTTTGGCGGTCACCTGTACGCGGGGACGATCAACGACTATACGGGGGCCGAGGTGTGGCGCTACGACGGGACGCAGTGGAGGCAGGTCAACGAGGACGGATTCGGCTACCCCGCGACGAACGACCTGGCGCTCGGCTTCGCGGTGTTCGAAGACCGGCTTTATACGAGCACCGACAACGAGGTCCTCGGAACCCAGGTGTGGAGGTACGAAGAGAACACGACCTGGACCCAGGTCAACGTCAACGGCTTCGGCACGCCGGACAACGAGATCGCCTACCAGCCGGTCGTCTACCGGGGCGCGCTCTACGTGGCCACGATCAACGAAGCGACCGGCATGGAGGTCTGGTCCTACGACGGCTCGAGCTGGGTCCGGGTGGTCGACGGCGGCTTCGGCAACCCCGACAACACGGGCGGCTACGGCCTGATGGCGCACGACGGCTACCTTTACACCTCCACGCGCAACGAGGTGAGCGGCACCCAGATCTGGCGTTACGACGGTTCAGAATGGACCCAGCTCAACTTCGACGGCTTCGACCGTGACGCCGGCAATGAATACGCCAGCATGGTCCCCTTCCAGCGCGACCTCTATGCGGGTACCCAGAACCGCAGGACCGGCGGCGAGATCTGGCGTCTCACGCTTTGCCCCGACGACGACAAGGACTGCGTGCCCAACGACTCGGATATCTGCCCGGAGACGCAGATTCCGGAGGCCGTGCCGACCGTTCGGCTGGGGATGAACCGCTGGGCCCTGATCGACGACGACAGCGAGCTCGACACGCGGCTGCCGCCTGGAGAAGGTTCCGGCAGGAGCTTCTCAATCGTCCAGACCGGCGGCTGCAGCTGTGCCCAGATCATCCAGGCCTGCGGCTACGGCGAGGGTCACTCGAAGTTCGGCTGCTCCAACAGCGTGATGGACTGGTGGACGGGCCTCTACGACCGAAGCGGGCAGCCGCCGTTCCAGTGCCACGAGTGAAGCTGCCCCAAGGGAGCATGTCTAGATGCGACGGGGAACGACCCGTGCGAGAGCACTCGAGGCTCTGCGTCGCGATTGCGGCCGCTGCACCCGACGCGTAGACTGACGGCCGCGGCAGCCAACGCGGAGGCGCGGGCGGTTTCGTTCGCCGTTCGCCGCATCGAAGCGCCAGCCTTTCAGCGGCTGGCGTTTCCGTTTGTCGCGGCTTTCGTGCCTGCGGTCCTCCGCGGACCGCGCAGGAGCGGGTCGGTCGACGAGCTGCCCGACGACGTGCCGCTGTTCCTCGTGCGAGCGGGGAAGGACGAGATGCCCGAAGCGACCCCCAAGAGGCTCAAGGATCCGGGCTGGTGCGATACGGCGCGTAGCGGTAGTACTTCGGCCGTGGATCGAGCCGCACGTGGAGCCATGAGATGCCGCTTCCCGCGACCGAGATCCAGACCGGGCCCTTCTCCGGACGAAAATCGGTGACAGGCTACTCATTTCAAGCCAAAGGCCCCGAGCTCAGCCGCGAAGGAATGAGTAGCCTGTCACCGATTTTCGAGTAGCCTGTCACCGATTTTCGAATGAGTGGCCTGTCACCGATTTTCGACGCGCCTCCCGAGCGCCTCCTCGGTGGAGGCGACCCCCGACGCTCAGCGCGAGCGCGACCGCAAGAGCGCCGCCATCCTGCCAGAGCGTGGTGACGCCGTGCTTGCTCACGAGGGCGCAGGAAATGCGGGGACACGATACTCGTTAGCAATGCGGGGACAGGATACTCATCACGTGATTCGCAACTTGAGGAAATGAGTATCCTGTCACCGTGATTCCCGAGTTGGAGGCGTCCGTCTCAGGCCGCCAGCGCGGACCGTCGATAACCGACGGTCAACACACCGACGAGGAAGGCCGCGAACAGAGCGGTCGCCGCTGCCCTGGCCGTCGGAATGAGCCCCGTCCAGCCGGCGTGCAACGCCGCGACCCCCAGCAGCGCCACCACTAGAATCGTCGGCGGGACGATCCAGCGCCGCTCCAGCGGTCTCCGGTCCGCCATCACCAGAAGAACGGCCCACGAGAACGCGACGCTCGACATCAGCCCCATCGGGTACACGTAACCCGCCACGCCCATCCGCTCGGGCACGAGCACCAGGCCGGCAACGCCAAAATCGGCGATCGCCGCCAGCCAGTACCCGGCCCGTAGCCACAGGATCCCTTCCTTCATCACGGCGCCTCCTTGGGCGGAACACTCACCTTCGAAGCCCGTCCCGCCTTGCCCCTTAGCCTAAGCCATCGAGATCGTGGCGCTCGAGAATCTCGTGCGGTAGCTCCGTCGCAGTAGGTGACGCCTCGAGAGAGGCGGAAAGGGGAACTCATCAGACGTCCCGCCTGAAACTCACGCTCCCGCCGCCGCGTAGGGGGGAGTCGAAGGAGGAATCAGGCCATGCGCACCGCACTCACCAGAAGCAGCTGGCTCGCCATGACGCTGCTCATGCTCGCGACCGTCGTCTCCGCCGGCACAAAGGACAAGGAGCTCAGTGTTCGAATCGAGGGCGAAGACGGAGCCGACATCTCGTTCTCCATCTCGGGAGGATTCGTCGACGGCATCCTCGAGGGCCTCGCCGGGGCGGACGTCGACTGCGACGTCACCACCGACGACGACACCCGAGCGATGCTCAGACACCTCGACCGCCGGGGCGAGGGGGCCAAGTACCGCTTTCGGGACGACGAGGGCAAGCTGATCAAGGCGCGCCGACGCCACGGCCAGCTGGAGCTCGAGATCGCCAAGGGCGCGGAGAGAGACGCCCACGTGTCGCTCCCCTGGGCCGTAGCCGAGTGCATGCTGGGCCATCGCACCCAGCTCTCCCGCGACGCACGAGCCGAGCTCGAGCTCGAGGACGAAGGCTCGATTCGAATCCGCATCGAGTAGGCGACGACCTTCAGGAGAACGGGCGTGCCGCCTTCGTCACTCGCTCGGACGCCGTGCGAAGCCTGACGTCGGGTCCCCCTGCCGCGCCCCGGGGCACCCGTAGTGAAAAGAGTGAAAAGAGGGACAGCTTCAAATCGAGAGAAGAGGGAGTCCGGTGAAGGATTACTCATTCCTCCCCAAGAGCCCACCTCGGACGAGTGCTTCGTGTCCGCGCCGGCGGCTTGAGGCGGACACGTCCAACCTGGACCTTTTCGACGACCAGAAACAAGGAACGGCGCCTCACCGAGCTCCCGCCCCCTGCTCCTTCCCAAGTGGACACTGGGTTCGCAGGAGGCGTGCCGGGGTTCGTTGGCTCATGGAGGCCGGGGTCGGGACGCGGGTCGAGCTATGCTCGCGCCGGAGTGAGACCACGCCGACAGACCGCGCGTTTCGAGCGAGGCAGGGAGTTCCTGGTCGTCGCGGTCATGGTGCTCGCCTGCTGCGGCTGGCTCGGGTGCCGAAGGCCGCAGAGGAGCACCGCCGGCGTGGAGGTCTACCTGGATGGGCTGGAGGTCGCCGACGTCCGCGCGGTACGGATGTGCTGGATGAACTGCGAGGAGCCGTCGCCGATTGGCCCCGGCGAGTGGGGCGGCCTTCTGGCGGCGCTCGAGAAGATGAGGCCACGCTCCGAGCCGATGAGCGCCTTCGGCGGGTGGAGCTGGATCTGCCGGATCACCTTGGAGACCTCTTCGGGGGGCTTTCTCGACGTGGCCGTGCAGTCGGCTTTCCTCGGAGTCGAGCGCGGGACCTTCTCCACCGTCGCGGGCGGCGGTGGCGGCGAGGACTACAACATCTTCGACGGCGAGCCGGTGGCGGCCTGGTGTCGCGAGGCGTCTTCTCCCTGAGCCCCTCTCGGTCCGAGGTGCAGGTCGTCCGCCGGCACGCGCGGCCTGTCCGGCGCGGCTAGTTCCTCGGGGCGAGCCAGAGGAAGATCACGCCGACCAGGATCAGCGCCGGGATGTCGCCGTAGAGGTTGGCGTGCTCGGAGCTGTCGCGCAGGGCCTGGACGAGCATGATCCCGCCGTGCACCAGGCTCGACCAGGCGGCGAAGGCGATCAGGCTCTTGTGCTGTGCAGGGCTGCGGGCGGCGAGGAGCAGGAAGATCCCGAGGACGGCGTAGATGCCGAGGATCATCTGCTCGTACTCGCTCTGCCGCGGCTCCCACATCCAGCCGCCGGGGAACAGCATGGTCATCGGCAGCAGGCCTACGAGGAACACGATTCCGAAGACGACCAACGCCAGCTTCAGGTACTTCTCCCGCGACGCAGCTTCCATCACCTGCCTCCTTGATTGATCGAGGGTGGTTGCGCGAATGATACTCCTATGCGAGCCGGGTGCCAGGCCTGCAAGATGCAAGATGGAAAGCCCTGTAGTGGAGGTCTGTAGTGGAGGTCAGATCGGCGAACGTGCTCGCGGCGTGTGGGCAGCGGCGTTAGAATCCGGCGGTGGAGGACGTGCAAGTAGGGGGCTACCATGCGAAAGCTGCCGGTCGTGCTGGCACTGGTGAGTTTCGTTCTCTCCGTCGTCGTGTTCGTCATGGCCGACGGCGCTCGCGCGCTGTACAGCGGCGCCTTCTTCGTCGTGATCGGCGTCGTGCTGTTGGTCAAGGGTCGAGCGCGTGAGGCTGGCGGCCGCCGCTAGAGTGCCACCCTCTCGGCGGGCGAGGGCCTCGCGCGGAGGACGAGCCTGCGGCGGGACGAGTGGTCCCGTTCTGTCGTCGTGCTGATCGTCGGCTATCGGTTGTCCTGGCGATCACAGCCGCGGCCGGCGTCCTGACCGCGCAGACCGGCGCCCCGCCTCCGCCCGGGGGAGGCCTCAAAGGGGGCCCGTTGCTGCGACGCCGGGAAGCGAAACCCTATCCGTGCTCGCCGCGGGTGGCATCGGCAGCGATCTTCGGTCCCAAGAAGCCGACCGGCACTCCGTGAGCGCGGCAGGCGCGAGTCGCCTTGGCGCTGAGGATCAGAAGGGTCACGACGTTGAGAAGCGGCACCAACATCGCGACGCCCCAGACCCACCCCACGGACGACCCGAGGGCGAGCGCCGTCCGGTAGGCGTAGTACACGAGCCCGGCGATGATGGCGAGGTTCGCCAAGTAGGCAAGAACGCCGATCAGGCCGGCAACGGGACCCCCCCCCGGCAGCGACGCTAGGACCAACAACAGGACGCTCAAGACGAGCTGCGCCCCGAACCAGAGGACGAGGCGCCGGTACGCCGTCGCCAGCTTCGCGGCATCGAAATCACTGGTCATGGCGACTCCTCTCGGGAGATTGCCCGCCGAAACGCGCCTTTCGGGCCGGGTGGGCCCCAAGAGAGGCCTCTTGCGTTTCGGCTGGTGGCTACGCTACACCCTACCATCAAGAACCTTGCGGAGAGCGCGAGCCCGGCCCCGTGATGCCGCCCCAAGAGAGGCCCCATGGTTTCCGGGCGGGCTGGTTTCGGGCGGGATCCAGGCGGGAAACGAGGGCAGGGAGGGACAGGTACGGATCCGCCAGTCGTCCCTGGGCTTGCTCGTGCCCGTCGCCGTCTGCGGGCCGCGTAGACTAGATCGCCATGTTCCCGCTGCGCGATCACAACCCGACCCGGCTGGCTCCGGTGGTCACGGTCGCCCTGGTCGTCGCCAACGTGGCGGCCTGGCTGCTCGTCCAGCGGGCGGGGGCCGGCGAGGCCTTCCTGCGCTCCCTGTGCACCTTCGGCGCGATTCCGGCGGACATCGTGGGCGCGCTCGGCCGCGGCGACCTGCTCGAGCTCGGCCCGGGGCTGGTCTGCGAGGTCGGCGGCCTCGGCTGGTCGACCGTGCTGACCTCGATGTTCCTCCACGGCAGCTGGATGCACCTGCTCGGCAACATGTGGTTCCTGTGGATCTTCGGCAACAACATCGAGGACTCGATGGGCCACGCCCGGTTCGTCGCCTTCTATCTCGCCTGCGGCGTCGCCGCGGCGGCGGTCCACGTGGCCAGCGCGCCGGGCAGCGCCGTGCCGACGGTCGGCGCCTCCGGGGCGATCAGCGGCGTGATGGGCGCGTACCTGGTGCTCTATCCGCGGGTGCGCGTCGAAACGCTGTTCATCCTGTTCGTCTTCGTGCGGGTCTTCGCCCTGCCGGCCTGGATCGTCCTCGCCGAGTGGTTCGCGATCCAGCTCTTCTCGGGCATCGCCACCGGCGGCGCCGCCGGCGGGGGGGTGGCCTTCTGGGCCCACGTCGGCGGCTTCGTCGCCGGTGTGGCGCTCATCAAGCTCTTCGAGCAGCGCCGCCTCGCCGGCGCCCACCGGCGGGCCGCCGGCCGCCCGTCGGGACGCACCTTCCGCTGGCCCTAGCGGCGCAGCCCGCGCCGCCCCGTCCGGTGGGTCGCCGAGCCGACGCCCTAGTCGTCGACCAGGAAGTACTGCACCGTGGTGACGACGCGGACCTTCTTGTGCTCCGGCGAGAAGCGGTCGCGGTCGTCGATCGAGAAGTAGCCCTGCTGGGCGTTGCGGATCGCCCCCACCGCGCTCGCCGAGTCCTGGGCGAACTGCTCCGCGGCGCGGCGCGCGTCACGGGTCGCCTCGGCGATCATCTCGGGCTTGATGCGCTCGAGGTCGGTGAACAGGAACTCGGGCTGGTACTCGTAGCTGCGGATCAGCGGCACGCCCGCCTTGACCAGCTCCCCGGAGCGCGCCATCGCCGCCAGCACCGCGCCGACCTTGGAGGTGCGCAGCGTCAGCGTGACCTCGGCCGCGTAGCGGAACGCCGGTCTCATGCCGGCGCTGCTCTGCGCCCAGTTGTCCGTGATCCGCGGCACCGAGAGCGTCAGCTCCTCGGGGGCGAACTCGGGCCTCAAGAAGCCCTCGATTCGCTCGACGTTGGCGTCGACCTCCGCCTGCAGGGCGTCCAGATCGTCGGCCGCCGTGGTGAACACGAGCGGCCACATCGCCAGATTCGCCGGCACCTCCCGCTCCGCCAGTCCCTTGACCGTGACGTAGCGCTCGCTGGCCCGCGCCGCATAGAGCCCGTCGCCGACGAAGTAGCCGCCCAGCGCCAGGCCGGCGCCCACGACCACGGCGGCCAGAACGACGCTCGTCGAGGCTGTGCTCTGCGTGGTCAACGTTCTCGCCCTCCCCTGCAGGACACTACTACAGCCAGCGGAGCGCAGGCGCGCCGGATGGGTCCCGGGAAGCGGCCGAGATTCGACGACATGGGTCCGCGACCTCCAGCTCGGTCGGGCGACCGGCGAGCTCTACGAGGCCTATCGCGGCGTCGTGGACTACGTCGACCGCGATCGTCCGTTCACGCCGGACATCCAGCGCTCCTACGAGCTGATCCGCTGCTATCCCGAGCGGCTCCGGAACGAGCGCTGCGGCGAGCGGGTCGTCTCGTGAGTCACTCCGGGTCGAGACGAGCGCCGAGGGCGGCCGGCGAAGGCCGAGGACAAGAGGCTCTTACCTCACGTAGACCAGGTCCTCGTCGCCGGTGTCTGGCATCCGATCGCCGGAGCCCATCTCGAAGAACCAGTAGCGCAGGTGGAACTCGCTGGCCGGCGGCACGTCGAGAGCGCTCTGCGGGAACGCCAGCCGATAGCTCGTGCCGGAGAGCTGCGGGGTGCCGGTGTACTTGGAGACGTTGTGGAGCCCGCTGCAGGGGGTGTCGGGCGCCGTGCCGAGCACGACGAAGTCACCCGCGCGACACTTGACCAGGAAGTTGGCGCACCCGAGTCCCGCGGTGTCGAAGTAATAGAAGAACTCGCCGGCGGTGAAGGGAGCGTAGAACTCGATGTCGGTGACGATCTGCGAGCCGTCGTAGGTGACGTCGGCGTTGCGGAAGTCGACCTCGTCCGGCACGGCGGACTCGTTGGGGTCGTCACAGCCGGCGACGAGCAGCGCCGCGCCCAGGGCGAGCACGACCCACGCGGCTTTCTGTAGACGGATCACGGCATGCCTCCTTACCCTCTGCGGGTGGTTGGCGGCCTCGCGCGGCCCGCGGTCGGACCGTCCTCCCGGGATCCTCGCCGAGGCCCGGTGGTGCAGGCGGGGGATGCCTGCAGGCGGGGGATGCCCCCCGGCCCTATGAGAAGAGGCGCATCGGAGGCCTCGATGGTTACTCGGCAGAGGCACTGACTGGACCGGAGCGCGCGAGAGAGGGGCGGGATTGCGCTCGTGCGCTTCGTCGGCCGCGGCCAGAAACTGCGTCAGCAGGTCTTCGGCTTCCCGCAGAGCCTCGGTGCGGGAGAGAAGCGGCTCGGCGGGTCGCGAGCTAGCCCTCGGTCGGCCGCTCCGCGTCCTCGGCCCCGGCCTCGAGGTAGCGTGAGGCCGCCTCGATCGCCGCGTGGCCGCCGAGCAGGACGAGCACGTCTCCTTCTTCGAGCTGCAGACCGGCGCCGGGGTTGGGAAGCGAGCGCTCGCCGCGCACGACGGCGATCACCGTCGCTCCGGTGCGGGTGCGCAGCTCGAGCTCCCCGAGACTCCGACCGCGGCGCAGATGCTCCGCCCCGAGCAGAAAGGTCTCGGTACAGCTCTGCGCCAGCGCGCGGACCATGAGGTCCGACAGGGGAGCGGGGCGCGTGCTGCGCAAGAGCTCGTAGCTGTCGGCGCGCAGCAGCCGCCCCTCGGCGCGGATCACGTTGCCGGGCACGTGCAGGCGATGCAGCATCGCGGTCACCGTCTCGACGGCCGCCTCGAGCTCGTCCACCACCACCTGGTCCGCTCCCGCCGCCAGCAGGGCCGCGATCTCGTCCCGGCGCCCCGCGCGGGCGAGGATCGGCACGGAGGGCGCGAGGGCCCGCGCCACGCGCACGGCCTGTTGCTGCGCCTGCGGGTCGGAGAGCAGAAAGACGCACGCGCGCGCGGTCGGCACGCCGCAGTCGCGCTGGATGTCGGGGCGGGTGGCGTCGCCGAAGATCACCGGCTCACCGCTGGCCCGCGCCTCTCGCACCCGGCGCGGATCGAGGTCGACGATCCGATACCCGGCTCGCGCCGAGGCCAGGACCCTGGCGAGCTGCCGGCCGACGAAGCCGAACCCGGCGATGAGGATCGTGTCCGCCGGCACGACCTCTTCGCTGCCGGCCGCCCGCGACCGCGCGAGCCTGGCGGCCAGCCACGGGTGGAGAGCGATCAGCGCGGGCGTGAGCAGCATCGTCAGCACGATCGACGCCACGACGAGCTCGTAGCGGGCGTCGTCGACGAGTCCGTAGCGATGGCCCGCATGGGCGAGCAGGAACGAGAGCTCGCCGATCTGCGCCAGTGCCAGCGCCACCCCCAGGCGCGTGACGGTCGGAAAGCCCAGCACGGCGACCACCGGCACCAGGATCGCAGCCTTGAGCGCCATGACGCCTACGGAGAGACCCACGATCGGGCCGGGATGCTCGAGGACGACCTCCCAGTGCACGAGCATCCCCACCGAGACGAAGAAGAGGCTGTTGAAGACGTCGCGCAGCGGACCGGTCTCTGCCAGCACGTGGTGCTGGAACTGCGAGTCGGCGATCAGGACGCCGGCGAGGAAAGCGCCCAGCGCCATCGAGAACCCCAGCCGCTCGGTGAGCAGCGCCCCGCCGAAGCAGGCGGAGAGCGCGGCCAGCAGCAGCAGCTCACGCACCCCGGTCTCGGCCAGCACCTGGAGACCTGCGGGCACGACGAAGCGCCCCACGACGAAGGCGAGGGCGACGACCAGCATGCCGCCGCCCAGCCGCAGGGCCAGAACGAGCGCCGACGCCTCCCCGGCTCCCCCGAGCACCGGAACGATGAGCAGCAGAGGCACGATGAGCAGGTCCTGGAAGAGCAGGATGCCGGTCGCGACCCGGGCGTGCGGAGCGTCGAGCTCGCGGCGCTCGACGTACCTCTTGAGCACGATCGCGGTGCTGCTCAGGGCGGCGACGAAGCCGTAGAAGAGCGCCGCCGCGGGCCCGGCGTCGAAGGCCCAGGCAACGAGCGCCACGACCGCCACCGTGAGCGCGACCTGCAGGCTGCCGCCGACGACCAGCAGCCGGCCCAGCTTCCGCAACCGCGGAGTGGACACCTCGAGACCGATTCCGAAGAGCAGCAGGACGATGCCGATCTCGGCGAACGCCTCGATGTGCTGGGAGTGGTCGATCCAGCCGAGGCCGGACGGCCCGACGGCCATGCCGGTCGCCAGGAACCCGACGACCGGCGGCAGCCGCACCTTGCGGCTGAGCACGATGACGACCACCGCCGCTCCGAGAAGAACGACGAGCTCCTGCAGGACGGGGACGAAGGTCATGGCGGCTCGCCTCGGCGGCTCCGTTCGCCAGCATATCGGCTGGGGGCGCGGCCCGAACGACGACGAGGCGCCCAGTCGCCTCTGGCCTGCCTTCTTCCGGGCACTGACTGTAAGCTCGGGCCGGTGATTCGGCACCTCTCGCTGCGCGACCCGGTCGTTCGCTTGACGGCCGCGATGGTGGCCGTCCTCGGACTGCCGCTCGTGGTGCCGACGCTCCCTCCCGAGCTGCGAGCCGCCTACAGCGAGACCTGCACCGCGACGCCCTTCCTCCTGCTTGCCATCTGGACCTTCCGTCGGCGCCTGGCCGGCGCGGAGGAGGGCGAGCGACGATTCTGGAATTCGATGACCGCGGCCGCGGCGTGCTGGATCGGTCAGCAGGCTCTCCTGATGGCCACATACACCCGGGAGGACCTCAGCGTCGCCTTGTCGCTGCTGGACGAGCTTCTCTACGTCGGGCTCTACCTCTTCATGGTCCTCGCCCTCGACGTCCAGCCCCATCTTCGGCTGGAGGGCGATCCTCCGAGCGCCCTGCCCGTCTTGCGCCGTGTGGGAACCGTGGTCTTCGCCTTCGGGCTGCTGACGTATGTCGTCGTCGTCCCGGCGACGCTCGATCCGGACGCCTACTGGACCGCCATCCCGTCGCTCACCCTGTACCTCCTGCTCGACCTCTATCTCGTCCATCGCGCCCTGCGAGCCTTCTCCCAATCGACGGATCGACGGTGGCGCCACATCTACGGCTGGCTGCTTGCCACCTGCATCAGCTGGCTCGTCCTGGACGCGGTGGAAGCGCTCCTGTGGATGGAGATCCTCCCCTGGCTCGACCCGGGCACTCCCTGGGATCTGCCGTGGTTCCTCCCCCTGGTCTTGCTGGTCCTGACGGGGCGCGCCGGCATCGCCGCCGGCGACCTCGGCGAGTCGCCGCGGATGGAGACGGACCGGCGACCGCGGCAGGCTGCCTCGCTGGACGGACCGCCGATCCTGCTCGCCATGCTCGTGCCGCTGCTGCACTTCACCGCCTACGGGCTGGAGCTCTTCGATCCGTCCGAGAGGCAGGCCCACGAGCTCGTGGCTCTGAGCCTGCTCCTCGTGCTCGGCGGGCTGGCCTTCCTCTACCAGCGCGCGCTCGAGATCCGGGGTCGTCGACTGGAGAGCGAGCGGCTCGAAGCCCTGGCGCTCATCGAGCACCAGGCGTACCACGACCCGCTGACCGCTCTGCCGAATCGCCGGCTTCTGCAGGATCGCTTCGATCAAGCCAGGGCACAGGCAGATCGACGCGGCGAGAAGCTCGCGCTCGTCTACTTGGATCTCGACGGCTTCAAAGCGATCAACGATTCGAGCGGACACGCCGCCGGCGACGAGCTGCTCCGTCAGATCGGTCAGCGGCTGACATCCCGAACACGCGCGAGCGACACCCTGGCGCGCGTCGGCGGGGACGAGTTCGTCGTCATGGCCACCGACGTCGAGACGCGCGAGGCCGCGACCGAGATCGCGATCGACATTCCGCGATGCCTGAGCGAGCCCTTCGTGGTCGACGGCGTCGAGCTCACGGTCGCAGCCAGCGTCGGCGTCAGCCTCTACCCCGACGACGGCGACGCGCTGGCGACCCTGCTGCGCCTGGCGGACGCGGCGATGTACGAGGCCAAGGCAGGCGGCACGCTCGGCAAGGCGCCTCCAGAGCACCGATCCCTTTGACCACGTCGCTCGGCGCCGCGGCGGGGGACATGGTTCGAGCCCAGCCGCACGGTGGCGAATCCTCGTCTGGTCTGCAAGTCAAGGTCACCGCCGGAGAGTTCCCTGTCCGCTTCGTGGGACAGATTGAAGCGCCCTTCCTGACCGCGAGACGCGGTGCCCACCTCAGTTGGCAGATCGACCGCGCCGCCCGCTCGGAGCGCGCGCTCTCAGCGCGCACGGAGGATCCAGCCCAGAAAGACCTTCGCATCGTGCCCCTTGCCGCCCGGCAGCTGGATCTCCAGGAAGAGGTCGTTGTCCCCCACGCGCCACTCGACGCCCCCCGCCAGCAGCCCGGTGATCTCGAAATCCGAGCCGCCTCGGCGGCGCGGGGCGTCGCGATCGAGCCACTGCAGCAGTAGCCCGCCGCCGACGTAGGGCGTGGCGGTGTCCAGGGCGATGCGGTAGTGCACCGGCAGTACCGCCGACACGATGGTGTAGTCGTCTCCGGTGCCCACATCGAGACTGGGCTGGAAACGCAGGTTCTCGACGAACTCACCGAGGTCCTGGTGGACGCCGACGAGGATCTGGTCGGGGTCCTCCGCCACCCCGAGCCGCGGACCCCAACCGAAAAAGCCCATCTCCGCCGCTGCCGGCACCGACGAGGCAAGAACGCAAAGGGCGAGGACATTGAGCCGCTTCTTCATCGAGCCTCCGGGCCGCTTAGTATGCAGTCTCGCCGCCTTCAAGGCCAGAGCCACCGCCGGCGGGCGACGTCTACGGGGCCGGTGACAGATCCTCATTCGCACCGAGTGGCTACTACAAATGAGGATCCGGTCACCGCTCTTCCCGCTCTTCCCGCCGGGCGGCCTGGAGCGCGGCGAGGCCAGCGGCGTGGCATGTCGATTGCTGCACTCGTGACCGCGGCCCGCTCTTTCCCGTCGAGGGCGTGCGCCGTCTGAGCAGCGACCTGAGGCAGGTCGAAGCCACGACGGGCCTCTCGATCAGCTTCTGAGCCGAGTCGCCGGCTCGGGGAGGGCGCGGGCCAGGTCCTCTTCTCGTCTCGCAGCCCGCAGTCGAATTCCGATCCCTGCGGAGGGGGCAACCCTCCTCGCTGCGGAACAGGCTCGACTTCGATACCGCGGGGGCCGGTGCAGTTGGTGACACCTCGCCGCCGGGCGATCTGGTAGGTCTTGGCTCATGAGCATTGCCAAGGTCCTCGCCACCGCCGTTGCCGCCGGCGCGCTGGCGCTCCCCCTGGCGGCGCAGGTGGAGTTCCGGTACGAAGCGATCGACGTCGACGGACCGGCCGATCCGTGGGGCAAGTCGGCCGGCGATCTCGACGGCGACGGGCTGCCGGAGCTCCTCGTGCAGGGCAACGGCGGCGACCTCGTCGCCTACCACCCGCCCGACTTCACGCGCGAGACGATCGACGCCGGGGGGAGCTTCTCGACGGATCTCGAGGTGGCCGACGTCGACGGCGCCGGCGGGCCGGATCTGGTCGTGATCGCCGTGGGCCAGCTGCGCTGGTACGAGGCTCCCTCGTGGCTGCCGCACACGATCGACGATCGCACGCTCCACGACGTCGAGGTGGCCGATCTCGATCTCGACGGCGACCTCGACCTCGTCGCCCGCAATCAGGGAGGCTCGGGCAACGAGATCCATCTCTACCGGCAGGATTCGCCGGCGAGCTGGTTCCATCGCAGCCTGTCGATCCCCGCCGGGGAAGGCCTCGCTCTGGCCGACGTCGATGGCGACGGCGACCTGGACGTCGTCGTCGAGAGCCGCTGGATCGAGAACCCGCACAGCCTCGACCCCGGCGCCACCTGGGTGCAGCACGTCTACAGCACCACCTGGACCTGGGACGCCACCTTCGTCGCCACCGGCGACGTCGACGGCGACGACCGCGTCGACGTCGTGCTCGCCCCCTCCGAGAGCGCCGGCGGGAGCTACCGGATCTCCTGGTTCGAGGCGCCCCCGGATCCGACGGGCCTGTGGACCGAGCACCCGATCGAGACCGCGGTCGAGACCGTGCACCACTTCGTGGGCGTCGCGGATCTCGACGGCGACGGCGACCTCGACGTGGCCAGCGCGGAGATGCACCAGGGCGCGGATCCCGACGAGGTCAAGGTGTTCTGGAACGGCGGCTCGGGCGGCAGCTGGAGCAAGCAGGTGCTGGCCGCGAGCGGCTCCCACTCGATGCGCCTCGCCGACGTCGATGGCGACGGCGACGTCGATCTGTTCGGCGCCAACTGGTCCGGCCCGCACCAGCCGGTCGAGCTGTGGCGCAACGAGCGGGGCTTGTTCGCGGACGGCTTCGAATCGGGCGACACCTCGGCCTGGTCCGCGACGGTGCCCTAGCTGGGAAGCGGGCGGGCGCCAGTCGTGGCGTAGAGGCGAAGGGTCGACTCGAGGTAGCGGTGGAAGTAGAGGCAGGCCTCGCGATGGTACGGACTGTCCGGGTCCCTGCTGTACTTCGGGCAGCCGCCGAGGCAGAGGGGCAGGAACCGGCAGCGGGCACAGGTGGGGTCGGCGAACGGGTCGAGATCGACCCACTTGCGATAGTTCGGGTGCTCCTCGTACGCCTCTCCCACCCTGCCGGCGGCGCGCTCCGGTTCGTGCACCTCGAGACCGCACTTGTGAATCATCCCGGTCGGATGGACGCACATCGACAGCTCGCTGTGGGCGCCGCAGGCCCGAGTCACCGGTCGCGGAACGCCCAGGATGACCGCCGGGTCGACGCCCGAGCAGCGTTTGAGAACGGCCTCCTGAAAAGCGAGCACATGGTCGAGGAACTCGTCGGCCGGGATCATCGCGTCGCAGGTGTGTGAGCAGACCGAGCTCAGCGGACCGATCGCCGCGATGTAGGGCTGGACCGATCGGCCGGTCTCGAAGCAGCCCGCCTGCTCGAGGTAGTCCAGGACCTTCCAGGCGTCGCCCACCGTATGGCGGTCGACGTTGATCCGCACGACCACCTCGAGGCGGCGCGACGCCGCCAGAATTCCCCTGACGACCGCGTCGAAGCTCGCTGCGCCGTCCGCTCGCGGCCGCGTCCGATCATGCACTTCGGGAGGCCCGTCGAGCGTGATCTGCACCTCCTCCACACCCACTCCAGCGAGGAGCTCGACCGTGGCGTCGTCCAGCAGCGTGCCGTTGGTGGCCATCACCGCTCGGTACGCTAGGCCGTGGCGACCGGCGATCTCTCGGATCCTTGCCGAGAGCTCCGCGATCACTCCGCGCGCCAGCAAAGGCTCGCCCCCGAACCAGTCGACCTCGATGCCGTCGATCTCGCTGCTGGCGGCCCTTGCCTCGACCTCGCGAACCAGCGCCTCGAGCGTTTCCTCCCGCATCACCAGGCCTTGCCGAACCTGATAGCAGTAGGTGCATCGCAGGTTGCACCCCATCGTCGGCAGGATCGTCAGGTTGAGGGTTCGCACCTCGGGGCCGGCGGCGACCCCGGCCTTGACGGCCTCGAGCTCGTCCAGCTCTTCGTCGACGAAGAACTTCGCTTCGGCCAGGCCCGCGATCAGGTTCCGCGCCTCGGGCGCGACGTCCCTGTCGAGATCGAACGGCGCCTCCACGTGGAGCGCCTCGATCACCGGACGCAGGACCGCGGGGATCCTGACCATGCTGCCGGTCCGGCAGTTGAACAGGAGGCTCTGCGAATCGCGGTCGGCGATCGTCAGGTTGTAGCGGGACGGCAGGTAGCCCATGACTCGGGGTCAGCGCGGATTGCGGTGGCCGTCTTCTGCCGCCGCCGCCGGGCCGTTCTCCGGTTCGAGCGAGAAACGGCCCAGCCTCGGAGCTGCATGTCGTAGATGTCTGCTAGGCCAGGCAGACATTACGGCAGCCGCAGAGTCGCGCCCGCAAGCGTCCCGGGGATGCCTCGAGCACCCACAGGTCGTCGAGCTTGAGCTTCGCCAGCTCCGCCTTCGGCAGCGTCGAAACGCGGCGCAGCTTCGCCGGTTTGACTGCGACAGCCCTCTTGGCGCCCACCTTCTTGTAGCGCTTGAGGGCAACTGTCTTCTTGGGTGTCTTGGCCATCGTCAGCTTCCTCCAGGTCGGCGGTTGTTGCGAACGACCGGCCACTCCGCGGCTCGGTCGGCGATCGGCCTACGCTCGTGAGATCGGAGACACGCTCGAAGCTAGCCGTGCCGCACGCCGGGGGCCAAGCCCCAACCGGGCGGTCCGGATCGGCGCAGCCGGGTGGGGGGCGCCCGCCCGGACAGACGGCGTCGGTCGCTTGGCGGGCAGGACCCGGGCGCCGGTCAGCCCTGACCGCCGAACGTCACCTTGCACCAGTCGCTTTTCGCTCCCGCCACGCCGTCGTCGTCGATGGCCCAGACCCGCCAGCGCAGGGCCAGGCCTCCCTGCCGGCGAAGATCCTCGTGGACGGTCGAAGTGTAGATCGGCGTGCGCAGGCCGACTCCGGGACGCACCAGCCAGGGCACGCCTCCCTGGCTGTGCCACTGGCGTCCGAACTGCTCGCAGCCGAAGCAGTCGAACTCGACGGTGTACGTCGAGGCGCCGTCGACCGGCTCCCATCCGACGCCGAAGAAGTAGTTTCTCGGTGGCCAGGAGACCGTCTCGCCGCAGGTCGGGTGGGTCGCGACGGGAGCCGGCAGGCTCCCGGTTTCCTCCAGAGGGTCGGGGGCGCCCTTCCAGGGCTGCGTCCAGGCGAGAACGCCGGCCATGGCGGCGACGGCGACCAAGCCCAGGACGAGGGGAACGGCGCGCTTCCAGGCGAAGCCGTGCGGCGCGCGGCCGGGCCGCGCGGTAGCGCCGAGCTCGACCCCGAGGACCTCGGTCAGGCGCGCCATGTCGTGGTCGAAGTCTCCGTGCTCCACGGACAGCGCGTTGCGGGTGGCAAGCGCAGCCAGGTCCTCTGGCAGGTCGGCCGCGGCCGGCATCGACGCCCCGTCGACGAGGATCGGAATCACTCGGACGTCGCGGGCCAGGGCGGCGCCGATCTCCAGCCGCACGTAGTCGCCCGGGTCCTCGAGCCGCCTGCCCCCGTCCTGCTCTGCCGTCAGCCAGTTCGGCCCGATGATGACGAGCTCGGCGGCGCACTCGCCGACGGTCTGGCGGATCTTCGCAGTGAAATCGTCCCCGGGCGCGAGGGTGTCGACGTCCACGAAGACCCGATCCTCGCCGAAGACCTCGCGCAGATGATTCGCGATCGCCCGCGTGAAGCCGGCGCTGTCTTCCCTTCGATAGCTGATGAAGACCGGCTTGCCGGCCTGTCGCTTCCTGCTCACGAGAGTGCCTGGCCGTCGAAACACCGCGCGGACTCTATCAGGTCGATCTTCTCTTGTGCCTGCATCGAAGTATTCCAAGCAAAAGACTTACTCAACGGTGCCAGGCCGATCCGGCCGCCGCGTCAGCCGTCCAGGAAGACGGCCAGCTGACTCAGCTCGCTGTCCCAGCCTCCATCGTTGTCTTTGCGGTCCTCCTCACGGACGAATCCCGATTCGCGCAGCTCGAGAACGGTGCCGCCGCCGGCTCGGGCGCTCAGCCGGAACTCGACGAGGGTGGTGCCGCTGCCGTCGACGTCGTCGCCGGCGCGCTGCACCCAGCGCCAGGCGAGGTAGGCGGGCGGCTCGAACGCCTCGACCCGGGCCGCGAAGCTGCCGTGACTCTTCCAGGTGAAGGCGCCTTCGGCGCCGGGCGCCAGGTCGAAGGCGCTGACGTCGGGGAACCAGCTGGCCAGCTCGGCGCCATCGGTGATCGCCCTCCAGACCCGCTCCGGCGCGGCGTCGAACTCCATTCGCTTCTCGACGGCATCGATCATGTGCTTTCCTCCAGGTGTTTGCGGAGCCTGTCGGGGCGGCGGGCCCACGCCGCGGGTAGGGCGCGAGCCACTCAGCGACGACTCTCAGCGGCGTTTGCCCACTTCCTCCGTCTCGTCGGCGAATGGCTTAGGATTGGCGGAGGAGGTCGGTGATGAAGGAACGAGCTCGGAGGCCGGCGATCGCCCGGACTGCCCAGGATCCGGATGCGCCGCCGGCGGAGCGCCCCGGCAAGGGTGGACTCGCCCTCGCCCTCGGCGTGCTGCTCGCGGTGCCGGCCGCGAGTCTCGGACTGGCTGCCGAGCGGGCTGCGCTGGTCACGACCCCGCACTTCGCATTCTACGACGACTTCGCCACCAACCTGAACGACGCGCTGATCGCCGCCGGCGTCGAGCGCAACTTCGATCGGCCGGAGCTCTTCCACTCCGGCGCCGAGGAGTCCTGCTTCGGCGAGCTGCCGCCGTCGGCGCGGGCCGGCTGGAACCGAGCCGTCGACTACTACGCCGAGATCATCTCGCCGGCCGGCTTCGACGACCGGCAACAGCTCCTGCCGCGCCTGCAGCTCGCCGGGCTCGGCGAGAGCGTGCAGGACGACGGCGCCCGGCGGTTCGTCGAGATCGCCAGGGGCTTCAGGGCCGCCGCCGCTCCCGCCTACGAGGCATGCCGCTGGCGGGCCCAGGACGAGGAGAACCGCCTCTGGATCGAAGCGCTGCAATCGCAGCTTGCCGCCCACGAGGAGACGATCGCTCGCCGGCTGGAGGAGCTGTACGGGACGCCATGGGACGGGCTGCCGATTCCGGTCGACGTCGTCGAGACCGTGAGCTGGCGCGGCGCCAACTCGGTCATTCTCTACCCCGCCGGAGGCCACATCCTGATCTCGAGCTCCTACGAGGGCCAGGCCGCGCTGGAGATCGTCTTTCACGAGGCCTCGCACCTGTTGATGGATCGCGGCGACCCCGTGCAGCGCGCGCTGGCCGAGGCCGCGAGCGCGCTCGGCATGCCCCGGCCCGACGACCTCTGGCACGTGGTCCTGTTCTACACGACCGGCGAGACCGTCCGCCGGGTCCTCGAGGAAGCGGGAGATCCGGAGTACACGCCGATGATCTACTCGATCTTCGAGCGCAGCTCCTGGGTCCGCTATCGGGACGCGCTCGAAGGGACCTGGCCCGCGTACCTGAAGGGTGAGCGGACGCTCCCCGAAGCGGCGGCCGAGCTCATGGCAGCCGTCGGAGAGGGGGCCGGGCACGAGGAGCGGTGAAGGGCTGGAAATCGGACGTGCCGGGGCGCTCGGCGCCTAACCGCGGGCGGAGAAGGGCGCCCCGGTAACCCCCGCCGGGCGAGCCCAGCGGGAGAGGTCCTTGCGGCTTCGACCGGCGGCCTCGAAGCGGAGGGCGAGGGCGACGGACAGGATGCCCGTGGCGACGCCGGCGACGATGTCCGGGAGCCAGTGAATGCCGAGGCCGAAGGTGGAGATGACCACCGCCAGCCCGAGGGCCGCGATGGAGCCGCGGAAGCGGACTCCGGCCAGAAAGGCCACCGCCACCAGCACCACCGACATCGACACGTGGAAGCTCGGGAAGCAGTTGTCGAGCCCGCTCATCGGCCGCAGGGCCGCGATCAGGGCAGCGGACCAGCGGTCGGAAAGGAGAATGGCGCCGGACTCCGGATAGGCCCAGCGCTCGGGGACCGGGAAGAGCAGGAAGAAGGGGAGGCTCACGGCGTAGTCGATCGCCAGGGCGCGGGCGAAGACCCGCAACGGCCACTCCTCGCGGTGGCAGGTTAGGGCCAGAGCCAGGCCGAGGGCGACGATGGGAAAGAGGAAGAAGTAGGCCACCGAGTAGCCGTAGACGGCGACCGCGCCGGTCGCCTCGTGGTTCGCGAAGAGATCCTCGGGTTGGACCGTCGACTCGACCTCCGTAAAGGCGCGGGCCGTCCGGTACCCCAGCTCCGAGACCGGCGTCTCCCGCAGCCGGTCCTCGACGGTGGTCTCGACGTAGTTGGCGAGAAAGACCGCCGCGAGAAGCCCCCAGGCGGCGATCCGCCCCCTGCTCCGAACCGCGAGCCGAACGCCCATCACCCGGCCTTCGCGAGCCTGACGGGCGCCGGCGGGGATTCGGGCGCGATGAGCCGGAGCGCGGACGGCGTGCCTGCCGAGCGCTTGCGGCGACTGCGGCGAAGCTCCATCACCGCCGCCGCCGCGGCCACGACCAGCAGGGCCGTGAACAGGTAGCTCAGCGCCACCAGGGTCACGCTCCGTCGATCATCGCGCGCGAGGACGACCCGGTAAGAGCGGTTGCTCAGCGGATCGGGCTCGAAGCCGCCGGTGGCCAGCGAGAAATCCTCGGTCTTGAGCGTGATCTTGTGGGCGTCGAAGGCGGCGACGGTGGCGTCGAAGTCGGCGCCCTGCTCGACCAGGTTGCGATCGGGGTCCTTCCAGGCGATCTCCTGGGCGGTGACCTGGGTCCCGGGCCGGAGCCCGAAGCCGACGTCTCGGATCAGGGTCGGCCGCTGGGTCTCGTACGGCCAGAGATAGCGGAGGCGGTGGATGCGCGATTGAATAAACGCCCCGATTCGACCGGCCAGCTCGGCCTCGTCGGCGAAACTGATCAACTGCTCCTGCGGCTGGACGGAGTCGGCCCGGCCGGTCCCTTCATCCTCGGAGAGGCCCTTGATCCGGCTTGTCAGCAGGATGGCGCCGTCGTGGGCGCGCGACAGCCTCCAGATGAAGTCCGCGCGCTGGTGATACTCGGGGTCGTACACGACGAACTCGGACCCCGACCGCTCGATGGCCTGTCGTGCGGCCTCGAGGTAGCTGTCGGGCACGAGGCCGCCGGCGGTGTCGGCCTGCTGGACGTCCACGGTGACCGGAGCGGGAGGCCCCGGCGCCGACCGCTGGCGCAGCTCGGCGAGGGCCCCGCGGGCGGCCGTCGCCTGGGCGAGGTCGTCCCACCACAGGAAATCGTCGATGTCGATCGGCCACGGTCCGCCCGCCGGGCTGGCCCGGCCGCGCTCCGCCATGGCCCGGATGACCCGCCGGATCTCCTCCTTCAGCTCGGAAGCCAGGAACGACGAGCAGACCAGGAGGTCGTTGGGGAGCGGGGTGTCGATGGCGATGAAGTACACCTTGGCCGCGAGCTCGGCGTCGGCCGGATCGCCCTGCTCGAACTTCACCTTGGTGCCATCCCACACCGCCGCCAGGTCGGCCGTTCCCCGGCCGACCTCCCTGACCAGTTCGGTGCTGCTGCGCTCGGGAATCTGGCGAGCGGCGATCGCGATCAGCGGTCCGCTGGAGCGGTCCATGTGGAAGATCTTGTGCTCGCGGAAGAACAGCGAGGGCAGGAAGTAGCTCGAAGTGCTGAAGCGGTCGTGGTAGATGAACGTCCGGCGGGTCTCCCTGAGGAAGGGCACCAGATCCTCGAGCGTGGGCGGGCCGTGGGGGAAGGCCGCGCGCTGTACGACGAAATAGGATCGATAGGTGGCGGCGTGGGTCGCCCTGCTTTGGTAGGTTGCCAGCACCTCCAGCTCGGCTCCCAGCATCTCCGCCGCCACGTAGACGTAGGGGGTCGTCCGGGCCAGGAAGGGCCCGTCCTTCCGTTTCCAGTCCGCCAGCTTGTCGACGACGCTCTCGTAACTGTAGAGATCCTGGCTGAACGTCAGCGGCGGGGTGCTCGCGACCTCTTCTCGCAGATAGTCCGCCAGCTTGCGGTCGGCCGCCGCGTAGTCCGGGCCGGCGTCGACGCCGATGAAGCTCATCTGGCCGCCGGTAGGCGGCTGGAGCTGCGGCTGACGAGCCTCGCCTGCGAGAAAGCGATAGCCGCCGTAGCAGAGGGCGACCAGGAGCACGCCGAGGCCTGCCGTCGCGTAGACCCCGACCCGCCTCGGCGGCGGGGGCACGGGGCGTTCCACGCTCGGGGCGCCGGTGGCGACGGCCTCGCCCTCCTCGGGCCGTTCTCTTGCGATCGGCGTCGGGGTGGGGATGGCCGGTTGACCCTGCTCGCGGCGGTCCGCTTCCTCGAGGATCTTCGCCACCGAAGCGAGGAGATTGCGGAGCTCCGGGTCGTCCGCGGTGGCGGCGTCGAGTTGGAGCAGCTTGGCCGCCTGTACCCGGCGAAACTCGAACGGCGGTTCCACGTCATCGATCAGGACCGGTACCAGGATGTCGCGTTTGGCCCCTTCCGCGGCCTCGGTCTTGACCCAACTCGAGTGCACCGAGTCTCGCGACCACACCACCACCAGGCAGGCGGCCTCCTTGATCTCCTTCTCGATGACCTCGTCGAAGGTCTTGCCGGGCGGGATCTGATGGTCCCACCACACGGACCATCCCTGGTCCTCCAGGAGCTGGACCAACGGGCGGATCCGGTTCTCGTCGGAGCTCTTGTAGCTGAAGAAGATCTGCGCCATGAGGAACCTCTCCCGTGATGCAGGCGCTGCAACCGGTTCGCTTGTTACAGGAATGTGCCGGCACCGCGGCCTGCGGCCGCTCGAGGAGGTCACGGATCGCGAGAGCCTTCGCGAGGCCCGGCCGCGCTTCGCTCGGGCTGCGAGATGAGATCCTCAGCCTGAGCGCGGCGCGTCCTGCGTCGCCGCCGGCCGCCAGCGGACGCGGTACTCGGGCGCCGGCTCCAGCGCCTCCTCGACGGCGGCGGAGACCTCCTTGGCCGTCGGCAGGTCGGCGATCGAGCGCGGCAAACGGGCGAACGCGGCGACGTCGAAGTCCGCTTCGTCTCCCAGGCGCTGCAGGCGCTCGTAGGTCGTCAGGAGCGGCGGCCTGACCCAGCGCTCCTCGAGGGTGAGGACGGCCTGCTCGAGGCCCAGGACCGGCACCTCGAGGTCCCCGTCGGACGTCGCGACGAAGCCCTCGACGGCGAGGAGACGGCCCTCGATCGACACGGAGAGCCGCGCCGGGAAGGGGTCGTACACCAGCCTCGCCAGGCGCTCGAGACTCTGCCCGTCGGCCGCCTCTTGTCCGCCCGCTTCCTGCACTCGCAGGAAGGCCTCGATCAGGCGATCGAGGCGTGCCTCTTCGGCGCCGTCGATTCCGGCGTCCTCCTCCTCGAAGATCGCCCGGAAGACCGACTCCGCCCGCGCGTCGTCGGCGCCCAGGTAGGCGTAGAGATCGGCCACCTCGGCCAGATAGGCCACGACGGCGGTGCTCCACGTCCCGAGAAGCTCCTCGAGGCGCTTCTCCTGCTCGGCGGTCGCGCGGCTCGGCGTCCCGGGGAAGATCGCGAGCTCGCTCTCGGCCGCGTCCGGATCGAACCGGACGGCGAGGTCGGTGTCGAGGAAGAAGGCGGCGAGGGAGCCGGGGTCCTCGAACCGCGCCGTGCGGGTCAGGCTTCGCAGCTCGCCCCCCACCCGTTCCCAATGGAGGGTCTCGCCGGCGCCGCCGCCCTCCTCGAACCGTCGCGCCCAGGGGTCCCAGCCCTCGAGATACGACCGCCGCAGGTCGGCGATCGCGTCGGCGGTCTCCTCGTCGGCTCCAGTGAGGTCCTCGGGGAACACGACTCGGAACTCGACCTGGGAGCTGCCGTCACCGTGCAGCGTGAGGTGCAGCGTCTCCTCGATGGCCGGCTCGCCGCAGGCCGCCGTCAGCAGCGCCGCCGCGGCCGGCAGGAGCCGCAAGGCGCCACGGAGGCGCTTCCCACCGATCTCGTCTCGTAGCAAGCGCACGGCACCGTCTCAGGGCCGCAGGAACGGCATCCACCGGGCGAGGCCCTGCCCGTCCTCGATGAAGATCAGGTAGAGGCCGCCGGCGCAGAAGGCCAGCCCCAGCAGGAAGAGCGCTGCCCCTCCCAGCCCCTCGCTCTCGCGAGCCGAGCGCGCCAGCCAGAAGCCGAGGGCGAACGCGACGAGGCCTGCGAGCTTGAAGATCCCGGCCACCGCGCCCAGTCTAGCGGACCCGCCCTCTGGACGCCGCTCCGGCCCGCGCTCCGGCGGGCGGGCGAGGAGACGAGCGGCCGCCTAGCCGAGAACGGGCTCGTCCAGATCGATCACGATGGAGATCTCGTCCTCGGCAATGTGGCGGACGGTCTCCCGCCGCAGCACCCTCCGCAGCTCGGCGCCGGTGGGGGACGCGCTCTCGAGGTGCTCCGGCGGGTAGGTCAGCCAGACGGTGTAGGGCTCCCGCGGCCGCGCGGCGCGGATCATCGCGAAGACGGAGGGATCGGGGTTGCCGTGGCGGCCGTCGGCGGACACGACGTAGTGATCGGCGGTGACCGCGGCGAAGAAGTCGGCGTTCACGTTGCGGTCGCTCCCGTGGCCGGGCAGCTTCAGCAGGTCGACGTGCAGCTTGCCGTCGGCGAGGAGGCCTGCTCGAGCGAGCCCGGCGAGGATGTCGTCGCTCCGGGCGTCACCCGGCAGCAGCATTCGCCGGCCCGCCGACTGGGCGACCAGGACCAGGCTCGCCAGCCGGTAGGCGGAGGCGTCGGCGTAGGCGGCGGCGCCGCCGGCGACGTCGAGGTCGCTCGACAGCCGCTCGAGCTCCCGCTCCCACGTCGCGGTCAGATCCTTCTTGAGCTCGGGATCCGGGGAGAGGACCGTCAGCTCGAGGCCGCCGCCGAGCGCCACGGTTCCGAGGTCGCTGGTCAGAACGCCGAGCCGGCGGTTGAGCGGGAGCGCCAGCCGCTCGGCGAGCCGTGCCAGGCTCCGTGCTTCGCCGACGCTGGCCAGAACCGTGGACGCCTCGCGGCTGAGCCCGGCGGAGGGGACCTCGAGCCCGATCGCGGCGTCGCCCACCTCGGCCGCGGCCGATTCGAGCAGTGCTCCCGCGAAGTTGTCGAAGAGGGCATCGAGGCTGTTGTGCCACAGCTCGCGGATCTCGACCTCCGCCCGCGCCCGCTCGTCCGCCAAGTCGCGCAACAACTGGACGATCCCTCCCATGTGCTGGCTGTCGGCGTGCGCTACGACGGCGAGCTCGAGCACGAGGGTGTCGAGCTCCCGGTCCTCGCGCAGCTGGCGGAGACGCTGGGCCAGGCCGCTCCGGTAGGCGATTTCCGGCCCGCCGTCGATGAGCATCAGCCTGGGATCTTCCGGCCTGCCGAAGTGCAGAAGGAAGCAGTCGCCTCCCTTGGCCTTGAGCACTTCCAGAGAGAACAGCGCCATCGATCACCTCTTCCCGTGGCGTTTGAAGACGACTTGGGTCCCCTGGGAGGTCACCTTCGTCGCCCACAGCTCGCCGTCGTATCGGACCTTGAACCGAACCCCGTCGTCGGGGCCGCCGACGTCGACGGTCGCGAAGGTGCCGCGCTGTCCCGGCTCCAGGTGGACCCGAAGCCACTCTCCAGGCACGCCCTTGGACCACAGCTGATAGTGGCACTCGATCTCGACGTCGGGATCGCCGGCCAGCTCGGCGATCTCGGCCGGCAGCACCTGGAAGCGGGCGGTGCTGGTCTTCCACCGGGTCAGCGTGTGCGAGAGCTTGATGAGGGCGGAAACGGGCTCGCGACGCTCGAGCGGCGCGTACTCGTAGCCCTCGTACAGGCCGTCATTGGCCACCGGTGCCTCGAACAGCCCGATGCACGGCTTCTTCGCGGCCCTCGCCGTGCCGAGCTCGTCCTCGACCCACTTGGTGGCGCGAGCGCCTCCGCCGTCGATCTTCTGATCGGCGGTGCACAGCGCCACGAGGCCGTCGGAGGCGGCGATCTCCCTCCGGATCGCGCCCTCCAGCTGGCCGCCGCCGACGTGCTCTCCGGACACCGCGGTCATGCCGTGACTCTCGATCAGGTCCTTGACCATGCCGGCCAGATCCTGGTTCGAGGGCTCGCCGGGCTCGCGCTCGACGTCCTGATCGAAGTGGTAGGCGACGAAGATCCTCATTCTCCGGGACCGTAGATCGCCGGGGCCATCTTCCAAGTGTATCGGCCGGGAGCGCATCCTGCAGGCCCGGCACCGCAGGTCCCGACTCCCACGTCTCGAGAGCTCGACGTCGTCGGGTCGCGTGTGAGGCAGCGGCCGACGGCGAGGCGGCCCAGGCACTCCCTATCCGTGATGAGCTCGGCTTGCTCCTGGTATTGAGGCGCGGGCGGAGCTCGAGCTCCGGTGGTCCCGAGTCGTCCGTTCGGCGACGAGGTCGCCCTCAACCGCGCGGTTGGTAGGACTTGGCGGACGGCAAGCAGAGCATGTCCGCCGAGCCGACCCAGAGCGGGCCCTGTTGGAACTGGTTCGCGATCTCCACTTCCTTGACGCGCTCGGTCGAGCCCTGAGGGTCGTCCTGGATCGCGTAGCAGACCAGGTGGCTTGCCTTGTCGGCGATTCCCTCACCGTTCTTGTCCACGGGGTTGCACAACGACCTCGGCTCCAGGACCCTGGCGACCGACTGGCCAAACTGGTCCGTGAGCTCCACCTTCCTCGGCTCGTACTCCGTCCAGTCGAGCACTTGGTAGCACTTGTAGTGATTCCCCATCGGCTCGTGCTTGTCCGCCGCGCTGCCCGTCGGCATCGCCAGCGTCACCAGCGCCAGGACGATCGCGGCCACGCCAACTGTCCACCAGAGACCCTTCTTTCTGAGCATCTTCTCTCCTCCTCGGCATGGATTTACGAGTCGGCCGCCTCCGCCGATCCCCGCTCGTCGGCAGCGCAGCCCGGCCGACTTCGCGCAGCCGGCTCCAGCGTTTGTTGGATTGATTGCAGAACGCTGACGGCAGTCTATCCCACCGGCACCAAGACCGCTCCGCCCCGAGTTTCTGAGATCATCGCTCGCGGATGAAGAGTGAATGGACACGCCGGAGCTCCGTCCTGCCCCGCGGTCTGGCGGCCGTGGCGACCCTGTTCTTGGCATGCCCGGCTTGTTGGGCGAGACCCGCGAGCGAGGCGCCGCTCGGCGCTCGGGAGCGGTTCCCGCCACGCACGATCGAGATCGGCGGATCGCTGAGCGAGCTCAGCGAGGCCGAGTCCGCCGCACGGGCCCTCTCCTGGGTGGAGCGGGCCCTGACCACCATGGGTGCTCCGGAGACCCTGGCGAGGTTCGGGCCTTTCGAGGTCACGGCCACCGGCACCCTCGACAAGAGCGCAGAGGGCCAGGGCTTCGCGGTGGGGAGTGCGAGCCCGGGCCCCTACGAAGAGCTGTTCGTCGTCGACCCGGCCGCCGGCAGAATCGCCCGGGAGTACCGCGAAGAGCGCTACGACGGCACCTTCGAGGCCTTCCGCGAGGCCTACCTGGGGCCGGATGAGCGACTCTATGTCGTGCACGACCCGCCGCTGTCGATCCCGGCTCGCTCCCCTCGATTCGTCGAAGAGCGCCGCCGGCTCGAGCGTCGAATCCCACACCTTGCGCTTGCCGAGCTCGTCGACCGCGCACCGCAGCTGCGTCTGATCGCGGAGGACTCGGCCGTGGTGCGCGTTCAGGCGGCGCTGCCCGACGGCACCCTGCTCGGCGTCGGGATCGATGCCGAGCGCGGGCTGCTCCGGCGCTTGACCTACGTCGCCCACCTCTCCGCCAAGGGCGATACGGAGGTCACCTGGTGGTTCGACGACTACCGGCCGGTCGAGGGTCTCGGCCTCTTCCCTTTCCGATACGGGTCGACGGTCGGCGCACGCCCCCACACCGACATGACGGTACGGTCCGTGAGCTCCGGCGGCCTCGAGAGGTTCACCGCCCCGGGCGGGTACCGTCAGATCCCCGAGCAGCGACCCGACGAGACCGAGGCCGGACAGGCTCCGTCACTCGAGCTGGAAGAGGTCTTCCCGAACGTGTTTCGCGTCCCCGGGGTGCGGAGCGGATTCGCGCCGCTGGTGGTGGCGTTCGAAGAGTTCGTGGTAGCGGTCGACGCGCCGGCGAGCTTCCCGATGCTGGGCAAGATCCCGGCCGAGGAGACCGACCCGGCCCCCTTCTTCGGCTGGCACTCGGAGCGCCTGGTGGAGGCCGTCACCCGGGCATTCCCCGACCGTCCACTCCGCTATCTGATTCTCACCCATGCTCACGAGGACCACGTGGGAGGAGTCGCGGCGTTCGTAGCCGCCGGCGCCACCGTCCTCGCGGCGCCGGCCGTCCGGCCCGTTGTCGAGCGCCTGCTGGCCCTCCCGGGTGGGACCCGCTCCGGAGGGCAGGAGCGGCCGGCACTGCACTTCGAGGGGATCGAGGGCCGGCGCGTCATCGCGGACGACGGTCAACGTCTCGAGGTCCTCCC
>Ga0224512_10000738_pt1 | contig 33622 bp, 32 predicted proteins | sample SF_May12_sed_USG_4_FD_169103 | JGI IMG/M metagenome (GOLD analysis project Ga0224512, IMG submission 169103) | Sediment microbial communities from San Francisco Bay, California, United States - SF_May12_sed_USGS_13 | ecosystem: Environmental > Aquatic > Marine > Sediment | place: USA... | reverse complement strand
ATTATGTTTCAACTATTGAAGGAATAATTGGCATTGGTATAGTTTGGGTAGGATTTAATCTCTTTTTTACAGATCAAATTGATTATAATACAAGATATGTAATTGGTGGCACACTTGTCATAGGTTTCGCATTACTTGCATTTTCAATAGTTGATAGAATTCGAGCACGTGTGCTAACTCATATGTTTAAGAGAGATGTATATATCAGAATTTTAACTATTGTTGCAATTGCAATTATTATTTCAGGAGTTGTATCTGTTAACAACAGTATTGCTGATGCAAAGAAGATTGAATTTTTAGGACCATACACTGCTCAACAAATTGGAGTAAATCGCTATCTTGGCGAATTAAATAATGTGCAAGAAAATATTCATGATGTTCAATTGACATCTGTTTCTCCAAATAATATCGATAATTATGTAAAACAAAATAGTGATGTTCTTGATGTGATTAGAGTTTGGGATTGGGAGGCAGCATTTGCAAAATTAAAACCTGAGATAGGACTTATTCCATATGTTGACTTTGAAGACAATGATATTCTCAGGTTTAACAATACTTTGTATTGGACTGCTTCAATGAAGCCAATTTTACCATCATCTGTAAGTCTTGATAATAGATGGTATAACGAACATCTTGTTTATACTCATGTTCCAAATGGATTTTTAACTCTAGAAGCAACCGATGGCCAAATTGTTGATAGTGGTGAATTTTTCAAACAAAGAGAAATTTATTATGGTGAAGGTGGATTGTTTGAACAAACTTGGTCTGGTTATCCTAATTCAAGAGATAATCAAAATAGTGCTGAACTTGGAGGTGTATCTTATTCTGGTTTAGGAGGATTGGATGTTTCACCACCTCTCAGTTGGATCTTTGAGCCAAACTTTTTGCTTTCATTTCCAGCTGAACCCGTTCATATTATGAGATACAAAGACGTACATGACAGAATGGAAATCCTGTATCCATATTTCCTCTATGATTTATTCGGAAAAGAATTAGATTCACTTCCTGTAACTGATGGAGAAAATTCTTATTGGTTAATCCCGCTAATTATTGGATTTGATACACGAGATGTTCCTTGGTCTGTTGGTAATCCTTATTTGCGTTTAGTAGGCTATGCACTTGTTGATTCTTACAATGGTGATATTCAATTACTCAAGACTGGAGATGATTTCTTTTCAGAAATGTTTGCTAGTCAATATTCTGACCAATTTCAACCAATGCCAGCTTGGCTAGAAGAACAAATTAGATATCCAGTTGAATTATTTAATTGGAAAACAGAGATGTACAACATTTATCATGTAACTAATGTTGAAACTTTTATTCAAGCCAATGAGTTCTATGAAATTCCTGGTGGCCTTGATACCTATTATGTTGAAGCAAAGCCACCTGGTTTTAAACAGACTGAATTCTTAGGATTGCTTTCATTGGAATTAAAAGGCTCTCAGGGAAGAAACCTTGCTGGATATATGGTGGTTGAAAATGATCTTGATAGTTTAGGTGACTTACAATTCTATGAAGTTCCATTAAACTCTACAACTAAATTGATTGGGCCAACTGCAGTAAGAGAAGCACTTGATAGAGATCCAGAATTTGCTCAACTAAAGACACTTTTGAGAAATCCAAGAATTGGTGATAATATTTTGTATCGTGTAGGTGATCATGATGTATACTTTATTCCAGTGTATACTGCCGGTGCCGGCGGTGTAGTTGCTCAATTGGGCACTATTGCTGCAGTAGGTGCAGCATTTAATGGAGAATATTTTGTTGGGTTGGGCGCTACTCAAGAAGAAGCATTTGAAGAATATTTGAAGAAAGTTTCTGGTGTAGCATCATCTACAACTACTGCTGATGTTGATTATGTTGAACTAGTTAGAAGTGACAGAATTAATATCATAAAGTTAGTGTTTGAAGAGAACGATATTGCTGTATCTGAACCCACATCTATTCAGATTCCACTATCATTTAATGAAGGAGAATTATTTTTCTTTACTGAAAATGATCGTGCAGATGCTGAAGAATTCCTATCTAAATTCATTGATGACTTTGTAAAGCCACGTAGTGACAGAGTTTTCATGTGGGAAGATGAAATAAATCTGAATATTGGAACTGTATTTGTAAAAGATGGGCTTTCTGAGATGCATTATGTCTCAATTGAGGTAGGCAACTAATTGCTTCTTGTTGTTGATAACGGCTCTATCTATACAAAACAATTGATTGATTTTTTAAGTAAAAAGATGATTCCATTTGAAAAACAGACTCCTCAATATCTAAACCTAAATTCACTTGTAAATTATGATTCTTTCATTCTTTCTGGAAGGAGAAAAAACGAAAAAAGAATTAATGAAATTAATTCTAAAATTATCACATATTGTATTAAAAATAATATTAAATTACTCGGAATTTGCTATGGTGCTGAAATTTTAGCTCTTACTTTAGGTGGCACAATTAGAAAAACTTCATATCTTCAAAAAGGAAATGAGTTAATTCAAACTTTCAAAGATAATTCAATTTGTAGTGGCTCTTTAGATGTGTATGAAAGTCACAGTTTTGAGATAGCCAAATTACCAAATATCCTAGTGCCGCTTGCTAAATCAGAGAATTGTAAATATGAAATCATTCAATATGAAAAAAAACCAATTTTTGGAACTCAATTTCATCCAGAAATGAGTCAAGATGGTAATGATTTAATTGAAAAATTCTGTTCACTCTGATTGATTTTAATAACTCTGAAAAATTCTTTATTTTATGGAACCCGAAAATCATGAATTGCTTTTACCTCTTGTTGAAGAAGAAAACATTTGTCTTCCATTACCTATCAATGTAGTATCAAAATATTGGAACATTGAATTACCTATGGATGAAGCCATAGAAGCAGCAAAAAAATACTCTGGATTTGAAGGGAGTATTTTAATTGAAGGAATAGAATTTGCGGAAAGATATGGCCTAACGTGTAAAATAATTCATTCATCTTTAATTGAATTAAAAAAAATTATTGATCTGGGAATTCCTCCAATTGTAATTCTTCCAGGAATTCCTGAAATTACACAGCACGCTTCTATAATTACTGGTTATGATGACAAAGAAAAAACAATTCTTCATTATATTCAAAAAGGCAATCAAGAAGGTGAACAACAAGAAGGGGCAATACCTCAAGATATCTTTGAGAAGGAATGGTCTGAAGATGGAAAATTATTGATAATTTTGGCTCCTTCTGATATTTTGTCTTCTGTAAAACTTGAAGCTAATTCTAATAACAATTCAAATTTACTATGTTTTATTTCTGAGAAACAAAATATTCTAAAAAATCCCTCTCAAGCACTTGAATCATTAAAACAAGCTATAGAGATTGATGCAAATAACTCAACTGCTCTAAATCTATTGGCCTCGATGATGAATGAACAAAATTCCTCTGACTGTGTAAAATATTATGAAAAGTGTATAGAGATCAACAATAGATCATATTTGAGTTATAATGGCCTAGGAAATTTTTATCTTAAAACGAATCAATTTGAAAAGGCTGAAGATTGTTATTCCAAAGCTATTGAAATTAACTCAAAAAGATCTGCAAAAATTTACAAAAACCGTGCTTATCTTCGAGAAAAACAAAATAAAAATTCTGCTGCAAAAGATGATCTTAAAAATTATTTGAAATATTACTCAAAGGCTCCAGATAGGGGTATAATAGAACAAGCAATTAGAGAATTATAATGCGGAGTGCGGGATTTGAACCCGCGGCCTTCAGCTTGGGAAGCTGACGTCATACCAGACTAAACTAACTCCGCCTAGAATGAATTCATTAACTATGATTAAATATCTTAATTAACAAACTGTAGTATGGATGCAAGATGTCCTGAATGTGAAAAAGTTGCAAAATTAGATGATGATATTACTAATGTAAAATGCCCTCATTGTAACTTTGAAGCAGATTATGAAACCTATCTTGAAATTATGAAAGATCAAGCAATCAATATGTCATCTGATTATATTCCAGATAGACCTGGAATTTAATTACCAATAATTTCCTTTATCTGAGCAATCTAAATGAGCTCCACAATTAGGACAAAACATATGGCATGCTTGCATATCTACCATTTTACTATCACATCTTGGACATCTGATCTCGTCTACCATGACTATCTTTGTTGATCTTGATTTAAAAATAATGTCCAAAGGTTAATTAGTCGTTCAACTTTTTTTTGAAATAATTGGTAAATCTTAAACTTACAATCTCTGACATTAAAGGAAAGTCTATTTCAAAGGAACTCAAAGATAACGATGTTAATCCTTTATTAGGGTTACAGCTAGGAAGTGAAGCTGATGCATCAGTTGTTGGATTAACTGGAAAATTAAAACTCACTGGAGGAAGTGACAAGTCTGGTGTTCCTATGAGAACTGATGTTCATGGCGCTGCAAGAAAAAGAGTTTTACTAGTTAAAGGAGTTGGTTTGCAAGATGTAGAATATGGACAAAGAAAAAGAAAACTGATGCGTGGAAATATAGTATCAGAAGAGATCTATCAACTAAATTGTAAATTTGATGGTGAATTACCAGTTGAAGCTCCTACAGAAGAAAAAACTGAAGATAAAAAAGAATAGCTTAACATATACCGATTCTATATTTTGACTCATGCATTGGAGAGAAACTCTTCCTGATTGGTACATTAAAAAATATGGTTATCAACCATGTGTAAACATTGGTACAGCCGGTCACGTAGATCATGGAAAAACTACTCTGATTCAAGCTTTAACTGGTTCATGGACAAGTGTACATAGTCAAGAATTAAAACGTGGAATTACAATACGCGTCGGCTATTCTGATGCAGCTTTTTACAAATGTAAAAGTTGTGAAGAACCTTTAGGATATTCTACAACTCCAAAATGTAATAATTGTGGAAAAGAGAGTGAATTATCTAGAGTTGTAAGTTTTGTAGACAGTCCGGGACACGAAAGTCTAATGGCAAACATGCTTTCGGGCTCTGCACTAATGGATGGTGCATTACTATTAGCTGCAGCAAATGAAACAGTTCCTAAACCACAAACTAAGGAACATCTACTGGCTCTTCAAACTCTTGGAATTCAACAAATAGTTATAGTTCAAAATAAAGTCGACTTACTTTCTTATGAGGAAGCTCTTGCAAACTATCAGGAAATTACAAAATTTGTTAAAGGGACTCATGCTGCAAAAGCTCCAATAATTCCAATTTCTGCACAATCTGGATTAAATATTGATGCATTGATTGGTGCTATAGAGTCAACAATCAAAACACCTGAAAGAGATGAAAAAGCAGATACGGTCATGCATGTTTTACGTTCTTTTGATGTAAACAAACCTGGTATAAAATTAAAAGATATCAAAGGAGGTGTAATTGGTGGAAGTCTTACTCAAGGAATTTTCAATATTGGAGATGAAATTGAGATTAAGCCTGGTATATTGAATGAGAAGAAAAAGACATACGAACCACTGCTTACCGAAATTACTTCATTGGGAACTGCCGCAGGAATTGTTGATTCAGTAAAACCTGGTGGTTTGGTTGCTATTGGAACAAAATTAGATCCCTCTATGACTAGAAGTGATTCATTTATTGGTTCAGTTATTGGTAAACCTGGTACGCTTCCTGAAAATACTATTCTGTTAAAATTAGAAGTAAACTTGTTTGATTCTGCAGTAGGTGTAACTGAAGATATTAAAGTACAACCAATTCAATCTGGAGAACTACTACGACTAAATATTGGAACTGCTCCCATATTAGGCAAAGTCACTAAAATAAAATCCAAAAAGGTTGAAATTGAATTAAGAAGACCTGCATGCATCTTTGAAGGTGGCAATGTTGCAATTAGTAGAAGAATTGTTGAAAGATGGAGACTTATTGGTGCGGGAATAGTTGGTTGACGTAATCTGTGACACAAATTTTCTCATTCACCTAGCAACAAGAAGAATTAAAAATATAGATAATCTTGATGTTGAAATAGGCAAAGTCACCTTTGTTGTACCTCAAGTTGTAAAAAATGAATTATCTGAACTAGCAAAAAAACCAGAAAAAAAACAAGATATTCAATCAACTCAAAATCGCATAAAATCTTTTAAAACAATTCCAATACTTGGCTCATTTGCTGATAAGGAATTGCTTGATTATGTTTCAAAAAATAGGGCTATAATTGCTACAATGGATAAAGAATTAAAAAAACAGATCAAAAATAATGGAAGCTCGATAATGTCTTTTTCAAATGATAGAATAATTTTAGAATCTTAGAAATATTTAATTTTGAGTCTTATTACATATTGATATGGAAAATTTTACTTTATCAAGTGAAGCATTTGAAAATAAAGAAGTTATTCCAAAAAAATATGGTTATAAAAATGGAAATAATAGCCCTTCTCTAAACATCAGCGGTGTACCTGAAAATACAGTGTCTCTCGTTTTGATAATGGATGATCCCGATGCTATGGGTGCGGTTGGAAAAATTTGGGTGCATTGGATTTTGTGGAACATTGATCCTAAAATTACTCGATTTGAAGAAAATTCTATTCCGTCAGACTGCATTGAAGGAGAAACTGATTTTGGTGAAATTGGTTATGGTGGACCTGCCCCTCCAGATAAAGAACATACGTATATTTTCAAACTGTATGCATTAGATCAAAAATTGAATATTGCTAAAGGTTCTACTAAAATGCAATTAGAAGAATCTATGAAAAATCATATCATTGCAGAAACTAAACTTGAAGGTAGATATTCTCCCTAAGTAAACAAAAACTATGAGCCACCATCTTGGTTTTCTAAGAATATCTTTCAGCTAATCTGTATCTCATGTATTTATCATCTGGTGAAAATTTAGCAGGATGTACAGAAATAGTTTCTTCACTACACTTTGGACATTTTTCTTTTAATGTATAGTGATTACACTTTGAACACTTTCGTAATAAAAATCTCATTTTAATTATCTCTAGTCTTCTTTGAATCTTCTCTAGTAAATTTGAACGAGCCTTTTTTCTTCTGAATGTTAGTTTCAATTTCTTCAACAATTGGTTTTAATAATTTCTCAGCAGATTTGAAATCCTCTGAAATAATTGACAGTCTATATTTTGGTGCTCCCAAATAAGTAATATCAATAGTATCATCTTTTTTTATTACATCTAACAATGCTTTTTTAATTATTTCAACACCATCTGACTTGTTATTTGTGATTTCCATGATTCCTCTAATTTCAACAGAAGGGAGCTTAATTTTTGAACAAATTTCTTCAATTACACTTGAAGTTTTTTTTGCAAGCTTCAACTCTTTTACAGAATCTATTCCATTTCTTCCAATCGATATGAATGCATCATAAACTGAATCAAATTTTGAATAAATACTGTCTTCTAGTTTTTCAATTTCATCATTTGATAATTTTGCTTTATCTTGAACATTTTTTAATATGGTCTTACCTTTTTCAAATTTCTTAACTTCTTTTAGCTTCTGCTTTTTTTGATCTTTTGAGACTTGTTTTAATGATAAATCAATATCCCCTCGTTGGGAATTTACTTTTTTTACTAGCAGAACTTTTTTCTCTCCGTCTCTAACAAATCTATTCACTGATCTAATCCAACCAGGAGCAATTTCTGAAATGTGTAAAAATCCTTGAATATCATCATATTCATCTAATGTTACATATGCCCCATGATCCATCACTTTGGTAACAGTTGCAAGAACAATCTCACCTTGTTCAGGCATTTCTTGAATTTCAGTAGACATTTCTTCTAAAACTTCGCTATGCGTAAATTAATGTTGCTGGTTAGAAATCAATCCCTTTTTTAGCCTTAATTCCTTTTTGAAACGGATGTTTTATTTCTCTCATTTCTGTAACTAGATCAGCTATCTCAATGATTTCATCTTTGGCATAATTTCCTGTTAACACTAAATCTACCTCTTTTGGTTTAGATTTTATTAAATCTAGAACATCATCTATCGAAATTAAATTTAGATTCACTGCATAGTTTATCTCATCTAAAATTACAATATCGTATTTTCTTGACTGAATTTTTTTATTACTAACCCTAATTGCTTCTTTAGCAATTTTCTCATGATCTTCTTTTGGACTTTTATCATCAATAATTCCTACAAATCCTTTACCTACGGCCACCATTTCAAATTCTGGTTCAAGTCTTTTAGATGAATCCATTTCTCCATAATGCCATGAACCTTTGATGAATTGAATCATACAAGTTCTCTTTTGATATCCAGTTGCACGTAATGCAATTCCTAATGCTGCAGTTGTTTTTCCTTTACCTTTTCCAGTATAAACAATCGTCAATCCATCTTTTTCCATAAATTATACTTGATGAATCTCACTAAAAACATTGAGGATTTTATAAAATCTATCAATTTAAATAAAAAATCATTCTAGTCATGCAAATTGGAAATTCCTAGAATTGTTATTGCAGGTGCTACTAGTGGAGTAGGTAAAACATCAATTACATGTTCAATCATTCATTCTTTACAAAAACATGGGTTTTCTGTTCAACCATTTAAGGTTGGGCCTGATTATATTGATCCAGGTTATCTATCGAGTATTTCAAAACATGAAACATACAACTTGGATGTTTGGTTGATGGGTAAGAATCAACTTTTGAATAGTTTCATTTCAAATTCAAAATCAGATATATCTGTCATAGAGGGTGTCATGGGATATTATGATGGCTTTGGTGGTGATTCAAACTACGCTAGTACTCATCATGTAGCATCACTAACCAAATCTCCAGTATTGTTAGTTTTAGATGCAAGCAAAACTTCTCGGTCTATTGCTGCAACCGCCCTTGGATTTGTAAAATTTCATAGTAATTCTCGTATTGTTGGAATTATTCTAAACAAAATAGGCAGTAAAAAGCATGAAATTTTGTGTAGAACTGCTCTAGAAAAAATAAAAATTCCAATCATTGGTGTAATTCCCAAAAATCCTTCATTTAACATGCCATCTAGATATCTTGGATTAATTTCTACATTGGAAAGTAAAACTCTCAAAATTCAAATTGAAAAAATTGCAAAAATTATTTCAAAATTTCTTGATATTAATGAAATAATTAAAATTATAAAAAATTCTACTCAACTTACAAAAAGATCAAAACCCTTACACAAGAAAATAAAAACTACTATAGCAGTTGCACTTGATACTTCATTTAATTTCTATTATCAAGATAATCTTGAAGCATTACGTCGTGAAGGTGCAAATTTAAAATTCTTTAGTCCTGTAAAAGACAAAAAAATTCCAAAATGTGATGGACTTTACATTGGTGGTGGGTTTCCAGAAATTTTAGGAAACACTCTTGAAAAAAACCAAATTATGAAAAAATTAATTAAAAAACTATCCGAAGATAATCTCCCAATTTATGCTGAATGTGGAGGATTAATGTATCTGACAAAATCTATTTCATCACAAAATAAAAAATATAAAATGATTGGTTTATTTGATGCTGAAACTAAAATGACCAAAAAAATGAGACTTAATTACACAAAAGGAAGAATAATTGCAAAAAACTCAATCTCTGAAAAATTTCATAATTTTCAAGGCCATGAATTTCATTATTCACAGTTAGATTCAGTTTCATCTGATTCAAAATTTGCTTATTCCTTAGAAATTGGTGAAGGAATTAAAAAGCAACAAGATGGATTAATTCAAGATAATACGTTGGCATCTTATGGACACCTATATTTTGACAGCTCGAATTATGCCCAAATCTTTGTTAAAAATTGTTTAAAATATTCAAAAAGATGATTCTGCTCTGATTAATTTGAAAAGTGCATTAATTGTAGCTGACACTGAAGAACTTCCTCCTTTTCTACCAATATTGGTAATAAATGGAGCTTCTCCCAATTTTGATAATTCTTCTTTTGATTCAGCAGCACAGATGAATCCTACCGGAATTCCAATAATTAGTGCAGGTTTTGATATGCCTTCTTTAACCATCTGAATTACTTCTTGAAGAGCCGTAGGTGCATTTCCTATTGCTACAACTCCTCCATCAATATCTGATGCAGCAACTCTCATTGATACTTGGGAACGAGTTTTACCTTCTTTTTTTGCCAATTCCATAATTTCTGGTTTTGAAATATTACAAACTATTTTGTTTCCAAAATCTTTTGGATTTTGTTTATTCATTCCTCCAATTACACCATTTACATCAACTACTATACTGCAACCATTTTTCAAGGCATTCATACCACTTTGAATTGCATCTTTATGAAAAATTAACTTGTTTTTATCTGCAAAATCAAAATCTGCCGTTGAATGAATAATCCTTCTTACAATGGGCCATTCTTTTTCACTGAAATCATGAGAACCTATCTCATTTTCAATCATTTGCATACTTGCATCTTCAATTGATTGGCCTTTTTTAGTTTGCATCTTCTACCTCCTTTGCTCTCTCTAATATCAAATCTATCATTTTTTGATCTGTACCAATATGTTTTGTAATGTATGTTCTTTTCATACTAGAATTTTTTAACGCTGGTATCAAATCATTATTGATATCAGTTTTCACATGTGCTCCTTCATGAAGAAAGTAAAAAACAATAATCAAAATTTTGGGATCATCTTTCTCACATTTTTTAATTCCTTCAAAAATATCTGGCTGTTCTATTTCTAACCAACACCTACTTACATTTCGGTATGAATCTTTTAGTTCATTTACAATGTAATCTAATGATCTTTGTGCATTCGGATCTTTACTCCCATGCCCAATTATCATTACATCTACTTCATTATTTGAAAGAGTGATTTTATTTTCTTCTAGTGTTGTAGATATTCTATTTTCAACAACATCAACCAAAGTTTTATGCATGCTCATTTGTTTTGTAACTACAAATTTTACTTTGGTATCTTTTTGAAATTTCATTACATCAGTAACTGCATTTTTTACTTTTTTACCCGGATACAAAAAGTATGGAACTATAGTTAAAGAATCAATATCTTCTTTTAGACATTTAGTAATTCCATCCTCAATATATGGTGGTTCTACCTCTAGAAAACAAAAATCAGTAAAAACATAGTCACTTTTTGCCTTAATTCCTTGGCAAATAACATCTAATTCTTCAGATGCTTCTCTTTCCCTACTTCCTCTGTCAATTAGTAGTAATCCACGTTTCAATTCAAAATCCTCGCTATGGCTATGGTCAAATTTGGTGGGAATTTCTGCTTTTCTACTATTAATTCCCCCCTTGACACTTTGATGGCAGCAGCTTCTGATACGCTTGCAGTCCCTTCAAAGGCTTTTACTGTTTCAGAAGGATTTGGGGCAGAAATCTCAGCCAAATCTTCTCTATTGACATACTCTACAGGAATCCCAATTTCTTTTCCAAGATCTATCAATCCTTGTACATCTTCTGGTTTTTTTATTGATACTAGTTTTGCAATAGATTTTGAACTGAGTTGGAATTTATCTAAACAATCTTCAATTCCTTTTCTGATGATTTCTTTTGTAGTATCCCAATGTAATCCAATCCCAATTACTAAGCTTGGAGGACGATATATCACAGATTCTTTAGATGTTTCTTCATCTATGATTTTATCAGAAATTATAAGACAAGCTTTAGAATTTGATTTTTTTAAATCCTCCATATTTTCATAAATGAAAACATTTTTTGGCAATTTTTTATACCAATTTTTATTGCCTGCTTCTTGAAAAATACCAATAGGTTCTTCATTTACCATATGTGCACTAATTTTTGTCACAGTGGAATCGTCATCAATTTTCCAATTAAATTCCCTTCCTACAAGATCAACTGCTATCGTTTTGTTAACATCTGCTGCAGTAGTAATTACAGATGATGCTCCGAGTTTATCTGCTATCTCTTCGGTTAATTCGTTGGCTCCTCCTATATGTCCAGATAAAACACTAATTACAAAATTTGTTTTATCATCAATTACAATTACTGCAGGATCAGTTTTCTTATCTTTCAAATATGGTGCAATTAATCTAATTACTGCACCTAATGAGAAAATACAGATTAATGCATTATTATTTTTGAAAAGTTCAACAATTTTTTCCGATGTAGGCTCGGAATACCATGTAATTCCAGTCTTTTCATTTGATAGTTTTGAAGGTGCAAATATACTCCATTCTGGAAATAATCTTTTTAGATTTTCACCAATATTTACTCCATTTTTAGTAATAGCAAGGACAGAAGTTTTTTCCATAATCAAAATCTTTCAACTTTAATAAAATACCTTACTCTTCAGACTTTCTAGCCAAAATATTTCCATCAAAACCAAACAGTATGACATCTATTGCAACTTTTTCTTCAGAATGTTTTCTCATATGTTTATACGTCTCACTACAAATCAAGTCGAAAAATCCTTCTATCTTGTTTTCTTGAATTATTTCAGAAACATGTCTTGCTGTGTTTGCTTTTTTAATATCTTGAATTAGGTTATCTCCTGCATTACATCTTTTAGCTAATTCTGATAAAAAACTCATATCCACCTTTGAGCCTTTGACATGGGTTTGTTTCACACCTGCTGCCATCTTTGCAAGTTTTCCAATAAAACCAACAACATATGCTTTTTTGATGTCTTTTCTACCACATTGTTGAATTGTATATCCCGAAAAATCACCCATCTGTACAAAACAGTGTTCTGGCAAATCTACCATCTTCTTTGCAAAATCTTCACTTCTTCCACCGGTTGTAAGTACTACTGTATCATTACCAATTGCAATTGCTACATCCAAATTCTGTCTTATTGATGCTGCATAAGATGCTGTAGAAAATGGAATAACAATTCCACTAGTTCCTAAAATTGAAATTCCATTTGTAATGCCTAATCTAGGATTGTCAGTTTTTGGTCCTAATTCTTTGCCTTTGGGAACTGAAATGACTACTCTAATTCCTTTTTTCAAAAGAATCTCTTTTCCAACTTCTCTTAAATTTTCAGCAATCATTTTTTTGGGAACTGGGTTTATGGCAGGTTTGTTAATTTCCAAACCTAATCCAGGCTTGGTGACAATTCCGACTCCTTCACCGCCATCAATCTCAATTCCATTTGTTTTGTCAGTGATTTCCAACTCGACAATAATTTCTGCACCATGAGTAACATCAGGATCATCTCCACCATTTTTGATTACAGAACATTTTGCATTATTGGTTGTAAATTCACAAGAATGAATTGGAATCTGAATAAAAGATCGTTTAGGTAACAAAATATCTACATTTTCTATTTTTTGCTGATTAATTATAGCTAATAATGCGGCTTTAGATGCTGCAGTTGCAGAACTTCCTGTAGTGTAACCTGTCTTTAATTTTACCTTCTCCTCTTCCATGCATGATGTATTCATTTTATGGTATTAACTCTTATTTCATTAATTTCAAATTCAACTAAATAGATTTAAAATCAAAATTAATTTTCTTCTATTATGGTCAAATCTCCTAAGATTGTTGTTACTGGAGCGAGTGGTTTTATTGCAAAAAATCTTAGAAAATATTTATCTAAACAAAATGTTGATTTAATTTCAATATCTAGAAGTGATTTTAAAAAATTGAATTGTGAATCTAAAATCATCTCAAAAAACTATGATGAAAAAAATCTTCTTCAAAAAATTAAAAATTCAGATGTATTAATTCATCTTGTTGGAATAGGAAAACAATCTGTGAAAACTGATTATGACATGATAAATACAGAATTTACAAAACATATTGTAAATCTAAGTAAAAAATCCAAAATTAAAAAAATCATTTACTTTAGTGGTTTGGGAGTTTCTCCAAATACCTCATTAAGTTACTTTATTTCAAAATATAATGCAGAAAAACAAATCATTAACTCTGGTTTGGATTACACCATTTTCAGACCGTCATACATTGTTGGAAAAGACGATCTTTTTACAAAATATTTAAAAAAACAAATTAAGAATGGAGAAATTATAATTCCAGGCTCTGGGGAATATTCAATTCAACCAATTTATGTAACCGATGCAGTAAAAATTATTTTTGAGGCTATCACTGAAATAAAATTCAATAATAAAATTATTGATCTCGTTGGACCTAACTACGTTACTTTTGAAAAATATGTAAAACTCTTCTCTAAAGGAACTAAAACAAGAATAAGAAAAATAAATTTGGAAGATGCATATCATGATGCCATAATTAATTCGAAATCTGATTTTGGAATTGATGATCTCAATATTCTAATTGGTAATTTCAAAGGAAATCATGAAAAGTTAAGGAAAATCTCTAAACTAAAATTCCAATCTGTGATAGACCTATTAGAGTCCGGCAGATTGCTTTAATATCTCAGATTTGTCTGTTTTTTCCCAAGTGAATTCTGGCTCATTTCTTCCAAAATGACCATAAGATGCCGTTTTCTTGTATATTGGTCTCTTTAAATCCAATTGTGAAATAATTCCTGACGGTTTCATGTCAAAATTCTTTCTGACCAAATCCTCAATCTGATTTTCAGGAATTTTATTTGTTCCAAATGTATTGACATAAAGTGATACTGGTTCTGCAACTCCAATTGCATATGCAAGTTGGACTTCACATCTATCAGATAACCCTGCTGCTACTAGATTTTTTGCAATATATCTACACATGTAACATGCAGATCTATCTACTTTGGATGGATCCTTACCTGAGAAAGCTCCGCCACCATGTCTTCCAAATCCCCCATAACTATCAACAATAATTTTTCTTCCGGTTAATCCTGCATCTCCATGTGGACCACCAATTACAAATTTCCCTGTAGGATTAATATGAATTTTAATATCGTCATTCCATAGATTTCCTAAAACTGGCTTGATAACTTTATCAATAATTTCTCTTGAAATTTCCTCTTGAGAAACTTCTGGTGCATGTTGCGTTGAAACTACTACTGTTTCAATCTTAGTTGGTTTATTGTCTTCATATCTGACAGAAACTTGTGTTTTTCCATCGGGTCTTGCCCAAGTAAGAACATTGTTTTTTCTAACATCAGCTAATTTTTGTGCAAGCTTTTGTGCAAGCAAAATTGGCATTGGCATTAGCTCTTCTGTTTCATTTGTAGCATATCCAAACATTAATCCTTGATCTCCAGCTCCTTGCTCCTTGCTTTCAGTAGCTGTAACACCTTGACTGATATCCGGACTTTGAGAATGAAGACGTAAAGTCACTTCACAAGATTCAGTATCAAACATCAAATCTTTATTATCATATCCGATTTCTCTGATTGTTTTTCTAACCAGTTCTTCTTGAGCTTTTTTATCAAAATTTGCTTTAGATGTTACTTCTCCTGCAACTGCTACAAAATCGGTAGTAACCATTGTTTCAACAGCAACTCTTGAATTTGGATCTTGTCGAAGGTATTCATCTAGGAATGCATCAGAAATATTGTCACATATCTTGTCTGGATGACCTTCTGTTACTGATTCAGATGTAAATAGAAAATTATTGGTCATAAAACCACACTTGTAACTAAAGTTCGTTTTCTAGTTTGATAAATAATACATTGTTGCCTCTTACGATAACTCTACCATAATTTGCAATTGTTTTACCGTCATGAATCTCTTCAGCATCGGTCATTATCAAATTCATATAAGAATCGACATTATCCATTTTCCCTTTGTATTCGACTTCATTTTTCAGTCTTACAGTAACTTTCTTCTTGGTACTTTTTTGAAGAGTTGTAAGAGGTCGTTTTGCACTATTTGTCTGGGACACTAATTGTTCACTTGTTTTGCAACCTTGTTCTCTAGCATAAAAGCCTTACCTCCTTTGTAAATATTGAAATTCCTTAAATTTTTTCTTCGTTTTCTAATAATTATACAAATGATTTCTACCGGTTTACAAAAATTAGACAAATTCTTGTCTGGAGGAATTCCTGATGGTGTGATTGTAGATATTTTTGGTGGACGCGGAACTGGAAAAACTCTATTATTATTACAAATACTGATAAATTCAATCAAAAACGGCGGTAATATTTTGTATTTGGATACATCAGGTGGATTTAGACCTGAACGAATCTTAGAAATTCAAAAAGAATTAAAAATAGAGATTGATTTACTTGAAAAAATAACAGTATCTAGAATTACAAATACTTCAGAACAAATCAAATCATTACAAAATATTGTAGAAAATAATTTTTCTTTAATAGTAATTGATAATATTACTGATTTATTTTCTTATGAATACCGAACTGATGAATCTATTTTTGAAAAAAATTCATTATTTATGAAATACATGCATGAATTATCGAAATTTGCAATTACAAAAAAAATTCCAATCGTTGTTACTAATATGATTAGATCTATAGATGATAAAGAAGTTGAAAATATGCAAAGTGCAATTGATCCTTTCACACATATCAAAATTCATCTTTTCAAGAACTCGTCAAATTTTAATGGTGAAATTTACTGGGCATTGAAAAAAGAAAATTTTTCTTACACGATTACTAAAATTGGACTTTCTGGAGATACTGAAGATTTTTAATGCTCTATTCTTAGATTAAATAATGGCAGGAATTTTCGATTCAATTCCAATTATCATTGTAGTTTTATTTGCACTTGGCATAGTCGGTGTAATTGTTTATGAAAGATCAAGATCAAACGGCAAGATCGAATCAAGTTCTTGATTCTTTATTTGGAAAATTTGGATTTTCTAAACTGACAGAAATTCAGAAAAAAGCATCACCAATAATCTTACAAAAAAAAGATTGTCTTGTTATTGCACCAACAGGTTCAGGAAAAACCGAATGTTCAGTCATCCCAATTTTTTCACTTTTAAAAAATTCTAAAAAAACTGGAAAGATTAAAGCCCTTTACATTACTCCTTTAAGGGCATTAAATCGTGATGTTTTTAGAAGAATTACAAAATATGCGCATGCAAATCGACTAACAATTGAAATTCGACATGGTGATACTAGCCAAAAAGATAGAAAAAAAATCACTGAAAATCCCCCAGACATTTTAATCACAACTCCTGAAACTCTAGTCATTCTTTTAACACAAGTCAAAATGCTTACTGCATTATCTGATTTAGAATGGATTGTAATAGATGAAGTGCATGAGCTGTTATCCAGTGAAAGAGGCTCCCAACTATCATTAAGTATTGAAAGATTAGAATTAAACTCAAAATTCCCCCTTACAAAAGTTGGATTATCTGCAACAGTTGGAAATTTTGATGAAGCAGGAAAATTTGTTGTAGGTACCAAACGAAAATGTGCAATAATTAGAGACACATCTGTAAGAAAATATGATGTAGAAATAAAGTATGTTGAAGGAACAATTTCGGATGTAGCAGAAAAAATCATCGAATACGTATTAGAATTAGAATTAGATTCTCCTATACTTCTTTTTACTAATACCAGGGGGGAAGCCGAATTTTTAGCATCAGTGTTAAAACAAAAATCCTCCATTCCCATTGAACTACATCATGGTTCTCTCTCAAAAGAAGTAAGAGAAGAAACTGAACTGACTTTACGCGAAGGAAAACGTGGCATTGTGGTATGTACTTCTTCTCTAGAATTAGGATTAGATATTGGATCCGTTGAATTAGTGATTCATTATGGTTCTCCAAGACAAGTGTCAAAATTTGTCCAAAGAATAGGCAGAAGCAAACACAATCGTGATGCATCAGCTCAAGGATTAATCATTACAAATAATCCTGACGATGAATTTGAAGCACAAGCTATACTTGATCGTATTAAAGAAGGTTCAATAGAGGAACAAAAAATTCATGATGGTTCCCTTGATGTTTTAGCTCATCATCTAGTTGGACTATCAATGCAAATCGGAGAACTTTCAGTTGAACAAGCTTTTGATTTAGTAACAAAAGCTTACTCCTTTAGAAATTTAAAAATTGAAGATCTAGTAGACGTATTGGATTTGCTTGATTCAAACTATTTGATATTTTTTGATAGAACAAAAATGACTTATTGGAAGAAAGGACGCTCATTCAAATATTATTTTGAAAATCTCTCAACAATACCTGATATTTTAAAATTCAAAGTTTTTGACAGTGTTGGCAAAAAAATCATCGGATCTTTAGATCAAAGATTTGTAGGTGATTTTGGTGATTCAGGAAATATCTTTGTGCTAAAGGGCTCGCAGTGGAGAATACTGAATGTTGATGAAAAATCATTTAGTGTCAATGTTGAACCTTTCAGAGGAGGAGGAATTACAGTTCCATATTGGGAAGGAGAAAGCATTCCTATTGATTATAAAACTGCACGCAAGGTAGGAAATTTTCGTAGTAAAGTCAAGAGTGGGAATTTTACATTAGTGAACAAGATAATTGAAAAATTAAGTTTTGATAAAATCCCTGATGAAAATAATATGGTAATTGAATCAAATAGATCCCAAGGCTCAATCGTAATTCATTCTTGTTTTGGAACTAAAATTAATTCTACATTATCAACACTACTTTCATCAATGCTTTCTTCCATGCTGGGATCCATGATTGATTCTCGTTCTGATGGCTATAGAATAGTTTTATCTTCTCAATCTCGTATTTCAGAAAAACTTTTCCTTGAAGTACTAAAAGATGATTATGATTTACAATCAGTTGTCAGTGCATCATTAACTGGAACTCACAATGTAAATTGGAGGACATGGTGTGTTGCAAAAAAATTTGGCGTGGTTGGTCGCGGTGCAATATATGAAAGAAAATCTGCCAGATTCTTATATGAACGATATTCTAAAACAGCTCTTGTACATGAAGCTCTGCGTGAATTGTTCCATGACAAATATGATCTTAAAAACTCTGACAAAATTTTAAAAAAGATTAAAGATGATGAAATTCATGTTACTTGGTTTGAAGTTGATCAATTTTCAAAGCTGGCAGAACCAATTTTAGATCATACTGCAAAATACTATTCATCTCCTGCAAATCTTGACAAAGGTATTCTTGATCTCGTAAAAGCCAGACTTGAAAAGACCAAACATCGTTTGATTTGTGCTCGCTGCGGAAAATGGGAACGTGTATTTCAAACATTTGAGGTGAAAAATCTAATCGTATGTCCTTATTGTAAAGCGAGGCAAATAACTGCAACATATTTCTCTGATTTTGATCTTCCTAAAATTATTCGTAAAAAACATGATGGAAAAAAACTAACTGCAGATGAAAAACACAAGTATGAACGAGCCTGGAAAGTCGCTTCCTTGGTTGAAAATTTTGGCAAAATTGCTATTACTGTAATATCTGGATATGGTGTAGGTGCTGATACTGCAGCAAGAATATTGAGAAATATGATAGATGAAGAACATCTGTTTAAACAAATCTATGAGGCCGAAAGACAATACGTTGTAACTAGAGGTTTTTGGGATTCTTAATTCTTTTTTGTTATTTTAGAGAATGGTGTAACGAATAATTCTATTCTACCTTCTAATCCTGCTTTAGCATTAAGTCCAGTGATGGAAATAATTTCTCCCAATTCACACTTGTCAATGATTCTTGCTTGATTTCTCCAACCCTTTACCCAAATTTGTCCTGTGTCGTCTTCCACAAACATCTCTGAAAGTGCTATTGATTCACCTGATTTTGTTTGAACCTCACGTCTTTCAGGAACTTTCAATACTATTGCTTCAATACAATAACTTTCATCTACTTTGACATCACTAATTTTTGTTCTGAGCTTAGATAATGAAGGAATGGATTCATCGTTGTCTAATTTTCTTACAAAGGAATTTTCATCTAGTGTAATTGAATTTCCATAAATTTTTGATGGCATGCATTCTATCACATCTCCTTCTACACAAATACTAGTTGAATTTGAAAAATCACTAATGTTAAATAAATTTCTTTTATTGTCAACAGCCAAAATCATATTTTTACCGTTTTCTGTTGGTATGATTGATAGCACTCTAGTTATGACTGGCTCTGCTTCTTTTCCTCCTTCAATTTCAATAATTGTTGCATCATTACCATGGATTTCCAATCCTTGATTTCCTGACTTTACTCTAACGCCAAGCAATCTCACTTTAGCTGCTTGTGAAATCATATTTGGAATGGTAGATTCATCTTTTCCCCATAGTACTACTCTCATTCCACTTCCGTCTTTTCCTTTCAGCCTCATTCTTAGTGCTTTTCCAGGCATGCCTCGAGAATTTGTAAACTCCATTCCACTAATTACACCATCAATTGTTCCTGAAATCACAAGATCTTTTTGTCCCTCTTGAGATTCACTGACGTCTTTTGTTATCGTGTCAATGGTTGGAATTTCACTTTTCGTATCTGTAGTTTCTATATTTGAGCCAGAACCTATGTTGATTGTTGGAGAACCATCAAGATCTGATTTAACATAAGCTTTAATGATTTTGATTAAATCTCCAGGCTTTAGATTTTCAACTCCTGGAAGATTTGCTTTTTCATCCCATAACTTTACACTAGCTGTAGAATCTCCATCATACACTGTCATTGTTCGAAGATAAAATGGGGAGCCGTCTTTTCTAGAAAATTGTTTTGCAGGTGAAAGATTCAAAACTCTTGTTTCTAATGAAATTTCTTTTGCCCCAGCGTATAGATCCTTTATGCCAATTTCAATCTTAAGAGGTTCTGATAATGTAACTCCATAATCCGATGCGATCAAAAACAATGCTCCTTGATCTGTAAGGTATCCTGCCCCGATCTTTTCTTTCTTTTGTTTAATTTGTTCTTCAAGATCAAAACTAGTTAGTTCTGGTTTTTGATCTAATAGTTTTTGCAAAAGATCATCAAATTCAGACAAGTCAATAGGTCTAAACCGAGTGGATTAATAAAAATTTCATCTAAAAAAGTAACATTACATTCAGAAATGGATCAGATTCAAAATATTTTCTCTAAAACAAGATTCTCAGTTAACAGATAGACAGACTCACAATTTCATGTGTAAAAGAGGGGCTTTCCCTTTTTACTCTTTATCGATGAATTCGTTAACACTTGAATTCATGATTCTAGATTAGCATTACTCAGATTAAACACATTAACTACTTTAGTAAGAAGACTGGAAAATGCATCGTGAATTGCATTTCTGCTAAAAATCTTTCAAAATCTTATGGATCTGTAAGGGCGGTCAATGAAATCAATCTAACTGTAAAATCAGGTCAGGTTTTTGGATTTTTAGGCCCAAATGGAGCTGGAAAATCCACTGCAATAAAACTACTGACAACATTAATTCCTCCTTCAAAAGGGTCTCTTTCTATTCTTGGAGTCGATGCCATCAAAAATCCACTTGATGTACGTCATAAAATAGGAGTTGTCTTACAGCAGCCAAGCTATGAGCCAACTCTCTCAGTTGAAAAATCTCTTGAAAAATATGGAATGATGTGGGATGTACCAAAAGATGAGAGAATAAAAAGGATGGAGCAGCTAATTCAGGACTTTGATCTAAGTAAAATTAGAAAGAAAAGAAATGAGGATCTCTCAATTGGCCAGAGAAGACGAGTCCAGGTTGCACGTGAGTTTATGCATGATATGGATTTGTTATTTCTTGATGAACCAACTGTAGGTTTGGATCCTAGCGCAAGAAGAAAATTACTAGACTATCTAAAAAACAAGGTAAGTACCGGACTGACCATCTTTTACACTACCCATGTATTGACTGAAGCTGAATACCTATGTGATGAGATTGCAATTATTGATAAAGGTAAAATCCTTACGGTAGATTCCCCCGAGTCACTAAAAACTAAATATGGAAAAGAAAAAACAATCAAAATTCACATCACTACTAAAGAAAATAAAATTTCTCAAGTTCTATCAGGCATCAAAGATTGTAAAATAGACTTTAACAGTGGAACCAACATTACCATACATTCTCATGAATCAGAGTTAGTCTTACTACAAGTTCTAAAAGCTCTAAATGAAAATGAGATTGAAATTGAAGATCTCTCTGCAGTGCCAACAAATCTTGAAGAAATATTTCTAAAAATGGTGGAGGATAATGCATCCAATCATTAGACTAGTAAACAGAAATCTCACAATTTCATTAAATCCCGGATTTCTGATTTGGCAAATTATATTTCCATTAATCTACATTTTTGTTGCAGGTTTTGCTTATACTTCGTTAATCAAAGAAGTTCCATTTGGAAACAAGGATCTTGCTTATCCCGCATTTCTTGCATCAGGAATGATTGGATTTAACATTATGAATAGCACTCTCGTGTCTGGAATAATAATTTGGAACGATCGTAGGCATGGAATGTTTGAGCAGATCATGTCAGGACCATTTACTAGGGCTCATTATGTACTCAGCAATATCGTCACAGTTGGAATTGTCGGCTTGATTAGTGCTACACTGATTGCCTTTGTAGGATATCCCGTATTTTTTGATTCAATTGAATTTTCCTTTTTAACAATTCCAATGATAGTTTTTGCAGCTATTACGGGCTCTATTTTGTTTGGTTCCATTGCCTCGATAATTTCAACTCGTATACGATCAAGTGAAGGGTTCAATGTAATTATTAATACAGCATTTCTTTTCTTTGCCTTTGTTAGTACTGCATTTTATCCTGTAGAAGGAACACCTGAGCCTCTTGCAAGCATTTTTTATGTAAATCCATTAACCTATCTAGTTGATGTAGTCCGAGCAGGGATTTTTGATAATATTACTGATTTTGTAATTATTGAAATGGGAGTTTTAGTCGTTCTTGCATCCATTCTATTTATTGTAGCAACTAAACTTCTAACAAGATTAGATTTCTAGCATTCTTCTTCTTTAAATTTTTTATACAATTCATTGATTTTCCTTACTTCATCAAACTCTTCATAATCTAACAAATTTAGATTTGGTATTACACAGTGACCGCCAATAATACCTGGATACATTTTTGGCCTATTGCCTAGATTTTCATGAATTTCATCTGCAAATTTCCACATCTCATCGAAATCCACATCTTCTTTCTCACAAATCATTTTTGTAATTTGAGCATAATTGATTAACCATCCGTAATATGTCGTATCAACTAATATTTTTGCAAGTTCCGCAGTTTTAGTCGTTGACATCCAATCTATTTTTTCAAATCTTTTTCCTAAACTCTTTTTAATTTTGGGATCTAATTGTTTATCATCTGATGAAATAAATTTTGTATATTTTTTAATATCCTCAAGAAATCTTTTATGTACTCCACGAACTGGTGAATATAAAACAGGCGTTTTAGATTTTTCTTGAATATGTTTTGTTGTTCCAGGTTTTACTGTTGAATGAATTAAAACTCCCTGTAAACCTTCAATTTTATTAATCCAATTCAATGCAATGTCTGTAAATTCTCCCAGTTCTCCTGATAGGCAAATATGAAGATATTCTGGGTTCTCAATAACCCTATTCTCCGAATAATTTTTGCACTTTGAGAAATCTATGTCAATTCCAACACAGTTAAAGTTTTTTTCTACAAGTAAATTAAAAATAGTTTTTCCAACTTCACCCATTCCTAAAATGATGTCTGTCATATACCTAATTTCAGAAAAACTACCTATGTAATATTCGTGTTACAAATATCATTTGTTTTTAAACAAAGTAGCCCGGCCCAGACTCGAACTGGGGTCAAAGGCTTCAAAGGCCTCTATGCTTGACCGCTACACTACCGGGCTGCTAAATCGAGCACTTTCATTCCCTTAATGAACTTTTTATTTGAATTTGACTCTTAAAACTAAATTAAAACTATTCATTAATTATTTTGATTAATTTTTGTATAGGATCTTCCATTTGCTTTACGATTCTTCTAGCCTTTTTTTGACTTTCTTTGTTTGATGATTTAAAAATTTTATTAATTTCGTTGGAAATCTTATTTGGATTTGTTTCTCTTTTTATCAAAGATTTTTTCACCAAGAAATTTTCAATCATGTTTGGAACTGCATTATATGATATTGTTGGAATTCCAATTAAAGCAGATTCTGCAGTCATAGTTCCACCAGATCCTATAAAAATATCTGTATTATTTAACAAATGTTTTCCATCAAATGACATTTTTATAATTTTTATTTTTTTACCAGTCAATTTTTGTAGATTTTTAATTTGTTCAGTATATCTTCCCAAGATTACAATATTTTCGTCTCCGTATTCATTTAGAACTTTTTTAATTATTGGAATAATTTTACTTGATTTTGATGTATACGATGCTTCTTCTTCTTCCATTCTTATCAAAATATTTTTTCTATTATTTTTCTTAAATGGCAATGCTGCTTTTTCATTGATTCTTCTTTGTATGGTAACAACTGCATCAATTGCTTTGTATTGAATGATATTTTTTTCATCAATTCCATATTTTGAAAACTCATTTATTGGGATAACATGAGGAATTAGCAATTTTTGAACTAATGGTAGTGTTAATCGCATAACTGCATCAGCATGTGGAGAATCACAAAATACTATGTGTTTTATTCCTAATCCGAATGAAATTCTTGCTGCTTCAGGAGAACAAAAACTAATAACAATATCCGGAGAAAATATCTTAATTTTTTTTGACAGTTTTTCTATCCTATCAATACTGGCTTTGAGCTTAGTTTTTTTATCTCCGCCACCATGTTTTCCAACAAAAACAAGGTCAAAATCACGTATTTTTGCTAATTTTGAAACTTCATCATAATTTCTAGAAGTACACAAAAGATCATGTTTTCCTCCTAATTTTTCAACTATTGATTCAGAAAACAATAATTGTTTTGGTGTAAGAATATCTATCCATATTTTCAAGTAATTCCGTAATTATGGTAAGTTCAATAAGTTTTTCTTAGTCTATTACTAGCTGTAAACGTAATGGGGGGAGCAAAAGTTGTTGTTTATGGTCTAAGTACAGAAGGATACACTATTGCATCTCAAATGGCAATCAAAGGCGCTGATGTTTACATTATAGATGAATCAACTCCATCAGCAATTTCACTTAAAGCAGAAATAGCTAAAACCTATCCAAATGTATCTTCACTAAAAGAGGACGAACCTCTATTGGCTATGGAACCAATCGATGTGGCAATTTCTAAAGCTCAATATCTTTTCTTTACTCCAAGAATTAGAAAAACAGGACAAGATATTAAAACTGAAATCCATTCTAAATTTAAAGATGCAACAACATCACTAAAAAAAAATAGTTCAGTGATTTTTACTCTTCCAACAGGATTCGGAGGTAACAATGAAAACATTTCATTATTAGAACATGTAACAGGTCTTGAAACAGGAAAGCATATTTCTTATTATTATTATCCATTAGAAGATCTTAAAGAGGAACCAAAAATTATTGGCTCTTTTAATGGAAAAGAAGATCCTGTATTATCTGAACTACTTACAGTAGGTAAAAAGAAGAAAAAATTTGTAGCTATTTCGTCATCAGAACATTTTCATGCTATAGATGTACTCTCTAGATTTTCTAGTTTGTGTAGTGTTTTAGAAGTCTGTAAATATGCTCAAGACGAAATAACAAAAAGTGATCTTTCTTCAGATGATTTTCAGGAAATATTTCTTGACAATATGGTTAGTGGATTGTTTGATTTAAAATCTTTAGGCTCATCCTTTGAGGGAGCCAATACTCTCATGTATTTGATTAATGGAAGTGTTAAAGGAATTGATGGATACATAAAACGATTAATTGATGAAATTCGTCTAACATTAAAGAAAAATGATCTAAAGGCAAGTAGAACCAAAATTGCATTGTATTGGACACTTGATCAGCATGCAATGCGTGGAGATAAAATTGAAATGCTTCAAAATTTGACATCACGATTGCGTGATTACATAGGTGATGTTGAAGCTTATGAAGATCTAAATTTTGATCTATTTCATAATGACAAAACTACGATTGTTGTAGCATGTTCAAAATCTGATTTTGATAATATTGAAAAAAACAAACAAGATTCTGATTTGATAATAGTCAAAGCTAATCCTCTATGTGAAACAATTCAAAATAGTATAAATTAGCTAAATTGCGATTCCTGTTGAATTGTCAAATGAAACTGATTCAAACGAAATACCAGTCAATATAATATCTGAAAATAAAACCGAATTTGATTCTTCTTCAAAAGAATCAAAATCTTTAGAAATTGACACTGAAGACATATCAAAATTATTGGATTTAGAAAAACAAAAATCATCTGAATATGAAGAAAAATTAAAACTTGCATTGGCAGACTTTCAAAATCTTAATCGAAAAACTCAAACTGATATACAAAATGGTATTAATACAAAAATCAATGAATTTGCATTAGATTTTTTAAAAATTTATGATGATTTCGTTCGAGCAAAAGAAGTTTTTTCTGAAAGCAAGATTAATTCAGAGGGATTAGATTCTATTTTAAAAAATATGGATTCTTTATTGAAAAAATATAATATAATTCCAATTGATGCATTGGGAGAAATTTTTGACCCAAATTTCCATGAAGCCATATCTATTATTACTGATCCTGATTTGGATGATAATACAATCACAAAAGAGATTCGGAAAGGATATATTTCTCATGAGAGAGTTATAAGACCGACACTAGTGGAAATTTCAAAGAAAGGATGATGATAAAATATGGTTAAAATTATTGGGATTGATTTAGGAACAAGTAATTCTGCAGCTGCAGTTGTTATGGGTGGAAAACCAACAATTATTCCTGCAGCTGAAGGTGCTACTGTGGGTGGAAAAGCATTTCCATCAGTTGTAGCATTTTCTAAAGACGGTGAACTTTTAGTTGGTGAACCTGCACGAAGACAATCTGTAACAAATCCTGATAGAACCATTTTTGCTGCTAAAAGAAAAATGGGTTCTGATCATATTTTTAAAATTCTAGATAAAGAATACAAACCTCAACAAATTTCATCATTTATTCTTCAAAAAATCAAAAAAGATGCTGAAGCTTTCATTGGTGAACCTGTACAAAAAGCAGTAATTACTGTTCCTGCATATTTTGATGATAATCAACGTCAAGCAACTAAAGATGCTGGAACAATTGCAGGACTTGATGTTGTTAGAATCATTAATGAGCCAACAGCTGCATCTTTGGCATTTGGATTAGATAAAGCTAAAGAAGACATGAAAATTCTTGTCTTTGATTTTGGTGGAGGAACATTAGATGTTACCATAATGGAAATGGGAGGTGGTGTCTTTGAAGTTCTTAGCACATCTGGTGATACTCAGTTAGGTGGTACGGATATGGATAAAGTTCTAATTGATTACATCGTAGATGAATTTAAGAAAAAAGAAGGTGTTGATCTTTCTCAAGATTCTACGGCAATGACAAGAATTAGAGAAGCCTCTGAAAAAGCAAAAATTGAATTGTCAACTGTTATGGAAACAGATGTTAATTTACCTTTTATTGCACATGATCCATCAGCAGGTGCTAAAAATCTTGAATTAAGAATAACTCGTTCAAAATTAGATGATTTGATTAGACCTATTGTTGATCGTTGCAAACCTTCAATACTAAAAGCACTAGAAGATGCAAAACTTTCAAATTCTGATATTAATAAAATTGTAATGGTTGGTGGACCAACAAGAATTCCGTTAGTTAAAAAATTTGTAAGCGAAATTGTTGGTCAAGAATCTGAATCAGGCGTTGATCCTATGGAAGCCGTAGCAATGGGAGCAGCAATTCAAGCAGGTATTATCGCTGGCGATGTCAGTAGTGACATAGTTTTGCTTGACGTAACTCCTCTAACATTAGGAATTGAAACTTTAGGCGGAGTAAGAGAGCCATTAATTGAAAGAAACACCACAATTCCAACTTCTAAGAGTAAAGTTTTCACAACTGCAGCTGATAACCAAACAGCCGTTACTATTCATATTGTTCAAGGTGAACGACCAATGGCAACTGATAATGTATCCTTGGGAAGCTTTAATCTTACAGATTTACCGCCAGCTCCAAGAGGAATTCCTCAAATTGAAGTAAAGTTTGACATTGATGCAAATGGAATAATTAATGTTACAGCAAAAGATCTTGGAACACAAAAAGAAGCAAAAATTACTATTGAATCTACATCAAAATTGTCTAAAGAAGAAATTGAAAAATTAAAAGAAGATGCAGAAAAATTCTCTGATGAAGACAAAAAGAAGATAGAGAAGATTGATCTTAAAAATGAAGCAGAGAGCTACATCTACACTACTGAAAAATTAGTAAATCATGATCTTAAGGATAAAATTTCTCAAGAACAGGGAATCAAAATCACTGATGCTGTTAAAGAAGTTAAAGAAGTTCTAGACCGAGAACCAGTTGAATTAAAACCTAAACTTGAAGCATTACAAACATTGGTTAACGAAGTAACAACAGAACTTTACAAAAATGCTTCACCTCCACCAGGTGCTGAAGGACAACCAGGTGCTGAAGGACAACCAGGTGCTGAAGGACAACCAGGTGCTGAAGGACAACCAAATGAATCATCTTCAACTGGTGAAACAAAAACTAACTAATTTCTAATTCAATCATTTATACGGTAATTATCATAAAGGAATAATTCATGACTGCAAAACGTGACTATTATGAGGTTTTAGGAGTTTCTAAAACATCTTCACAAGATGAAATTAAACGACAATATAGAAAATTGGCATTAAAATTCCATCCTGATCGTAACAAATCCTCGGAAGCTGGAGAACATTTTAAAGAAATTTCTGAAGCATATGCAGTTATTTCAGATCCTGAAAAGAAACAAGTCTATGATCAACATGGTCATGCTGGTGTAGATGGCAGATATTCAAATGATGATATTTTCCAAGGAACACAAGGAGCAGGATTTGATTCAGTTTTTGAATCAATTTTTGGCCGTGGAGGGGGAGCAGGATTTGGATTTAACCAGCAACGTGGATCTGATCTTCTCTATGAAACTTCTGTAACTTTAGAGGATGTTTTACATGGAAAAAAAATGGAAATTAATTTACAAAAACAAATTCAATGTGATATTTGCAATGGATCTGGTGCTAAACCTGGTACTAATAAGAAAACATGTGGAACATGTAATGGTCAAGGACAAGTTAGACAAACCCGTAATATGGGATTTGCTTCATTTGTTACTGCTGCTCCATGTCCTGCTTGTAGAGGTCAAGGTTCTATTATTGAAACCCCTTGTGGTGAATGCAAAGGACAGGGAAAGAAAAAAGGTTCTAAAACAGTTACATTTGAAATTCCTCCTGGAATTGATTCAGGTGATTATACTGTTCCTGGAGAAGGAAATGAAATTCCTGATGGTGTCAATGGCGATTTAATAGTTAGAGTAAGGGTCCAACCCCACTCAAAATTCAATAGGGATGGAAAAGACATTTTTTACGATCAAGATGTTTCAATGGTTGATGCTGCATTAGGTTGTGTGATTATTGTTCCAACTTTAGAGGGTACAGAAAAAATCAAAGTTAGTTCTGGCAGTCAACCCAATACTATAATTAAACTAAAAGGAAAAGGAGTCACACATATCAATTCTAGAGGCAAGGGAGATCAATTTGTTAGAATCGTAGTAAACATCCCTACAAAACTCAATAAACATCAAAAAAATCTTCTAGACGAATTTCAAAAAATAAATGATTGATTGGTAAAAAATGAAAATTGCTTTAGATGTTGACGGTGTGCTTGCTGACGTAATAAAATCTTGGTTAAATTACAGTAATACAATTAGACCAAAAATTTCTAAGCATGAAATTACTGACTGGGAATTTTGGAAAAAATTCCAAATAAATCGTTTTGATTTTTATACTGAATTGAGTTCTTGTTGGAAAAATTGGTTGTCCATACCTACCACTGAAAAAAATCTCTCATCTGTTACAAAATCACTCTCAAAAATGGGTCAAGTAGATATTGTTACTGCAAGAGAACGTTCTACTGATTCTTTTGTAAAAGATTGGTTAAATCATCACAACATATCATATGATAATTATGTGTCTGTAATTGATGGACCTATGAAAGCTGATTTAGATTATGATGTATTTATAGATGATTCTCCTCTAAATGCAGTAAAATTTCTTAAAAATAACAAAAAAGTGATTTTGTATTCACAACCTTGGAATCAACATGTTTCTGAAAATAAACTTCATCGAGTTTCAAATCTTTTGGAAGCAATTGAAAAAATTAAACTCAACTAATTTTTCTCAAATTTCCTAATGACAACTTGATGTCCATTTTTAATATGTGTAGAATGAGTGGTATTCAACAATTCTCCAATTTTGTCATCATTATAGAATTTTATATTATAACGTCCAATAACTTTTTCACAATTTGAACAATATACTTCTCTGAATTCCATTTTTTCACTTGATTAATTGAACATACTTCTTTCATAGTATAATAAAGAAACTTATTCTAGATTTCAAAATTTTCCATTGCGGGAGTCACCCAGCCTGGTCAACGGTGTAAGGTTCAGATCCTTATCTTCTAGGAGTTCGTGGGTTCAAATCCCACTTCCCGCATCTGCTTATTACAGATTTTCTATTTTCTTTTTGATATTTTTTAATAAAAGATTGTTAATTGTTTCACCAGAAGCTTTACCCCTTAATTCTTTCATCGCAATCCCCATTAATGGTCCAACAGATCTTTCTTTTTGGTTTTTAATGATTCCTTCATTTTTCTCTACAATATCTTCAATAATTTTTTCTAGATCACCTTCATTAACAGACTGAATTGAAGTATTTTTCATAGCTTCTTCTGTAGTTTTTGATTTTCCAGCCATAATATTTTCAAATATTATCTCGATAGATTCTTTAGCAATTTTTCCTTCTTCTAATAACTGAAATGATTTGAAAATCTCTTCATTTTTTAATAAATCAGAGTTAAGTCCACTTCTTTCCAAATTTGTAATTGAGGAACAAAGGATTGATGCAACAAATGTTGAATTAGTGTTAATTTTTTCAATAATTCTTTCAAATAATTCTGTATATCGTGAATCAAAAATTTGCTCAGCAAGTTGAGGATTAATTCTGTATTTTATTTCTAGTTCTTTTATAGAATCATCCCAGGATTTTGGTATGTTCTTTTCAGCTTCTGATAATTCTTCTTTTGTAATAATTATTGGAGGAATGTCTGTTTCAGGATACATTCTTGCAGCTCCTGGTCTTGGTCTGAGAAATTTTGTTTCTCCTGATTGGGTAGCTAACCTAGTATCTATTGGAATACCTTGGTCTCTGATATATTCAATTCTTAAAATAATCTGATCTACAATTGTATGGATTTTTTCTTGAGGTGATGCTAAAATTAAAAATGCATCATTTTCTTTAATTTCTCCGCCTTTTTTCAATTCTTCTAAATCTGACTCTTCAACTCCATAATTAGGTAGTTCATCTGAATGAAATACTCCGCCTATTCCAAAAAATCTTACTAATTCTGCTACTTCTTTTCCTAATCTGATATCTTCATATGGTGAAAATCCAAATAATCCAGCCATGTTTTTAAAAGATATTGCAATAATTTTCTGATTTTTCTTTATGGCATTTTGAATAATTTTTGATTTACATTTTGAAAATAATTTTGTAATATCTTTTTTATCTTCATTAGAAAATTTCCAATTCTTTTCTTGAATTCTTTCTGAGATTTTTAATAAACCGTGTTGTCTTTTAGCTTCATATTCAACAACTTTTTCTAATTGATCTAACTGTTGTACTCCTTTTACTTCGATTACAACACCACCTCCATCTTTAATTGAAATATTAACATCTTGTCTAATTGATCCTAAACCTCTTTTCACTTTTTTTGTACTTCTCAAAATTCTTCCTAAAGATAATGCAATTTTTTTGATTTTTGTTAATTCTACTTCAAACGGTTCTGTTGCAATTTCAACTAATGGAACTCCTAGACGTTCTAAACCAAATTTTCTTATAGAATCTTCTTCGCCCAATATTTTAGCGGCATCTTCTTCTAGACAAATTGATTGAATTCCTATCTTTGTTCCCCCTGCATTGAAAAATCCACCTTGTGAGATTAACATGGTACGTTGAAATCCTGTTGTATTGGAACCATCAATTACTGTTTTTCTCATAGGATAAATTTCGCTGAAAATATTTGATTTTAAAGCAGAAGAAATTATTAATGCAATTTTTTTTGCGTCTTCATCTAATTCATGTGGTGGTTCTTCATCTTGTTCTACTAAGCAACTGCTTTCATGATTTGCATAATACATTATTGTTTTAGATTTTGTACTTTCAAACAATGCTGCAGGATCAAATTCTCCTAATTCACTTTTAGATACTCGTAATTTTCTTTGGAATTTAATTGAATATTCATCTGATTCAATAGGAGTACAATTACAGAACAATTTTTTATTAGTCGCCAGCTGCTGGTGAATTTCTAATCCTACTTTGACACCTACATCATTAATTGAAAATTTTTCCATTTTGATTCCTGTTTATATTGAAAATTCAGATGCAATTCTATTAAGCATAATTTCTTTAATTTCATCAAGATTTTCAGTGTTTCCAATTACCCACATTGCTTTGACTAATGCAATTTCTGGAATCATATTTTCTAGAGGAATTATTCCCAAATTTAGTAAATCTCTGCCACTCTCATAAACTGTCATTCTCACTCTGCCATCAATACACTGAGAAGTCATTCCCATGAAAATATCTTTTTCATTTGCCATTTTTATCATAGGATACATATTTTTTCCAATATGTCCTAGTCCAGTACCCTCAAAAATTATTGCTTTATAGTTTGAATCTATGATATTTTTTAACAAAGATGGATCATATCCTGGATGGTATTTTACTAGAGCAACTTTTTTACTTAATTTTATTTTAGGTTTAAATTCTTTGGATGTAAAAAAATCTGTCTTCATATTGTTATGAATTTTATTATTTAGAATTAAAAATGCAGGATCATTTCCAACTGTTTGAAATGCTCCTCTTTTACTTGTGTGATTTTTTCTCACTCTTGTACCAATATGACATGCAATTGTTTCATCATTTTCATCTTGATGCATTACTATGTAGATTCCATTTGTTTTACATTCAGTAAGAAATTTTGCGGCTCCAATTAGATTCAATGCAGCATCTGATGATGCACGATCTGATGATCTTTGTGATCCAACTAATACTATTGGCACTGGAAATCCTGCAAGTGAAAAAGAAAGATAGGATGATGTGTAATGCATAGTATCAGTACCATGTGCAACAATTATTCCTGAATAATTTGATTTAGAGTATTCTTTTATTGTTTCAGCAATTTTTAACCAATGTTCAGGCATTATATTTTCAGAATATTCTGAAAATAGAACTTTTGCATCTATATTTGCAATTTTAGCAAGCTCAGGAACAGAGAAATTTAATTCTTCAGCAGTTAATATTGGTGTAACTGCACCTGTTCTGTAATCAATTTTACTTGCAATTGTGCCTCCTGTCGATAATAATAAAATATTTGGTAACTCCTCATTTTTTTCAATCTTTTCATTTTTTTCAATAGTTTTTTCTATGTATGGATTTTTTTCAATCTTTTCAATATTTGTAATTTCTAAACCAATGTTGTATCCACTCTTTAATTTTAAAACAATATGTTTATCATCACTGTGCTCATATCTTGGCATTATTATGCCTGAATAAGTAATATCGGCCAAAATCTTTACAGAATCTCCAACCGAAATTTGTTTTGTCTTTAGAAATTCTAATGAATTTCCTTCATACCCTGTATATTTTGGCATTTATGAGAATTATATTTGCTATTTAATTAAAACTACCTGTAATAGGAAGCTACTAGTTTTTCACCCATCTTGAGATCTTTTTGTTCTCTTACTTTCTTTACTGCTTCTTCAAAGTGTTTCATAGTTACTTTGGCTTCAATAGTATT
>Ga0224512_10000737_pt1 | contig 33625 bp, 30 predicted proteins | sample SF_May12_sed_USG_4_FD_169103 | JGI IMG/M metagenome (GOLD analysis project Ga0224512, IMG submission 169103) | Sediment microbial communities from San Francisco Bay, California, United States - SF_May12_sed_USGS_13 | ecosystem: Environmental > Aquatic > Marine > Sediment | place: USA... | reverse complement strand
GGCCGCTTCGGCGGCGTTCCGCGGTCCGAATACGCGATACCCCGCAATGAGTCGATACAGCAAACAAGCCAGGGAAAAGACATCGTCGGCCGGGGTCGGCTTTTCGCCGGTCAGCACCTGCATGCTCGAGTAGGCCGGGGTCATCAGGCCAAGAACCCCCGGATCAAAGTCGGGATCATGGTCGAGCTGTTTCTGGCGGATGCGTGCGACACCGAAGTCGAACAGCTTGGCGTCTCCATTGGGAGCGATCATCACGTTCCCGGGCTTGACGTCCGCGTGAACGATGCCACAACGATGCGCGTAGTCCAGCGCTTTTCCAAGCTGACGCACGATTCTGAAGGCTCGTTCGATATCGATACTGCGTGAATCGGGCGAATCCAGAATGTCGGCCAGCGTTCTGCCTTCCAGCCATTCCATAACGATGAAATACAACTCGTCATCGCGATCAAGATCGATGAAGCGAACAATATTCGGATGTACCAGACAACGGCCTTTGGCCGCTTCCTGTTGCAGCGCGCGCAAAGCCTGACCATTTTGCGACAGTTTCGACGACAGTACTTTGACGGCAACCCACGGTGCATCGTCGCCCGCCTCCGCCAGCCGCCGGTCCATCGCCTTGTACACCTCGCCCATACTGCCGCCGGTGACACGCTCTTGCAGCAGGAAGCGATCACGCAGCACGGATCCGACCTGGATCCGGCCGTCGGCCGTGTCTGGCGTCACCGTGTCCATGACTGGAATCACCAGCGTCGAACTCATCGCATCGTCAGCGCGCGGTTCGACAGCATCGAGATCCGCACGCCGCGGCTCGACAATTGTCGGCTCAGCCTGCGTCTCTGCTTCCACGGCGGGAGGGCTCGTCGGCAGGCGCTCAGTGACATACCCGTCGAGCATGGACTTGACGAGCTGGAATGTCTCCTTGCGCAGATCGCCGCCGTCATAGCGATCCTGCAGGATGCGCCGGATTTCCGCCTCACTGCCGCCACTGTCGCCAAGCAGGCGCCCGATACCCTCCTGAATTTCGGCGAGCATCTCGACGTCGTCAATCTTGCTATCCAGCCTGTCTTCAAAACTCGACAGCTGATCGACAAGTGAGTCGCGAATGTTGTCTGATTCTGCGTTCATAGTGCCTGGCAGCCGCCCTGTAATCGTTGCGACCACGCGCATTGAGCCCAATTGGGCGTAGTCTACCGTGTCGGTCAAGTCGTCACGCGGAACTGGTCGTCAAATTACCTTGCCCGGATTGAGGATATTTTGCGGATCGAGAGCCATTTTCAGCGATTGCATCAGCGCGAGCTCTGTTGCACTGCGATACCGCTTCAGATGTGCCTTTTTTAGCACGCCGATACCGTGTTCGGCGCTGATACTACCGCCCATGTCGGCAACCAGTTCGTAGATCGCGTCGGTCAGGACCGTGCCCTGCTGCATGAAGGCCGCAGCATCTGCATCGGCAGGCTGAGCGATATTGTAATGCAGGTTGCCATCGCCCACGTGGCCGAATGCGACGAGCCGCGCCGTCGGCATCAGGGATGCCAGCAGTGCATCGCCCCTCGTCAGGAATTCGCCAATCCGGCCGATTGGCACCGCAATATCGTGTTTGAGATTGCCACCCTCGAATTTCTGCGCTTCGGAAATCGAATGCCGCAGGCGCCACAGACTTTCGGACTCCGCGGCGCTTTTAGCGATAATCGCGTTGACGATGAGTTCGTGTTCGAGAGCACGACCAAGCATGTCCTCGAGAAGGGCTTGCTGCTCGTCAACAACAAGCTCACAAAGAACAAACCAGGGATAGTCTTCGGCGAATGGCCTGACCGATCCCGCTATATGCCGCGCGACAAAGCGCAGGCATCTGTCCGATATCAATTCGAAGGCCTGAATTCGATCGCCAAATGATTCGCGCACGCGCGCAAGCAAGTCGACGGATCGCTGCGCAGAATCCAGGGCGACAAACAGCGTTGCTGTCTCGCCGGGTTCGGGGTAAAGCTTCAGCGTGGCCGCCGTAATCACACCCAGCGTACCTTCACTCCCCAGGAACACCTGCTTCATGTCATAGCCAGCCGTGTCCTTGCGCAATGAACGCAGCCCATTCCAGACGGTTCCATCGGCCAATACGACCTCGAGGCCGAGCACCAGTTGCCGCGCCGTGCCATAGCGAAGCACATTAATGCCCCCGGCATTGGTCGAGAGGTTGCCGCCTATTTGACAACTGCCCTCCGCCGCAAGACTCAGCGGAAAAAACCGACCCTGGTCGCGCGCGGCTCTCTGCACATCAGAGAGAATGCAGCCGGCTTCAACAACCATGGAAAAGTCATTGGCGTCAACGGCCCGAATCGCGTTGAGGCGTGCAAGCGACAGCAGCACCTGTTGTCCTGACTCGTCAGGAATCGCTCCGCCGCAGAGCCCGGTATTGCCACCCTGTGGAACGATAGCCACACGCTCACTGGCACAGGCCTGCACGATCTGGGCTACCTGCTGAGTCGTATTCGGCGAAACCATGATGAGTGCCCTGCCACGAAGTCTGTCGCGCCACTCCGTCAGATGTGGATCGAGCACGTCAGCGCTGGTGCTCCAACCCTTCCTCCCGACGATGTTCTTCAGATCATCAAGCAGCATCTGAATTCTCGAAGATGGCCTGCGCTTCAAATGTGGCCCAGTCGATATTGCTGCCACAAAAGAGCAAGACCACTGTTTTCCCGCGCAGCCGTTCGCGCAATGGCCCGAGCAGTGCCGCCGTGCTGGCGGCACAGGCCGGTTCCACGGCTATCTTCATCGCCCGAAACAAGCAACCCATTGCGCGACGCAGCTGCAGATCATCGACCAGCACCAGATCGTCCACATTTTGTCTGCACAGACCGAACGAATAAGGCATTGTGAACGGTGCTCCCAGGCTGTCCGCAATCGTCCGCACTTTGTCGATGGATCTTGGTTCGCCGGCGGCAAAACTCCGATGCATCGAATCAGCGCCCTGAGGCTCGACACCAATGAGTTCGCAGTCCGGCCGCAGTTGTTTAATTGCATTTGCAATGCCGCCGAGCAATCCACCACCACCAATCGGCACGATTACGGCGTCGAACTGATCGCATTGTTCACAGATTTCCAGGCCAACCATGCCGGTTCCCGCCGCAATCAACGGTCCTTCGAAAGGATGGACCAGAAAACGACCCTCATCCTCCTCGATCCGTTCAGCGACCTCAAAAGCCTCGTGCACATTGTCGACCAGGACCAAAGTTGCCCCAAACGACCGGCATAGCTCGATGCGCACAGGATTGGCCGCGGCCAGCATGACGATCTTCGCGCTTGCGCCAACCGCCTGAGCAGCAAAGGCAGTTGCAACGGCGTGGTTGCCCGCGCTGACCGCCGTTACGCCGGCGGCTCGCTGATCCTCGTTCAGTCCGTGCAGAGTCGCCAGCGCTCCGCGCGCCTTGAAGGTTCCGGTACGTTGCAGAAACTCCAGCTTGCCGAATACTCGCGTATCCGCACCCAGCAGATCCTCCAGCGCGGCACAGCGGAGCATTGGCGTGCGCACGAGCTGCTCGCCGAGCGTCTGCCGAAGCTGTTTGATTTCCGCGACCCCGGGGCCACTAATCATCCTGGGGTGCTCCACCTGCCCGCCGGCCGCTTATGTAAAATGAACAGCATAAAACGGTCCGGGATTCGCTGGAATATAAATCAGATACAGGCACTTCTTAATAATACTTGCGCTATACATAAGAGTTGATTACTTTCGCACGACGGTATCGACGCACTGTCGATACCGGCGCTGGCTGTGTGAACTGTGGCAGAGAAAGCGGTCGCACGGAAGTCGCTTTGGGTACAAGCATGGAATTTGACGAACTCTCGCAATCTGGCATACGGCGAATAGCTGACTTTTCTCCGTATCTGGACCAATTGGCCGGTCTTGCGCAAGACATGGGGCTGCGACAACGCAGCAACCTTGTCGATCTCGAACGCTGCCTGCACCAGCACTGGTCTCTCGGCCAGAACAATATCCTGAGTTGGGCGCCGATCGATTCGGGCTTGCTCATCCTTGTCGTACCGCACTATGCCATTGCCGAATACACGTCTCCCCAAAGCGGTGATAACGGCTCCAGGGTGTCTGCACGGTTCATCACCGAATTGATCTCGGGCGAACGTCGGTTGTCGTTATCCCAAATGCAAAAGGTCGCACGCCTGTTGGACGTCGAACCTGTATCACTGCTGTTGCGCCAGCCATTGACCGGACATCCGGTCGAGACTCAAATCATCGAGAAGATGATCCGGCGCTACGGCATCAACTACGTTGCCAGTCGCGCCGTTACGCTGTTTGACATTGTTGGTTTCGGCCTGTTGACGCCGTTCGAGCAGATGACGCAGTTGAACAGCTTGGCGTATTCGCTGAATTCGGCGCATGCCAAGATGCTGGAACAGGATGTCGGCATCAACTTCGCACGCTCATCGAGCGGCGACGGCTTCTATGTATGGAATCGCGACGACGGGCTCGAGGCTAATGTCAATCTGTATCACTTCATGCACATCGTCCTTGCCGATAACGCGATTGCACGCAGCAAGTCCATTTCGAAGGCCGTGCCACGATTACGTGCCTGCTTTCATGTCGGTGCCTGCTATGAATTCCACCAGGCAGAAGGACTCAATCCAACAGGTCACGACTTTATCGTCGGAGACGTGACGATCGAACTTGCGCGCATGATCGATGCGGCATTGCCAGGGCAAATCCTGGTCGGCGATTTCCTTGCCGATATCACCACCGAATACGTCGATCCGGCACAAACACAAGCAAACCTCGACGCCGTCACTTTCCTGCAACGCGCGCAGGGCAATCTGTCTAAACTCAGCGGCCTCGAATTTTCCGGCGAGCGGGTTACGGCGATCAAGTGCTATCTGACCGGTGAAAACATGGGCGGGGGCCAGTTCAACATTCGACGCTTGCACATTAAGGACAAGCACGGCCTGTCACGCGTTGCGTATAACGCCAAGGTCAATATCTATCGGGAGACTGCTCAGCCGATTCTCCTGGGAATCGAAGATCGCAAACTTGCGGCGGCTGTGCTGCCGGTCTGAGGCAGCATTCGCGTTCGGCCGGCTTTACTGTTTTCAATCAATCAGGCTGCCAGGCTGCGGGTCCGGCAGTTCATCGAAATTGGTCGGGGCGAGAGGATTCGAACCTCCGACCCCCACAACCCCATTGTGGTGCGCTACCAGGCTGCGCTACGCCCCGACCGACTACGATGTCACGCCTTTGCAGGCGCTCGAACAGAGCGGCAATCATACTTGCCGTGAATTACAGAAGAAAGGTGATTTTTCAGCGGCGCAAAATCTTAAGAACTTGTTCAAGTTCCAATCGTAACTGCTTGATAATCTGTTGACTCTGCGTTACATCTGACTTCGCTGTGTCACCCATCAGTCGCTGACGCGCGCCACCAATCGTAAACCCCTCGTCATACAGGAGGCTCCGAATCTGGCGGATTATCAGTACGTCCTGACGCTGGTAATAGCGGCGATTTCCGCGTCGCTTTACCGGTTTCAGTTGCGGGAACTCCTGCTCCCAGTACCTGAGTACATGCGGCTTAACGGCACAAAGGTCGCTGACTTCACCTATCGTAAAGTAACGTTTGCCAGGTATTGCAGGTAATTCGTCGTTATTCCCCGGTTCCAGCATATGCTTCTACTCGGGCCTTTAGTTTTTGTCCCGGCCGAAACGTCACCACTCGTCGCGCAGTGATTGGGATTTCTTCTCCCGTTTTGGGGTTACGCCCCGGCCGTTCTTTTTTATCCCGAAGATCAAAATTCCCGAATCCGGAAAGTTTGACCTGCTCCCCAACTGCAAGCGACGCTCGCAGCTCTTCAAAATACATGTCGACTAACTCGCGTGCTTCTCTCTTGTTGAGACCGAGCTCGTTAAACAGCGATTCCGCCATGTCTGCTTTTGTCAGTGCCATTGCTTTCTAGTCTCTCAACTCAGCCGCAAATTTGTTTTGTAATAATTGCACTGCAGCGGTCATTGCGGCGTCCGCGTCAACGTCAGTAAGGGTGCGGGATGTTTCCTGCAAAATCAAGCCTAAAGCGACGCTTTTTAGCCCTGCTTCTATGCCCGGCCCCTTATAAATGTCAAAAATCCTGACGCTCGAAATCAAATCCGGGGCACTCGAGGCCACCGTCTCGACCAACTCCGCTGCACTGATCCTGTCACTGACAACGACAGCGATATCACGACGAATGGATGGAAACTTTGAAACCGGGTGTGCTTTTGGCGTTGCCGAAGCGAGCGCAGCCGCCGCATCCAGTTCGAATACGAAGACATCGCGCCTCAGTTCAAACGGCTTCAAGTGCCGTGGATGCAGCTTGCCGATCACACCAACGGGTTCACCATTGCGAACGATTTCCGCAGCCTGTCCCGGTTGCAACGCAACGTGCTCAGTGGCCACATATTCAATTTGTGCCGCATCACAAGCAAGCTGTAACAATGCCGAGACATCGGACTTTATGTCATAAAAATCAACGGGCTGGTTGTTACTCCCCCATTGCTCGGGGAGCGCGGAACCCATCACCACGCCGGCGATGCGCACGACCTCGTCATGCGCATCAAGTGACCCATGGAACGACTTGCCAATTTCAAAGAGCCGTATCCGATCCTGTTGGCGCGCCGCATTCGATGCGACCGCCGTCAACATGCCTGGCCACAGTGATGCGCGCATCACCGACATCTCTGACGAAATCGGATTGCTCAAAACCAGGGTCGGATCGACTCCGGTCAAATGCTTGTTTGCATCCGCATCGATGAAGCTATACGTGATCACTTCCTGATAGTCCCGTGCAACCAGTGTCGCAGCTGCCTGCTCAAGTTCGATCAAAGACTCTGTCACAAGCTCGAGTGGCGTTGCAGCGATTGCAGTGGCTTCAGGGATTTCGTCATAGCCGTATATGCGGGCAATTTCCTCGATAAGGTCGACCTCGATCTCGATGTCGAAGCGATGACTGGGTGCAACAACATCCCAGCCGTCGTCCTTTTCGCTGGCCACAAGCCCCAATCGCTGCAAAATATCAACGATGGTCCTGTCAGCAATTTCCACTCCAAGCAAATTCCTGATGCGCTCCCGGCGCAATCGAATGGTGTTGCGCAACGGCAAGAATTCCTCTGCCGTGGTAAGCACCAACGGTCCGGCATCGCCACCGCAAATCTGCAACAACAGACTGCTCGCCCTGTCCACGGCTCGCGCCTGGCCGGCAGGATCGACACCGCGCTCGAAGCGCAGCGAGGCGTCGGTGTGCAATCCGTAAGATCGAGCACGCCCGGCGATGAAGTCCTGTGGCCAGAAGGCGCCCTCGAAGAAGACATCGGTCGTTGTATCGCTTACCGCTGTGCTCAGACCACCCATGATCCCGGCGATGCCAATCGGACCGCTGTCATCACTGATAACCAGTGTATCTTCGTTGAGTTCGACCTCTTTTTCGTCGAGCAGTGTGACTTTCTCGCCTTCCCTCGCCAGTCGTGGCCGAATTGCGCCGCGGACAAGGTTCAGATCGTACGCGTGCAGCGGCTGTCCGAGTTCCAGCATCACATAATTGGTAACGTCTACCACCGGATGGATGGCCCGCAGACCCGCGCGGCGCAATTTCTCAACCATCCACAGCGGTGACTGCGCTGCCGTGTTGATGTTGCGGATGACTTGCCCGGCGAAACTCGGGCAACCCTCGGGCAGTTCCAATACGACTTCATGGGTGTCATCAATGGTTGGCGCGACAGGGGTGAAATTCGGCTCCTGAAATTCTGCCCCCGTCAGGGCGGATACGTCACGTGCGAGTCCCATAACGCTGAAGCAGTCGCCACGATTTGGTGTCAGGTCCAGATCGATTACGGCATCCGGCAGGCGCAGATATTCTGCCAATTCCTGCCCGACCGGAGCATCGTCAGGCAAAGCAATGATGCCGTCGGATTCTTCACCGAGACCGAGTTCGACAGCCGAACACAGCATTCCGTTCGATACGACGCCACGAATCTTGGTCTTGCGCAGCTTGATGCCGTTGGGGAGCTTGACGCCAGGCTTCGCCAGCGGGCTTTTCATCCCCTTGACGACGTTTGGCGCACCGCACACAACCTCGATTGGATCAGCGCCACCGTCGCTGACCGTGCATACGCTGAGGCGATCGGCATCGGGGTGCCTGGCGACGGCCAGTACCTCGGCAACGACAACGCCATCTAGCCCTGCTCCTGCGATCGCCAGATCATCCACTTCGTGGCCCGCCATGGTCAGGCGATGCGCCAGTGCCTCGGTGTCGAGGTCGGGATTCACCCATTCACGCAACCAGGATTCTGCAATCTTCATCGCGGTTACCTGAACTGGCGCAGGAAGCGCAGGTCGTTTTCGAAAAAGGTACGCAGGTCTGCTACGCCGTAGCGCAACATCGCCAGTCGTTCGACGCCCATGCCGAAGGCGTAGCCCGTGAATTCTTCGGAATCGACACCAGCGGCCTCGAGTACATTGGGATGGACCATGCCGCAACCCAGAATTTCGAGCCATTTGCCCTTTTCCCACAAAATGTCGACTTCAGCCGACGGTTCCGTGAAGGGAAAATACGATGCCCGGAAACGCAGTTCCGCGTCGCGTTCGAAATAACTTTCCACGAATTGATGCAACACGGCTTTAAGGTTCGCAAGACTGATGCCGCGATCGACGACGAGGCCTTCGACCTGATGAAACATCGGCGTGTGCGTCTGATCGGAGTCACAGCGATACACGCGCCCTGGTGCGATGATCCGAATCGGCACACCCTCTTCCACCATCGAGCGTATCTGCACGGGCGAGGTGTGTGTGCGCAGCAATTTCCCTCCCGGGAAAAAGAACGTGTCGTGCAACGCCCGTGCCGGATGATTCTGTGGGAAATTCAGCGCCGTAAAATTATGAAAGTCATCCTCGATTTCAGGTCCGGAGCGGATACCGAAACCGGCATTGCGGAAGATCTTGTCTATGCGCGCCATTGCGCGCGACACAGGATGTCGCCCGCCAATCGAGGCGCCTCGCCCCGGCAAGGTCACGTCGACGGCATCACCTGCCAGTTTGGCCTCCAGAGCCGCTGCATTAAGCGCCTCGCGACGCGCGTTGATGCTGGCCTGCAGTTTTTGCTTCGCCTTGTTGATTTCCTGCCCGGCGGCGGGACGCTCAGCAGCAGGCAACTCGCTGAGTGACTTCAGTCGAGCAGTCAGTTCGCCTTTTTTACCAAGATAGGCAACTCTGACTGCATCCAACGCAGCCAGATCGCTCGCGGCATCGATCGCCGATGCCGCGCTATCAACCAGCTCACTTAGTGCCCGCATGAGAACCAACCCGATAAGGCGCGGCGTGTCCGCGCCAGATTCGGTTGCTTAGCCGCTCTGAGCCAGAGCAGCTTTGGCCTGTTCGGCGATCGCCCCGAATCCTTCCGGGTCGTGCACTGCGATATCCGCCAATACCTTGCGGTCGATCTCGATATTCGCCAGATTCAGGCCATTAATCAGGCGGCTGTAGGACAGCCCATGCAAACGTGAAGCTGCATTAATGCGCGCAATCCATAAGGCGCGGAACTGACGCTTGCGCTGGCGGCGATCCCGGTACGCATATTGGCCCGCCTTGATGACAGCCTGTTTCGCGGTCTTGAACAGCTTGCTGCGCGCACCGTAGTAACCTTTCGCCTTACCGAGGACTTTTTTGTGGCGTGTTTTTGCAGTCACGCCGCTCTTTACTCTTGCCATCTCTCAATCTCCTCTTAACTGTAAGGGAGCATGCGGCGCACGCTCTTCACGTCGCTCTCGGCAACTTGCACGGTCAGACCGAGCTGGCGCTTCCGCTTCGACTTTTTCTTGGTAAGGATGTGATTGAGGTGGGATTGAGCGCGTTTGAAGCCGCCCTTGCCCGTCCGCCGGAAGCGCTTGGCGGCGCCCCGGTTGGTTTTCATCTTCGACATTGTCTTCTCCACTTTTGGCCTTGCTACGTACCGGATTGAACCGGCCGATGCAGGCGGGATATACGTTCTGCGGTTGTCGTAATTCGCAGCACGCTGTTACTGGAACTAGTGCTTCTTCGGTGCCATCACCATGATCATCTGCCGTCCTTCCATTTGCGGCATCTGTTCGACGATCGCGTATTCTTCGAGGTCTCCCCGGACCCGCGCCAGCAATCTCGCACCGAGTTCCTGGTGCGCCATCTCCCGGCCTCTAAATCTCAGCGTGACCTTGGTTTTGTCGCCGTTTTCAAGAAACTGTACCAACTTGCGCAACTTCACCTTGTAGTCACCTTCGTCCGTTCCCGGACGAAACTTAATCTCTTTTACATGAACCTGTTTCTGTTTACGCTTGGAAGTCTGGGCCTTCTTGTTCTGCTCGAACAAGTATTTGCCAAAATCCATGATCCGGCACACAGGTGGCTCGGCATTTGGCGAGACCTCGACAAGATCCAGGCCCACACTCCTGGCCAGTTCTATGGCGTCAGCCAGCGGCATGACACCCGCCTGCTCGCCGTCTGAATCTATGACCCGAACATCCTGGGCATCAATTTCTTCATTACGCCGTACGCGCTTCGTGGCTGCGATCCTAAAATCCTCCGGTATTCAACAGGGTCCTGCCCGCGCCACATGCACCGAAGTGCCGCAGCAAGAGCGGGAACGCGATTCTATATAGCCGAAAAGCAAGAAACAACCGTGGAAACGGCTGTTTTTCCAAAAAAATCAGGCATTTTGTGGTCCATACGCAACGCCGGGCTCATGCCGTGGAACTGGTGGGCGATGGTGGTCTCGAACCACCGACCTCCACGATGTCAACGTGGCGCTCTACCCCTGAGCTAATCGCCCGACTGTATCAACCTGCCCCAGCGCGGCGGCGGCCTACGATACTCAAGCCGTCTGCTGCGCGCAAGGCCCTTCAACCCGCCATGCGATCCGGCAGGCCCAGGCCATGCTGACGGATGCGCTGGATTTCGTCACGCAGCCGCGCAGCCTCCTCGAACTCCAGGTCACGCGCATGCTTGAGCATTTGCTTCTCGAGCTTTGCGGCCCGTTTCAAGAGCTGCCCGGGTGACATGCGGTCGTAATTTGCGGACTCGTCGGCGATGCGCCGATGGCGCTGATCGGCGGCTGGATAGGCGGCTTCCATGATGTCGGCAACCTGTTTGATGATCGTTGCAGGCTCGATGCCGTGCCTCGCATTATGCGCCAGTTGCCGATCCCGACGCCGGGTGGTTTCATCAATGGCCCGCTGCATCGAGCCGGTCACCCTGTCGGCATACAGTATTGCTGTGCCGTGTAGGTGTCTCGCTGCCCGACCGATCGTCTGAATCAAAGATCGTTCCGATCGTAGAAATCCCTCTTTGTCGGCATCGAGGATCGCAACGAGCGAAACCTCCGGCATATCCAGACCCTCGCGCAACAGATTGATGCCGACAAGCACATCAAATGCACCCAGGCGCAAATCACGAATGATCTCCGTGCGTTCGACAGTACCAATATCAGAATGCAAGTAGCGCACGCGCTTGTCGTGCTCTTGCAAATAGTCAGTCAGGTCTTCGGCCATGCGCTTCGTTAACGTCGTGATGAGTACACGTTCGTCCACGGCCACGCGCTTTGTTATCTCTGAGAGCACGTCGTCAACCTGCGTTTTTGCCGGCCGTATTTCGACCGCCGGGTCGACAAGCCCGGTCGGCCTGACAAGCTGCTCTACCTTGTTGTCCGCATGCTCGAACTCATAGTCTCCGGGCGTTGCCGATACGTAAATGGTCTGTGGCGCAAGACCTTCGAATTCGTCAAATCGGAGCGGTCTGTTATCGAGTGCAGACGGCAGTCGAAAGCCGAACTCAACCAGCGTCTCCTTGCGTGATCGATCGCCTTTGTACATCGCGCCAAGTTGCGGCACCGTGACATGACTCTCATCGATGAACAGCAGGGCGTTGTCGGGCAGATAGTCAAACAAGCATGGCGGCGGTTCGCCGGCTTCCCGGCCTGACAGGTAGCGCGAGTAATTCTCAATGCCGGAGCAGTACCCGAGTTCCTTTATCATCTCTAAATCAAATAAAGTTCGCTGTTCAAGTCTTTGTGCTTCCAACAGTTTTTCGTTATTTCTCAGATACTCCAGGCGGTCTTTTAGTTCCACTTTGATGAGTTCACAGGCTTCGAGCAGTTTCTCTCTCGGGGTGACGTAATGGGTCTTGGGGAAAATAGTCAGCCTTGCCACGCGCGCCGAAACCTCGCCTGTCAGCGGGTCGAAATAGGACAGCGACTCGATCTCGTCATCGAAGAGTTCGATGCGTACCGCATCACGCTCGGATTCAGCCGGAAACACGTCGATGACATCGCCTCGAACCCGATACGTGCCCTGCGACAGATCGACTTCGTTGCGCTGATACTGCAATTCGGCAAGCCGGCGCAGGATTTTGCGTTGGTCGATGCGATCACCGCGCACCAGGTGCAGCACCATGCTGAAGTAGGCTTCGGGGTCACCCAGTCCGTATATCGACGATACCGTCGCGACTATGATTGCGTCGGGTCTTTCGAGCAGTGCCTTGGTCGCAGAGAGACGCATCTGCTCGATGTGCTGATTGATCGAGGCGTCTTTTTCGATATAGGTATCGGAACTCGGTACGTACGCCTCCGGTTGATAGTAGTCGTAATAGGAAACGAAATACTCGACCGCGTTATTGGGAAAAAACTCGCGCATTTCGCCATAAAGCTGAGCGGCCAGCGTCTTGTTCGGCGCGAGAACGATTGCCGGTCGCTGCAAACGCTCTACGACACTCGCCACCGTAAAGGTTTTGCCTGAGCCGGTGACCCCCAGGAGGATCTGCCGCGCGAGACCGTCGTTCAGTCCTTCAACGAGGCCGCTGATTGCAGCGCCCTGATCGCCGGCTGGCTCGAACGCCGACACCAGCGTCAGCCGGTCCCGATCACTCCCGGTCGTCTTCTTGGGCAGATGTGTTGTTTCACGTACCATGTTTGTCGGCTGCGTGGAGGCAAGCGAGTGAGTTTATCAGTTTCGAAACGTATGGCGCGCGTCAGGCCGTCGCCAACCAGCGCGGTGCTGGCCCTGGCCGCCGAACTCAGAGCCGCCGGTCGCGACATCATCAGTCTGGGTGCCGGCGAACCGGACTTCGACACGCCTCGAGCGATCAAGGACGCTGCCATTGCGGCTATCAACGCGGGGGCGACGAAATATACGCCCATCGATGGTACGGCAGAACTCAAGGCGGCCATTGCCCGAAAATTCGCTCGCGATAATGAGTTGCATTTTGAACCCGCGCAGATCGTCGCCAGTTCAGGTGCCAAGCAAGCGCTTTTCAATCTGTGTTTGAGCATGCTTGGACCCGGAGACGAGGCGATCATTCCCGCCCCCTATTGGGTTTCTTATCCCGATATGGTGCTACTCGCCGAAGCCGAGCCCGTCATCATCGATACCGGCCTCGACGCAGACTTCAAGATCACGCCGGCACAGCTCGATGCGGCCATCACTGAAAATTCGCGCTTGTTCATACTCAATAGCCCGTCGAATCCAACCGGCGCAAGTTACAGCGCGGCCGAGCTGAGGGCGCTGGGCGAGGTGCTCGAACGCCATCCGCAGATCGTCGTGGCATCCGATGATATTTACGAACCCATACATTGGGGCGATGAGCCGTTTGTCAGTTTTGCAACGGCTTGCCCCAGACTGCTTGAGCGTACGGTAACCATCAACGGGGTTTCCAAAGCTTTCGCCATGACGGGTTGGCGCATTGGCTATGCTGCGGGCCCTCTGACGCTGATCCAGGCGATGAAGACAATACAGAGCCAGAGCACCTCGAATCCCTGTAGCGTGTCTCAGGAGGCCGCCAGGGCCGCCCTGGACGGAGATCAATCGGTCGTGCGCGAGATGGCTGACGAATACCGTGTGCGACACGATTACGTCGTCGCGGGGCTGAATGATATTGCCGGATTCGAATGCCGTCCCGGTGAAGGCACGTTTTATGCATTTCCAAGGGTGACCGAGGCGATCCGGCGCCTGCGGCTCGCTGATGACGTCGCTCTGACCCAGCATCTTCTCAATAAGGCGAACGTGGCTGTTGTTCCAGGCAGCGCCTTTGGTGCCGCCGGATATCTTCGGCTGTCGTTTGCCTGTTCGCTCGAGGCACTGCAGGATGCCCTCCATCGCATAAAACAAGCGGTGTCCGCTTGACTTCGGTCGGGCGCTGGTCGAAAATCCCGGCCCGCACCTGATGGTGACCAACTATTCCCCGATAGCTCAGTTGGTAGAGCGATTGACTGTTAATCAATTGGTCCCTGGTTCGAGTCCGGGTCGGGGAGCCAAATTTCCAGAAGCCCTCTTTCGAGGGCTTTTTGTTACCCGTCTCGGTGACGTCACCACGTTGACGCGGTACTGGCGAAATCCGCGCTTTGGGGGCGAACCACGCAGAAACGATGCCCGGTTGGCGCTTCCATCACGCACCAGGTCCTGACCATTCCGAGCCGTTTCGCACCCAGGCTTTCCAGCCGCCGGACTTCAGCCTCGATATCGTCGGTTTCGATATCAAGGTGCACCCTGCTGGGGTGATCAACGCGCTGTACCTCGATGTGCAATCCGTCCGCCCCGGTATCGAGTCGCCGATACTTTTCCTCCTGGGGGTCGGTGAGGGGCATGGCTTCGTAGCCTAGCGCCTCTCCCCAGAAGTGCGCGGCTGCGTCCAGATCGCCGCCATTGCAATCTATGATGAATCCCGCCAATTGACTTCGATGCATACCCGGCCACCTGCTGTTTTCATTACGCGAAAGGTGAAAATGTCTGTCGCCTGTCCGTCAAAATATCATGTAATCCTCAGGACTTCGTCAGGATTCTCGCCATTGCCAGGGAGAGCATCTATCCTGTTGCCGAATTCGACCACGGGGCCAGGCTGATGACGACACCTGCAATCTCCATCGTATTTTTTCTTGCCGCGGCCTTATTGGGTGCGCTTGGCCAGTATTTGTACAAGTCGGGAGCCGAACTGGCCGGAGGCACGATCGCCAGTTATCTGTTGAACGCTCGACTCCTCGGTGGTGTGGTCTGCTACATCGCCGTCATGGTCCTGTTCGTTGCGGCATTCAAGAAGGGTGGCTCGCTCACGGTGCTCTATCCGATCTATGCGACGACGTTTATCTGGGCCGCCCTGCTCGCCTTGATGGCATACGGAACACCGATCAAGCCGATCAACATCACGGGAATGGGACTGCTCGTGGTCGGCATGTACCTGATGGGGAAATAGGATGATGACCATTGATCTGGCACTGCAGAGCGACATTTACCTGAACTATCTCGCCATCGTGGGCGGCGTTCTCGGGTTCGCAGGCATGGTGCTCGGCGTAATGACGATATTCGGCAAGGACGTGTCTTCGATCTGGAGAACCTACCGCGGCTGGCTGATCATGATTCCGCTGGTCATGGGAACCATATTCCTCGGCAGGACCGCCGTCATCGTCGGCGTGGCCTTGCTGGCTATCTTCGGCTTCAAGGAGTTTGCACGTGCAACCGGTTTGTATGACGACTGGTGGCTGACCGGACTGGTGTATCTCGGCATCATTGCCCTGGCAGTTGCCTCGTTCGTGACAGATCCGCGACTTGGCTATCCGGGCTGGTATGGCCTGTTCATGTCGCTTCCGGCGTATGTGGCCGGCGCCATCCTGTTAATACCGATCCTGCGTAACCGCGCGAAAGGCCAGTTGCAGCAGGTGGCACTCGCGGTCGTCGGCTTTATCTATTTTGGCTGGATGTTCAGTCATCTCGGGTTTCTCGCGAACACGAAGTATGCGTACGGGTATATCCTCTACCTCGTACTGGCTGTCGAAATCAACGACATCGCTGCGTTTACCTGCGGAAAACTATTTGGCAAGCGCAAGCTCCGGGAGAACATAAGCCCTAACAAGACGATCGAAGGATCGATCGGGGCGATCTGTGTTTCTCTGATCATTCCGTGGCTGCTGTGGTTTTCGTTTCCGCACTTCGAGCCCTGGCACCTCGTCCTCACCGGGCTCATTGTCGGCGTCGGCGGCCAGCTCGGCGACCTCGTCATCAGCTACATAAAACGGGATATCGGCATCAAGGACATGGGAGCGGTCATCGAAGGCCACGGTGGCATTCTCGATCGTGTCGACAGCATGATCTTTGTTGTACCAATTTTCTTTCATGTCGTGCGCTGGGTTCACGGCATTCGTTGATCGAGGCCACAGCATGACCGAATGGGAATATCACCCGGCACCGGACATCGACGAGACGATGGCCGAGCACCTGCGTAATTTTCCGCGACAACCGTACATGTTCATGTACGCGCTGCGGTCAATGGCGGCTCTGCTCTTGCGAGGATGGATGCGCCTCTATCACCGACTGCGCATTGACGGCCGAGAGCATCTGCCTGCAAGCGGGTCCTTTATTCTTGTTTGTAATCACACCAGCCATCTCGATACGCTGTGCATGCTCTGCGCGATGCCGCTGAACAAGATCCACAGGACGTTTCCGGCCGCTGCCGCAGACTATTTCTTCTCGAGCCTGCCCAGAAGCGCCGTGTCCGCAATTCTGATCAACGCACTGCCATTCGATCGTCAGGTCAACGGGGCTGAAAGCCTCACCGTCTGCTCGCACTTGCTCAACACGGAGGGCAACGTCCTGATCATTTTTCCGGAAGGAACCCGCACCACCACGGGCGAAATGCAGCGTTTCCGTTCTGGCATCGGACGCCTGGTCGTCGCCACGCGGTTGCCGGTCGTACCGTGCTACCTGGACGGTGGGCTCAAGGCCTGGCCCAAGGGAAAACTCTGGCCACGTCCATATCGTTTGCACCTCCGCATCGGCGCGCCGGTCAGCTACGAACAACTGGACGAGTCATCCGAATCGGTGCGCAAAATCTGTCATGATCTGCAATCACGTGTAGCTGAACTTGGGGAGATCGCGCAGTGACCATCTACGACCTCAAACCAGCATTTCAAAATTTGTTACGACCGGTGTGCAAGGCACTGGCTGCAGCCGGTGTATCCGCGAATCAGGTGACCGTGCTGGCTCTGGTCCTGTCGCTGGTCGTTGGCGCAACGTTTGCGTTCAATACGGACGCAAAATGGGCTTTGCTGCTGATCCCGGTATGGCTGTTCCTGCGCATGGCGCTCAATGCTATTGATGGCATGCTTGCCAGGGAGCACGACATGCAAAGTGCACTCGGCGGCATTCTGAATGAGATGAGTGACGTCGTGGCCGATGCTGCGCTGTATCTACCGTTCGCCCTGGTTTCCGGTATTTCGCCCGCGCTCGTGGTTTGCGTTGTCATTCTGTCTATCCTGACCGAAATGGCCGGCGTCGTCGCCGTGCAGGTCGGCGCGAGTCGTCGTTACGACGGACCCATGGGCAAGAGCGATCGTGCATTCGTTTTCGGCTTGCTCGCGCTGCTGCTGGGGTTCGGGCTGGACCTGCACTGGTGGGCCAACGCAGCGCTCGTGGTTGTCGCTGTACTATCGGCGCTAACGGTATTCAACCGATCGTCAAAAGCTCTCAAGGAGCTGTCCGCAAGCGATGAAAATCAGTCGCAGTAATGCACTTGCCTGGTTCTGGGGTCTTGCTGAAGCTACGGTCTTTTTCATTGTTCCGGATGTCTTCATTAGCTGGCTCGCAATTCAAGGGTACAAGCGTGCTTTCATCGCTTGCCTGTGGGTACTTTGCGGCGCGTTACTGGGTGGCTGCGCGCTCTGGTTTCTGGGACGAACAGATCCTGATTCCCTGAGGGCCATCTTCGTAGCTCTACCCGCGATCGACGGCACGATGATCGCAAGCGTACAGTCGCAGCTTCAAGAAGAGGGTCTCGTCGCGCTGTTTCTCGGGCCGTTGGGTGGCACGCCTTACAAGATCTACGCCGTTGAAGCGGCAAATATCGGTTACGGACTCGGCGCATTCCTGCTGATCAGTATCCCGGCCCGGTTGAGTCGTCTCCTGCTGGTGAGTGTGGTTGCCGGCGCGCTCGGCCAACTCGCACGCAGGAAACTGAGTTTGCGATCCGCACAGGCACTGCATATCACCGTCTGGATTGCGTTCTACATTTGGTATTTCAGCGTCATGGCCGAATAGAGCTAGCGGAGGACAAATGATCGGCTAGTTCGTTGCGGCAACGTCGATGATCGTCATCCACACAAAGCGGAGGAAATCGGTCATCGCCTGTTCCGATACCCGCTCGTTATCGCTGTGTGCGCCGTTGCCGCTGTTAAGTTCCGCAATGCTGCGGATCGGTCCAATGCCGTAGGCGTGGACACCCTGTGCCCTGACCTGGGACATGTCAGTCGCACCCGTCGACATCGTCGGTAACACGATGGCATCGGGATACATGCGAGCGGCGACGCGCTCGAGACTCTCGAACATCACGTTGTCGATTCCCGATGGTGCTGCCGCGGGACGATATATGGGCTCAGGTACGATCTCTACCCGGGGGTCATCGATGACTGCCGCAAGCTCCTCGTAAAACGCGTCGACATCCTCATCGGGCAGCATGCGAATGTCCAGGATGGCAGTGCCTTCCGATGGAATGACATTCCTGCGAAATCCAGCCTCCATGACGGTGGGCACGACTGAAGTTCTGAGCACCGAGTAGTGGTACGGAAAGGTCTCCAGAAAATGCTGTTGGATCGCAGCGGTTTCCGCGGGATCGCCGACATTGCGGTAACGAAAGGCATCGTCCGGTGACGATACCGTCGCGAGGCGTTCAAAGTAGGTCCTGGTCGTCGCATTCAGGCGCATGTCAGTTTCCCACGCCGAGGCTTTCGCGACCGCACGGGCCAGAATTGCCACCGCGTTATCGATTCGCGGAACCGAACCGTGCCCGGCCGTACCTCGGGCGACCAGCGTCACACGGCGGGGCATTTTCTCGGTGGTCTGCACGCCAACCACGGTAACGCCCTGGTCCTCGAGGATGCCGCTACCGCCTTCGGCGAGGCAGTACTCCGCGTCGATCAAGTCCCAGTGCTTTTCGACCATGAAGTTGATGCCCACTTCCGGTGTGCCTTCCTCACCCGACTCGGCCAGGAAGATGATGTCGCGGTCCAGCTCAACACCCAAACGCTTGAGCATGATCATTGTCATCAGTCCGGCTGTCACATTGTCCTTGTCGTCGAGCGAGCCGCGGCCATAGACCCAGCCATCCTTGCGCAGACCGCCGAAGGGCGCCTCGGTCCAACGGTCGGCCTGCACGCCAACGACATCGGTGTGGCCCATGATCAGAATCGGCCGCTTGGAGCCATTGCCTTTGATACGGGCTACCAGGTTTGCACGATCCGGATCGAGCGCATAAAGCGACGACTCGATGCCCTCTGCAGCCAACACCGCCTGGATGTACTTTGCGGCCTGCGTTTCATTGCCCGGGGGATTCGTCGTATCAATTTTTATCAGCTCGACCAGATGCTGCAGTGATTCTTCTGCAATCTGATCCCAGTCGATCAGATAGCGATCCTGCGCCAGCGTCGCCAGTGGCATCAGTGTAAGCAGCAGAGCCGGGATCATTCGCATAGTCGTAGTCCGTGCCGGTAGAAACGTCGCTCAGTCGCGTAACAGTTCGCGCAGATGTTCTCGCAAAGCCTCGCCTATTTCGTCATGGTCGAGGCCGTAGGCTATGGTCGCCTTGAGGTAACCCAATTTGCTGCCGCAATCGAAGCGCTCACCGCTAAAGGAGTATGCGTACACTGGTGATTCATGGAGCAGGTCGGCGATTGCATCGGTCAGCTGAATCTCGCCCCCGGCTCCGCGACCGGTCGTCTCGAGCTTGTCGAATATTTCGGGTGCCAGCAGATAGCGTCCAACGACGGCCGAGTTTGAAGGGGCCTTCGCCGGCGCAGGCTTTTCGACTATCTCGGTGATCCTGTTCGAATCGTCGACCGCAACGATGCCGTAGCTCGAGGTCTCTTCCTTTGGAACCGTCTCGACGGCGATGACGCTGCCTCCGTGGCGTGCATACTCGTCAGCCATCTGTGTCAAACAGGGCGGATCTCCCGCAATAAGGTCGTCGGCCAGATGCACGAAGAACGGTTCGTCGCCGACCGCGACCCTGGCACAAAGCACGGCGTGCCCGAGCCCGAGCGGTTCACCCTGTCGAATATAAATACAGGAAACGCCATCAGGAACAATGTCCTGAATCGATTTGAGTAATTCGTCCTTACCGCTTTTCCTTAACGCCTGCTCGAGTTCAGGGTCCGCATCAAAGTGATCTTCGATCGCCCGCTTCGAACTGCCCGTTACAAAGATCAGTTTGGTCGCACCTGCGTCGATCGCTTCTTCCACCGCGTACTGAATAAGCGGTTTGTCAACGATCGGTAGCATCTCCTTGGGACTGGCCTTGGTCGCCGGCAGAAAACGCGTGCCGCGGCCCGCTACGGGAAAGACTGCCGACCTGATCTTGTTGTCCACCTGGCTCTCCAATGTATCGTGCGAGTGCCGCATGATAGCCAATAAGAAACACCGGCGTCATGAACAACGTCACGAACACCGGTGCCATCGAGGTCGCCGACCGTGCGAGCCTACTTCTTTTTTGCTGCCGCAACGCGAATATTGGCGCGATTTATTTCCACGGTCCTGTCGCCAATGCCCTTGACCAGGGAAAGGTCTTCGGGATTTTTGAACGGCCCGTGCTTCTCTCGATACTCCACAATCGCTTTCGCCTTGGCCAGGCCGATGCCGTTCAGTTCGGCAGAAATCGTCTCGGCGTCAGCGGTATTGATGTCAACGGGTCCGGCAAACGCCCACAACGGCAAGCAGGCAATCAGCAAGGGTAACAGTCGCATTGATTTTTTCATCGCAAGCTCCTTTTGGCATGACTAAGGTGCCGCGAAACGCGACACCGGCATGGAGCTTATGGCAGACCCGCACCGACAACTGTTGCCTAAACTGCGCAATCAGTGCGGAAAAGGCCTGAGGACTTGTCAGGGATTTGTAATGGAATGCTGCAACACGGTATCGAACTGCACCCTCGAGGCCGGGCGTTGCGTTTCCCAATTGCGGCAACTCGGGCACTGCCAGAGCAAGCGCTGACTGGAAAATCCGCATTCCTGGCATTGATACCGCGGCGTTGCACTAGCCAGTTTCGACAGCGCTCCGCGGACTTTTTCGAGCGCCACGGCATGCGTGTTTTCGTCGGCGTGGGATAACTGGTGCAAATCCACAAATTCGGAGAGCGTCGGCTCGTCGAGTATGTATTGCTCGACACACTGATCAATAATATCGATGCCACCGATATTGTTTACGATCGCCGTGTAGGCAACCAGCGATTTCATGTCCGGATTTTTTCGCAGCATCGACTTGAGTGCGCGATCGAGTCCCAGCGTCGATTTCTCACTTTCATAGGTGGTGACGATCTCAGGCAACGCTTCCGCGATCAGGTAAGTATGCTCGTCGATGATTCTCTGATACAGACGAATCGCTGTCTTGTTGTCATTTGATTCGCGAGCGATATGCGCGCGCGTCAAAGCACCTCGCATCGTTCTCGGCCGGCCCGCCTGGGCCTTCTTCACGTATTGGCGCGCTGCGGTGTAGTTGTTGTCTGCGGCCGCCGCCTCCGCGAGTTCACAATAGTAATGCGCGATCTGCAGCGCCAGTGAACGCCCGCCCAGGGTCTGCAGTTTTTGGCCGGCATCGATTGCCTTCTCCCACTCCTTTTCCTGCTCGTAGATGCTGCACAGATTCTCAAGTGCCTGTACCTGGTATCGCGAACCCTGCGCCAGACGAACGAACAGTTTTTCCGCCCGATCCAGCAAGCCAGCGTGCAGATAATCCTTGGCGAGGGAAAACAGGGCCTGGTCACGCTGCTCCGCAGCGAGGTCGGGGCGCGCAATGATATTTTGATGAATCCTGATGGCCCGATCGACCTCACCACGACGCCGAAACAAGCTGCCCAGTGCAAAGTGCGTCTCGATCGTCTTGTCATCGACGCGCACCATCGCAAGAAAGTGTTCCAGAGCCTGGTCAGTCTGCTCGTTCAAGAGAAAATTCAGACCCTTCAGGTAATCAATGTTCAGCGGCGGGGCTGCTTCTTCGTCATCGCGCTCGCCAAACCGTCCCAGTGCCCAGCCTGCCGCGGCCAGCAGCAGAAATAGCCCGGCGAGCAGGAATGTCGACTCAGTCGGCATCTGAGAGCGGCAGATTTCTCAGGCTGGTAACTTCCGATTCGGACACGCGCAACGCACGTCGTAGTGTGCTTCGTTCCTTGATCAACCTGAAAACAAAGGCAGTCATGCACAGCATGCCAAACAGGATTCCCAATACGAACGTCGCAGCGAATGCCATCGAGATCGGATAGGTGTGTTTGAAGAAACCCAGATCAATCTCTATTTCACCCGTGTTCAGCGCGGTGAAAGTGAACATCACGGCAAACAGCACGATAATCAGTACAATCAGACCCACACGCTTCAACATGTGAACACTCCGCTAGACACAGCCATTGACGGTGGGCACTCAGGCCCATTGGGCTAAACACTTTGCAGCGGCGTTAGCCGTAGTGACGAGTTTATTGCAGTTACCGCAGATTTGGTAACCGTGCAGATGGCTTCCCGCAGCCGGCTAGCTTTTGATCGGGAAATGGTGACTGGAGTTGACGCGTTCGCGAAGGTCCTTGCCAGGCTTGAAATGTGGTACATACTTGCCAGACAAGGCCACTGCCTCGCCCGTCTTCGGATTGCGCCCAATGCGCGGTGGTCTGAAATGCAGAGAAAAGCTGCCAAATCCCCGAATCTCGATGCGCTGGCCTTTTGCGAGCGAGTCGCTCATTAAGTCGAGAAGGTGCTTGACCGCTAATTCCACATCCTTGGCAGGAAGGTGTTTTTGCTTGCGGGCGATAACTTCTATAAGTTCTGATTTGGTCATCTGTCGCTTCGCTTACTCTTCGGTAGCCCGTAACCCACGGATAATATTAGCAATATAGCCCAGACCATACGGTCTGGGCTACTGTTTTTACGTATTATTTGCTTCCGCCGGACATTTTTTCCTTCAAAAGCTCGCCGAGAGTCGTACCCACGGGTGCGGCACCGGCATCGGTCTTGTAACTGCTGATAGCCTCTTCTTCTTCGTGTGCCTCTTTCGCCTTGATCGACAGCGCGATCGTACGATTCTTGCGGTCGACGTTAGTGAATTTGGCCTCAATCTCCTCGCCAAGCTTGATCATCGTGCGCGCATCCTCAACCCGTCCGCGCGCCATTTCCGATGCCCGCAATGAGCCCAGCACACCATCACCCAGATCTACGGTCGCGCCACGCGCATCAACTTCAGTCACGGTGCCTTTGACGATCGAGTTTTTCGGGTGCTCGGCAAGCCATGCCGAGAACGGATCTTTCTCGAGCTGCTTGATACCCAGCGAAATCCTCTCACGTTCAGCATCGATGGCGAGCACGGCAGCCTCGATCTCCTGGCCTTTCTTGTAATTGTGCACGGCCTCCTCGCCCGGAACCTCCCAGGAGATATCCGACAGGTGTACGAGTCCATCGATGCCGCCGTCCAGGCCGATAAAGATGCCAAAGTCGGTAATCGACTTGATCTGACCCGATACCTTTTCGTTGCGATTGAATGTCGCTGCAAATTCGGCCCACGGATTCGACTTGCACTGCTTGATGCCCAGCGAAATACGACGCCGTTCTTCATCGATCTCGATGACCATGACCTCGACTTCTTCGCCAATCGAAACAACGCGCGCAGGGTTGACGTTCTTGTTGGTCCAATCCATCTCCGAAACGTGCACAAGACCTTCAACGCCATCCTCGATTTCGACGAAGCAACCGTAGTCGGCAATATTCGTGATCTTGCCGAATATGCGTGTTTGTGGCGGATAGCGGCGTGCGAGATCCTTCCACGGGTCGTCGCCCAACTGCTTCATACCAAGCGACACGCGCTGACGTTCGCGATCGAATTTGAGGATCTTGACGTCGATCTCCTGCCCAACTTCAACAACCTCAGAGGGATGTTTGACGCGCTTCCAGGCCATATCGGTGATGTGCAATAAACCGTCAATTCCTCCCAGGTCCACGAACGCGCCATAGTCCGTCAGGTTCTTGACGATTCCCTTGACCGTGTTGCCTTCCTGCAGGTCCTCCAGCAGCGCCTCGCGTTCTGCAGAGTATTCCTGCTCTACTACCGCACGACGTGAAACGACGACATTATTACGCTGCTTGTCCAGCTTGATGACCTTGAACTCGAGGCTCTTGCCTTCGAGATAGCCAGGATCGCGTACCGGTCTTACATCGACGAGAGAGCCCGGCAAGAATGCGCGGACGTTGTCGATTTCGACGGTGAAACCACCTTTGACACGACCATTGATGACGCCCTCGACAACCTTGCTCTCCTCGAACGCAGTTTCAAGGTCGATCCAGGTGCGCGCGCGAATCGCTTTCTCGCGCGACAGCTTGGTCTCGCCAAATCCGTCTTCGACGGCATCGAGCGCGACCTCGACTTCGTCGCCGACGGAGATTCCGCCTTCCGACTTGTCGTTCTTGAACTGTTCGATGGGGATAACGGCCTCGGATTTGAGGCCTGCACTGACGATTACGACATCGTCATTTACCGCTACAACGACACCGGTGATGATCGCCCCCGGCTTTATTTGTCGACTGGCAAAACTTTCTTCAAATAATTCAGCAAAACTTTCAGACATTATAATTAACCATGAGAACCTCGTGGTCCTCGCCCATACGTCAAACCGCTTCCTGCGGCAGACGGCACGTAATAAAAGAACCGAACCTCATGTCCGATCCATACCAATTTCCTGTCAGGATATTCTAGACTTCCGACACCCAATTAAGGACCGTACGGGTGACGTCCTTGATCGATTTGCCTGAGGAATCCAGTATCCTGGCATCCTCTGCAGGCCTTAGCGGAGCCACCGATCGCTCGGAATCCCGCCTGTCACGCTCCTCTATGTCCCGCGAAAGGGCCGCGAGACTAACATCAATACCCTTGTCATTCAACTGCTTATAGCGCCTTTTCGCGCGCTCTTCGGGCGTCGCGGTGAGGAAGACTTTCAGACCGGCATCCTTGAAGACGTGCGTGCCCATATCGCGCCCGTCCGCCACCAGCCCTGGCGCCCGACGGAACTCCCGTTGCAGGCCCAGCAAGGCATCCCGAACGGGCTGCAAGCCAGCGACGGCAGATGCTCCCGCGCCGCAGACCTCGGTGCGCAGCTCCTGGGTGACGTCCTCGCCATCCAGAAAGACCTGTTCCGCGCCTTCGGCGTCACTCGCGAACCGAATGTCGAGCGCGGCGGCCAGGCGTGCAAGACCGGCCGCGTTGTCGAGAGCAATGCCAGCTCGCCCGGCGGCCAGCGCCACGAGCCGATAGAGTGCGCCGCTATCGAGCAAGTGCCAGCCCAGCTCGTTAGCCAGGTTTCGCGCGATCGTTCCCTTGCCGGAACCGCTGGGGCCGTCAATCGTTATGACCGGTATCGGACTGCTCGTGGCGCCGCCGCGCTCCGCGCTGCCGGCGTGAATATCGATGCCGAGTGATGCCATAACGCCCACAAATCCGGGAAACGACGTATCGACCGCTGCCACATCGTGAACTGTCACCGCGTCGGCAGCGATCGTCGCCCCGATGGCCAGGGACATCGCGATACGGTGATCGCCGCAGCTGTCCACCGTACCGCCCATGAGCCTGCCACCGTGCACCACGGCACCGTCGTCGGTCTCGTCCACCTCGATACCCAGTGCCCGCAGACCACTTGCCATGGCGGCGATGCGGTCGCTTTCTTTGACGCGCAATTCCCCGATACTCGAGAACACGGTCTTGCCACTCGCAGCCGCCGCTGCAACGAACAGGATCGGGAACTCATCGATCGCCAGGGACACCAGAGCGGGATCGACAGGGCCACCGTGCAGTTTCGACGCTCGCACACGAATGTCGGCGGCCGGCTCCTGACCGAGTAGCCGCGGTTTTTCCAGGCTGATGTCCGCCCCCATTGTCTGCAATATGTCGATGACACCGGTGCGCGTCGGATTGACACCCACACACTCGATCAGAACTTCAGCGCGCTCGCTTAGCAGTGTCGCCAGAATGATAAAGGCCGCTGACGAAAGATCGCCAGGTACTTGTACGTGACAGCCGTGCAATGTCTGGCCGGCATTGATCGAGATGCGATTGCCGGCACGCACTACATCCGCGCCCATTGACTCCAGCATGCGTTCGCTATGGTCGCGGGTAACCGCTGGTTCGACGACAGTGGTCGTCCCATCCGCGTACAAGGCTGCCAGCAAAATCGCCGATTTAACCTGTGCACTTGCCACCGGCAATTTGTAGTCGATCGCCTGCAGGGCGGATGTGCCATGAATCACGAGTGGTGGCCGGCCGTCCCGGCTGTCAATTCTGGCACCCATCGCGGTCAGGGGTGCAACTACTCGCTGCATGGGCCGGCTCGTCAATGAGGCATCGCCGGTCAGCGTCGTTACGAATGGCTGGCCCGCCAGCAAACCCGCCATGAGCCGCATTGCGGTACCGGAATTGCCCAGATCCAGGGGCCGATCGGCTTCCGTCAGGCCGTGCAGGCCCCGGCCGTGAACGAGCACATCAGTTGGAGTCGGTTGCTCGATTCGTATTCCCATCGCGCGCATTGCGGCCAATGTCGCCAGACAGTCCTCACCCGCGAGAAAGCCGCTGATTTCAGTCCGCCCCTCAGCGATACTGCCCAGCATCAGTGCTCGATGCGAGATCGATTTATCGCCGGGTACGGAGATTGTTGCGTCAGTGACGGCTGATGGCTTGACGGTGAAGTGCATTGACGAATCAGGAAACGTTGCGTTAGCCCACTGCTTTCGGGTAAGCACCCAATACGCGGAACAATGAACTCTGTTTCTCGAGAATTGCTAACGCATCCGATACTGGCGATTCGTCGGCATGGCCTTCGATGTCGATGAAGAAAACGTAGTCCCAGTTCTTGCGCCGTGAAGGGCGTGACTCGATAAAAGTCATCACGACGTTGTGCTCAGCCAGAGGCTTGAGCAGCTGGTGCAGCACGCCCGCGCCACCGCCGGTGTCACTGGTCGACACCAGCAAGGTTGTTTTGTCACTGCCGCTGGCTGGAAGCAGCTTGCGACCCACAACAAGGAATCGGGTTGAATTGTCAGATCGGTCCTCGATGCTGTTAACCATGATCCTGAGGTCATAAACATCAGCAGCAACTTCAGGGCCGATAGCCGCTGTACCCGCCTCATCGCGCGCCCTGCGCGCCCCGGCAGCGTTACTCGACATGCCGATGAGTTCCACATGCGGCAAATATTCGCGCAGCCACCCACGACATTGTGCCAAAGACTGTTCGTGGGCGCAGATGCGCTCGATGCTCTCCAGGCCCGCCATGCGACCGAGCAAGTGCTGTTCGATGCGCAGTTCAATTTCGCCGGTGATCTTCAATGGAGAGGTCAGGAACATGTCGAGCGTGTTATTGACGGATCCTTCGGTCGAATTCTCGATAGGCACAACACCGAAGTCCGCGATGCCGCTCTCGACTTCCTGGAATACCTCGTCGATTGTGTGGAAAGGCAGCGCCCGAACCGAATGGCCAAAGTGCTTGAAGACAGCTGTTTGCGTGAAGGTGCCTTCAGGACCGAGAAAGCCGACCTTCAATGGCTCCTGCTGCGCGAGACAGGCCGACATGATTTCGCGAAACAGACGCAGCATTTCTTCATTGCGCAGCGGCCCCTTGTTGCGTTCGACGACGCTGCGCAGTATCTCGGCCTCACGTTCGGGCCGGTAGTAGTCGACGGCGGCGGCAAGCTCACCTTTCGCGACCCCGACTTCCTGGGCAAATCGCGCACGCTCGTTGATCAGAGCCTGGATCTGCTCATCTATTTCATTGATTCGCTGGCGAATCTCTGTGAGGTCGGTTGAACCTCGGCCATTCTTGGAGCGCGACGCCATAATTTCGTCAGGTTACAGGCTTGCCGAGATTTCGCAACGTCAGGACGCCCTCAATCGCACGCAGTTCCGCCATCGTCTCGTCAGAGACCGGACCATTGACATCCACAATCGTATAAGCGAGATCGCCAACCGATTTGTTCAGCAGATCTTCTATATTGAGCCCTGCATTCGCAAGATCGGTGGAAATCTGACCCACCATGTTCGGCACATTGGCATTGGCTATCGTAATGCGCCAAGCGTCCAGTCGTGGCAGTCGAGCCGTGGGAAAATTTACCGAATAGCGAATGTTACCGTTTTCGAGGAAGTCCTTGATGTTCTCGGCAACCATGATTGCGCAGTTTTCTTCAGCCTCGGCCGTGGACGCGCCTAGATGCGGTAACGCCACAACCTTCGGGTGAGCGATTGCCTCGGTCGTCGGGAAGTCGGTGACATAGGCGTGCAATTTGCCGCTGTCGAGCGCCGCGAGCACCGCATTGTCGTCGACAATACCGCCACGGGCGAAGTTGATAATGACACCACCCGGCGGCATTAATGCCAGCCGATCGCGATTCACGAGATTCTTCGTCTCCTCGACGAGCGGCACGTGCAGAGTGACGGCGTCTGCGTGCTGGAACAGCTGCTCGATGTTCTCCGCATGCTCGACGCCAGCCGACAGTTGCCAGGCGCGCCGCACGGTAATCTTGGGATCGAAGCCGATCACCTTCATGCCAAGTGCAAGCGCCGCATTCGCCACCTCGACGCCGATGGCGCCGAGCCCGATGACGCCAAGCGTCTTGCCAGGCAGCTCGAAACCGACGAATTTCTTCTTGCCGGCTTCCACGGCCTTGTTAAGCGCATCGCCTGTTTCCTTAAGTCCCCTGACGTGCTCACGCGCATCACAGAGGTTGCGTGCCGCCAGCAACAGGCCCGCCACGACCAACTCTTTGACGGCATTCGCATTCGCGCCGGGCGCATTGAATACAGGTATGCCACGCGCACTCAGCGCATCGATGGGTATGTTATTGACGCCCGCTCCGGCACGGCCAACGGCATGCACGGTATCGGGAATTTCCATATCGTGCATGTTGAATGAACGAAGAATGATGGCATCGGGGTGTGCGATTTCCGAAGCGACCTCGTAACGTTCGCGAGGAAAATGACGCAGCCCTTCGACCGCAATGTGATTGAGTGTGAGAATCTTGTACATCGATTTATCCGTTGGTACGTTCGAATTCGGCCATGAATTCGATCAAAGTGTCGACAGCTTCTTCTGAAACCGCGTTGTAGATCGAAGCACGCATGCCGCCGACCGAGCGATGCCCTTTGAGATTGGTCAGCCCGGCGGCAAGCGTTTCATCAAGGAACTGCGCGTCGAGCGAAGCGTCCGCAAGGATAAATGGCACATTCATCCACGAACGACAGTCCACCTCCACGGGGTTGCTGTAGAACCCGGACGCATCGATCGCTGCATATAGCTTGGCCGATTTACGCTGGTTAAGCTCGGCCATCGCCTCAAGTCCGCCAAGGTGCAGCAAATGCTGGAGGACCAGATCCGCGACATACCAGGCGAAGGTCGGCGGCGTGTTGGTCATCGAATCCGACTCGGCATACGACTTCCACATCATCAGATGCGGCAGATTGTCGCGCACCGGTTGCAACAACTCATTGTGGACAATCACCAGCGTTATTCCGGCCGGTCCGATGTTCTTCTGCGCGCCCGCATAGATAACGCCGTAGTCGGTGATGTTGATGGGTCGCGACAATATGGTGCTGGACATGTCCGCAACGACAGGTGCGTCACCGCCGGGAACGAAATGGAATTCGACCCCCGCGATCGTCTCGTTGGATGTGAGGTGCAGGTAGGCGGCATTTTCGCTGCGCTGCCAGTCCGATTCTTCCGGTATATAGGTGAAATTCCTGTCCGAGCTATCAGCCGCGATGTGCATATTGCACTGCTTCGCAGCCTCGGCCGCGGCTTTTCTGCCCCAACTTCCGGTGACAACGTAGTCGACCGTGTCATTTGGTCCGGCAAGGTTGAGTGGCGCCATTGCCATTTGCAGCGTTGCGCCGCCCTGCGTCCAGAGAACGCTGTAATCCTCCGGGATTGACAGCAACTCACGCAGATTCGCCTCACAGCGTTCGGCCAGACTGATGAAGTCTTTGCTGCGGTGGCTGATCTCCATGACCGACATGCCCGTGCCCTGCCAATCGGGAATGTCATTGCGGATGCTCTCGAGCACCTCGAGGGGCAGCGCGGCCGGGCCGGCACTAAAATTGTAAACGCGAGACATGTCGCCGGTATCCTTGCATATGGATTGGTGGGGTGAGCATATGGATTAGTGCAGTGATCGGTGAGTGGACCTACTCGTCACCCTCTTCTATCGATTCTATTCGAGCCAGGCCTACGAGTCTCTGCTCGGAACCGACGCGGATCAGGCGGACACCCTGAGTATTACGGCCCTGGACCGAAATATCATCAACTGCCGTCCTGACCAGGGTACCGTTCGAACTGATCAGCATGATCTCATCATCCTCACCAACTTGCGCTGCGCCAACGGTACGTCCGTTGCGTTCGCTGGTCTGGATCGCAATAACGCCCTGGCCACCGCGCCCCTGAACCGGAAAATCGTCAACGGCGGTGCGTTTTCCGTAACCGTTTTCAGTCGCCGTAAGAATCATGCCCTCGCGGAGGATCGTGAGCCCTATAAGCTCATGATCCGCTGGTAGTTTAATGCCCCTCACGCCAGCGGCTCCGCGACCCATCGGCCGCACGTCGGATTCTTTGAATCGAATACTCTTGCCGGAACTCGCTACCAGCAATATTTCGGCGTTGCCATCCGTGATCGCGACGTCGACAAGCGTGTCGTCCCGCAGATCGATGGCGATGATGCCGTTTGAGCGCGGCCTCGAGAACTGGCTGAGCGGCGTCTTCTTCACCGTGCCACCCGAGGTCGCCATGAAGACAAAGCTGTCTTCGGCGTAATCCTGGATTGCCAGCACCGCGCTGATGCGTTCGCCCGCCTCCAGCGGCAGGAGATTAACGATTGGTTTGCCGCGTGAGCCGCGACTTGCCTGCGGAACCTGGTAGACCTTGAGCCAGTACATCTTGCCACGGCTCGAGAAGCACAGAATCGTATCGTGCGTATTGGCCACGAACAGATTGTCGATGAAATCCTCGTCCTTGACCTTAGTGGCAGATCGCCCGCGCCCGCCGCGTTTTTGCGCCTGGTAGGCGCCGATGGGCTGCGCCTTGGCATAGCCGCCATGTGACAGCGTGACCACGACTTCTTCGCTGGGAATCAGGTCCTCGATACTGAGATCGCTATGGTCCTGCACGATTTCCGTGCGGCGTTCGTCACCAAATGCATCGCGAATCTCGGCCAATTCGTCACGAATCACCTGCAACAGCCTGTCAGGGTCTGCCAGGATATCAGCAAATTCTTTAATTTTACCTAATATATCTTTGTATTCATTAAGTATTTTATCTTGTTCCAGCCCCGTCAGACGATGCAGTCGCAAGTCCAGGATTGCCTGTGCCTGCACAGTTGAAAGGCGGTAGATGCCCTCGACCAGTCCGTAGCCGATTGCAAGCCCGTCAGGGCGCGTATCGGTATCGCCCGCGCGTTCCAGCATCGCAGTAACCGAGCCTGGCTCCCAGGTCGCATCCATCAGAGCTACTTTGGCCTCGGCCGGCGATGGCGAAGCTTTGATCAGGGCGATGACAGCATCGATATTCGCCAGTGCGACCGCTTGCCCCTCGAGCACATGCGCCCGGTCTCGTGCTTTTCGCAGGTCGAAAATCGTGCGCCGCGTGACGACTTCACGCCGATGCGCCAGGAAGGCCTCAAGTATCTGCTTGAGGTTCATCAGTTTGGGCTGGCCCTCATGCAAAGCGACCATGTTGATGCCGAACACGCTTTGCATCGGCGTCTGCTTGTAGAGGTTGTTCAGGACGACGTCGCTGACCTCCCCTTTGCGCAGCTCGATGACAATACGCATACCGTCCTTGTCGGACTCGTCACGCAACTCGCTGATGCCTTCAATGCGCTTGTCGCGCACCAGTTCGGCGATCTTTTCGATCAGCCGCGCCTTGTTTACCTGATAGGGCAACTCGGTGACGATTATCGCCTCACGACGGCGCGAGCCGAATTCCTCTATCTTCGTGCGCGCCCGAATATGGACGCGCCCTCGCCCCGTCCGGTACGCCGCGTAAATGCCTGCCGCACCGTTGATAATGCCTGCCGTGGGAAAGTCTGGCCCGGGCATGTGCTCCATCAGTGCCGGCACCTCGATTGTCGGGTCCTCGATCAGTGCAAGGCACGCAGCGACAACCTCATTCAGATTGTGCGGCGGAATGTTGGTCGCCATGCCAACGGCGATACCCGAAGAACCGTTAACCAGCAGGTTCGGCACGCGCGTCGGCATGACTGTCGGTTCGGATTCGGAGCCATCGTAGTTTTCGGCGAAGTCGACGGTTTCCTTTTCGATGTCTGCCAGCAATTCATGCGCAATACGCGACATGCGCACTTCGGTGTAACGCATGGCCGCCGGTGCATCGCCATCGACCGAACCAAAGTTACCCTGTCCGTCAACCAGCAGTGCGCGCATTGAAAACGGCTGCGCCATCCGCACGATCGTGTCGTATACGGCCGTATCGCCATGCGGGTGGTACTTACCGATGACATCACCGACTACGCGCGCCGACTTCTTGTAAGCCTTGTTGTAGTCGTTGCCCAGCTCGCGCATGGCGTACAGCACACGCCGATGGACAGGCTTGAGGCCATCACGAACATCGGGCAGTGCCCGACCGACGATGACGCTCATGGCGTAATCGAGATAGGACTGCTGCATCTCCTCTTCGAGACTTACAGACAACAGTTCCCGTGCAACTTCAGCCATAAATACTCACAATCTGGGCGCGATCCCGATCATCGATCGGAATCCAATAACGGCGAAAAACTCTGGATATCGAATAGAAATAATTGTTGATTTTGCCTGGCTCGAATCGGCCCGATTTGACACCGAATCAAGGCCCGAATGATACCACAGCGAGACCGGTAACAGCACTGTTTCAGGCCGATTACGAGGGTCTGAAAGCCGCACTGGCGCTGACATTCGCTGGGAGTATACTGCGCACTCTTTCGAAGCCTATAGCGGCGGCCACAGCTTCTGACGATGCAGCACTGCGATACCCTTATTCTGCCCGGCTGGTGCGTCCCCGTAGAGCCGCACGAGAGAGTGCTGGCCAATGTCGCAGTTGCCATTACCGATGGCCGCATTGTGGCCATCACACCGACTGAAGAAGCGCGCACTACGTTCCAGCCGAGCATCCTCATCGAACGTCCGCAGCATATTCTGCTGCCGGGACTCATCAATGCGCACACGCATGCCGCTATGACGCTGCTTCGCGGCCTCTGCGATGATCTGCCCCTGGAATCCTGGCTCCGGCAAGGCATCTGGCCAGCGGAGAAGCGCTGGGCCGGTGCGGAGATGGTGCGCGACGGAACGGAACTCGCAATCGCCGAAATGATGCGCGCGGGAGTAACGTGCTTTGCCGACCAGTATTTCTTCCCCGAAATCGTGGCGCAAACTGCCGTAGAGCGAAGCATGCGGGCCGTCGTCGGCACTCCGGTGATCGACTACGCAACCACCTGGGCCGACAATGCGGCCGATTGCCTGCGCAAGGGCTCGGATCTTGTGCACGATCCCTACGCGGACCATCCGCTGATCTCAACCTGCTTTGCACCGCATTCCACCGCCATGCTGTCGGACGAGTCGTTCGTTGAG
>Ga0224512_10000736_pt1 | contig 33631 bp, 33 predicted proteins | sample SF_May12_sed_USG_4_FD_169103 | JGI IMG/M metagenome (GOLD analysis project Ga0224512, IMG submission 169103) | Sediment microbial communities from San Francisco Bay, California, United States - SF_May12_sed_USGS_13 | ecosystem: Environmental > Aquatic > Marine > Sediment | place: USA... | reverse complement strand
TGTTCGGTTCCGATCACCTCGAACACATCCAGCATGGCTTTGCGAGCCTCGTCGCGAGTGTCGCCGCCCCGGGCCACCGCCTCGAGTAACGCCTCCAGCGAAGGTTCGAACTGGTGATCCGCCGCCAGCGCCTTGCCCAGCTCGATGCGAACCGGAACGTTGTCGGGATCGGCCGCCAGCTTGGCCTCAAGATCCGGTATGACACCCGTGTCGACGGTGCCCATGCGAGCTGCGGCCCGTAGCCGTTCCACTTCTTGGGTTGACGGCAGCGACTCCAGGAGAGCCAGGGCTTCCTCGTTGCGGGCGTCGTCGACGAGCATCGATGCCAGCTCAAGTGCCGCTACGGTGTGATGGGGGTCGATGGCAAGCGCCTCCCGATAGCCCCGTTCGGCGGCCGCCGCGTCCCCCTCATCCAGTAGGTCGCCGGCTCGCGCCGCCAGCAGATCGGCCTGGGACGGAACGATCTGGCGGAGCCATTGCCGGACGTTGCTTTCGGGAAGAGCACCGGTGAATTGGGCGACCGGCGAACCGTCCTTGAAACCGACCACGGTGGGAATGCCCTGGACACCAAACTGACCGGCCAGGGCCTGGTTGACGTCGACATCGACCTTCGCCAGTTCAAACCCACCCTTGAATTCACCGGCGAGCTTCTCCAGGACGGGGCTGAGTACCTTGCAGGGGCCACACCACTCCGCCCAAAAGTCGACGATCACCGGAACATCTTTGCTTCGCTCCACCACGTCGCGCTGGAAGGCGGCGGTGTCGACATCTTTCACGTACGTCGCAGTCATGATGTGCCAGGATACAGCGACCTCCGGTCTTTCTTGATCGGGTGGGCCAGTCCCGGGGAGCCAAGGTCCCCGCCGGAATCGTCCTAGGATTCTCTGAGAGCACTTACACAGGAGGCAGCCGTCATGGCGCCGTTCGGAAATCTACTCACGGCGATGATCACCCCGTTCACTGCGACCGGCGAGGTGGACTACGAACAGACCTGGCGCATGTCCCGGTTCCTGGTCGACAACGGCTCAGAAGGCCTGGTGGTGACCGGGACGACCGGCGAATCCCCGACGCTGACGAGCCAAGAAAAGGTGGCGCTCTATCGCACAGTGGTTGAAGCGGTGGGCGACAAGGCTTTCGTGCTGGCTGGTACCGGCACCTACGACACCGCCGAGTCGGTGGAACTGACCCGCCGGGCCGCAGAGGTCGGCTGCAACGGAGTGATGGCGGTCACGCCTTACTACTCGCGTCCGCCCCAGCAAGGTCTGATCGGGCATTTCACTGCGGTCGCTGAGGCCAGCGATCTTCCACTCTTGCTGTACAACATTCCCGGGCGGACCGGTCGGCGTATCGAGATTGATACCCTCGCCCGGCTCGCCGAGCACCAGCGGATCGTTGCCGTCAAGGACGCCGTCGGTGACTTGGCTTTCACCACCAATACCCGCCTGGCTATCGACGAACAATTCGCCATCTACTCGGGTGACGACATCAACACTCTCCCCATGATGGCAGTAGGTGCCATCGGGGTTGTCTCGGTAGCCGCTCATCTGGCCGGTCGGCAGATCAAATCGATGGTCGAAGCGGCGCTGAACGGTGACCTCACCACCGCGCGGCGCCTTCATCTGGCCCTTGCACCGCTAGCCGGGGCCCTCTTCCTCGAGCCCAATCCGATGCCGGTCAAGGCGGCCATGAACGCACTCTGGGAACCGGTGGGGAACCCGCGCTCGCCGTTGGTTCCTGCATCGGACGAGACCGTCCAGAAGATCAAGGAAGCCTTGGGGGCGGTGCAACAACTGTGAGCGTGAGGATCACTTTCCTGGGCGGGCTAGGAGAGATCGGGCGCAACTGCGCAGCTCTCGAGATCGACGGAAAGATCTCCCTCATCGACTGCGGACTCATGTTCCCCGAGGATGACATGCTGGGTGTCGATCTGGTGCTACCCGATTGGAGCTGGCTCGTGGATCGGGCGCCCGACGTTCGATGTGTCGTTTTGACCCACGGGCACGAAGACCATGTCGGATCACTAGCGTACTTCCTTCAGGACATCAATGTCCCGGTATTCGGAACCGAGTTCTCCGTTGCGCTGGCCAGGGGACGGGTCGAAGAGATGGGAGTCGAGGCAGACTTCCGATCGGTCGGTGACAACGAATGGGTCTCCTACGGGGGGTTCAGGTTCAAGCTGATCCCGGTTTCCCACAGCGTTCCGCACGGCTCGGGGGTTGCCTTCGAAACGCCTGAAGGCCTCGTAGTTCACTCGGGCGACTTCAAGCTCGACCCAACACCGATCGACGGCAGGCCCACCGACCTTCCCACCTTTGCGGAACTGGGGCGACAGGGTGTACGGCTGCTCATGGCCGACAGCACCAATGCGGAGAACCCGGGTTTCATCCCTTCCGAGACCTCGCTGGCCAGACCAATCACCGAGATCGTCGAACGCGCTCCTGGCCGGGTACTGGCCGCCTGTTTTGCCAGCCACGTCCATCGGGTGCAGCAACTCGTCAACGCAGCCATCGATGCCGACCGCACTGTCGCGTTCCTCGGTCGTTCCATGCATCGGGTGAGCCAGGTGAGCCGTGACCTCGGAGTGCTCGAAGTACCCGAAGATCGTCTTGTAGACATCGAGGATCTGGTCAAACTGCCTCCTTCTCAACAGATGGTGATCTCCACCGGCAGCCAGGGGGAGCCGTTCGCTGCGCTTTCTCTGATTGCTTCCGGACGCCACAAATTCATCGATCTTGACCCGGACGACACCGTATTGATCAGTGCCACTCCGATTCCCGGGAACGAAGCGGCAGTGTCCAAGGTGATCAGCCGGCTTCTCAAGACCGGGCCGACCGTCTATCACGGCCGAAATGCGCAAGTCCATGTTTCCGGACACGGAGCCCAGGAGGAACTCAAGACTTTCCTCAACGTGGTCCGACCCCAGGCGTTCGTGCCCATTCACGGCGAGTTCCGCCACTTGCGCGCCCATGCCGACTTGGCCTTGGAGATGCGGGTGCCGGAGGTGTTTGCTCTCGCCGACGGCGATGCTGTGATGTTGGAGAATGGCGAGGCACGGGTTGAGCGTCAGGTGGTCGAAGCTGGCTATGTCTACCTGGATGGGAGCGAGTTCGGTGATGTCCGTGGCACGGTGCTACGGGACCGCCGTCACCTTGCCGACGAGGGTGTCGTCATCGTCACGGTCGGCGTCAAGCTCCATACCGCCGAGCTGATCTACGGCCCGGTACTCGACAGCCACGGTCTCACGGCCGAGCCGGGGTCGGTGCTCGGTAAGGCCGCCGAGGCGGTCAAGAAGGCCCTGGCCGAAGCCTTCCGAAAGGGCGAATGCGACATCACCGACGTTCAGCAGGCGGTGCGCAACGCCACCCGGCGGGTCATTCGGGAGGAGATCTCCCGCAAACCGGTGGTGTTGCCGGTGGTGATGGAAGTCTGACCCGGCCGGCTCCCTGACCCTCCCTCGCGCGCTACGCGCGAACGATCGCGCGCAAATGATTGGCCACACTGGACCCCCGGTGTAAAGTCCTCACTACATGGCCACGCGGACACCCACCCGCCGTGGGGCAAAAGGGCGGAAGCGGGTGTCGAAGGCGAAGACAACTCAACGTTCCCGGGGAACGCGGCCGAAGGCGAGCGCAAGCCGATCGACGCGTAAATCCACCTGGCGAGAAGGCCTCAGCGGTTTCAAGGACCGTGTCCGGGCGCGCCTGGGTCGCCAGACCGACGATGTCTGGGGACTCGTTCTCATCGTAATCGCGGTGTTGCTGGGCCTGGCGTTCTTCGGGCAGGCAGGGCCGGTCGGTCGTTGGACGGTCTCAACACTTCTTCTGCTGTTTGGCGCCTGGTCGTACATGGTTCCGCTGGCAGTGGCCAGCATCGGGATAGCCCTCATCATCGGCAAGCCGCGCAATGATTACGGACGGTTGGCCATCGGGGTGCTCCTCACCTTTGTCGGCACCCTGGCCATGTTCCATCTCATGACCGGTGCGGTCTCACTGGCTGAAAGCGTCGAGATGGTCAAGGATCGGGGCGGCGCCGTCGGATCGCTGGCGGCCTTTCCCCTGCGCCGCCTCTTGGGGTTCTGGGGAGCCTTCGTGATCTTGGTGGCGATCACCGGGATGGGCATCCTGATCCTGACCCAGTCCACCGTCCGGCAGCTGGCCATGGCCATCGCCGAGATCGTCAGCGGAACTCGGCGGTGGGCTGGGCAAGCCGTCGCCGGGTCTCGCGGAAGGCACGCGGTGACGGTCGTCGAACATCGACCGGCCGAGCCGGTTCGCAAGGCTCCCGCGGCCCAACGAGGGCCCCAGCCGAAAGCACCCAAGGCGAAACCGCCCGGCAAGGCCCGTCCCGGGCCCGGCCAGACCCGGATCCCGATGCCAAAGCTGCAGCTCGGAGAGGGCTACGTAACTCCTCCGCTCGAATTGCTCAAGTTAGGCGGCGGCGAATCACATAGCCGGCGCGCTCTGGAAGACACCGCACGAGAACTCGAAGACACCCTTCGTCAGCACGGTGTCGATGCCCGGCTGACCAAGATCGTTCCCGGTCCCACCGTGACCCGCTACGAGATCGAGTTGGCCGCCGGCGTCAAGGTCTCCAGAGTGACTGGCCTCACTCACGACATCGCCTATGCGCTGGCCACCCCCGACGTCCGCCTGCTTGCTCCGATTCCGGGGAAGAGCGCCATCGGTGTGGAAGTTCCCAACCGCCGCCGCCGGTTGGTGACGCTCGGAGATGTCCTCCGTAGCCCCGAGGCTGAAGCCGTCCACCCTCCCTTGGAAGTGGGACTGGGTATGGACATCTCCGGGCGCCCCCGACTCCTGAATCTGGCTGAGCTGCCCCACGTGCTGATCGCCGGGGCGACGGGCGCCGGGAAGTCTTCCTGCATCAACTCGCTGGTCACCTCCCTCTTGATGCGCACGACGCCCGACGACGTGCGGCTCATCATGGTCGACCCCAAACGGGTTGAGCTCAACCAGTACAACGGGGTCCCGCACCTCCTCACCAAGGTCATCAACAACCCAAAGAAGGCGGCCGAAGCACTGCAATGGGCGGTGGCCGAGATGGACCGCCGGTACGATCTGCTGTCCGATGCCCATGTACGCGACATCATCGGCTATCGGGAGAAATACGATGCCGGAACTCTCGATCCGGACGGATTCGATCGGTTCCCCTACATCGTGGTCATCGTCGACGAGTTGAACGATTTGATGATGGTGGCCGGGCGCGAGGTCGAAGAGGCGATCGTGCGTATCGCTCAGATGGCGAGGGCGGTCGGCATCCACCTGGTGATCGCCACCCAGCGCCCGTCCGTAGACGTGATCACCGGAGTCATCAAAGCCAACATCCCCAGTCGTCTGGCGTTCTCGGTTGCCTCGCAAACGGACAGCCGGGTGATCATCGACGGGATGGGGGCCGAAAAGCTGGTGGGGATGGGCGACATGCTGGTTATCACGGCTACGGACCCGCGGCCGCGGAGAATCCAGGGAGCGTGGGTCACCGAAGAAGAGGTGCATGCCGTGGTCGAGTGGGTCAAGAAGCAACGCGAGGCCAAGTACCAGGATCAGGTCATCGAAGCGGCCGCCCAGCAGGCTAGAGATACGGCCGACGCGGACGAGGGCGATGATGCGGAACTGGTCCGGACTGCGATGGAGCTGGTAGTCCGTTCACAACTGGGCTCCACTTCCATGCTGCAGCGCAAACTCCGGATCGGGTTCGCCCGGGCTGGACGCGTGATGGACATCCTGGAGCGCAAAGGCGTGGTGGGCCCATCCGAAGGGTCGAAGGCCAGGGCAGTCCTGATGACCGAGGACGACCTGGAGCAGATATCCGCTGATTCCACCGTACAAGGCTGACCGATGGCCGGGTTCTTGAGATTCCTCGTGATGCCGGCCGTCCCGGCTTTTGTAGTTTTGGCAGTTAAATCCGCTCTCCCGGCCGTTAGGCGCCGGCCGGCGGCGCGGCCGCTGTCCCGCTACTGGTTTGCGGTCCCGGAAGTGAGGTTCGCGCCGAGCGACCTCGGCATGTGATTCCGGGCTCATCGACCCCTGATACCGGTAGCCTGATGCGACCATGCTGCAGATCCTGACTCCGGCCGGTGTACTCCTCGAGGACCCACCCATGGACATCGATCTGACTCGGCGTCTCTTCCGGGCGATGCTGGCCGCCCGACAGTACGACCGGAAAGCTGCCTCGATCCAGAAGCAAGGCCGGCTGGCCACCTACGCACCGTTCGAGGGCCAGGAGGCCGCTCAGATCGGCTCGGCCGCAGCCCTGCGGCCGGACGATTGGATGGTGGCCACATACCGGGATGCCGCCGCCATGTGGATGCAGGGATACCCCTGGCCCCACTTGTTGCTGACGAGAATGGGCGATGAACGGGGCGGATCGCCTCCCGAAGGCGTGCAGGTGCTGCCGCCGTCGATCACCGTCGGTGCCCACATGCTGCACGCGGTCGGCCTGGCCTGGGCGGCGCGCCTGCAAGGATCCGACCGCATTGCCATCACTTACTTCGGGGACGGGGCAACCTCCGAAGGAGATTTCCACGAGGCAATGAACTTCGCCGGCGTCTATCGGACCGGGACCGTTTTCATCTGCCAGAACAACCAGTACGCAATCTCCCTGTCCCGTCACCAACAAACCGCTTCGGAGACGATCGCCGGGAAAGCCGACGCCTACGGGATTCCCGGCGTACTCGTCGACGGCAACGACCTCTTGGCCATGTACCGCGCCACCAGCGAGGCCGTCACCCGGGCCAGAGACGGGCAGGGAGCAACGCTCATTGAGGCGCTGACCTACCGGCTGGGTCCCCACACGACCAGCGACGACCCCACTCAATACCGGGATGCAGATGAAGTCGAACAATGGAGAGCAAAAGATCCTCTCGACCGGATCCGGCTCTACCTGGCCAATGAAGGCGCATGGGACGAGGAGTGGGAGGCAGCCATCACGGCAGAGGCCCAAGAGGAAATCGACCGGGCCGTCGAGGAAGCCGAAGCCCTCCCACCGCTGGGGCCGGAGGAAATGTTCGAGACGATGTTCGCCGAGATGACCCCGCAGCTGGTCGAGCAACAGCGCTGGTTACTCGCTTCCCGCGAAGGTCCGACATGACCGTCATGAACATGGCGCAGGCCATCACCGATGCGCTCGACATTGCTCTAACGACCGACCCTCGAGTGATGGTGATGGGTGAGGACGTGGGCCGGACCGGCGGAGTATTTCGTTTGACCAGCGGATTGCAGCCGACTCACGGTGAGGCCCGGGTGGTCGACACGCCGGTTGCCGAGTCGGGGATCGTCGGGACGGCGTTCGGTCTGGCCCTGGCCGGGATGCGACCCGTCGTTGAGATCCAGTTCATGGGCTTCTCCTATCCCGCCTACGACCAGATCGTCAGCCACGTGGGGAGAATCCGCAACCGTTCCCGGCATCGATTCACCGCACCGATGGTCATTCGTATGCCCTACGGAGGCGGGATTGGAGCGGCCGAACACCACAGCGAATCGACCGAGGCGTTGTACGCCCATACGCCGGGTGTCAAAGTGGTGGTTCCCTCGACACCCTACGACGCCAAGGGCCTGCTCCTCGCTGCCATCGAGGACCCGGATCCGGTGGTCTTCCTGGAGCCGATCCGGCTCTACCGGGCGGTCAAGGAGGATATCCCCGGTGGCCACTTCGTCGTGCCGATCGGTCGGGCCCGCCTCGAACGGACCGGCGACGATGTCACTCTCGTCGCCTACGGCTCGATGATCCGCGATGCCCGCCATGCCGCCGATGTGCTGTCGGAGGAAGGGGTCTCGGTGGAGGTGATCGATCTGCGGAGCCTCGTCCCGCTCGACGTCGAAACGCTCGTCGAGTCCGTTGAGAAGACGGGCCGGGCGGTCGTAATCCACGAGGGGCATCGCACCGCCGGGTTCGGTGCAGAGCTGGTCGCCCGGATCCAGGAAGAGGCCTTGTATTCCCTGCTGGCTCCGGTGCAGCGGGTAACCGGCTGGGACACGATCTTTCCACTGAAGCGGACGGAGGAGTACTACCTTCCCGACGTCAACCGTATTGTGCAGGCGGCTCACAGAACACTGGAGGGGTAGTGGCATACGAATTCCTGTTGCCCGATATCGGTGAGGGCCTGACCGAAGCTGAAGTCGTGCGCTGGGTGGTGTCGGTCGGAGATCAGGTAGCCGAGGATGCTCCGCTCGTCGAGGTCGAGACCGACAAAGCGGTGGTCGAGATCACTTCACCGTCCGGGGGAGTGGTGCTGCACCACGGTGCCCGACCAGGCGAAACCCTCCAAGTGGGCGCAGTGCTGGCCGTAATCGGCCAACCCGGGGAGGCCTGGAGTCCCGGCGACGCCGCCCCCGTTGTCGGGACCCTCATCGAGGATGCCGAAATCCTCGCTGCGCGGGACGGCGAGCCGGAGCCACCTGCCATGGCGGGGGTGCGGACGCTTCCCCTCATCCGCAAACTCGCCCGGGATCTTGATATCGACCTGACCGAGGTAGAAGGTACCGGTCCGGGCGGTCGAATCAATCGGGAGGATGTCCAGGCGGCCGCGGCCCGGCGGTCGACCATCAAGATGGGGCCGATGGCCGGCGGCGGAGAGGAGCGCGTCCGGATGTCGAAACTCCGGCGCACGATTGCCGATCGTATGGAACGGTCGTGGCGGGAAATCCCGCATGTGACGATCTTCGACACGGTGGGCGCCGATCGGATGCTCGACCTGCGGGCGGCGCTATCCAGCCGCTATGACGCTCCGGTTCCACTCGAGGCGCTGGTGGTGAAGGCCGTCCTACCGATTCTGGCCGAATTCGGCGAGTTCAACGCTTCGCTTGATGGGGATGACCTGATCCTCAAGCGTCGTTACGACATCGGGGTGGCCGCCGACACCCCGGACGGGCTGATCGTCCCGGTGGTGAAAGATGCCGACGGGCGGGACCTGCGGGGCCTGGCCGGCGAGATCGTTCGCCTGGCCGACGCGGCGAAATCGCGTTCACTCACTCCCGACGAACTCGGCGGCGCCACTTTCACCGTCTCCAACATCGGCGCGGTTGGTGGTGGGCACGGGACCCCGATCATCCCCTACGGGACCACCGCCATCCTCTCGGTAGGGCGAGCCGAACCCCAGGCCGTGGTTCGCAACGGGGCGGTGGCAGTCGCCCGGATGATGCCCTTGTCGCTTTCCTATGACCACCGGGTGATCGACGGAGGGCTGGGCCGTCGGTTCATGGCCCGGCTGCGCGAGAATCTCGAAGAGCCGGGCCTCTTCCTCGCCGGCTGATCGAGGGTTTCTGCGCCGAACTTACCGCCCATGACGGGAAGATAAGCGCCAAAACAAGATGGAGCTAAACCCATGGCGCCCGAATCGCATTCGAGACCTCCGCTTGCAATAATTAGCGCTGTGCAAGCAAGCGTTAGGAAGGATCCCGTCATGAGTGAAGGAATCGAGGTCATCGGCCCTGTTGATGGGGACTTCGCTGACATCCTCACCCCCGAGGCCCTCAACTTCGTGGCCGATCTGCAACGCCGCTTCAACCCCGAACGCGAAGCACGGCTCCGAGCCCGCGCCCTCCGTCAAGAGCGCCTCGATCAGGGGGAGTTGCCGGAATTCCTTCCCGAGACTCAGAACATCCGTGATGGCGAGTGGCGGGTCGCACCAGTGCCGGCCGATCTCCAGAATCGGCGGGTCGAGATAACCGGCCCGGTGGAACGCAAGATGATGATCAATGCTCTCAACTCGGGCGCCAAGGTCTTCATGGCGGACTTCGAGGACTCGAACTCGCCAACCTGGGAAAACAATATCCAGGGCCACCTCAATCTGATCGATGCCATCGACGGGACGATCGAATTCACCAGTCAGGACGGCAAGCATTATGAAATAGGCGAAGAGACTGCCACCATCATGGTGCGGCCGCGCGGGTGGCATCTGGTCGAGAAGCACCTGTTTGTGGACGGTCATCCCATTTCGGCCGCCTTGTTCGATTTCGGCCTCTACATGTTCCACAACGGCAAAAGGTCGCTGGAGCGCAATACCGGCCCTTACTTCTACCTCCCGAAACTGGAAAGTCACCTCGAGGCGCGCCTCTGGAACGAGGTGTTCCTGTCCACCCAGGAGACCCTCGGTATTCCGTCGGGGACCATCAAGGCAACTGTGCTCATAGAGACCGTCCTGGCGGCCTTCGAGATGGAGGAGATCCTTTACGAACTTCGGGATCATTCGGCGGGTCTCAACGCCGGACGGTGGGATTACATCTTCTCGGTCATCAAGAAGTTCCGTAACCGGCCGGACATGGTGTTGCCCGACCGTGCCCAGGTGTCGATGACGGTTAATTTCATGCGCTCCTACACCGAGCTGTTGGTGAGCACCTGTCACAAGCGGGGGGCGTTTGCCATCGGCGGCATGGCCGCCTTCATTCCCAGCCGTCGTGATCCCGAAATCAACGAAGTAGCGCTCCGCAAGGTCCGTGAGGACAAGCAGCGAGAATCGGCCGACGGTTGCGACGGGACCTGGGTCGCCCATCCCGACCTCGTTCCGCCGGTGCTCGAGGTATTCGACGGGGTCCTGGGCGACAAGCCGAACCAACTCGACGTGCTCCGCGACGACGTGAAAGTCGCCGGGAGCGACCTGCTCAACACCGTAATCGAGAGAGCCGCGATTACCGAAGCCGGCCTGCGCACCAACATCTCGGTTGCCATCCTTTACCTCGAGTCATGGTTGCGGGGCATCGGCGCCGCCGCCCTGTTCAACCTGATGGAGGATGCGGCGACTGCCGAGATTTCGCGCTCTCAGATCTGGCAGTGGATCCGCCACGACGCACTCATGGATGATGGGCGTTCGGTTACCCGGGAGCTCGTGCACGAACTGGTGGTTGAAGAGATGGAGAAGATGCGGGAGGCCTACGGGGAAGACCTTTTCGCGCGGGGCCGGTTCGATGAAGCCCGCCACCTCTTCGAGACAGTGGCGCTGAGCGACGAATTCCCTGAATTCTTGACCTTGAAGGCCTACGAACTGATCGACTGAGGAGGACACGGATGGAAATCGCCGAACGGTTCCGTCGCGAAGTTGAGGATCTCGAACGGGATTGGGACACCAATCCCCGCTGGAAGGGGATCACCCGCGACTACACCGCCGAGCAGGTGGTGAGGCTGCGCGGGACGCTGATGATCGACTACACCCTGGCTAAGTACGGCGCCGAGAAGCTGTGGAAGCTGCTCGAGACCGACGACTACGTCAACGCCCTGGGCGCGATGACGGGTAACCAGGCCGTCCAGATGGTCAAGGCAGGGCTCCAGGCGATCTACTTGAGCGGTTGGCAAGTGGCCGGTGACACCAACCTGGCGATGCAAACCTACCCCGATCAGGGCTTGTACCCGTCGAACAGCGCCCCGGCCCTGGTGCGGCGAATCAACAACGCGCTGCTGCGCGCCGATCAAATCGAATGGTCGGAGGGCCGCCACGACCATGACTTCATCGCTCCGATCGTGGCGGACGGTGAGGCCGGGTTCGGCGGTGCGCTCAATGTGTTCGAGCTGACCAAATCGTTCATCGAGGCAGGGGCGGCCGGTGTGCACTTCGAGGATCAGCTGGCTGCTGAAAAGAAGTGCGGGCATATGGGCGGCAAGGTGCTGGTGCCCACCAGCCAGCACGTTCGCACCCTCAAGGCGGCCCGGCTGGCCGCCGATGTGCTGGATGTGCCGACGATCGTCGTAGCTCGCACGGACTCGCTGGCCGCCACGCTGCTGACCAGCGATATCGATGAGCGGGACCATCCCTTTGTGCAAGGGACCCGGACCCCAGAGGGTTTCTACGATGTCGAGAACGGAATGGAGGCGGCAGTTGCCCGCAGCCTGGCTTACGCCCCGTACTCCGACTTGATCTGGTGCGAGACCAGCCATCCGGACCTCGATGAAGCGAGCGAGTTTGCCGACCGTATCCACGCCCAGTTCCCCGGCAAGATGCTGGCCTACAACTGCTCACCTTCCTTCAACTGGAAGATGAATCTGGACGACGCAACGATCGCCACTTTCCAAAAGGAGATGGGGGCGATGGGTTACAAGTACCAGTTCATCACCCTGGCGGGGTTCCATTCGCTCAACGCTTCGATGTTCGATTTGGCCAAGGGCTATCGCGACGAGGGCATGACGGCCTATGTGCGAGTCCAGGAGCATGAGTTCGAGATCGAGAAGGACGGCTATTCGGGTGTCAAGCACCAGCGCGAAGTCGGCGCCGGATACTTCGATGAAGTCGCGATGGCCATCAGCGGAGGAGAAGCCTCGACGCTCGCCCTGAAGGGGTCGACCGAAGACGAGCAGTTCCTCGAGCACTGATCCGATGCCGACGGCTGCCGTTTGACCGGCGCCTTTGCTAGCTTTTCGTATCAATGGACGGACAGGCTCAGCGTCAAGCGCTGGCAGCTGCCGAGCGAGCCCTGAATGCGCTGGAGGCGGGTCGGGCGGACGCGGCTCGGACGGCAGCCCGACGCGCCGCGGACCTGGATCAGGCGGGGGTTTTCGCGGCCCTCCCGCGCGCCGTCGAGCAGGCCACCAGCGACCAGGTCGTCAACGGGTCGCTGTCGGAGCTGAGTCTGGCCGCTCTGATCGCCGCGGTAGGTCCGGGTCCCCTCGAGGCGGTGGTTGCTCGACTTGGTCGGTGAGGGCGGGCGAGTACCCTGCCGCGCTAGTGAGCGACTATCACCTCCATCTCCACCCACATCAGCCGTCCCCCGAGGGACCGCCACCGGGTGAATACCCACCAGGCCATATCGAGGCTTTCGTCGAGGCTGCTGCCCGGAGGGGCGTCCATGAGTTGGGTTTCACGGAGCATCTGTACCGATGCGTCGAGTCTCGAGGGGCCCTGGGCAACTGGTGGGAACGCGAGCCGGATCCCCGCCTGGCCGCGCAGACGGAGGGGTTCGTTGTTGCCGATCGGAATCTCTCGCTCGACACCTACGTGACGGCCGTTGAGAAAGCCAAAACGCAAGGGCTTCCGGTGCTGTTGGGGCTGGAGGTGGACTTCTTTCCGGAAACCGTCGAAGCCGTGATCGATCTCCTGGATCCGTATCCATGGGACTTCTTGATTGGATCGGTGCACTGGATCGGCGGATGGGCGGTGGATAACTCCGCGGTCGGGTACGTCTGGGACGAATGGGGGGTCGAGCGCGGCTACGACGAGTACTTCGCCCTCGAAACCCAGTTGGCCGCCTCGGGAGTCGTCGATGTGCTGGCCCACGTCGACGTGGTCAAGAAGCACGGGCACCGGCTTCCTCACGAACCGCTCCACCATTACGGGGCGGTGGTGGCTGCGGCAGCCGCTTCGGGGACGGCCGTCGAGGTGTCCAGCCAGGGACTCCGCAATGAGGTGGCCGAGGTGTACCCGTCGCCGGTGTTCCTGCGTATGTTCCGGGAGGCCGGCGTTCAGATCACGCTGGCCTCCGACGCTCACTTTCCGGACGAAGCAGCGTGGGGACACGATGCAGTGGTCGGCGCCGCCCGCCGGGCCGGCTACGGGGAGCGGCTGCGGTTCCGGGATCGGGTCGGTGAGCTGGCCCCGCTGGAGAGCAGTTCCTAGCTCTGGCGCTGGGCAAGCTCGACAAGTCTCCCGCGGGTCCGGAACTAGTCACACAGGGTTATCACTCTTTGTGCCTCCCACCCCACTTAGAGTAGGGGTATGATCCGGTGGAATCGCTCGAGGGTTAGCAATCCCGCGGAGAGAAGGAGAGGGAAGAGACATGAGCACGAACTACCGCAAGGTGCTGGCGCTGGTCGTCGGTGCCGCATGCGCCACGGTCCTGGCGCTGCCGGCCGCGGCGACGCCGAAAGTGGACGGCGAGCACAAAGTCACCATCTGCCACGCGACCGCGTCGCAATCGAATCCCTACGTTGAGATCACTATCGATGTCGCAGCGTGGGAAGATCCCACCGATCCGCGTCACCACGGGGTACACCACTACAGAGGCGAGAATTGGGTCGATTTCGAGCTGACCGGTGGTGAGTGTTCCGGGGACGGTGGTACCGGCACCGGCGGCGGCGACGGCGGCGGCGGCGGCACCGTCGTGGACCCACCGGCGGATCTCTAGAGGGAGGACATCGCAGCCGAGGTGAGCGGCAGGCGCGACCGGGTGGGGCGGCCCCGTCTGTCCCTCGTCTCGGCCCGATGAGGTGACCTCCGAGTCTCCGTTTGACCTGAGGAAACGAACTTACCGCCGGACCTACTACCGTTTGCGCCCATGAGCGGAGGTTGGATACACGACGAGCACCCGTTTGCGGCGCCCCCGGATCTGCGGGACCCGGCCCGCCAGCTGCGGGGCCGGATCGCCTCCGGCATCACCGTGCTCACCTCGGGTGGGCCGGACAACCGCACCGGCCTGACCGTGTCTTCGTTGCTGATCGCCGAAGGGGAACCGTCGCGGGTGGTTGTCCTGGTCGGTGAGGCGACCGATTTGTGGTTTGCCATCGAGCAGAGTGGCTCGTGGGTACTGCACGTGCTGGGAGCCGGCGACCGGCAGCTAGCGGACCGTTTTGCCGGATTGCGGCCCAGTCCCGGCGGACTGTTCGCCGACGTCGAGGTCGAGGACACCCCGTGGGGGCCGACCATATCCATCCTGGGGACCCGGGCCTACTGCCGGTTGGAGCGGTCGGTGGAGACCGGCTTCCACCGTCTGGTGACGGGGGTGATCGATCAGATCGACCTGGCGAGCCTGGCCGATCCTCTCCTGTACTACCGGGGTCGCTACCGGATCCTGCACGATGAGCCGGACTCGAGGGCCGATCCGGGCCGTTCTACCTAGACTCCCGCCGATGTCCTCACCCACCGTCTGGCTGACCACTCTTGGCTGTGCCAAGAACCAGGTCGATTCTGAGAAGCTCACCGCGATGCTGGCGGAGGCGGGATATGACCAAGCGACCGATCCGGCCGGGGCCGACGTGGTGATGGTCAATACCTGTGCCTTCATCGAGGCGGCGCGGGCCGAATCGGTGGAGACGATTCTGGAAATCGAAGCGGTGAAACGTCCCGGCGCCAATCTGGTGGTCCTGGGCTGCATGGCGCAACGGTTCGGTGCAGAGATCTCCGCCGCCTTGCCGGAAGCAGACGCGGTGCTCGGTCTCGACCGCTATGGAGAGTTGATCCGGACCCTGGACCGTCTCACCAACTGGCAGCCGGTCGGATTGCGACAATTGCCGATGGATATCCTCCATGCGGTCAACCGTCCTGCTCCGACGGCTCCCTACGCCTACGTGAAGGTGGCAGAGGGTTGCGACAAACCATGCACGTTCTGTGCGATCCCGCTGATCCGCGGGAAACAACGGTCCCGCCGCCCGACCAATATCCGCGACGAGATCAGCGTCTTGACAGCGGCCGGAGTAGGCGAGGTCGTGCTGGTGGCTCAGGACCTGGCCTCGTACGGGCGCGATATCGAGGCGCCCGGCCGTTTGGTCGAGTTGCTCCGGTTTGTTTCCGACGTCGACGGACTGCGCCGTCTCCGGTTGCTGTACCTGTACCCGCAAGAGATCCGGCCGGCGCTTATCGAAGAGATGACCACCAACCCGATGATTGTTCCCTATTTCGACCTCAGCCTCCAGCATGCTGAAAAGCGCCTCCTGCGGGCGATGAGCCGGTCCGGCAGCGGGAGCCGGTATCTCGACCTCATCGCCCGAATCAGGTCGGCGACTCCCGAAGCGGCTCTCCGATCGAGCTTCATCGTCGGTTTTCCCGGAGAGACCGAAGACGATGTCGAGACGCTGGCGGAGTTTCTCGAGCAGGCACACCTGGATTGGGCGGGGTTCTTCCCCTACTCGGCGGAGGTGGGGACCCCGGCGGCCGATCTTCCCGGTCGCGTGGATCCGGACGCTATCGGCGCACGGTTGCGGTATCTGCAGAGAACCCAGGATGAAATGACCGAGCAAGCCAACGCCGCCCAGGTGGGGCGGACACTCGAGGTGCTGATCGATCAGGTGGAGGACGGGGTTCCGGTCGGGCGCACCTATCGGGAGGCACCCGAGATCGACGGGATGGTGACGCTTGATCGCGGCCGGCCGGGGGAGTGGGTGCTGGCCGAGATCACGGCCAGCTACGGTGTCGACCTGGCGGCCCGGGTGGTGAACGCATGATCGTCGAGGTCATTGCTGTTGGGACGGAACTCCTGCTGGGGCAGATCGTCAACGGCAACGGCGCGGCCATCGGCAGGCGACTGGCCGAGGAAGGCTTCGATGCGCACTACCAGGTAGTGGTGGGCGACAACGAGGACCGCCTGGTGGCCTCGCTGGAGACAGCCTTGAGACGGGCCGACGCAGTGATCGTCACCGGGGGCATCGGGCCTACCCAGGATGACCTGACCCGGGAAGCCATCTGTCGTGCCACCAACCGGGCCACGGTCTTCTCGGAGGCATACGCGGAGAAGCTGCGGGCCAGATGGGAAGCGACCGGCCGGGTTATGCCGGAGAGCAATCTGCGTCAGGCCGAGTATCCGGAAGGTGGCGAGCAATTGCCCAACAGCAAGGGGACGGCGCCCGGCATAGCCCTCGAGCACGACGGCACCTGGATCTTCGCTCTTCCCGGGGTGCCGCAGGAGATGATGGGCCTGCTGGACGACGAGGTGATGCCCAGACTCCGCCGAGTGGCGGGTGGCCCGGCGATCGTCAAGAGCCGTTTGCTGCGCAGCTGGGGCATGAGTGAGTCGCAGGTTGCCGAATTGTTGGACGATCTTTTCCAATCGTCTCGCAACCCGTCGGTGGCTTTCCTGGCTTCGAGCGGTGAGATCAAAATCCGGGTTACTGCCAAAGCGAACACCGATGCAGAGGCATCCGCCCTGATCGCCCCGGTGGAAGCCGAGGTGCGAGAACGTCTCGGTACGCTCATTTTCGGCACCGACGACGAAACCATCGAATCGATCGTGTTGGGCCGGCTCGAGGAGCGTGGCTGGCGGTTGGCCACCGCGGAATCTGCCACCGGCGGCCTGATAGCGGCCCGCATCACTTCGGTTCCCGGCGCGTCGCGGGTGTTCGTGGGGAGCGTCGTGCCGTACGCGGCTGAACTCAAGCACCGGTTGTTGGAGGTTCCGGAAGAAACCCTTGCAGAATACGGCGTTGTGTCTGAGGAGACGGCTATGGCAATGGCCGTCGGCGCGGCGCGATTGCTCGCTTGTGAGGTGGCCGTGTCAGCGACGGGGTCGGCCGGTCCGGACGAACAGGAGCAACCGGCGGGAACCATGGTGATCGGTGTACACACGCCGGAAGGCACCGCGGCGAGGACCTTTCGGCTGCCGGGGGACCGAGAGCGAGTGAGGACCTATGCCGGCACCGCTGCCCTTCAGCTCGTCCGGCTGGCGGTCGAAGGCTCATGGTGGCGCACGTAGGGCGCCTCTTCCTGGCGGTGCCACTCAGCGACGAGGTGCGGTCCGCTCTCGCCGCTCACTTGATGGCGGTCCGGAAGGACCAGCCGCTGCCGGGGAAACCGGTCCCGCCCCCCAACTGGCACGTGACGCTGAGGTTCCTGGGCCCAACTGACGACGTCGCCTACGACCGGTTACTGGCCTCGCTGGCCGAGGCGGATTTCGATGAGCCGTTCTCTGTCACCTTCGGGGGTCTGGGCGCCTTTCCCCGGGCCGCCCGGGCCACCGTCCTCTGGCTGGCGATCGAGGGCGGGTCGGATCGTCTGGAGCGGTTGGCGTCTCACGCGGAGCACGCCACCCAACAAGCCGGCTTTGCTCCCGAGGACCGGCCCTTTCATGCGCACCTGACTCTCAGCAGGATCCGGCCCCACCAGGACGTCCGGTCACTGATCGAAGAGGTCGCCCCTTTTCCCATGCCGCTCCCAGTTGAGCGCCTTGTCCTGTATCGCAGCCACCTCGGACGGGGAGGGGCAAGGTACGGGGAGCTGGAAAGCTTCGCGCTGAGCTAGAAGCCGTGCTCCCTAACCGGCGACACAACCGGGCCGCGTCGGCGGCCGACCCTCGCCGGCCTGTGTTGACGGGACCTCGCAGCGGAAGAACGACCAGGATGTGCTGTGGTCGGATCAGCTCGCAGGGACGATCGACGCTTTGATCTTCTCGACGGTCGCTTCGTCGAGGTGTTCCAGGCCGTGGGCCTCCTTGGCGTGCGCGGAAGCCTTCGCCATGACGGCGTCGTGCGTCTCGCCGCCGACCTTTCCTTCGCATCCGGGTACAACGTTCTGGCACTCAAACTCGTATCCCACAGAGTCCTCCTTAGCGCTCGTGTCGTGAGGATAGTCAACCGGCCCGGAAGTTCATCCGGATATCATCGGCAGCATCCGGCCTGAGGACAAAAGCCGGCGTCACGGCTCTCGTATCCAATACTTGGTTCCGAACATATGTTCGACTAGATTCTCATCGCAGGAGCGAATAGGATTACAGTCGTGTGATTCTGTCACACCTGATCCCTACTTTGTGACTTGTGTAATCCAGAAGGGAGCAACAGTGGAACGGGACAAGGCACTCGAAATGGCCATGTCGCAAATCGAACGGCAGTTCGGCACCGGGGCGATCATGAAACTTGGCGAGAGCACTCATCAGAGGATGCCGGCCATTTCAACGGGGGCTTTGTCGCTCGACCTGGCGTTGGGTATCGGCGGCGTTCCACGAGGCCGGGTGGTCGAGATCTTCGGTCCGGAGAGCAGCGGAAAGACGACGCTGGCCCTGCATGTGGTGGCGGAAGCGCAGCGCAACGGGGGGATCGCCGCTTTCGTTGACGCCGAGCATGCCCTCGACCCCACGTACTGCCGGGCGCTGGGAGTAGATGTCGATGAACTGCTGATTTCCCAGCCCGACACCGGTGAGCAGGCTCTGGAGATCACCGACATGCTGATTCGTTCCGGCGCCCTCGATGTAGTGGTTATCGACTCGGTTGCTGCCCTGGTTCCCCGGGCGGAGATCGAGGGAGAGATGGGCGACTCCCACGTTGGTTTGCAGGCCCGTCTCATGTCTCAGGCTTTGCGTAAGCTCACCGGAAGCATCCACCGTTCACAAACGACGGCCGTCTTCATCAACCAGCTACGAGAGAAGATCGGCGTCATGTTCGGATCACCGGAAACAACTCCGGGCGGACGAGCCCTCAAGTTCTACTCGACTGTTCGTATAGATATCCGCCGGATCGAGGCCATCAAGGAAGGACAGGACAACGTTGGGAACCGGGTCCGCGCCAAGGTGGTCAAGAACAAGCTGGCGCCGCCTTTCCGTCTGGCCGAGTTCGACATCATGTTCGGGGAAGGTATCTCCCGGGAAGGCAGTTTGCTCGATGTCGCCGTGGATCAAGGGATCGTGAAGAAGAGCGGCGCCTGGTACACCTACGACAACGATCAACTCGGGCAGGGACGGGAGAATGCCAAGCGGTTCTTGCGGGAAAACCCCGAGATCGCGGTGCAGTTGCAGGCCAAGGTGCTCGAGGCGGTCGGTTTACTAGAAGCCGACGAGGCTGAAACGGTGGATGAACCTGAAGCCAGGGACGCAACGCCCGACGAGAAATGAGCCTCGTCCGAGGCGTGAAGCCGGCTCCGGCCGCTGACGGCGTGTAAAACTAGCCCGTTACAAACTGGTATTCGCGCGGTACGATGCTTCCAGCACACACAATGCGAACCAAAAAAATCAACCAACTGGAATCGAATTCGTGAATAACAACAGGGATCTTTGGATGCAGGAGGTGTTTCGAACGAGGCGAGCGGCCTAGCCCAGAGCTTCGATCGATGATGTGTGTGCCGGGCCCCGGTGGGGTTCGGCATTTCTGTTTCAAAGGTCACCGGAAAGCAGGGACGATGGATGTGGTCATTCCGATCATCGTCGGTATCGTCGCGTTGGCGTTTGGCCTGGTCTCCGGGTTCTTCCTTACCCGCACCCGCCTGCAGCGTTCGAGAACCAACGCCGATTCTTCGGCCGAATCCGTCGTGCTGCAGGCACGGGAGGAGTCTCAGCGTTTGCTGGCACGAGCGGAGGAGGAAGGGCGAGCCAAGGCCGAAGCGTTTCGTGAACGGGAGGAGGCGGCACTAGAGCACCGTCACCTGGAGGTGAAGTCCTCCGAGGACCGACTCAACCAGCGTGAACAAACTCTGGAGCAGCGGGCCGGCAACCTCGCTCAGCGCGAGCAGATGCTCATTCATCGTGAACATGAGGCGTCAGAGTCGCGAGCCGAGGCCGACGAGATCAAGGAGCAGGCTCGCGACGAGCTCCAGCGACTGGCCGGGTTCGATGCGAATGCAGCCAAGGAACAGTTGCTGGAGCAGGTCAAGGACGAGGCGCGGCGAGAGGCAATGATCCTGGTCCGCGATATGGAGATCAAGGCCCGCGAGGAAGCCGATCGCCGGGCCAGGAGAATCCTGACCACGGCCGTCCAGCGGCTGGCTTCGGAAGTCGTCACTGAGACGACGGTTTCTGTGGTCGAACTACCCTCGGATGACATGAAAGGCCGGATCATCGGTCGTGAGGGACGGAACATTCGGGCGTTCGAAGCGACCACCGGCGTCAATCTGGTGGTGGACGATACCCCGGAGGCGGTTTCAGTCGCCTCGTTCGACCCGGTCCGACGGGAGGTGGCTCGGATCGCTCTGGAGCGGTTGGTTGCGGACGGGCGTATTCATCCCGCCTCGATCGAAGAGGCCTACGAGAAGGCCCAAGCGCAGGTTGAACAGAGCGTGCGTGACGCGGGCGAGTGGGCGTTGCTGGAAGTCGGCATCTCGCGGGTACATCCGGAGCTGGCGACCTTGCTGGGCCGGTTGAAATACCGTACCTCCTACGGTCAGAACGTTCTCAACCACCTGGTCGAATCGGCCCACGTGGCCGGCATGCTCGCAGCCGAACTGGGGATCGACCCGCCCGAAGCCAAGCGGGCGGCGCTCTTGCACGATATCGGTAAGGCCGTCACCCACGAGGTCGAAGGCTCTCACGCTTTGATCGGCGCCGAGATCGCCCGTCGCTTCGGCGAGGATCCGGCCATCGTCCACGGTATCGAAGCGCACCACAACGAGGTCGAGCCGCGCACGTTGGTGGCGGTTTTGGTCCAGGCGGCCGATGCAGTATCTGCTGCTCGTCCCGGCGCTCGTCGGGAGGCGCTGGAGTCGTACGTGCGGCGTCTGGAGCGTCTCGAGAAGCTGGCCAAGGACTTTAATGGGGTCGAGAAGGTCTTTGCCATGCAGGCCGGACGGGAAGTGCGAGTGGTGGTCGATCCCGGAGGGGTCGACGATCTCGGAGCATCGGACCTCGCCAGGCGCATCGCCAAGCGTCTGGAGGAGGATCTTCAGTATCCAGGCCAGATCCAGGTGACCGTCATCCGCGAGCTTCGGGTGACGGATTACGCCCGTTGACCATGGCTGAAACGGTGCTCCTCGGCGACCCGACTGTGCGACGCAAGGAGCCTCGCCGGCCGACTCGTGCCGGGCAGCGCTATTTCGTTCGCACCTTCGGCTGCCAGATGAACGAACACGACAGCGAGCGTATCGCCGGCATGTTCGAGGCGGACGGGATGCGGCCGGCCGGGGACTATCAGTCCGCCGATGTTGTCTTCATCAACACGTGCACGATCCGAGAGAACGCCGACAATCGTCTCTACGGCAACCTCGGCCAACTCAAGCGGCTCAAGGATCGCAGCCCGGACCTGCTGCTGGTGGTGGGAGGGTGCGCCGCCCAGAAGGATCGCGAACTGGTCCGGGAGCGAGCCCCGTGGGTAGATGTGGTCCTGGGCACCCACAACCTGGACCGGGTGCTCGATCTCATGGATCATGCGCAGGAATGGGGGGCGATCACGGACGTTGTTGATGAGCTCGAGGCGATGCCATCCTCGCTTCCAGTCCGCCGTGAGGTCGACCATGCAGCCTGGGTGGCTATCCAGGTCGGCTGCAACAACACCTGCACTTTCTGCATCGTGCCCTCCGTGCGCGGGGTGGAAGTGAGCAGGCGGCCGGGGGACGTTATCCGTGAGGTGGAGCAACTCGCCCGTGACGGGGTGGTTGAAGTGACCCTGCTCGGCCAGAACGTCAATACCTACGGCCGCGACCTGGCCATCGACGGCAAGCGACGCCCGGTGTTCGCTGACCTGCTCCGCCGGGTGGGTGCCGTGGACGGCATTCGCCGCGTCCGCTTCACCAGCCCGCATCCGGCCGATTTCCGTGAGGATGTCGCCCTGGCCATGGCCGGGACTTCGGCCGTCTGCGAACAGCTCCACCTTCCGTTGCAGTCGGGCAGCGATCGGGTGCTGGCCCGGATGCACCGGGGCTACAACGTGGCCCGCTACCGCAAGCGGCTGGAAATGGCCCGTTCGTACATCCCGGGTCTTACGGTGTCCACCGACGTCATTGTCGGCTTCCCCGGGGAGACGGAAGGCGACTTCGAGCAGACATTGGAGGTGGTCGCGGACGTCCGCTACGACCAGGCCTTCACCTTCCTATTCTCGCCCCGCCCCGGCACCGCTGCGGCGGACTACACGGACAAGTTCATTGATCCCGACGTTGCCCAGGATCGCTACGAGCGGCTGATCGCGCTGCAGAATCGGATCTCGCTGGAGAGCAATCAGGCCGAGGTCGGCAAAGTCATGGAAGTCCTGGTGGAAGGCCCCTCACGCAAGAACCCCGACGTGGTGACCGCTCGGAGCCGGGGCAACAAAGTGGTTCATGTGGCCGGTCACCACGCCCCCGGGACCTTCCTCGAGACGAGGATCCACACCGCCGCTCGGCATCATCTCCTCGGGGCCGTGCTCTGAGCCGGATACTGGCGATCCTCGGACCCACCGCGGCCGGAAAGAGCGACCTCGCCCTTCGCCTGGCCGAAGATCTGGGGTTTCATATCGTTTCGGTCGATTCCATGCAGGTCTACCGGGGAATGAACATCGGCACCGCCAAACCGTCTGCCGTCGACCAGGGCCGCATCTCCCACCACATGATCGACCTGGTCGATCCGGGGGTCCGTTTCAGTGTGGCGGAATTCCAGAAAGAAGGACGGCGAGTGCTGGCCCAGTTGGCCGACCAGGACATCACGGCCTTGATCACCGGCGGCTCGGGCCTTCACTTCCGGGCGCTCGTCGATCCTCTCGAGTTTCCACCCCACGATCCTGAGGTACGGGCCCGCCTCGAGGCCGTGACCACGAACGCCGGCCGGTCCCGGTTGTTGGAGATTGACCCCGCCGCGGCGGATGTGCTCGACCTTGCCAACCCGCGTCGTGTACAGCGCGCCCTCGAGGTGTACGAGTTGACCGGCTTGACTCCCAGCGTCAGAGCCTCGGGGCCGGAAGCCCAGGCGGTCGCAACTTATCAAGCAGCGACACCATTTGTGGCAGTCGGAGTCGATCCCGGTGCCGATCTGGCCCAACGCGTGCACCGGCGCCTCCAGGCCATGCTCTCTGCCGGGTTCCTGGACGAGGTCGCCGGCCTGGCCGATTCGCTTGGGCCGACGGCGGCCGAGGCGGTCGGGTACAAGCAACTCCTACCCGTCGTGCGGGGTGAAGTCTCCGAGAAACACGGGACGAACGAAGCCATCAGGGCCACCATCGGCCTGGCTAAAAGACAGCGGACCTATTTCCGCCGCGACCCGCGAATCGAGTGGGTACCGTGGTCGAGTGATCCGGACGAGCGATACCAGCAGGTGAAACGTTCCCTGATGGAGGAAGCGTGAAGTTTCTCAAGATGGAAGGTCTCGGCAACGACTTCGTCGTGCTGGAAGGCCCCCGGGAGGTGTCGTCGGCTGACGTTTCGCTGTGGTGCGACCGCCGGCGTGGAATCGGAGCCGATGGAGTACTCGTGGCTACACCGATGGGGGAGGACCGGGTGCAAATGCAGTACTGGAACGCCGACGGCAGCCCGGCTGAGATGTGCGGCAACGGGCTGCGGTGCGTAGCTCGTTTGGCCTATGACCGCGGTTGGGTCGGCAGTGACGTGTTCACCGTCGTTACCGCCGTCGGAGAGCGAGAAGCGCGCATCGGTGCCGAGGTGACCGTCGAGGTGGGCGCACCGCAGGCGGGGGTTGAAGAGACCATAGAAATGGCGGGTCATACCGTGCGACCGATCGGTGTCGGCAATCCCCACGCGGTCGTGTTCGTTGACGATCCGGCCGGCACTCCGGTCGACGAACTGGGCCCTCGCATGGGAACCGACCCGATCTTTCCCGAGGGCACCAACGTCGAGTTCGCAACCGTGCTGGGCCACGACCTCATCGAGTTGCGAGTCTGGGAGCGCGGAGTCGGCGAGACGCTGGCGTGCGGTAGCGGCGCCGCGGCGGTTGCGGCGGTAGCTCACCGGCTGGGCCGGGTCGGAACGACGACCACGGTTCGCTTACCTGGCGGCGACCTGCTGGTCACCCTCGACGAGCGAGGCGCATGGCTGACCGGCCCGGCCAACTACGTGTTCGAGGGGGAGTGGCGTGATCCAGCCTGACTCCCGGGAACCAGCCCCCCTCGGAACGGTTTCACCTTGGACGGAGCCCGGACCGGTGCATCAGGCTCAGCCGGTTGGCCGACGCTAAGACATGGCGCTCAGCGAACGGCTCGCAATACGGCCACGACCTTGCCGATGATCTGAACGCCCGCTTCGAACGCCATCGGTTCATATGCGGGGTTCTCGGAGATGAGCCGCACCGTGTTTCCTTGCCGCTCGAACCGCTTGACGGTGGCTTCCTCGCCGTCCACCATCGCCGCCACGATCTCGCCGTTGGCCGCGTCTTGCTGACTGCGGATAACCACGTAGTCGCCATCGAGGATCCCGGCACCTTCCATGGAATCTCCTCGCACGGCCAGCATGAACACCGGTCCACTGCCGGTGAACTCGGTCGGAAGTGTGAAGATTTCGTCGATCTGTTCTTCGGCCAGGATCGGTGTTCCGGCGGCAATGCGCCCCAGCAACGGGACGTCCCGATGGGGGCTCCGTTCGATGTGGTCGGTACCGCTCTCGACAACTTCTATCGCTCGCGGCTTCGACGGGTCCCGTCGCAGATACCCGGACCGGACCAGCGTTGAGAGGTGGCTGTGGACGGTGGAGGGGGACCGCAGGCCGAGCACTTCACCGATCTCGCGAACAGAGGGCGGGTAACCCCTTTCGGACACCTTGTTGCGAATCAGCTGAAGGATCTCTTGTTGTCGGGTACTCAACTCGTCCATGGCCCTGCCTTCCTCGAACGTGTGTTCCCAATGTACCGTCTCGACCCCTGGGAATCAAACATATGTTCGCCCTCGATCCAGTGCGCTTCCGATCGCCCAGTTTTCCCTTGACATCGAACATCTGTTCGATAGGATGCTGATCAGACACGAACACCTGTTCGATCAGGTTTCTGTCGCACCCGGTTCGTAAAGTGAACCGCAGTTGGCGAAAGCGCCGCCCGGAAACGTACAGCAGGAGGGGAAGGCATGACGATTCGCATCAGCACTCTGACGAGAGCTGTGGTTCTCCTCACCGCGGTCGCCGTGGTCTTCTTCCTCCTGCTGGCGTCCGGTGCCGGGGCCGGCAACGAAGTCCGGCCGACCGGCGTGCAAGTGGTGGTGAGCGGCGACACCCTCTGGTCGATTGCCGCCCAGTACACACCGCCGGGTGAGGACGTGCGCACAACTGTTATTGACATAAAGCGTATGAACCGGCTGGATGGAAGCTTGATCAGGGCCGGTGACCGGCTCGTGGTGCCGCTCAGCTCGTGACGGCCGGACGCCCAGATGGGCCTTGGTCCAGGCGTATCGGGTACCCTCGGTGGGACATGCAATGCCCGATCTGTGCTTCGTCACGCACCCGAGTTGTCGACAGCCGGCCGATCGAAGAAGGCGCGGCGATCCGGCGGCGCCGCTTGTGCGAGGGATGTCACAACCGGTTCACGACCTATGAGCGAAGCGTGGTGCCCCTCATGGTCCGCAAGCGCGACGGTCGATTCGAACCATTCCAGGTTGAGAAGATCCGAGCCGGATTCGAGAGCGCCCTGGCCGATCGTCCCGTCAATCGTAAGAAGCTGGAGGCGATGATCGCAGAGGTGGAAACCGCTGCCCGCCGCCAGGGCTCCCGGGTCGATTCGGACGACATCGGACGAGCGGTGCTTACCCAGTTGCGGGAAGTCGATCAGGTCGCCTACCTGCGGTTCGCCAGCGTCTATAAGGAGTTTCAAGGGGCGCGGGACTTCGAGCGAGAGATGGCTGCCCTTGAGGAGGAGACCACAGGTTCGGAGAGTGCTAACTGAGGCGCCTCGAGAGCGCCGCCAGTGTCTTGTCGAACCGGTCGATTTCGGCGCTTCCCCAGGTGGCTACGGCCTGTAACGGAGCTGAGATTCCCGTGGTCAGCTCGCCGACCGCGTTCTGGAGTTCCTCGACCAGGCTGGTCGTGGCGGTGAGATCGCCGGCTCGGAGCGCCGACAGGTATTGGATCTGCCAGTCACCGTATCGAGCGGCAACAGATTCCGCCTGGGTGCGGTGGCTCTCGAAAGCCGGATCATGCGGAAGTGCCGCAATGGTGTCGAGAGTCGCGGCCAGTCCCAATCCCAGTTCGACACCCACCGCCGAAATCTCGTCGGGAGATGCAGATACGGGCAATTCGGGTAGTAAGAACGCCTTCTCGAAGACGAGGCGGTAGGTGAGGGCGTCGCCGAGGCCTCGCTCGATGGCGAGTCCGGTTTGGGAGGCATTGGCCATTTCCGAACGTACCGGCGTTAGCCCATCGAGGGCGTCACGCGACACGAGTGGCGGTGTGCTGGACAACGGCTCCGAAGCCGTCGTGAAGAGGTTGCGCGAGGCGGTGTCGAGTTGGGAGAGCGTGACGGCCGCGTCGGAGAGGCCTTCGATCGTGACTGCCGGATCGGTGATAGCGAGCAGAACCTCTCGGGCGGTGGGCAACACGTCCTGTGCATCGGTGACGACGGTGCGATACGTGGCAACGGCTTCATCAGCCAGCCGGGCCGGTAGGCGAATCCCGTTCTGCAACAGAGCTACCGCAATGGTCATCATCAGGACGGCTGAGATGATGACCGACCACCGGAAGGTGCGGGCGGGAACCTCGGCGAAAATGCTCGCTCGCAAATCGGCGGCCGGCCCGACCGCGTCGTGTTCCTCGGTTGCGAACCACAGACGCTCGATGAGGGTGCCGGTGTCGGTGTGGCCGTCGTTGACCGTCTTCATATCGGATAAGGTCGGCAATCTTTCGAGACCCGTCTTCTGGCTTCTGGTTACCGGGGCCGGGGTTTGCCACTCCGGATGGGGGGCGGTCAGGGTCGTGAACGTCGGCTCGTAGCCGGCCTCTTCGTCAAGGCCGAGCATCTCCAGCATCGACGAGCTGTAGACGGTTCGAGGTTCAGATTGGGGCCGAAGCCAGGGCGGGGCTAGAACCGGGCGGGGTGCGACCGGGCTTGGATCGGGCTGCGGAGCCGGGCGGGTCGTCCAAGCCCGCACTCTGGTGGGTTTGGGCGCGGGGCGTGGCAGCGGGGAGCGCTCGGGTGGGGCGTCGGGTGGAGGCTGTGGGTCCGCGACTCGGCGTTGGGAGCCCCGGTCGGCCCGATGATGGCCGGCAGTCATGATGCGTCCGGGGCGGAGCTTCTCCCAGCGGTTCGGGGCGCGGTGACGCCCGCGGGTCGACTCGAGGATGGGTTTGGTGATGATGTGTCCGGCGAGGCAGTGGCCCTCGCGGACAGTGACAGTGGCTTCGCAGGTTGTACAGTAGGCGTGCGGCACTCGTTTCTCCGTCGTGTGCCTCCGCCCATGAAAGCCCCACGACTTGCCCATGCAGATTAGCTTTCTCAAGCTCGATAGTGAACTACCTACGCCGGGCCACGCCCATCCCGGCGACGGCGGCGTCGACCTCTATGCGCGCGAGAATGTGCAGCTCGAGCCGGAGGCGTGGACGATGGTGCCGACCGGCATCGCGGTCGCCATCCCGGACGGGTACGCCGGAATGGTAGTGCCGCGCAGCGGCCTGGCGGCGCGGCTGGGGGTGGGGGTGGTCAACGGCCCCGGTCTGGTTGACGCCGGTTATCGGGGAGAGCTCAAAGTGATCCTGATCAACCACGGGTTGGAACCGCTGGAACTGCAGCGGGGAGAGCGAATTGCTCAGCTGGTCGTAGTTCCCGTTGTCGAGCAGGAATTCGTTGAGGTGGACGAGCTTCCCGGTTCGGCTCGCGGAGAGGGTGGATTCGGTTCGACCGGCCGGTGAGCGTCGTTGTTGTGCGTCGCGCCGAGGCATTACACTATCGACCATTCAGGCGGAAGTAGCTCAGTTGGTAGAGCGCAACCTTGCCAAGGTTGAGGTCGCGGGTTCGAGCCCCGTCTTCCGCTCGAGGAGGGGCGCTTTGTCGCCCCTCTTTTGGCGACGTGGCCGAGTGGTTTAGGCACGGGTCTGCAAAACCCGTTACACCGGTTCGATTCCGGTCGTCGCCTCGGGTGCCGGGTGTTTGATACACTCTGGACCCCGCGGGCGCTTAGCTCAGGGGGAGAGCGCTTCCCTGACGCGGAAGAGGTCAGAGGTTCAAATCCTCTAGCGCCCACCAGGAAACCCCCTAGAAATAGGGGGTTTCTGGCTATCTGGGTGTGAGTGACACGACGTTCGAGGCCGTTGCAGGCCGCGCTGAGGCCGCGGCTGATTCACGATAGGAACGGTCCAAGGCGTCTGCTGCTGCGCTGTCGAGGCCCTCGAATAGGTGGCCGTACACGTCCAGCACCGTGCGGACACTCGTGTGGCCCAACCGTTCGGCGATGAGCTTGGGATGCTGTCCAGCCGCTATCAGTATCGCTATGTGCGTGTCCCTGAGGTTGTGAAAGCGAAGCGGCTCGCCGACGGAAGACCGGACTGCTGGTAGCCAGACTCGAAGGCGGAAGTTGGTCCGTCGAATCGGCTCACCTTTTGGAGAGGTGAAAACGAGGCCGTCCTCAGTCGGAGGGTAGGAGGCGAGGTGGTCGGCAAGTTCCTTGGATAGGAAGGCTGGAAGACTAATTAGGCGCCGACTCGCGTTGGTCTTTGGCGGTCCGATCACCACGACGCCCGCGACCTCAGAGAGTGTCTCAGTGACCGTCAGGGTTCGTCTTAACAGATCGAGGCTAGCCGTCCGAAGTGCTGCTAGTTCACCGAACCGCAGGCCGGTGTAGGCGGCAGCGAGAATCATCCGGGCGTACCGAGGATCGGTCGCTCGGACCAACTGAAGAACCTCGTCCTCCGATAGGTATCGCTTCTCAGTCGCGTCCTTTCGTGGCAGGTTCACTCCCCGGCAGGGAGTCCGAGGCAGGAGTCCGGAGTCAACCGCTGATGCGAAAACCTTGCTAGCCAACTGAAAGGCCTTTTGAATGGTCGTGGGGGCGCGTTGTCCTGCTCAATGGGATCGACCTCGGAGCCCTTCGCGGCGACTTACTTGACCGCGCTGTGATCGTGATCCTGCAACCCATTTCACCTCTGCACCGGCGGGAAGACACCGAGTTGGAGCGGCTATTCGGCGAAGCGTGGCCGCGTATCCTCGGTGGTCTTCTCGATCTCGTATCAAGGGTGATGGCATACCGCTCGTCCGTGGCCTTGACTTCGAAACCGCGGATGGCTGACTACGCACGAGTCCTAGCCGCTCTCGACGCGGCGACAGGAACCACCACACTGGCAGCATTCCAGTACAACGCAACTCGTGCGATCCTCGACGCTGTCGAAGGTGACATTGTTGCCTCCACGGTTCGATCGCGGTTCGCCGAGCAAGACGATCCTTGGGTGGGAACCGCGTCTGAGCTGCTCCGAGTCTTGACACCGGAACCCCCTCCCAAGGGCTGGCCTTCCACCCCACAGCATCTTTCCGGGAGTCTGCGCCGTTCCGCCCCGGCGCTGCGGGCGGTGGGAATCGGAGTTGACTTCGATGACAGGACCAGCAACCGCAGGACCATCCGCATAGAGAAGATGAGCCCAGAATCAATGTCATCAGCGTCACCATCGTCACGCCATGACGCTGATGACAGCGATGACAGCGATGACAGCGGAAAACCAACCTTCTCTCCTGCAACACCTGGCGGTGACCCAGAGGAACTGATCCAGAAGCTGTTCCCTGGGTCGACGCTCATTGCCCCACACGAAGCCGACCTTCACCAGGAACTGCTCACCATTGCAAGGTGGAACCACAGCACCGACTGGGAAGAGTGGAGCGATCGAAGTAGACAGGCCGACCTCATGGATGGCGCGGATGAGGGTGAACCCGATGGATGAGTCCCGCAGATGCACCGCAACATCAAAACAAACCCGTGCCCGCTGCAAACGCGCCGCGGTGGTCGGCAGCAACGTCTGCCATTACCACGGGGGTGCCGCCCCGCAAGTCCGAGCCAAAGCCGAACAGCGGATCGCCGAACAGGAGGTCTGGCAGTTGATCGACCAGATGGGAATCCACGTTGAGACACACCGGAGGAGGCCCTCCTATATCAGGTGTGGGAGGCGGCCGGGAACGTCGCCCTCCTCCGCCAGCTCGTCTCAAACCTGGAAGCCACAGTGTCAACCGGGATCGACCCGGCCACAGGTTCTCTGAGTGAGCCTGGCATCGCGGTGCCGACCGGCAACCCGATCCGGCGCAACGAAGCGACACCCCACGTTTTGGTGCGCATGTACAACGAAGAACGCGAACGCCTGGTCCGGTTCTCCAAAGCGTGCATCGACGCGGGAGTCTCCGAACGTCTGGTACGTCTCGCCGAAAAACAAGGGGAGCTTCTCGTCGGGGTGATCCACGCGGTGCTCGCCGACAAGGAACTGGCGCTTACAGCAGAACAGAAGGAGGTAGGGAAGAGTGTCATCGCAAGGCAGCTTCGGAGGATCGGTGCCGGATCCGTTTGAGTTCGCCGCCGACCGTCTCGAAGGTAAGCCGGTCGGGGGTGGCGACACGTACAGCGTTCACTGGCCGACCCGGTACCCGTCCCGGTTCATGCCGGGGCGGATCTGACCAAGGAGGAGATCAGCCCGGCGGCAAGGCAAACTCGTAAGATTCGAAACCGGCCCCTGTGCGGCCGAGACCAAGTCCTGGATTCCGTCGACGCGAGAGTTGCGCGTGCAGTAGATTGCGAGGTCAATCGTCGGCCGACGGCGATCGCCGCGCTGCGAACTGGGAGGCAAACATCCGGTGGTCAACAATGATGCAGTGGGCGAAGCATCAGACCGTTCGATCCCCCAAAGTGAGGTTTTGTTAGCCGACGATCTGCGAAAGGCCTACGGGAACAGACCTGCCTTGCGGGGACTCTCCTTCACCCTGCAGTCGGGACGCGTGCTGGGTTTCCTCGGACCAAACGGAGCAGGGAAAACGACGGCTATTCGAATTCTGACCACCATTCTGGAACCGGATACCGGCAGCTTCTTCGTCGACGGAGTTGGATCCGATCATCCCGAGCGCATCCGCCGCAGGATCGGTGTACTTCCTGAGAGTTTGGGGTTGCCGAGGTACGCCACCGCTCTCGAGTTTCTCACTTTCTTCGGCGGCTTATACGGGCTGGCGGCCGGCGCGGCGAGAAGCAACGCTCTGGTGCTTCTCCAAGAGGTGGGGTTGCGCAAGCGAGCCAAGAACCTCATCGGTAGCTACAGCCGAGGGATGCGACAGCGGCTGGGAATTGCCCGCAGCCTGGTCAACGACCCGGCGGTTGTCTTCCTCGACGAGCCCACCCTGGGGTTGGATCCACGCGGCCAGCAGGACTTGCTGGAACTCGTCCAGCGAATCGCTCGGGAGCGCAACGTCGGGGTCGTGCTGTGCAGCCATGCTCTCGCAGAGGTGGAGAGCATTTGCGACGATGTCGTGATCCTCAGTTCCGGCCACGTGGTTGCCAAAGGTTCGGTGGCCGACGTCATCCGGCAGGCCCGGGGAAACGTCAACCAAGAAACGGCCGTTCGTCTTCAGGTGCCGGCTGAGCAACTCGTGAAAGCCCACAAGCTGCTCGAGGCCCTCCCATTTGTTGCCGCGGTTTCGCCGCAGATCGATCGCCCCGGCTGGCTACGAGTCGACCTGGATTCGGAACCCGAACGGGCAAGCGATCACGGCAACGGGGTCCTGTCCTCGCTCATCGGAGCATCGATACCGATCGTCAGTTTCGAGACACAGGGTGGGCGCCTGGGCGACGTTTTCCTGCAGCTGACCGAAGGGTTAGGCGGATGAAAGACGAACGCACTGTGGGCGGGACGGGGGTGGCGTCGGCGGGGAGGGCACGGCCCGGATGGTGGTTGATGTTCTCCAGGGAAATGGCGGACCTATGGATGGGAGGTAAGGCCCTCAACCTCGTGCTGGTCTTCTCCATCCTGCTGGGACTGGTGGCCTTCGTGCTCGCCACCAACAGCGAGCTGAGCCTCATTCCGCCCAAGGAGATGGTGTTTGAAATGGTGCGGCTATCGCTGGCGGCCTCCGGCTTCATCTGTCTGATCATCGGAGCCGACAGCTTGAGTGGGGAGCGCGAGCGCGCCACACTCGAGGGCCTCCTGTTGACCCCTGCCAGCCGTCGCCAGCTGGTAATCGGCAAGTTCCTGGCAGCCGTATCCCCATGGCCTGCCGCTCTGGCGATCAGCCTCCCGTACTGGGTACTCCTTGCCCAGGGCGACGAGGCCTTCGCTCAGGCGGCGCTGTGGGGTTCTCTGCTGGGCACTTTGGTGATCCCCGCCCTGGCGGCGATCGGGATGCTGGTGAGTTATTGGTCGAACACCAACCGGACCAGCATGTTCGTGAGTCTCGGCATCTACCTCGTGATTCTGGTTCCCACGCAACTGCCCGGATCGGCCCAAGCCGGTTCAATCGGGCAGCTCTTGAAGAAAGTGAGCCCGATGGAAGCCACGTACCACTTCCTCGAGAAGATCATCGTCAACAACCGGACCGTGAATGAACTCACGGCGTTCTTGTTTGCACCCATTGTGCTCGCCGTGGTTACCATCGGTGGGCTGGTCTGGTACTCCGCTCCCCGGCTTCGTCTGGAAGCCGGACGAGTGGGCCAGCGCAAGGCGAGGGGCGTGGGTGGGGTCACCGCGTTGCTGCTAAGCCTCGTTCTGGCCGGCTCCGGCGCACCCCCGGCGAACGCACAACCAACCCAAATTGCCGGTCAGCCCCTCGACATCTCGATCGATATGGAGTTCGCCGTTGTCAATGCAGGCGATCCGGTGATGTTCAATACCGCGATATCGAACACATCCGACGATCGATCGCAACCCTTGATCGTTGCTATGAACATCATCAACCTCGATTCCCAGGGGGACGTCGTTGATCCGGAGGACTGGTCGCCGCAACGGACCCAGTACGTAGGGCCGATGGTCCCCGGCCAATCCGTCGATCTGTCCTGGCGGGTCAACGCGATACTGGACGGCGACTATATGGTCTACATGGTCCTGATTCCCGAACCCAACGGATTACAGGCCACAAGCCGCCCCATTGCCAGTTCGGGTATCCACCTGACCGTCGAACCCTTCACTCGCCTCAATCCCGGCGGGGTACTTCCTATCGTCATCGCAATACCAACCTTGTTGATGGCCGGCGTTGGTTTTGTCATGTGGCGACAAAGGCGCAGAATCAACCAGGAGGACACGGAATGAACGCGGCATCGCCTGCAGCCGTAGACCGGAACCTCCCAAGTGCCGGACATCGACGGCGGGGGCGGCCTAGGTTGACGTTCCCAAGTGCGCCGCACATAACAGCACATATCGAGCGGAAACGTCACCCGACATTTTCTTGATCAATTCGCGGGCGCATGCGTGGAGTCGGCCAGTTGTTCACGCCAGTCCGGGTTGCTCAGG
>Ga0224512_10000735_pt1 | contig 33671 bp, 32 predicted proteins | sample SF_May12_sed_USG_4_FD_169103 | JGI IMG/M metagenome (GOLD analysis project Ga0224512, IMG submission 169103) | Sediment microbial communities from San Francisco Bay, California, United States - SF_May12_sed_USGS_13 | ecosystem: Environmental > Aquatic > Marine > Sediment | place: USA... | reverse complement strand
TGATGCTCGAGCGGGCCGTCGGCCCGGAGGCTCACCCCGTACCGCGCCAGGATCCGGCCGGGCGACCCCCAGAGGTGCGGGGAGCCCACGCGATACTCCGCACCGAGGAAATACTCCGTGGTGGCCCGCTGCTCGATGGGGATCGCCGCGAGGTGCGTCGCGGCGGCAAAGGTGAGCGCGTCCGTCGGCCGGCCGCGCACGCCGAGATCGACGGTGACCCCGCCCTCATTGCGCTGGTCGAGCAGGGCGTCGTGCACCAGCAGGAGGACCCCGCCCGCGAGGCGTGCGCCGCCCCCGCCGATGGCACCACCGATGAACTGCGTGTAGGCCTGAATCTCGCTCCCCTCGCTGACCGGCGACGTCGTCGTTCGCACGAGATCGCTCACCGCCAGCCGGCCACCGACGACCCCCGCGCTCACGCGCCTCGAAATCCGGTACGCGACGGCACCCACGGTGCCGGAGAGGCTCACGACGTCCGGGGTATGCAACACCTCGAGCCCGGCGGACAGTCCGGGGAGATCGTGCACGGCCGCGGGATTCCAGAAGATGTTCGTCGGGCCCGTCCCGAGCGGCGCGGGAGCCGGCAGCGTACTGGCCGCGACCCGCCAGAGGACTGCCCACTCCGGCGCTTGGCCGGCGGCAGGCGCAGCGGTCCCGAGCAGGACCGCGAGGGGGAAGGCAACTCGTTTCACCGCCGAAGCTTGTGGACCACAGGGCAGGGTGTCAAGGCGGAGCTTGCTGCCCCCCTGAGCGGCCATTAAGTTCATACGATGCATGCCCTTGGACGGCGTCCGCCGTGTTGCTCTCCCAGCTGCTGAACCCCCACAGAATCCGGGTCCCCATTCGCGCCACCGACAAGGGGTCGGTGCTGCGGGAACTCGTGGAGATGGTCGCCAATGGCGATCAGGGGGATGCGACCGACCTGCTGGAGGCGGTCGAGGAACGGGAGGCGGTCCTGTCCACCGGCATCGGGTACGGGGTGGCGATCCCACATGGGCGCTCCGCCCGGGTGCGAGAGCTGCGCCTCGCGGCGGGGGTCGCCCTGGCACCGATTCCCTTCGGCGCGCTCGATGGAGAACCGGTCCAGCTCTTCTTCCTTCTGGTGGGTCCCGAGAGCGAAGCCGGGGCGCATGTGAAAGCCTTGAGCCGGATCACCCGACTGGTCCGGCACCAGACACTGCGGGAGCGCCTGGTGGGGGCGCGGTCCAGCGAGGAATTCCATCGGCACCTCCGGGAAGCCGAGGAGCGGTAGGAGTGGCATGAGTTCACCGGCAACGGCCATGCGGACGCACCGCTGCGGAGCCTTGCGGCGCGAACACGTGGGACAGCACGTCCGACTCGGGGGCTGGGTCCATCGGCGGCGGGATCTCGGCGGCCTGTTCTTCGTGGATCTGCGCGACCGGGACGGGCTCCTCCAGGTCGCGTTCGGTCCCGACTGGACCGACTCCGCGACCCTGGCCGCCCTGCCGGAGCTGACGGCGGAATCGGCGGTGCTCGTCGAGGGCGAAGTGCTCGCCCGGCCGGAGACGCAGCGGAACCCGGACATGGGGACCGGCGACGTCGAGGTGCGCGCCCACCGACTTCAGGTGGTGGGGAGCGCGCCGTCGGTGCTGCCGATCCCCGTGTGGCGCACCAAGGGCGAGCCGCTGCCCGCCGAGGAGCGGCGGTTGCAGCAGCGCGTGCTCGACCTGCGTCGCACGGAGCTGCAGCGCAACCTGCAGCTGCGGCACCGCCTGTTGCAGCGCGCCCGCCGGACGCTCTCCGAACTCGAGTTTCTCGAGGTCGAGACGCCGATCCTCACCAAACCGACGCCCGAAGGCGCCCGTGATTATCTCGTGCCGTCGCGCGTGCACCCCGGCCAGTTCTACGCGCTGCCGCAGTCCCCGCAGATCTACAAGCAGCTGCTTATGGTGGCGGGCTTCGACCGGTACTTCCAGATCGCGCGCTGCTTCCGGGACGAGGATCTGCGGGCGGACCGGCAGCCGGAGTTCACCCAGATCGACGTCGAGGCTTCGTTCGTGTCGGTCGGGGACGTGTACGCGGCGCTCGAGACCGTGCTCGTGGCCTTGTGGGACGAGGGTGGCCACACGGTCGGCCGACCGTTTCCGCGTCTGTCATATGCCGACGCCATGGAGCGCTTCGGGACGGACAAGCCCGACCTCCGCTATGGCCTCGAGGTCGAGGACCTGACGGGCGTCCTGGCCGGCCGGGGGTTCCCCGCCTTCGACGATGCGCGCGCGCAGGGTGGACGGGTGCGGGGCATGCACCTTCCCGGCGGGAGCGCCCTCTCACGCAAGGAGCTCGAGCAGCTGGCGGAGGAGGCCAAGCGGGGCGGCGCAGCGGGCCTCGCCACGGTGAAGCGGCAGGGTGACCAGCTGAGCGGCCCGCTCGCCAAACTCGCCGGCGCCGACGCCGCGCTCTTCAGGCTCGCAGACGGTGAGCTGCTCGTGGTGGTGGCCGGGCCGGACGCGCTCACGTCGGCCGCGCTGACCCGCGTGCGCCTGGCCGCGATCCGGCGGCTCGCGCCGCCGCCAAGTGTGCCGCACGCGTTTCTCTGGGTGGAGGACTTCCCGCTGTTCGAGCGGGATCCCGATTCCGGGGCGCTCGTCTTCGCCCACCACCCCTTCACCGCGCCGCACCCGGACGACCGGGATCGCTTTCTCGCCGGAGGCACCGAGGGCATCCGGGCCCAGCACTACGATCTGGTCTACAACGGCACCGAACTCGGGAGCGGTTCGATTCGGATCACCGACCCGTCGGTGCAGCTGCGGGTGTTCGACGTGCTCGGGATCGCGCGGGAGGACGCGCATCGCCGGTTTGGCTTTCTGCTCGACGCGCTGGGGTGCGGCGCGCCACCGCATGGCGGGTTTGCCGTCGGGTTCGACCGCGTGGCCATGCTGCTCGCCGGGGTTGAGAGCCTGCGGGACGTGATCGCCTTCCCGAAGACCACGGCCGCGCGGGCCCTGTTCGAGGATGCGCCGGCACCGGTGAGTGCGGCCGACCTGGCCGCCCTCGGGTTGGAGATCCGTCTGTGAGCGACGTGACCCATCGACTCTCTGCCGAGGGCGCCGATCTGCTGGCGCTGGCGGGCGTGAACGATCAGCACCTGGTCGCGGTGGCGGAGGGCACCGGAACCCGCATCACCCTCCGGGGCGACCAGCTGACCGTCGCCGGCGAGCTCGAGAATGTGGAGCGCGCCTCCGAGGTCACCGCGGCCCTCGTGGAACTGGCGCGGGCCGGGGACGTGGGGCTCGACGACGTACGCCGGCTACTCACCGATGGCCCGGACGCGGCGGAGCCGGGCAACGGCGAACTGCGGGTCATGCTGCCGGGCATCCGCAAAGCGGTCCAACCGAAAACGCCCGGGCAGCGCGACTACGTGCGGGCGCTGCGGGAGTCGGAGATCGTCGTGGGCATCGGGCCGGCGGGGACCGGCAAGACCTACCTCGCCGTCGCGCTGGGCGTGGAGTTCCTCAGTCGGAAGCTGGTCCGGCGGATGGTGCTGGCGCGTCCGGCGGTGGAGGCGGGCGAACGACTGGGCTTCCTCCCGGGAGACCTGCAGGCCAAGGTGGATCCCTATCTACGTCCGCTGTACGACGCGCTCGAAGACCTGATGCCGCCCGAGCGCATGCAGCGGGCGCTCGAGAGCCGCGCCATCGAGATCGCGCCGCTGGCGTACATGCGGGGGCGCACCCTGTCCGACGCCTTCGTGATTCTGGACGAGGCGCAGAACGTGACGGGCGGCCAGATGAAGATGTTCCTCACCCGGCTCGGCCTCAACTCCCGGGCGGTGGTGATCGGAGACAAGACGCAGATCGATCTCCCGCAGCGGGAGGACTCCGGACTCGTCCAGGTGGAGCGCATCCTGCCCGGGATCGACGGGGTCGCGTTCTGCTACCTCGAGGACCGCGATGTGGTGCGGCATCGACTCGTGCGCGAGATCATTCGCGCCTATTCCGAGGACCAGGGCGGATGACCGAACGCCGCAGTATCGTCCTTGCGCTCGAGCCGCCGCCGCCCGAGCTGCCGCGCCACGTCGCCTACCACGCGATCCGGTGGGTGCCGGTGCTCGTGCTCGCGGTGCTCACATACATCCTCTATCCGGTCGCCGGCCGGTTCGACGCGCCGGTGCTGGAGCCGGGGGAGGTGGCCCCGCAGAATGTCGTGGCGCCGTTCGACTTCGAGGTGCGGAAGACGCCCGGGGAGCTGTCGCGCGAGGGGGATGCCCTGGCGGCCACCGTCCGCCCGATTTACGAATACCGCTCCGCCGCGCTCGATACCGGGCTCGCCGTGGCCCAAGCGCTCTTCGCCGCCCTCGACGGCGCGACGACGGCGCCCGCCCTCGCGGACAGTGCCCAGGCCCACGGGCTGCGCCTGACGGGCGACGAGGCGGCCTTTCTCTTCGAGGGGTCGCGCCGAGCGGTATTCCGCCAGGCGACGACCGAGCTGCTCCGGCGGGAGCTGGCCCGCGGCGTCACCGCGTCGGGCGTGCTGCAGGGCGAAACGGCGCCGGGCGTCGTCGTCCGTCGCGGCAACACGGAACGCGTCACCCCCAAGGAGCAGCTCACCGGCTATCAGGCGTTCCTCGAGCGACGCAGCACCCGTCACCCGGCCGCCAACTCCTCCGTGGGGGATCAGGCGTTCGTGAAGGTCCTGGTGCTCACGTTCCGGCCCACCCTCGTGCCCAACCTCACCGAAACCGAGGCGCTGCGGGCGGAGTTGCGGGCGACCGTGGACCCCGTGAAGGATCAGGTCCGGCAGAACGAGTTGATCGTCGGCGAACACCAGGTTGTCACCCCCGAAGTGAACGAGCGGCTCACGGCCCTCCGCGGCGAACTGGTGCGCCGCGGGGGAACGCAGCGCAGCGCCACCGCCGCGGTGGGGCAGATTCTCACGAGCGCCCTGGTGCTGTCGATCTTCTGGCTCCTGTTGCTGTTTTATCGACGGGAGTCGTACGCGAACGTGCGGCACGTGTTCCTGTTCGGGATACTGTTCCTCGTCGTGATCGTCGGCGCCGCGCTGAATTTCCGGTTCGTGGCCGAGGCGCCGGAGCTCATCCCGGTGCCCTTCGCCGCCATGCTGCTCACCGTGCTGTTCAGCGGTCGGGTCGCGATGGTCGGGGCCGCCGTGCTCGCCGTCCTGATCGGCTCGCAGCCGGTGTACGGGGGAACCGGCGCTCTCTACATCGTGCTCATCGGCGGCATCGCGGCGGCCATCGGCATCCGCGTAGTCCGGCGCCGCACGCAGATTCTCACCACCACCGCCATCATCTCGCTGGCGTTTGCCGTCGGGGCGGTAACGGTGGGGCTGCAACTCGGCTGGTCGCCGGCGGCGATCGGCGCCAGCGCGGTGCGCGGAACCGTGAACGCTGTGGTGTCGGCCGCGCTCGTCGGGATCTCGCTGCCGCTCTTCGAGTCCTTCGGGCGGATCACGACCGATCTCACGTTGCTCGAGCTCTCCGACCCCACCCATCCGCTGCTCCGGCGCCTGGCCACGGAGGCGCCGGGCACGTATGCCCACAGCATCGCCATGGCCAATCTGTGCGAATCCGCGTGCAACGGTGTCGGGGCAGACGGCCTGCTCGCGAGAGTCGGCTGCTACTTCCATGACGTCGGGAAACTCAAGAAGCCGCAGTTCTTCGTCGAAAACCAGGTCCCAGGCGTCAACCCGCACGACAAGCTGAAGCCCGAAGTGTCGGCTCAGATCATCCGGAATCACGTGAAGGACGGCCTGTCGCTGGCCGACGAGGCCGGTCTGCCCCAAGCGGTGAAGGCATTCATCCCCGAGCATCACGGGACCGCCGAGATCACGTACTTCCTGGACCGTGCCCGCACGCGCGGCGAGGGCGAGCCGTCGCGCGAGCAGTTCCGCTATCCCGGCCCGCGTCCGCGCTCGATCGAAACCGCGGTCTGCATGCTCGCCGACGGTGTGGAGGCGGCTCTCCGGGTGCTCGACGATCCGACGCCCGACAAGGTGCGCGAGGCGATCGAGCATCTGGTGCAGGGCCGGATCGAGTCGGGCCAGCTCGACGAGGCCCCGCTCACGTTGGCGCAACTCGACCTCGTGAAAGACGAGTTCGTGCGCGTCCTCTCGGGCGTCTACCACAATCGGATCGACTACCCCGCGGCAACCGGTGGCATCAGCGCTGAGTGGACGCCGGCGTCCCAGGCATGACGTCCGGGTGGCGGAGGTGGGGGACCGGGCCGGCGTGCCCGGCGCCATCCTCCGGCGGGCCGTTGCCGCCGTGCTGCGGGGCGAGCGGGCCGGACGCACATCGGTCACCGTCACGGTGCTCTCGGTCCAACGGATGCGCGCCCTCAACCGGCGCACCTTCGGCCGCGACCGAGCGACCGACGTGATCGCGTTCGGGATGCGGCACGACCGCACGCGGGTGGGCGACGTGTACGTGTGTCCGGCCGTTGCCCGACGCTCCGCGCGCCGGTTTGGCGTGGCCGCACGCGAGGAGGTGTTGCGGTTGGTGGTGCACGGCACATTGCACGTCCTGGGGTACGATCATCCCACCGGCGCGACGCGCACGCGCTCAGCGATGTGGCGTCGGCAGGAACGCTATCTCGCCCGGCTGTTGAGGAGGATGACATGAGCCTCCTGCCCTCGTGGGCACCGCTGCTCGTCGCCGCCGTGGCGGCCGCGTGGGCAGCCCTGCTGGCCATCGCCGACGAGGCCCCCGGTGTTTCCGCGAGCCTGGGCGATCCGCCAGCCCCGCCCGGCAGCCCAATGCCGCTCGCCCGTGCCCTGCGCATCGCCCGGGTGACCCTCTTACTGCTTGCCGCCGTGGCGGCGGGGGCCACCATCGCCTGGTGGCGGCGGGCGCCCGTGGATGCCGCCGCCGCCGTGACCATCACGACGCTGCTCTTCCTGCTGATCGGAGAAGTGCTGCCCCGGGCCATCGGGGTCCTCGCCCCGCGTGCCGCCGCCCACACCCTCCCGCTGGCGCGCGCCAGCCTCGCTCCGTTCCGTCCCCTGCTGGGCATCATGGCGCCGGCCGACCGGCTAGCCCAAGCCACCGTCCCGGCGCGCGGTCCGCAGCCCGGCGTGCTCGGGGCAGCGCAACGAGACATGCTGCTCGGCGTGTTTTCCCTCGCGGACACGACCGTCGAGGACATCATGACCCCACGCCTCGACATCATTGCGCTGGAAGCCACGCAACCGTGGCACGAGATCGTGGAAGTCGTGCGCCAGAGCGAGCATTCCCGCCTTCCCGTATTCCGGGCGGGGCTCGACGATATCGCGGGCATCCTGTATGCGAAGGACATCGCCCCGGTGCTGACCGGGACCCACGCTCCGCCGGCGACCTGGCACGACCTGGTCCGGCCGGTGCCCTTCATTCCGGAATCCAAGTCGCTCTCGGCGCAGCTGCGCGACTTCCAGCGGGGCGGGGCCCATATCGCGATCGTGGTGGACGAGTTCGGCGGGACGTCGGGACTGGTGACGCTCGAGGATGTGCTCGAGGAGATCGTAGGGGAGATCCACGATGAGTACGACACGGATGAGGGACCGGCGATCGAGCGTGAGGGTAACGATCGGTTCTGGGTAGACGGTCGCGTGACCCTGGACGATTTGTCCGCCACGCTCGCCGGGGCGTTTGAGCACGAGGAAGTGAGCACGGTCGGCGGCCTGATCTACTCGGAACTCGGGCGCGTTCCGCGACCGGGCGAGGAGCTGCGCCTGGGAGGATTCCGGGTCGTGGTCGAGCAAATCGCGCGACGCCGGATCCGACGGGTCTACTTCGAACGCCTGGCCAGCGAGCCGCTGGCGGGGCTGGACGCCGGACGCACGCACGGCGGCGTGGAGGACCTATGAGCTGGCTCCTGGTCGCCGCCGGTGTGGGAATCGCCGCCCTCGGCACCGCGCTGGCGGTGGGCACCGCCGCCGTGAGCCGGCTCGAGTTGTCGCGCTGGATCTCGCAGGGCCTGCACGGGGCGGAACTGGCCGCGACCCTGCTGTCGGCACCCGGCAAGGTGCTGGGCCCGGCCAACAGCCTGACGGCGGTCGGCGTGCTGGTCGCGGGACTCGGCGCGGCCGCGATGCTCGCCTCGCTTCCGGTGGCGGTGGCCACGGCGCTGCTGCTCGCCGGCGTCCCGGTCTTCCTCGTCGCCGTGCACACGATCCCCCGCAGCGCCGGCCGTCGCTGGGCCGAGCCGTTGGTACGGACCACCGCGCCGTGGCTCGAGCACGCGGCACGGGTCCTGCGGCTCGTCCTGCCGGTCGCGCGCGGTGCGCGCCACGCGGAGGAAACGCCGCGGGAGGAAGAGATCGCGCTCATCGCCGGGGTGATCGCGTTCACCGAGCGCCCCGTGCGCGAGGTCATGACGCCGCGAACCGACATCGTGGCCATCGAGGACAGCGCGACGGCCGCCGAGGCCGGGCTGCTGTTCACGGAATCGGGCTACTCCCGTCTGCCCGTGTTTCGTGACTCGCTCGACCACATCATCGGGATGGCCTACGTCTTCGACCTGCTCAAGGTGGGCCCCGCCGACCCCATCCAGGGCCGCCCGGTCATGGCCGTGCCCGAGTCGCGTCGCTGTGCTGATCTCCTCTTCGAGATGCAGCGCGAGCGTCGCCAGTTCGCGGTCGTGCTCGACGAGTTCGGCGGCACGGCGGGCATCGTGACGCTCGAGGACCTGTTGGAGGAATTGGTGGGCGAGATCTTCGACGAGACGGATGCCGGCGCCGTCGGGCTGCCGGAGCACGAGCTGGTGGAGGTGGACGGCACGGTGCCGGCCCAAGACGTGGCGGCACGCTTCGGTACGACGCTGCCCGGCGGGGAGACGATCGGCGGCGTCCTCGCATCGGCGATCGGACGGATTCCGGTCGCGGGGGATCGGATCGTCCTCGCCGGGCTCGAGTTCGACATTCTCGGCGCCAGCCCGACGCGGGTCGAGCGCGTGGTGGTGCGCCATGCCGGCGGCGTCCCGATCCGGGGGGCCAGCCTGTGACGCCCGGCCCGCGCCTGCCGCGCTTGCGCCGCTATTTCTTTGTCGGGCTCATCGTCATCGCCCCCGTCGGCCTTACCGTCCTCGTCCTGCGGTGGCTGTTCGAGAGGATCGACGCGATCCTCGGGGAGCCGCTCCAGGCCGCGCTCGGCTTTCGGGTGCCGGGACTGGGGTTCCTGCTCCTGGGCCTGGTGGTGCTCGTCGTGGGCTGGATCGTCCATCGCGCCGTTGGGCGGCGGCTGCTCGGAACGTGGAACCAGACCTTCGTGCGGTTCCCCGTCGCCGGCCGCCTGTACAACACCGCAAGCCAGATCGTCCAGAGCATCGTCAGTGACAAGTCGCGCGTGTTCAAGCGAACCGTGCTGGTCCCGTATCCCACCGAGGGCATGTGGGCGGTGGCCTTCGTGACGAACGAGCACGCGCCCGTCATGTCCCAGATCATCGGGGTCCCCTGCATCAACGTGTTCGTGCCGACGACGCCGAACCCCACGTCGGGCTTCCTGCTGGTGGTGCCCAAGGACCGGGTGGTGAACACGGACGTCTCCATCGAGGAAGCGATGAAGTTCGTGATCTCGGCCGGTTCCGTCTCGCCGGTGGGCGGCGACACCCCTGTCCTCCGGCGCGGTCTCGACCTGGACGATCTGTTCCGCGAGCGCACGACGTGACCGCGCTCCCCGGGCTCCACGAGGAGATGCGTCGCCTCGCGGAGGTCGGAGACGTCACGGGCCTGCTGCGCTACGCCCGGCCGGTACACGCGTCCGACCTCTCCGACGTGCTCGCGCAGCTCGACAACGACACCCAGCTGCGGCTGGTGCAGGCGTTGCCGCCGGCACTCGTCTCGGAAGCGCTGGCGGAGATGGAGCACGGGGAACACCCCGAGGCGCTGCTGGCGCAGCTTCGGCCGGAGCAAGCGGCCGACATCGTCGAGGAGCTCGAAGACGACGACGCGGTCGACCTGATCGCCGAACTGCCGCCGGCCACCGCTCAGCGGATCCTGGCGGCCGTCGCCGACCGGGCCGATCTCGAGCGGCTTCTCGCCTACGACGAAGAGACCGCCGGCGGGCGGATGACCACGGCGCTGGTCGCGGTGCCGGCCGGCATGACGATCGGGGAAGCGCTCGGCGCGGTTCGCCAGCAGGCGGAAGAGGTCGAGGATCTGTTCCAGGTGTACTGCGTGGAGGACGACGGCCGCCTCACCGGCGTGCTCCCGCTCCAGAAGCTCGTGGTCGTGGGCCCGGACCGCGCAAGGAGATGACCGTCGGCCTCTTCAACGGGCTGGCCACCGGGCTCGCCGTCGGGGCGGTGGCGGCGCTGATGGGAACCGGGGTGGGCGCCGGGCGTGGTCGTCACCCTCGCGATGTGGGGGAATGTGATCATCGCGGGAATCGCGGGATCGCTGGTGCCGATCCTGCTGGGCCGCCTCGGAGCGGACCCCGCCGTGGCGAGCTCGATCTTCGTGACGACCTTCACCGACGTGTTCGGGTTCCTCTTCCTGCTGGGGCTCGGCACCTGGGTGCTGGTCGGATGACGCTCGCCTTGCGGGAACCCGCGGGCGGTCGTGACCTTTCGGTATGACCACCGCCGACCTTTTGGCCGGGATCGAGGCACGCCGCATGCCGGCTCTCGCCCGGGCCATCTCCCTGGTGGAAAACGGGCGGGAGGGGTACGAAGCGCTGCTGTCCTCGCTGCACCCGAGGGTTGGGCGGGCCCATCGGATCGGGATCACCGGCCCGCCCGGGGCGGGCAAGTCCACCCTCGCCGAGCGGCTGGTCCAGACGTATCGCGCAGGCGGGCGCACGGTGGCGGTGGTCGCCGTCGATCCGACGAGTCCCTTCACGGGGGGTGCGCTCCTCGGGGACCGGATTCGCATGGAGTCGGTGGCCCTCGACCCCAACGTCTACATCCGGTCGATGGCGACCCGCGGCGAACTGGGCGGCGTGGCGACGACGACGCGGGAAGTGTGCGACGTGCTCGATGCGTTCGGGTTCGAGCGCATCTTGATCGAGACGGTCGGTGTGGGCCAATCCGAACTGACGATCGCGGCCACGGCCGACACCGCCGTGCTCGTGCTGGTGCCCGAGTCGGGCGATGGCATCCAGGTACTGAAAGCCGGCGTGATGGAAATCGCCGATCTCTATGTAATCAACAAGGCCGACCGCCCGGGCGCCGACCGGCTGCGCACCGAGATCGACGTGATGTTGGGCATCCGGCGCGGGAACGCGTTTCGGCACGTCGCCCCCCACCACCGCCCCACCACCCCACCGCCGGGCAAGTCGGTGGGAGAAGGCGCGGCGCCGTGGGAACCGCCGGCGCTGGCGGTCTCGGCCGTTCGCAATGAGGGCATCGACGGGCTCGTCGCGGCAATCGAGCGGCACGCCGAGTACCTGCAGCGCAGCGGCGAGCTGAGCCGCCGGCGGCGGGAGCGGCTCGTGCGGCACACGCGCGAGGTCGTGGACCGGGGGGTCCGCGCGCTGGTCTGGGAGGAGGGTGGTGGCGAGGCGGCGCTCCGCGCCGGGCTCGAGCGGGTTGCCGGGGGCACGGTCAACCCCTACAAGCTGGCGCACGAGATCCTCGCCGGCGTGAAGAAGGAGATGGGCAATGGGCATGCGTGACGGTCATCGAGCGTGGCAGGCCGCCTACGAGGCGGGCACGAAGCGGGACGTGGAGTTCGTCACCCAGAGTTCCGCGCCGGTGGAGCCGCTCTACGGCCCGGGGTCCCTGCACAACTGGGACTACGACCGCCAGCTGGGGGACCCCGGGGAATACCCGTTCAGCCGCGGGATCCATCCGACCATGTACCGCGGGCGACTGTGGACCATGCGGCAGTTCGCCGGGTTCGGCACCGCCGCCGACACGAACCGGCGGTTCAAGTTCCTGCTGAGTCACGGCCAGACCGGACTGTCGATCGCCTTCGATTTCCCCACGTTGATGGGATACGACTCCGACCACTCCCGCTCCGAAGGCGAGGTGGGGATGTGCGGGGTGGCGGTGTCCTCGCTCGCCGACATGGAGACCTTGTACGACGGGATCCCGATGGACCAGGTCTCCACGTCGATGACGATCAACGGCCCGGCGGCGATGCTGTTCTGCTTCTACGTCGCGGCGGCGGAGCGACAGGGGGTGGACATCCGCCAGCTCCGCGGCACGGTGCAAAACGACATCCTGAAGGAGTACATGGCGCAGCACGCGTGGGTGTACCCGGTCGAACCGTCACTGAAGATCATCGTGGACATGTTCGAGTGGGCAGCCGAGCACACTCCGCAGTGGAATACGATATCCATCAGCGGTTATCACATCCGCGAGGCCGGGGCTACGGCGGTGCAGGAGCTGGCCTTCACGCTCGCCAACGGCTTCGCCTACGTGGAGCGGGGCATCGCGCGTGGGCTCGACGTCGATGCGTTTGCCCCCCGGCTGTCGTTCTTCTGGGACGTGCACAACGACTTCTTCGAGGAGATCGCCAAGATGCGGGCGGCCCGTCGCATCTGGGCACGCCACCTGCGCGAGCGCTACGGCGCCACCGACCCGCGGTCCTGGACGATGCGGTTCCACTGCCAGACGGCCGGCGTCTCGCTCACGGCGCAGCAACCGATGAACAACGTGGTCCGGGTCGCGTACCAGGCGCTGGCCGCGGTGCTCGCCGGGACCCAGTCGCTGCACACCAACTCGCTCGACGAAACCTACGCGCTTCCGACCGAAGCCTCCGTGCGGCTGGCCCTGCGCACCCAACAGATCCTCGCCCACGAAACCGGCGCGCCCAACGTGATCGATCCGTTGGGCGGCTCGTACTACGTCGAGGCGCTGACCGACCAGATGGAACGCGAGGCGGAGGCGCTGTTTCGTGAGATCGAGCAGATCGGGGGCGTCCGGCGGGGCATCGAAGCCGGCTGGTTTCAGCAGCAGATCGCTCAGAGCGCGCGCCGTTTCCAGCACGAGGTCGAGCAGCAGCGGCGCGTCATCGTGGGCGTGAACGAATTCGTCACCGAGGGCGAGCCGGAGCTCGAGGTCCTCCGGGTTACGAAGTCCGCAGACGAGACGCAGCGTCGCCGCTTGGCCGAGCTGCGCGCCCGGCGCGACGACGCCCGGGTCCAGGCCACGCTCGCCGCTCTGCGGGCAGCCGCGGAGCGCGAGGACAACGTCATCCCACCAATGCTCGACTGCGCGCGGGCGTACTGCACGCTGTTCGAGATTCGGCATGCTTTGGAGGAGGTCTACGGTGCCTACCGCGAACCGATCTTTTTCTAGGCGCACGGCGGGACGGGAGCAGGCGACGGTCGAGGAGCGTCGACAGAGCCGGGCGAGCACCTTGGCGCCACTCATCGACCGCCTGACGGCGATGGGCCCGACCGAACACTGGGTCGTGTCGTGCTACCTGAAGCTCGAGCCCAGGGACCGCGGCCGGGGCAAGTACCAGATCAAGATCAAGAACCGCATCAAGGGCCTGCTCGAGGGACTCGAGGCCCGCGGCCTCTCTCGCACCGCGCGGGCGGTCGTGGAGCGCGACCTCGAGCGGATTCGCGACTTCCTGGCCCAACCGACCAACCTGCCGACGGGGCGGGGAATCGCCATCTTCGCCTGCGAGCCCCTGGAACTGTTCGAGGCGGTACCGCTGCCCGTCGTGTTCCGCTCGCGCCTCGTGGTCGATCATTCGCCGCTCGTGCGCGAGCTGGCCGCGCTGGAGAGCGAATTCGGCCGTGTCCTGTGCGTTGCCTACGACCGGACCAACGCGCGCTTCTTCGCGGTGACACCGTCGGGCGTGGAGGAGCAGCAGAGCGTCGCGGCGGACGACACGACGCGCGCGGGGCGGTTTCACGGACCGCGCGCCGAGCGTGGCGTCCGGGCGTCGTCGCCGGGGGAGCACAATTTCAATCAGCGGATCCGCGAGGAGAAGCAGCGGCACTACGCGCAGATCGCCCAGCGCCTGTTCGCGGCGATGCGCGAGTCGCCGGTCCGCGGCATCGTCCTCGCCGGCACCGGGGCGGACGTCGCGGCGGTGCAGACGCACCTCCATCCGTACGTCGCCGAGGCCGTCCTTGGCACGACCAAGCTGAATCCGAAAACGGTCACGCCGGCGGACGTGCTCCACGCCGTGCTCGAGGTGCGGCGGGAGCGGGAGCGCGAGTGGGAACGCCGCCACGTGGCTGAGCTCGCCGAGGGGTTGGGCACCGGCTGGGCGCTGACCGGCATGACCGCCACGCTCGAGGCGCTCAGTCGGGGTCAGGTCCGCTCCCTCCTGGTGGATTCGGCAGCCGAGCGACCGGGCTTCCGCTGCGCCGCGAGCGGGCGCCTCTCGGTCACGGCCAACGGCTGCAACGCGGACGGTCCCCCCGAAGCCGTGCCGGACGTGATCGACGAAGCCATCGAGGACGCGTTGCGGCAAGGCTGCCATGTCGACGTGGTGGAAGATGCCGACGCGCGCGCGCAGGTCGGTGGGCTGGCGTGTCTCCTGCGCTTCAAGATCGGGTGACGCGCTTGTCTGCCCTGCGGGCCGGCGATAGGTTGCGCGCACCATGAGCAGCGCGAAGCAGCGACCGGTGCGCGTGCTGGTCGCCAAACCCGGCCTCGACGGTCACGACCGCGGTGCCAAGGTCGTGGCCGCTGCGCTGCGGGACGCCGGCATGGAAGTCATCTACACCGGCCTGCATCAGACCCCTGAGATGATCGCGACCGCCGCCGTCCAGGAAGATGTGGACGTGGTCGGGTTGTCGATCCTGTCCGGCGCGCACATGACGTTGATCCCCCGCGTCCGGCAGCTGCTACGCGACGAGGGCCGGAACGACGTGCTCCTGATCGGGGGCGGCATCATCCCGCAGGAGGACGTCGAGGCACTCGAGGCTCAGGGCGTCGCGAAGGTATTTGGCCCTGGGACCCCGACGGGCGACATCATCGCCTACATCACCGGCGCCGTCGACGACCGGCGCCGGTGATGGCGCGTCCCGGCAGCGCGATGTCGCAGAACCGCCTGCGCGAGCTCACCGCCGAGTACCGCGAGCTCGCGGCGCGTCTGGAACAGGGCGGCGGTCCCGACAAGATCCGCAAGCAACACGACCAGGGCAAACGCACGGCCCGCGAGCGCGTCGCGCGCCTGCGGGATGCCGACACGCCCTGGCTCGAAATCGGTTTGCTGGTCGCCTACGACCGGTACGAGGGCCAGGCACCCGCGGCCGGCGTCGTGACCGGGGTCGGGGTAGTGAGTGGCCGTGACGTCGTGATCGTCGCCAACGACGCGACCGTGAAGGCCGGATCCTGGTGGCCCGAGACGATCAAGAAGATCCTCCGGGCGCAGGAGATCGCCATGCGCCAGCGGATCCCGATCATCTACCTCGTGGATTCCGCCGGCGTGAACCTGCCGTACCAGGATGGCGTGTTCCCCGGGCAGTACGGCGCGGCGCGGATCTTCTACTACAACTCGATCATGCGCCGCTATCTGCACGTGCCGCAGATCTCGGCGGTCATGGGCCAGTGCGTGGCCGGCGGGGCCTACCTGCCGGCGTTGTCCGACGTCATCTACATGGTCGAGGGAACGTCGTTCATGGGCCTGGGGGGCCCTAATCTGGTCAAAGGGGCGACGGGTCAGACCGTGGATGGCGAGCAGTTGGGAGGCGCCGTCACCCACACGGCGGTGAGCGCGGTGGCGCATTACCGCGCGCCCGACGACGACGCGTGCCTCGAGCGGATCCGCGAGTACGTCCGTCGGCTCCCGCTCCCGACGCGCACCACCGCGCCCCGGCGGGACGCGCCGGACCGGCCACCCGGCCAACCGCCCGCCACGCTCTACGACCTGCTGCCGCACGATCACCGCATGGCGTACGACATGCGGCAAGTGCTGGCGTGCCTGCTGGACGACGGCACCCTCGACGAGTTCCAGCCGGACATCGGCGCGGAGATGATCTGCGGGCACGGCGCCATCGAGGGCTACCCGGTGGCCGTCATCACCAACCAACGCGGCATCGTCAAGGGACGGACGCCGGCGGAGCGCCCGCGGTTCGGCGGCATCGTGTACACGGAGAGCGCCGAGAAGGTCGCCTACTTCATCGAGAACGCGAGCCGCGAGGGCTTCCCGATTCTGTTCGTGCAGGACGTCAGCGGCTTCATGGTGGGGCCCGAGGCCGAGCACTCCGGCATCATCCGCGCGGGCGCCCGGTTCGTCGAGGCGATGGCCACGACGGTCGTGCCCAAGATCGTGCTGACGGTGAACCATGCGTCGGGGGCCGGCTACTACGCGATGGCGGGCCAAGGGTTCGATCCCGACTTCATCTTCTCGTGGCCGACCGGACGGATGGGGGTGATGGAAGGCGAATCGGCCGTGCAAGCCGTCTACGGCGCCAAGGTCGACGATCCGGCCTCGGCCGACGCGGTCGAGCAGATGCGGGCGGACTACGAGCACCAGCTCGACGCGAAGTTCGCGGCCGCGCGCGGCTACGTGGACGGGCTGGTGGCTCCGGAAGACACGCGCGACGTCCTCGCCTTCGCGCTCCGCGTGTGCGCCACCCACACGGGACCCCACCTCGGCGCGTTCGTCCTGCCGGAGCGGCTCTGATGCCCAGCCGACCAGTCCTCCTGGGAGCGGCCCTTGTCGGTCTGGGCTGCGCCGCCCGATCCCCGGCACCGCCCCCGCTCGAGCCGCAGACCACCGCCACGGACCACACGGCGGTCGCCGCCGCCGTCAAGGAACCGCTGTTGCCGCCGCAGGCCGCGATGCTCCTGGGCCTTCTGCCACGCCGCTCCACGGGGGCCGAGCAATTCGTGGCGGACCACCCCACACACGACGGGCGTGGCGTGCTGATCGGTATTCTCGACAGCGGCATCGATGCCGGCGTGCCCGGCCTGCACCGCACGTCCACGGGAGATCCAAAGCTGCTCGACCTCCGGGACTTCTCCGGGGAAGGCCGCATCGTGTTGGAGCGGATCGCGCGTGACCACGACGGCGTGACCGTCGGCGGGCAGCGGTTGCGCGACTTCGGCCGCGTGGGACGGCTCGCGCTGCCGCCCTACTACGGCGGCGTGCTCATCGAGCGCCAGCTCGGGGCCCTGCCAGCCGCGGACGTGAACGGTGACGGTGACCGCGACGATGCGCTGCCGATCGTCGTCGGCCGGGGGCGGGGGGGGTGGTTCCTGATGGCGGATACCGATGGGGACGGATCGCTGCTGGGCGAGCGGGCCGTACACGACTACGCGGTCGCCGCCGAGACCTTCACCTATGGCCCCCTCACGCTCGCGGCCAACTTCGGCTCGAGCGGTGCGGAACCCACACTCGACCTGTTCTTCGACAACTCGGGGCATGGGACTCACGTGGCCGGGATTGCCGCCGGACACGCCCTGTTCGGCGTGGCCGGCTTCGACGGCGTCGCGCCGGGCGCCCAGGTGCTCGGGCTCAAGATCGCCAACAACGCGCGCGGCGGGGTCTCGGTGTCGGGCAGCATGCGGCGCGCCATGGAGTACGCCGCGGCGTACGCGGCACGCCGACAGATGCCGCTCGTGCTGAACCTGAGTTTTGGCGTCGGCAACGAGACGGCGGCGGGCCCCGCGGTGATCGATTCCCTGGTGGACGCGTTCGCGCTCGCCCATCCGGACGTGCTCTTCGTGATCAGCGCCGGTAACGATGGGCCCGGTCTCTCGAGCGTGGGGTTCCCCGGATCGGCCGAATTCGCCCTGTCCGCGTGCGCCCTGTTCCCGGGCGTGTTCGCGGCAGGCCCCAAACCCGGCAGCCGTCCTCCACGGGACGTGCTCGGCTGGTGGAGCGGCCGCGGCGGCGTGGTGCACAAGCCCGATCTCTGCGTGCCGGGCGTCGCCTTCTCGAACGTGCCCCCCTGGCACGCCGGCCAGGAGGTTTCCGGGGGCACCAGCATGGCAGCGCCGCATCTCAGCGGCCTCGCGGCGCTGCTTCAATCCGCGGTCCTCCAGAAGGCGGGACAGCCGCGGCCGGCGGCGGACCTGGTCCAGGCGTTACGCGCCACCGCCGCGCCGCTGAGGGGCGCGTCCACCATCGACCAGGGCCTGGGCGTGCCGAACGTTGGCGCGGCGTCCCGCTGGCTCGCGGCCGCACACCGCGCGGGCCGCTTCCGAATCCGCACCCTGCCCGACGGCGGCAACACGGGCTGGACCGCGGCGTACCGGCGCGCCGGTCTGGCGACATCGGGTGACACCCTGCAGCGCTTTACGGTCGAGTCGGTCGCCGGCCAGCCGTTCGCCCGCGTGGTGCTGCGCGCGGACGCGCCCTGGCTCGCCGCGCCGGAGGCGATGGACTTCGACGGCGCACCGGCGACCGTTACGGTGCGCTACGACGCCGGGGCGCTGCGGACGCCGGGGCGCTACGTGGGAACGGTGTGGGCCTGGCCGGCGACCGACACGGTGGGCGGCGCCATTTTCGGCCTCGTCAACACCATCGTCGTCCCCTTCGAGCTCGATGCGCCGCTGGCGGTGCGGCGGTCCATCCCCGCCGGAGGCGCCGTCTCGATGTATCTGCGGGTGCCCGAGGACGCGGGGTCGCTCGCCCTGCGCCTCACGACGCGCGACCCCGATCGGGCGGCCTCCCTCTACCTCTTCGAGCCGACCGGTCAGCCTGCCCGCACCCAGGCGTCGCTCGAGGTGGGGGGCCAGCACGGGATCGACGGGCGCCTCAGCGTGCCGAGCGAGGATCTCACGGCCGGCGTCTGGGAAGCCGTCGTCGTGGCGCCTCCCACCGCGGGGGTCACGGTGGACTTCGAAGCCGCGCTCCCGGCCGTGACCATCGCGGCCGTGACTCCGCGCACGATCGTGCTGCGCAACCGCGGCGCGGCCCCGGTGGATGCCACCGTCACCGCCACGCTCGTCGGCGCGCAGGCTCGCTGGCAGGTCGGCGCCAGGGGCACCGTCCGACAGGTCATCCGGATTCCGCGCGAGCCGTGGGCGGTGGAGCTCGCGGTGGACGTCGAGGTCACACGCGCCGTCTGGCCCCGCCTCACCGATTTCGCCGTCTCGCTGTGGGACCTCGACGGTCGGCTGGTGAGCGAAAAGCCGCTCAATTACGCGACCGGCCGCTATCGCCTCCGGACGGACAGCCTGCCGGCCACGGAGCTCGACCTCGAGCTGGTTCCCGCTTTTGCCCTGGCAGGCGACACGACGAGTTGGACGGCGAGCGTCGCGATCACGGCCCTCACCGACTCGGACGGTGAGCCGGCCTTCGCGCTGCGCGTGACGCTGCCACCTGGGAGCGAGACGGTGGTGCCGTGGGCGTTCACGACCCTGCCGCCCGTCGCGGACGCACTTCGGCCCATGGTCGAGGTCCGGGTCGCGCCGGCTGGCGCGGCCGCCATCGTGCGCCGCGTCGTGCTTCCGCGCGACACGATCACGTCCGGTGGCGTTCCGTGAGTCACACCGTGCGCATCGGCTCGGGACAGGGGTTCTGGGGTGACTGGCTGGAGGCGCCGGTGCGCCAGGTGGAGGGCGGTCCCATCGACTATCTGATGATGGACTACCTCGCCGAAGTCACCATGTCCATCATGCAGAAGCAACGCTCCCGCGATCCCTCGCTCGGCTACGCGCGGGATTTCGTGCCCCTGATGGAGCGACTGCTGCCGGACCTCGTCCGCAAGCATATCCGGGTGACGGCCAACGCCGGTGGCGTCAATCCGCGGGCGTGCGCCGAGGCCGTCCTCGAGACGGCGCGGGCCCGCGGGCTCGCGGGCAAGGTCCGCATCGCCATCGTCACCGGCGACGATCTGCTGGACCGGCTCGACGGACTGCTGGCCGCGGGGCACCCGCTCGCGAACATGGACACCGGCGAGCCGCTGGCGACGGTGCGCGAGCAGGTACTCTCGGCGAACGCCTACCTTGGCGCCCGCCCGATCGTGCAGGCCCTGGCGCGCGGGGTGGACATCGTGATCACCGGACGCGTGACCGACACGGGACTCACCCTGGGACCGATGATCCACGAGTTCGGCTGGGCGCCGGACGCCTGGAACCGGCTGGCCGCCGGCACGGTGGCCGGCCACATCATCGAGTGCGGCGCGCAGTGCACGGGAGGCAACTGCCTGGTCGACTGGCAGCGCCTCCCAAGCATGGACGACCCCGGCTACCCCATCATCGACGTCACGGCCGACGGCGCGTTTGCCGTGGGGAAGCACCCCGGCACGGGCGGACGCGTGTCGGTCGCGTCGGTCACCGAGCAGCTCGTCTACGAGATGGGGGACCCGACCAACTACATCACGCCCGACGTCGTCGCCGACTTCACGACGGTCCGGCTCGCCCAGGACGGCCGCGACCGCGTGACGGTCCGCGGGGTGCGCGGTCGGCCGCCAACCGAGTTCCTCAAAGTCTCCGTCTCGTACTTCTACGGCTACAAGGCCGTGGGCACCCTGGTCTACGCGTGGCCGGATGCGTTGGCGAAGGCGCGGGCCGCCGACCGCATCCTGCGGGCGCGCCTCGCGCGCCTCGGGGCGGCGTTCGAGGAGATGCTGACCGAGTTCGTGGGGGTGAATGCCACCCACGGCCGGCTGGCTGGGCCCCCGCACGCCGACCTTCCCGAAGTGCAGCTCCGGATCGGCGTCCGCGCCCGCGAGCGCGCCCCGGTCGAGCGGTTCACGCGCGAACTGGCGCCACTCGTGCTGAACGGCCCCCCGAGCGTCACCGGCTTTGCGGGCGGGCGTCCCAAGGTCGAGGAGATCGTCGCCTATTGGCCGGCGCTGATTCCGAAGCGGGAAGTCACCCCGCACGTCGAGATTCTCCGCGCATGACGATGGCGCCGGTGAAACAACCGCGACGCGGGACGGCGGCATGTCGCTGAAGGGGCGGCGCCTTCGAGCCCGGCCAGCGGCCGTTCAGCTGCGGCACCTGGCGCACGCACGGAGCGGCGACAAGGGCGACACGGCCAACGTCGGGCTGATCGCGCTCAAGCCGGAATACTACGACCTGCTGCGGCGTCAGGTAACGGCCGCGCGCGTCGCGCGCCACTTCAAGGGGATGATTCGCGGGCCGGTGGAGCGGTTCGAGCTGCCCAATCTCCGCGCGCTCAACTTCCTGCTGCACGGTGCGCTGGGCGGTGGGGGCACGCTGTCGCTCAAGACCGACGCGCAGGGGAAGGTCTTCTCCACCGCGTTGCTGCGGATGGAAATCCCGGTCCCGGGGGATCTCGATGTCCGGTGACCCCCTGCTGGTCGTCTGCGCCGACGGCCTCCTCACGCTCACGCTGAACCGGCCCGACAAGCGCAATGCCATCGATACGCCGATGGTCGAGGCGCTGCTGACCGCTCTCGCGCGCGCGGAGCTGGACGCCGCCGTGCGGGTTGTGGTCGTGCGTGGCGCCGGCCCGGATTTCTGCGCCGGCGCCGATCTCGCCGAGTTGCTCGGCTCCGTGAACCGGACGATGGAGGAGAACGCCCAGAGCGCCGCCCGGCTGGGCGACGTGTTCGTCGGGATGCGGGCGCTGCCCAAGCCGGTGGTGGCCGTCGTGCACGGGCGCGCCCTTGCCGGCGGCTGTGGCCTCGCCACCGCGTGCGACCTCGTGCTGGCGCGGGCCGATGCCCAGTTCGGCTATCCCGAGGTCCGGCGCGGATTCGTCCCGGCCATGGTGATGGCGATGCTGCGGCGCGTGACCGGCGAGAAGGCCGCCTTTGACCTGGTGGCGACCGGGCGGCTCCTCGGCGCGGACGAGGCGTGCGCGCTCGGGCTCGCGTCCCGGGTGCTGGGCCCCGACCGATTCGAGAACGACGTGGGCGACATCCTGGAAGCGCTGGCGGCACAAAGTGCCTCCACCCTGGCCCTGATCAAGCGGCAGCTCTACGAGCTCGACGGGCGCAGCTTCGCGGAGGGGATCCGCCTCGGCGCCGAGGTGAACGCCGTTGCGCGCACGACCCCGGACTTCCGCCGGGCCATCGAGGCGTTCCTGCGCAAGTGACGGCCGTCGGCCACGCCCAGAACGGCGAGGGGCCGCACCCCGCGGGTGCGGCCCCTCGCGCGTCTCGGAGGCCGACGCGTTGACGTACCCCTACTTGAGAGGCGGAATCCGCAGCACCTGCCCGGGGTAGATCTTGTTCGGGTCGGTGAGCATCGGCTTGTTGGCTTCGAAGATCACGGGGTACTTCATCGCGTCTCCGTACTGGGCTTTGGCGATCTTCGAGAGCGAGTCGCCCTTGACGACCGTGTAGAACTTGCCCTCCGGCTCGGGGACGCCGACAGTCATCTCATCCACGACCCGCGAGACCCCCTGCGTGTTGCCGAGTGCGAGGATGGCCTTTTCCTTCTCGGCCTGCGACGCCGCCTTGCCGGTGACCGTGGCCACCCCGTCGTCGAAAGTCACGTTGACCTTCTCGATCGCGATGCCGAGTCCCTGCAGATGACGGCGTAGCTTGCCGCCCATCACGGCTTCCTGCGCGCGCTCCGTCTCCTGGGCCTCCTTGTCACCCTTCCCGAACCCGAGCTTCTGGCCCGCGTCTTTCACGAAATCAAACACACCCATCGCTGCTCGTCCTTTCTGCAAGTACAGGTGGAGGGCGGGACCGTCCCGCGCTCCCGTGATCGCGGTCAGCCCGACCGCTTGCCAAACAGGCCGCCGAGCATCTTGCCGCCTAGCTTGGCGAGGTCGTCCACGATCTGGCCGTCCTTGTCGGCATCCAACAACCCGGCGAGCCCGCTGAGACCAGGCGCGTTGGCCGCTTGCTGGCGCTCGCCCTGAAGCATCTGGGCGAGGGCGGCCGTGTCCAGCCCCTGTTGGCGCTGTTGGCGGCCCAGGGCGCCCATCACCACCGGCGCGAGCGTAGCCAGCAACGTCGCTGCGCCGCGCGCGTCGAGACCGGACGCCTGACTGATGCCCGCCTCCGCGGCCTGGCGCCGGTCGCCCAGCACATGGCGGAGGATGCCGTCACCGGTCTTCGTATCCGGCTGATTCAGAAAGCCGCCCACGTCATTGAGCACCGAGCCGTCGTGATCCTTTGCCAACGCACGGTGCAGGGCGTCCGCGCCCTTCGGCTCCGAGGCGTTCTTGGCCAGCGCGCTGACGAGAAGGGGCAGGGCGGCGCCAAGCGCCTTCTGCGCCGTCGCGTCATCAGTTCCGAGCGACTGACTCAAACGCTGCACGGGGGTACCGGCGAATTGACCGACGAGGGTTTCGAGCACTGAAGCCATCAGATAGGTCTCCCTACTCCGGAGTAGTAATTGCCCGCAACCTCCCGGTTGCGGTCCTAACCTTGAAGTATACCCAGGCGTACCGAGCCGGACGGCCTTCTCCGCGCAATCCGCCGGAATCGAGACACGGTCAGCCGCCCGCTCCCGCCGCTTCCCGCAGCAGGCTGCGCGCGATCACCAGCCGCTGAATCTGGTTCGTGCCTTCGTAGATCTGGGTGATCTTGGCATCGCGCATGTACTTCTCCACCGGGTAGTCCTTGCAGTAGCCGTACCCACCGAACAGCTGGACGGCGTCGGTCGTCACCTTCATGGCCACGTCCGTCGCCATCACCTTGCACATCGCCGACAGTTTCGTGATGTGCTTGTGGCCCGCGTCAATGGCCCGGGCGGCGTGGTGCACCAGCGCGCGGGCCGCTTCGACCTGCGTGGCCATGTCCGCCAGCATCCACTGGATGCCCTGGAAGGAGCTGATGGACTGACCGAACTGCTTCCGCTCGTGCGTGTACGCGATGGCGAGGTCGAGCGCACCCTGCGCGAGCCCGATGGCCTGGGCGGCGACACCGGGCCGGGCCCGATCGAGCGTGACCATCGCGTGCTTGAACCCGTGGCCCTCTTCTCCCCCCAGCAGATTCCGGACGGGAACCCGGCAGTCCTCCAGGTGAATCTCGACGACGGGCACGCAGCGGATGCCCATCTTGTCCTCGTGCTTGCCGACGCGGTAGCCAGGGGTGTCTTTCTCCACCACGAACGCCGAGATGCCGCGCGCGCCGCGGCCGGGTTGCGTGACGGCGAAGATCGTATTGAATGATGCCACCGCCCCACCCGTGTTCCACTTCTTTTCGCCCTGCAGCACGTAGACGTCGCCGTCCTTTGCCGCGCGGGTCGCCATGGACCCTGCGTCGGACCCGGCGTCTTTCTCCGACAGTCCGAACGCGATGAGTTTGTCCCCGGCGGCGATCGGCGGCAGCCAGCGTTCCTTCTGCTCGTCCGTTCCGCCGACGAGGATCGGGAACGAGCCCAGCGCGTTCACGGCGTAGCCGACGCCCATGCCGCCGCAGGCCCGGGAGAACTCCTCGACCACGAGGCAGAGGTCGAGCACGCCGCCGCCGAGGCCGCCGTACGCCTTGGGAATCCAGACACCAGAGAGCCCTGCGTGCTTGATGGCCTGCTGCACCTCCCAGGGGTAGGTCTGCTCGACGTCGTACTTGCCGGCGACCGGACGCATCACGGTCTCGGCCAGGTCACGCGCCCGCGCGCGCAGGTCGATCTGCTGAGCAGTGTAGAGATCGTCTACCATGTTGATGGTTTTCCTCGGATTTGTGGTTTCGCGGACGAGGTTCGGGCGATCCAGCAAAGCTACCACGGGGTGCCCCGCCAGCCAGACCTCAGGGGTGTCCTGATGGAGCGCCCAGACCCGCGCGTCGATCTACCGACGCAGGCATGAATCCGATGACGGCGTCGTGCGACCGAGACGGTACGCTGGGACTCGTGCACCCATCGCCCAGCCTCGCAATCGCCGAGCGTCTGCTCGCGCGACACTGGGGGTTCCTCCGCCTGCGTCCGCACCAGCGTCGTGCCGTCGTGGCCGCGCTGCACCGTCGCGACTGTCTCGCGCTGCTGCCGACCGGGGGCGGGAAGTCGCTCTGTTACCAACTCCCGGCGTTGCTCCTCGACGGCCTGACGCTGGTCGTCTCCCCGCTGATTTCACTGATGCAGGACCAGGTAGCCGCGCTCCGGGCGCGCGGCATTGCCGCTGCATACTTGAGCAGCACCCAGAAACCCTCATTACGGGCCGCCGTCCAGGAAGCCGTGTTGGCCGGTCGGGTGACGCTGCTGTACGCGGCGCCGGAGCGCCTCCCGAGCCTCGGACGCCACGGGCGGCTCGCGATCGGGCTGCTCGCCGTCGACGAAGCCCACTGCATCAGCGAATGGGGACACGAATTCCGGCCGCTGTATCGCGCGCTCGGCGCCCACCGGCACCGCCTGGGAGCACCGACGACGATGGCGGTGACCGCCACCGCCACCGCCGCGACGCGCGCCGACATCCGGCGAGTGCTGGGATTGCACAACCCCGTGATCGTGCGGCAGTCGTTCGATCGTCCGAATCTGTTCTTCGCCGCCCGGCGGTGCGCGGGAGAGCCCGAACGGCTGCGCCTCACGCTCGACCGGCTCCAGACGGAAGCCGGCACCGCAATCGTGTACGTCCCCACCCGTAACCGGGCCGACGGCGTCGCGGCCCTGCTCCGGCGGTGCGGGTATCGCGCCGCCCCGTACCACGCCGCGCTCCCGGCGCCGGCTCGGCGCGCCCTCCTCACCCGTTTTCTCGACGGCTCGATCCGCGTGATGGTCGCCACCAACGCCTTTGGGATGGGCATCGACAAGCCCGATGTGCGGGTCGTGCTCCACCTCGGGGTGCCCGCGCGGCCGGAAGCCTACTATCAGGAGGCCGGTCGCGCGGGCCGGGACGGCGCACCCGCCCGCTGTGAGCTGCTCTGGACCAAACGCGACCTGGTGCTGATGCGCCGCCTCGCCGGACGCGGCCCGGCGGTGCCGCTCGCGCTGGCGACGATGCGCCGGTATGTGCACGGGCGTGGATGCCGGCGGCGTCTGCTGCTGGGTTATCTGGGGGAATCGCTCCAGCGGTGCGCGGGGTGCGACCGATGCGGCGCGCGACCCCACTTGACGGTTCCTTGACCCGGCCATGCCACACTCGATCCGGATCGCCGAGCGGCGGCGCACTCCTGGACGGCGCCCCGGCGTCCACGTGATCCCCTGGCCCCGGAGGTGGAACATGCGGCGGACTTTGCTGTGGCTCGGCATCGGACTCCTCGGCGTCGCGGCGGTCTCCAACTGCGGCGACGCGTTCAGCGTGGAGGATGTCGTCGCGGCGTGGGAAACCGAGTCCATCAACGGCCAGCGGCTTCCCGGCGCCGTGCGCATCTACGCGACCACCGACACCTTCACCCTGGCCGTTCAGTGGGAACGGTGGACCTTCCTGGACCTCGGGCAATGCACGGAGACGGCGCAGGTCGACGGGAACGTCAGCTCCATCGACGCCGGCGATTGCGCCTACGTCGTGGACGAGACCGCCAAGCGCATCACGATCACCCTGTTCGCCGATGTGACGCTCGAGGGGCCCGTGGACGGCGATCGCATCACGCTGTCGTACCGGATCGAGCCGGCTGGGCCGCTGAACACGATCGTGCTGCGGAGGGTCTAGCGCCGAGCCCCGGCCGGACACCGGTCCTACCGCTCGGCTCCCCGGACTTCTAGTATTCAGCATGCCCATTGCCGGGGAGGCCGTGGTGTCCCGTCGTTTGCTCCCAGCGCTTCTCCTGACCGCCGCCGCCGCCGCGCCCGCCGCGGCACAGGATCCCGTGGTGTATCGGGTGCCTGTGACCGGCACGATCGAACTGGGCATTGCGCCGTTCATTCGCCGGGCGATCGCCGAGGCGGAGGCGGCGGGCGGCCGCGCGGTCATTCTCGACATCAACACCCTCGGTGGACGCGTGGATGCCGCGCTCCAGATCGTGGACGCGATCACGGCCGCCGAGATTCCGGTGTACGCGTTCATCGATCCCCGGGCCATTTCCGCCGGGGCCCTGATCGCCGTCGCAACCGACTCCGTGTTCATGGCGAAGGAAGCGTCGTTCGGCGCCTCCACCGTCGTCGACGCGGCGGGCAGCAAGGTTTCCGAGAAGGCGCAGAGCGTGATGCGGGCGCAGTTCCGCGCGCTTGCCGAGCGTCGCGGGCTCGATCCCCGCATCGCTGAGTCAATGGTGGACGAGACGCTCGAGGTTCCCGGCGTCGTCGAGGAAGGCAAACTGCTCACGCTCACGGCCGCGGAAGCCGAGCGGGTCGGGTATGCCGTCGAAGTCACGGGCTTCAGCGACGTGCTCGAACGGCTCGCCTGTCGGGCGTGGAGGTCGTACGCCCGACCGCCAACTGGGCGGAGTCCCTCGTGCGGTTTCTGTCGAACCCCATCGTGGCTCCGCTCCTGCTGTCGATCGGCGTGCTGGGGCTCATGATCGAAATCAAGACGCCGTCGTTCGGCCTGGCCGGCATCGTCGGCCTGGCCTCGCTGGGGGCCTTCTTCGGGAGTCATCTCATCATTGGCCTCGCGGGCTGGGAAGAGTTGATTCTGCTGGGGGCGGGCCTCGTGGCGCTGGGCATCGAGGTGTTCATCGTGCCGGGGTTCGGCATCGCCGGGGTGATCAGCATCGCCTGCGTCGGGACCGCGATCTTCCTCGCGCTCATCGGGAATCTCCCGACGTGGACGGATTTCGCCCGCGCCTCCGCCATCCTGGCGGCCACGGTCGGGATCGTGGTGGCAGCGATCTACCTGCTCGTCCGTAATCTCCCCACGAGCAACCGCTGGCACGGCATCTTCCTCCGCGCCGCGCAGAACCGGGACGAGGGCTACGTGTCGGCGGCGGCGCGACCGGAACTCGTGGGACAGGAGGGCGTGGCACTGACCGATCTCCATCCCTCGGGCACCGGGCAGTTCGGCGGCGAACGTGTCGACGTCGTGTGCGAGGCTGGCTTCGTGGCCCGAGGCCAACCCATCCGCGTCGTGCGCGCCGACGGGTATCGCCTGGTCGTGCTCCCCGGGGACGGCTAGTGGCGCGATCACCGGCGCGTATCACCCGTAGCGCGGGATTCGCAAAGGAGTCCTCATGCAGCTGACCGATATGGGCCCGTTCCTGATACTGGGGCTCGTCGCCGCGGCGATCGTCCTCTTCAGCCTGTTCGTGTACTTCATCCCGGTCGGGCTCTGGATCGAGGCGCTCGCCGCCGGTGTCCATGTCGGCCTCACGACGCTCGTGGGGATGCGCCTGCGGAAGGTCAGTCCAGCGGCGGTCGTACGGCCCCTGATCACCGCCACCAAGGCCGGACTCAAGCTCGACATCAACTTGCTCGAGGCCCACTACCTCGCCGGCGGCAACGTCGACCGCGTCATCAAGGCCCTGATCTCCGCGGACAAGGCCGGCATCGAGCTGCCGTTCAACCGCGCCACGGCCATCGACCTCGCGGGGCGCGACGTGCTAGAGGCCGTCCAGGTCTCCGTGAACCCGAAGGTGATTCAGACGCCGAAGGTGGCCGCGATGGCCAAGGACGGCATTCAGCTGATCGCGCTGGCTCGCGTCACGGTGCGCGCCAACATCAACCGGCTGGTGGGTGGCGCCGGGGAGGAGACGATCCTCGCGCGGGTGGGCGAGGGCATCGTGTCGACGATCGGTTCCTCCGCGTCGCACAAGGCAGTGCTGGAGAATCCCGACAACATCTCCAAGACCGTGCTGGCCAAGGGGCTCGACAGTGGCACGGCGTTCGAGATCCTCTCCATCGATATCGCCGACGTGGATGTCGGCAAGAACATCGGGGCGGAGCTGCAGACGGATCAGGCGGAGGCCGACAAGCGGATCGCGCAGGCCAAGGCCGAGGAGCGGCGCGCCATGGCCGTGGCCTCGGAGCAGGAGATGAAGGCCAAGACCCAGGAGATGCGCGCGAAGGTGGTCGAGGCGGAAGCGCAGGTCCCGCTTGCGTTGGCTGAGGCGTTCCGCAACGGCCGGCTGGGGGTGATGGACTACATGCGCTACCGGAACGTCGAGAGCGATACCGCCATGCGCGACAGCATCGCGCGCGGCGGTACGCCCGAGGCAAAGCCGGGAAGCTGAGCCGTGGGCGACTACTTCGAGCTGTTGCTCGCGCTGGCGTTCATCCTTTTCGGCATCCTCGGAAGCCGTAAGAAGAAGAAGCCGTCGCCGCCCACGCGGCGGCCTCAGGCGCGCCCGGCCAGGCCGGCGGCGCGCCCGCCGTCCCGGGCGGCGCCCCAACCGCGCGGTGCGTTGCGGGACCTGCTCGAGCAGCTCGAGCAGGCGGCCCAGGGCGGGTTGGTACCGCCGCCCGCGCGCGTGCCCGACCCCGACGAGGCGGTGAGCCTCGAGACGCTCGAGGTCGAGGAAAGCGCGTTATGGATGGAGGGACTAGACCGCGGGACGGCGTCCGTCGAGACGCTCGAACCCGCCGGAGGGAAGAGCCACGTCCGGTTCCACGAGAAGTACCTTGACGCTCCCGCCCCGGCTCCCCCTCCGGCCCCGGCGCCGATCACCAATCGGGATCTCCGGCGCGCCGTCATCTGGAGTGAGATCCTCGCTCCACCGGTGAGCATGCGCTAGGGACGCAGACCCCACCCGACCGAGAGCCCGTGCTCCCACCCGCCCGGCCGCCCAACCGCCCATCCGCCGGTTATCTTCCCTGCATGCCTGACTTTCCCTACCTGTGCGACGAACACCACCAGGTCCGCGAAATCGTTCGGGATTTCGCCGAGCGGGAGATTCGCCCGGTAGCGCGTGAGCTCGACCGAGACCAGCGGTTTCCGTGGGCCACCGTCAAGCAGATGGCCGAGCTGGGCTTTCTCGGGGCGCCGTGGCCCGAGGACCTCGGCGGGGCCGGGATGGACTACCTCTCCTACATCCTGCTGATCGAGGAGCTGGCGCGGGTCGACGCCAGCCACGCGATCACGGTGTCCGCGCATACCACGCTCGGCACGTCCCCCATCGTCCAGTTCGGCTCAGACGAACAGCGACGGCAATTCGTCCCGCTGCTGGCGCAGGGCCGGGTGCTGGGCGGGTTCGGGCTGACGGAGACCGACGCCGGCTCCGATGCCGGCGGCACGAAGACGGTCGCCGAAGACCGCGGCGACCACTATGTGCTGCGCGGCTCCAAGATCTTCATCACGCACGCCGGCGTGGGGGAGATCTTCGTCGTCACGGCACGCACCGATCCCCACCCCGAGAAGCGGAACGACGGCATCACGTCGTTCATCGTCACCAAGGACACCGTCGACCTCGACGCCACGCGCGCGGTCGGGATCGGGCACGACCCCGATCTGCCGAAGACTCCAGGGGTCAAGGCCGGCAAGAAGGAAGAAAAGATGGGATGGCGGGCATCCGACACGCGTGAGCTGATCTTCGAGGATGCCGTCGTCCCGAAGGAACACATGCTGGGGGAGCTGGGGCAGGGATTCCGGAATTTCCTTTCCACCCTCGATTCCGGCCGGATCGGGATCGGGGCCTTGGCGCTCGGCATTGCGCAGGGCGCGCTCGACGAAGCCGTCGGCTACACGTCGACGCGCCGGCAGTTCGAGCGACCGATCGCCTCGTTCCAAGGCGTGCACTTCCAGCTGGCGGACATGGCCACCGAGCTGCAGGCCGCCCGGCATCTGGTCTACCACGCCGCCTGGTTGTACCAGCAGGGCAAGGCCCACAAGACCGAAGCGGCCATGGCCAAGCTGTACGCCTCGGAACTCGCCATGCGGGCCACCACAGCCGCCGTCCAGCTCCACGGAGGCTACGGCTACACCGCGGACTATCCGGTGGAACGGATGATGCGGGACGCGAAGGTGTGCGAGATCGGCGAAGGCACGAGTGAGATCCAGCGGATCGTGATCGCCCGGAGCCTGTTGGGCGACCTCATCGACTGACGTAATGGGTGTTGACGTAAGTTCCTAATTTGCATATCCTTACAACCGTGACTTCCACCAGTTTCGAAACCTTGGCCGGAGCGCTTCGCGCGGGGGGCAGGTTGCCCCCCGTTCGTGCGTGCTCGGGCGCGGGCCGTCCCGCGTCGGAGCCACGACGGGTGCCGCTGGGCCCCGCGGGTGGTGCGCCGTGCCGGAGAACAGAGGAAATCCTACGTGAAGCGCGAAATCCTGATTACCGGAGGGCAGCGCGAGACGCGCGTGGCCATCCTGGAAGACGACCGGTTGGTCGAGTTGCTGGTCGACCGACCGGAACTCCGTCGGAGCGTCGGCAACATCTACCGGGGTCGGGTCGAAGCGGTGCTGCCCGGCATCCAGGCCGCGTTCGTTGACATTGGCACCGAGAAAAGCGCCTTTCTCCACGCGTCGGACCTGATCGAGCCGGACGAAGACGAGCTCGAGGACGACGACAACGGCAAGCGGCGCGGCAAGCTCCCCAACATCCAGGACGCGGTGAAGCGGGGCGAGACCATCCTGGTGCAGGTCACCAAGGAGCCGATCTCGTCCAAAGGCCCACGCGTCACCACCCAGGTGTCGCTGCCCGGCCGGTTCCTGGTGTACATGCCCTACGCCTCCAAGGTCGGGGTCAGCCGCAAGATCGAGAACCGGGAGGAGCGGGCGCGGCTGCGCCAGATGGTGGCCGGCCTGATGCCCAAGGACTCCGGCGGCGTCATCGTCCGGACGGTCGCCGAGGACATCACGCAGGACGATCTCAAGCGCGAGCTCAAGTCGTTGCTCGCCTTGTGGAAGAAGATCAAGCGCAAAGCCACCTTCGTCCGGCCGCCGGCGCTCGTGCAGCGCGAGGCATCGCTCACGAGCGGGATCATCCGTGATCTCTTCAGCGAGAACGTGGACCGACTGTACGTGGACGTGCGGGACCTCTATGAGGAGATCCGCCGCTATCTGGAACAGGTGGATCCGGACCTTCTGGAGCGCATCACGCTGTACGAGGACGCCACGCCACTGTTCGACAAGTTCGAGATCGAGTCCGAGATCGCGAACCTGTACAAGCGCCGCGTCGATCTTCCCACGGGCGGGTATCTGATCATCGAGCCCACGGAGGCCCTCGTCTCGATCGACGTGAACACGGGCCGGTATACGGGCAAGAAGGACCCGGAGAAGACGATCCTCAAGACGAACCTCGAGGCCACCCGAGAGATCACGCGCCAGTTGCGGCTGCGCGACATCGGCGGGATCATCGTGATCGATTTCATCGACATGGAGTCGCAGGGCAACCGCGACCGGGTGCTGCACGAGATGCGCACGCACCTGGGCCGCGACCGGGCGCGCACCCGCGCCTTCGAAGTCTCGGACCTGGGCCTGATCGAGATGACCCGGCAACGGGTGCGGCCGTCGCTGTGGCACTCGATGACGAATCCCTGTCCGTCGTGCAGCGGCACCGGCCGGGTGTTTCGGCCGGAGGTGGTGGTGGGCCGGCTGGAGCGCACCCTGCGGCGGGTCGCGCACGGCAGCAAGGAGCGGCAACTGACCGTCCGGCTGCACCCGGACGTGGCGCTGTTCCTGCTGGAGCAGGAGCCCAACTTCCTCAAGGACCTTCGCAAGGTCCTCAAGCTCGACCTGGAGATCCGGGACGACCCGATCATCGCGGTGGACGAGTTCCGCCTCGTGGCCCAGCCGGCCGGTCGGGATGTGACGGACAAGTACCTGGTCGCCTGAACCCCGGGTGTGGCGGTGGGCGGCGGTCCCCTCCAGGGACCGCCGCCCCTCCCTTGACCTCCTCGACAGGCCCTAAGTACCTTTGCTGTCTATGTCATACGCCATTTTCCGCGCCCAGGGGCAGCAGTTCAAGGCCGAAAAGGGCCGCACGCTCCAGGTACCGCTCATGGACGGCGAGCCCGGCAGCAAGGTCACCTTCGAGGAAGTGCTGCTTTCCTCGAGCGGCCAGAAGGTGCACGCCGGGACGCCGCTCGTGAAGGGCGCGCACGTGACCGCGGAGATCGTCGGCCACGTGAAGGGCGACAAGCTGCACGTGTTCCGCTTCAAGCGGCGCAAGAACTACCGCCGCAAGACGGGCCACCGGCAGCGCTATACCGAGATCAAGGTGACCGGCGTCAAGGTCGGCGGGTAGGCACACATGGCACACAAGAAGGGCGTCGGCTCCAGCCGCAACGGCCGCGATTCCAACCCCCAGTACCTGGGGGTGAAGAAGTTCGGCGGCGAACTCGCGCGGGCCGGCAACATCATTGTGCGCCAGCGCGGCACGAAGTTCCATCCCGGCAAGAACGTCGGGCGCGGGCGCGACGACACGTTGTTCGCGCTGATCGACGGCGTGGTGACTTTCGAGCGCAAGGATCGTCGGCGGCTCCGCGTGAGCGTCCATCCCCGGGCGGCCATGGCGTCCTGAGCGGCGCGGGCAACCACCCGAGCAACGAACAGGGGCGACCGGTTCATCCGGTCGCCCCTGTTCGTTGCGGGCCGGGCCGCCGGGAAGCGACCCCGCCCGATCGGTCGGCCTACTGAACCAGCTCGAACACGATCGGCTGGCCAATCACCTCCACACGGATGATCCGGCGCGGTGGCTGCTCGGTCACGTAGAGCACCACCGGCAGGCGTCCGCCGGCCAGCGACACCCTGAACGCCTGGAACGTCCCGGCCGGGACCGTGATCGCCTCGACGCCCCCGACGGTGATCGTGAACGGCTTGATGGATGCGTCCGATGCGTTGAACACCGCGACGGTAAATGACGCCCCGTCCGCGAGGGGAAGTGCCGGCACGATGGCCTGGAGCTGATTCACCTCGAGCGTCCCGGCCGCCAGGGTCGTGTCGACTTCCACGACCTTGGGCTGCCCGCTGGGGTCCGGCGTCTGGGCCCGACCCGTGGCGCGTCCGCCCTGCACGACGACCCGCGTCTCGACGGCCTGCCCGCCGGCCTGGCCGCGCTGCTCGACCGACCGCACGTCGAGGGTGACCCCGTCCATGACGACGTTCGATTCCTGCCTCAGGCCGATGATCGGGATGCTCGTCTGCTCGCGGTACGTCAGCGTGCCGCCCTCGCGGCGTAGCTCCGTCACCTGACCCCCCATGGGTGACCCCTGGATGACAACCTGGAAGGAGTCGCG
>Ga0224512_10000734_pt1 | contig 33684 bp, 35 predicted proteins | sample SF_May12_sed_USG_4_FD_169103 | JGI IMG/M metagenome (GOLD analysis project Ga0224512, IMG submission 169103) | Sediment microbial communities from San Francisco Bay, California, United States - SF_May12_sed_USGS_13 | ecosystem: Environmental > Aquatic > Marine > Sediment | place: USA... | reverse complement strand
CCGGGGAAGCCCGAGTACGCGCTCGCCCAGGGTGTTGCGTTGGATCTCGTCGGTGCCGCCGCCGATCGACATGCCCCGACAGTTGAGCACGTGGTAGGCGAAGTAGTCGTCGAGGTCGTTCTCCGCCGGCCAGGCGGCGGCGTTCGGCCCGCCGAGCTCGTGAGCGACCTGGGCGGCGAGGCGACCCTGGCGGGATCGCCACAGTTTCGTGATCGACGGGTGGGCCGAGCGCCGGTTGAGCCAGTCGATGATTCGCTCGCCGCTGTGGACGCGGGCCAGATCCTGGCGCACCATCGGATCGTCGAGCCGGGCCTGGGCTCGGGCCCGCCCGACCAGATCGTCCAGCGGCAGTGGATACCGTCCGGACCGCCGGCCGGTCGTCGACTTGTGGCCCCTGCCGATGGCCGCCCGCTCGTGGGCCATGAGGGCGACGGCCAGCCGCCACCCGCCGTTGACCTCACCGACGAGGTGATCGCGGGGGATGCGGGCGCCGTCGAGGAACACCTCGTTGAACTCGGCGGCGCCGGTCATCTGCACCAGCGGACGGACCTCGACTCCGGCCTGGCGCATGTCGAGCACGAACATCGTGATGCCGGCGTGTTTGGGGGCGTCGACGTCGGTGCGGGCCAGGAGGATCGCCACGTCGGCGATCTCGGCGCCCGAGGTCCAGACCTTCTGGCCGGTCACGATCCACTCGTCGCCGTCGAGCTCGGCCCGGGTCGACAGGGCGGCCAGGTCGGATCCGGCCGACGGCTCGGAGTAGAGCTGGCACCACAGCTCGTCACCCCGCAACCCGGGAGCCAGAAACCGGCGCCGGAGCTCGTCCGATCCGTGGTCGCGGATCGTCGGCAGACACATGCCGATACCGATGGCCAAGCCGAACTCCTCGGGCGGCTGGAACTCGTTGCGGACCTCGATGAACAGCTGCTCGTAGCGCTCGGGATAGCCCTGCCCACCGAACTCGACCGGGTAGCTCAGGCCCGACAGTCCGGCCTCGTCGAGCAGCCGGCGGTAGGTCCGCAATCGGGTGACCCGGTCGTCTCCGGCGATGTCGGCCAGCCGTTCCGGCAGCGCCCGATAGAAGGCTCGGACGTCGGCTTGAAACCGTCTCGGGTCGGGTGGCTGGTCGGTCGTGGAGCCGAGCGTATCACCCGGCGGTTCGGCGGGCGCGTCCGACCCGGCCGGCCTTCAGCAGCAGCCACAGCGTGAACGCGGCCTCGGCGATCACGGCCGGACCGGCCACGATGGCGGTGAACACCTCGGCGTGGGCCGGGTAGTCCGGGTAGAGGGTGAAGGCGGTCGTGTCGAAGACGTAGGCCGCCCCGGCGACGGCGAGGACGACACCGAGGAGCCGGTGGGCGATCCCGGAGCGCAGGATCATCACACCCAGCAGGATCAGGTGGACGCCGAAGGCGACCAGGCCGACCAGCCAGGTGACGTTGAAGGCGTCGAGCGCCAGCATCGTGTTCGCCTCCAGCGTCGGCCGGCCGAGCGCGGTGATGTGCTCGGCGGTGCCGCCGGTGGTGGTGCCGACGAGACGGAGCACCATGTACAGAAAGACGACGGCCACGCCCAGGAACACGGTGTAGACGATGCGGAACCAGGCGGCCAGCGTCGACAGCGCCTCACCGGCCGGTCGGAACAGGTGGTACAGCGCCCAGGCCACCACGACGTCGAGGGCGAAGACGGCGACGAAGGCCAGAATTGCCGCCCTGACCTGATTTCCTAAGTGCTGTCAAGGTCGGGGCGGTGACGCTGGGTGGCCGCGTCGGCCGTGTCGACCAGGCGCTCCCGCACGAAGAAGTTGGCGAAGACGGCGAGGACGAACAGGGCCACGTACGACCAGCCGGCCAGCAGTGCCATCGTTCGGGGGTTCGGTCGGTTGTCGCCGTGGGTTGCCTCGAGTGCGTCGAGGTCGAGGATCCGATTGTCGAGTGTGACGGTCATGACCGGGCTCTTTCGTTGGTGGGGACGGATGGGTCGGTGATGGTGATGACGGCCTTGCCGGCGATTCGTCCGGCGGCCAGATCGTCGAGTGCATCGGGAACCTGGCTCAGGCGATAAGTGCGATCGAGTCGTGGGCGGACCTTGCCGGACGCCACCAGGGTCAGCAGTTCGTCGAGATGTCGGTGGTCCTCGGAGGCGATGAAAAAGGTGAGCCGCTGGGACACGAACGGGCTCATCGCCGCGGCCCGCAGTTGCCGGCCGATTCCGCCGGTGATGGTGTCGCCCCCCTCGCCACCGACGATGACCAGCGTGCCGTCGTCGGTGAGCGCCCGCCGCAGCTTCGACAACCGGTTGCGGCCACCGATGTCGATGATGATGTCATAGCGGCGAGTGCCGTCGACCGGGTCGGCGCTCCGGTAGTCGATCACGTGATCGGCACCGAGTGAGCGGACCATGTCGAGTTTGGGGCCGCTCGCCACGCCGGTCACGATGGCGCCCCGGGCCTTGGCGATCTGCACGGCGTAGCTGCCGACACCACCGGAGGCACCGAGGATCAGCACGTTGTCGCCGGCGGAGACCGCTCCGTGGGTGACGACGGCCTGATGGGCGGTCGATCCGGAGATGGGCACCACCGCCGCCTCGATCACCGGCAACGGGTCGGGTCGGAGCGTCACTTTCGACTCGTCGGCGACGGCGTACTCGGCGAACGAACCGGAGGCGACACCGACGACCTCGTCACCGGGGGCGAAGCGGGTGACCTCGGAGCCGGAGGCCACGACCGTTCCGGCCATGTCCATACCGGGGATCGGCTGGCGTGGCCGGCGCAGCCCGAACATGGCGCGGACGAGATAGGGGGTGCCGGACACCAGATGCTCGGTCCCCCGGTCGATGCCGGCGGCGTGCACCCGAACCAGGACCTGATCCGGGCCCGGCGTGGGGACGGCGACGGTGGTGGTCCGGAGCACGGAACTGTCGCCGTATCGGTCCTGGGTCACGGCCGTCATGGTCACTCCCGTGGCCGTGGTCGTGGTCGTGGTCGTGGTCGATGGCGACCGATGGGTGGCTTCCTGCAGCATCTTGATGTTCTCCTCGTTCATTGCGAAATCGACTCTTCGCACTTAGTACGTCGTACTTAGTACGAATCTGCTACCGTGGACACTAATCGTACTTAGTACGGAAGTCAACGTACTTTGTACGAGAATCTCGACTAGTGTCAGGACGAGACCATGTTCGACCGGCGTTTGAGCGGGGAGGAATCGTGAGCAGAACACCGCTGTCCCGGGATCGGGTGATCGAGGCGGCGGTCGCGCTGGCCGACCGGGTTGGCATCGAGCCGTTGACGATCCGCAAGCTGGCCGACGAGCTCGGCGTCGGTCCGATGACGATCTACCATCACGTGGCCAACAAGGAGGACATCCTCGACGGCATGGTCGACACGGTATTCTCGGAGATCGAACTCCCCCCGACCGACGTGGCGTGGACCGAGGCCATGGCGATCCGGGCCCGGTCGGCCCGTGAGGTTCTGGCCCGGCACCAGTGGGCGGCGCCGTTGATGGAGTCGAGAACCGACCCGGGCCCCGCCACCCTGGGCCACCACGACGCCGTACTCGGGTGCCTCCGTCGAGCGGGGATGTCGTGGCCCCTGGTGGCCACTGCGTATGCCACCCTCGACGCCTACATCTACGGCTTCGCCCTGCAGGAGGCGGGCTTGCCCTTCGACACCCCGGAGGAAGCGGCCCAGATCGCCTCGCTCATGGTGCAGCATTTCCCGGCCGATCTCTACCCGAACCTGGCCGCCTTCACCTTCGACCACGTGCTGGCGCCGGGGTACGACTTCGCCGCCGAGTTCGACGTCGGCCTTGATCTGATCCTGCGCGGCCTGGCCGATGCGGCGGTCGCCGAGCAGAAGGTTTCAGCCCGATGAGCCAGTCGCCGCATCCGGCGTTGCGGACCGATTTCGCCCGAGCGCTGGGGATCGACCTGCCGATACTGGGGTTCACCCACAGCACCGAGGTGGCAGCTGCCATCACCCGGGCGGGCGGCCTTGGCGTGTACGGCATCGCCCACGACGAGCCCGATCAGGTGCCGGTCAAGTTGACCGAGCTGCGGCAGCAGACCGGCGACGGACCGACTGCCGCCGACATGATGATCCCGGCCGGGATGCCCGAGGGCGAGACGCTCGAATCGGTCCGGGCCCGCCTCCCCGATGAGCACCGGCGCTTCGTCGAAGATCTCCGTCGCCGCTACGAGGTACCCGAGTCATCCCACCGCACCTTCTTCAATTCGGTGCTGCGAACCCCCGAGTATTTCGAGGGCCAGCTCCAGGGCCTGCTCGCCTCCGACGTGGCCCTCGTCGCCTTCGGGGTCGGACTGACGGCCGATGCCGTTACCCGACTGCGGGAGGCGGGCAAACTGGTCGGGGCCCTTGTCGGCCATCCTCGCCACGTCGAGCGATACGTCGACGTCGAACTCGACTTCCTGGTGGCCCAGGGTTCTGAAGCCGGCGCCCATACCGGCACCATCGGGACCATGGTGTTGGTGCCCGAGATCGTGCAGCGGTCGGGCGACATTCCGGTGCTGGCCGCCGGCGGCATCGGCCACGGCTCCCAGATTGCGGCTGCCCTGGCCATGGGTGCGCAGGGGGTGTGGCTGGGCACCGCCTGGCTGACCACGGTCGAGCACAGTCACGGCGACCACGCCACTGGACCCCGCCTGCAACAGAAGCTGCTGGCCGCCGGAAGCGGCGACACGGCCATCACCCGGGGCAGCAGCGGTAAGCCGCAGCGTCAGGTCCGCTCCGGGTGGACCGAGGAGTGGGCGGCCCCCGATGCCCCCACCCCGCTCCCCATGCCCTACCAGCATGCGTTGGTCGGTGATCTCATGACGGCCATCTCCGAGCACGAGGTCGAACCGCTGCTCGGTTCACCGGCCGGGCAGGGGGTCGTGTGGTCCCGGCGGATCGAACCGGTGGCCGACGTCGTGAACCGGCTCGTCGCCGTGGCCAACGAGGCGCTCGACCGCCTCACCCCACCGAACTTCGAGCCTCCGGCGACCCGTTAGCGGGTCGTCCCGGGCACGAGGATCGGCCGGGATCGTCAGTCGAAGACGATGATGCCTCGCACGTTCAGGCCGGCGTGGAGGTCGGCGTATCCCCGGTTGATGTCGGCCAGCGAGTAGCGGGCGGTGATCAACTCGTCGAGCAGCAGCCGACCCGAGCGATACAGCTCGAGCATCAGCGGGATGTCGGTCAGTGGGTTCGACTCGCCGAAAACCGACCCCTGGATGCGCTTCTGATAGAGGGTCAGTTCCCGGGCGTTGACGGCGACATCGGTGTCGGCGTGACCCAGCGCGGTGACCACCACCGTGCCCGCCTTGCGGATCGAGGCGAAGGCCTGACGGACATCGTCGGTCGTGAGCACGCCGGTGCAGATGATGGCCGCGTCGGCACCCTGGCCGTTGGTGACCGAGTGGGCGAGGTCGATGGCCTCGTCCATGGTGGTGAAGGTCTCGGTGGCGCCGACCCGGGACGCCACCTCCCGTTTCAGGGCGACGGGATCGACGGCCACGATGTGGGATGCTCCGGCGTGGCGGGCCCCCTGCACGGCGTTGACCCCGATGCCACCAACGCCCATGACGATGACGGTGTCGCCGGGGTGGACCGCGGCCGAGTTGACCGCCGATCCCCAGCCGGTCCCGACGCCGCAGCCGGTGAGGCAGACGGCTTCCAGGTTCAGCTCGGGATCGATCTTGATGGCGGCGGCGACGTCGACGAGCGTGTGACGGCTGAAGGTGGCAAGTCCGCACATCTGCGCCGCCGGCTCGCCGTCGAGCCACATGCGATAGGAGCCGTCGGACCGGGTGCCGTCGCGCAGAAACCGGCCCATGTCGCACAGGTTCTGGTGGCCGGTCGAGCACCAACGGCACCGGCCGCAGACCGGCAGGAACGAGAGCGCCACGTGGTCGCCGATCTCCCAGCCCGGCGTGTCGGGTCCGATGCCGATCACGACGCCGGCGCCCTCGTGGCCGCCGACGAACGGGAACGAGGCGACCGGCGCGTCGCCCTTGGCGTAGTGGTCGTCGGAGTGGCAGAGACCGGCGGCCCGCATCTCCACCACCAGCTCACCCTGGCGAGGTTCCTCGACGTCGAGCTCGACCAGCTCCCATTCCCCCGGCGCCTGACGTAGCACTGCCCCCGTGGTCTTCATACACGCATTGTGCCCCTCAGGCGGAGCGGATGAGGCGGAGTACTTCGTCGTCGGCGTGATGGGAGTCGGGCGGCGGGTTCGGCCGGGATCGGGTCTCGTGCGCTGCGATGGTGAAGTCGGAACCGGCGAGCGCCTCGGCGATCTCGGCCACCGAAACGAATTCGCTCGGGTCGAATCCGTGCTCGGCGGCCGCGTCGGGATCGACGACGTGGTGGACGACGAGGAGCGTTCCGCCCGGGGCAACGGCGCCGACGATGGTTCGGATCGTCTCGGCCGTCACGGGGTGGTGGAAGGCCGGGTACATCATCAGCACCAGGTCGTAGGCCGCGGCATCAGGCGGGTCGATCAGAACATTGGCGACCCGCCACGTCACCGCGTCGGCCATGCCGGCGGCCACGGCGGCGAGCTTCGCTCGTTCGATCGCCACGGCCGAGACGTCGACCGCCGTCACCTCCCAGCCTCGTTGGGCCAACCACAGGGCGTCGGCCCCCTCGCCGCAGCCGATGTCGAGCGCCCGGCCCCCTTCGAGATCGGCCAGTTCGACCTCCACCGTGCCGTTGGGATTGCCGCTCCACATGACGTCGCCCGCGTCGCCGCCATACACGTCATCCCAGAACTCGGCCGGATTCCGGTGGGCGAGTTCGTGGTCGATCTCGTGGTGGTGATGGTCGTGGTGGTGATCGTGAGTCTGCGCGTGATCGTGCATGGATACGACAGTACCGACTCTGTCGAATTCGTCAATATCTCTTGCGTAATTCGCAAGAGCGCCGCAGACTGGGATCATGGCCGACGCCGACCCCAGCACCGATATCGACGCCACGGCCCGAGCCCGCCTCCGGGCGATCCGCCAGAGTCTGGGATGGTCGCTCGACGACCTGGCCGAGCGGGCCAACGTCGGCCCGTCGACGATCAGCCGCATCGAGACCGGCAACCGGGCACTGAGCCTCGATGTGCTCATGCCCCTCGCTCGAGCGCTCGGCATCGGAGTCGATGTCCTGGTGGCCCCCGATGACGATGAGGACGTAGTCATCCGCCCGTCCCCCAGCACGCACGGCGATCTGACGATCTGGCCGCTGTCGCGACCCGACGGTTCGACCACCGCCTTCAAGTTCCGGCTCGAGCCTCACGACCCGGCCGAGGGGCTACCCGAGTTGCAGGCGCGCGCGCACGTCCACCCCGGCTACGACTGGATGTTCGTGATCGAGGGTCGAGTGCTGCTGATGTTGGGCGAGCGTCGCATCGTCGTCGAGACCGGCGAGGCCGCCGAGTTCTCGACGATGACCCCGCACGCCATGGTCGCCATCGAGAAACCGGCGGAGACGGTCATGATCTTCGACCGCCACGGTGAGCGGGCCCACCTCCACACCGCCTGAGCCTGCGGCCGGAGGCAGACCGGAAATCCCGGGTAGCCGATGAACAGCGCACAGTACTCTGGGCTGATGCCGCCGATCGCCCGCCTCTATCTGAACTGGCAGCTGCTGCGGGCGTTCGCTTTTCGGGGCTACTGGCTGGTGACCAGCGTCTATCTCGTGGTCGTCGCCGACCTGTCGCCGTTCCAACTCGTCATCATGGGGACGGCGATGGAGCTCACCATTCTGGCGAGTGAGGTGCCAACCGGTGTGCTGGCCGACACGATCAGCCGACGGGCTTCGATCGTCGTGTCGCACCTCGTCATGGGGGTCGGGATGCTGGCGACGGGGCTGGTCACCGACTTCGCTGCGCTGGTCGCCACGCAGGTCCTGTGGGGATTCGGCTACACGTTCGCCAGCGGGGCCGACATCGCCTGGATCACCGACGAGCTCGACGACGACACCCGCATCGATCAGGTCCTCACCACCGACGCCCGACGTCGGCAGTACGGCGCCATCGCCGGCATGGTCGGGATCGGCCTGCTGGCCTGGGTGGCCGGCATGGGAGCGGCCATCGTGGCGTCGGGCGTTGTCATGCTTGCGCTCGGCCTTCTGGTCGCGCTGAGGTTCACCGAGCACAACTTCACCCCCACCCGGGAGAACCGGTGGCAGGAGTCTGTCGCCATCTTCCACCGGGGAGTGGCGCTCGGCCGGGCCGACCGGCAGATCCTGCTGGTGTTGGCGGTCACGCTGCTCGTCAGCAGTGGAGCGGAGGCGTTCGACCGCCTGCACCCCAAGCGGCTCATCGACCTCGGTTTCCCCGAACAGCCTGATCCGATCGTCTGGTTCACCGTGCTCGGCGTGGCGATGCTGGTGGTCGGGGCACTGGCGTTGCGAATCGTCGAGGCCCGCATCCATCGGGAGGGTACGCCGCGGTTGGCCCTGCTGGTCGCGTGCGTCGTCGGGGCGGTCGGGATGCTCACCCTGGCCCACGCCCCCAACGAGGTGGCCGGCATCGCCGGCACCATGCTCGTCGGCGGGGTGGCCTGGACGGTCATACGAGCGGTCAGCTCGATCTGGGTCAACCGCCGGACCACCAGTGACGTCCGAGCGACGGTGCAGTCGTTTCTCGGTCAAGCGGAGTCGATCGGCGAGATCACCGGCGGCGTGGTGATGGCGATCGTCGCCCAGGCGGCCTCGATCAGCGTCGCGCTGACCGCCTCGGCCGGACTGTTGTTTCTGGCGGCCGCAGCCACCGGTCGCTCTCGGGCCGGGCGGGTCGGCGACGACGATTCGAGCCTGGCTGCGCCATCGCCGGCGCCTACGAACGGGTGAGGAACAACTGGAACTCGATGATCCCGAAGTCGTCGAGGCTGACGACCACCCGCGCCGACGGTGCGTTGACCCCGTAGTCGGCGAAGACCACGTCGGTTGAACCGACGACGGCGATCGTGTCGCCCACGAGTTGGGCGTCGATGGCCACCTCGACCGGGTTGGTGACACCATGGATCGTGAGGTCACCGACGGCGGTGGCACTCACCGGCTCGCCCGACGCCGGGTCGGACCCGAGGTCGATCGGTTCGGTGAGAACGAACGTGGCGGTCGGGAAGTTGTTGGTGTCGAGCGCTCGGCGGGCGGCGCCGTCGCGCTGTCTGATGTCGGTGGTGATGGCCGTCATGTCGGCCTCGATGGAGGTGGCGGTGACCGTCTGCCCGTCGATCGTGATCGTGCCGCTGACCGCAGGGGTGCGTCCCACGGCCTCGGTCTTTCCGACGGTGGCCAGCTCCTCCCCGATGCGGAAGCCGACGTAGGTACCGGTCGAGTTCTCGAAGCTGAACTCGCCGATCGAGGTGTCGACGGTCCAGTCGCCGGACACGGCATCGACGGTGACGGCCGCTTCGTCGGCTTCGGGTTCACCGGTTGTGTCCTCGCTGGTCTCGGCTGCTTCGGTCTCATCGGTCGCTTCGTCGGCCGCGGTGGTGGTCGTGTCTTCGACGTCGTCAGCCTCGACCTGGATATCGGCGGCAAGCTCGGCGGTGGCGGCGTCGAGATCGGCGGCGGTGGGGGCGTCGGTCCGGAGCTGGGTCCAGGCGATGAGGCCGAGAACGAGCACCGCCACCAGCCCCATCCCGATGTAGAGAGGCACGCGGCCTCCGGGACGCTTCGCGGCGGGCGAGTCGGAAAGCGGTTGAGACATGTCTGGTTTTCCTTGATCGATCGATTCCAGCGGACGTGCGCACAAACAGGCTGAAGTTCATGAGTTGTACGTAGAAAACGGCGAAGTTGGATTGCAGTTTCTTCGGAAATCCTTGATCCGTGTTCGTGGACTACGGCGAATATATCCAGAATCCGTGCATGTACTCTTGATTCTCGAACCTTTGTTTGTTATTGGCGAGGTCGGCCAACCGACATCGCCGTGCGGGAACCAGAAGGTCGTCGTGTTCGTCAAAGAACCATACGATCAACGCCGCCGATGGGCTCGGCGGATCCACGAAGAGAAGAGCGATGAAACGCACCGCAACCCGGCCTCTCCAGGCCCTGTCCCCGAAACTTGTCCCGACCCTTTTCGCCGTCCTCCTCACCTGCGGCTTGGCCACCTCTTGCGGCGGCGACGCCGAGAGCTCAAGCGATGAGGCGGCAGGCGACGCCGCCACCGGCGCAATATTGGAGCTGGATCTCGGCGAGAGCAACGCCATGGCCTCGTGCCTCCCGGTAGACGCCGCCACGCTGTCGCAGATGGCGCCCGCATTCCAGGGCACCGTCACCAGCGTCGAGGGTGAGACGATCACGCTCGACGTCGACACCTGGTACGCCGGCGCCGAGGAGGCCGACACCGTTCAGCTCCACGCCGAGCAGGGACTTGAAGCACTCATCGGCGGGATCGACTTCCAGGTCGGCGAACCGTATCTCATCACCGCTGCCAACGGCACCGTCAACTACTGCGGCTACAGCGGCCCGGCCGACCCGACGCTCACGGCGCTCTTCGATGAGGCCTTCGGCGGCTGACCTCCGACGCTACACGTCCAATCTGACTGCGTTGGTCGCAGCGTAAAGCGCCGCCCCGCCGTCCACGGCAAATGTCTGACCGGTGACGTAGCTCGAGGCCGGGGTGGCCAGATACAGGATGACGTCGGCGATTTCGCTTGGTTCGCCGAGTCGACCCATCGGCGTCACGTTCCGCATCTGCTCGAGCGTCCGCTCGGCCAGGTCGGCCGGCAGGACCTCAAGCGCCGCATTGAGGAGGCGGGTGTCGACCGTGCCGGGCGCGACGCTGTTGACGCGGATGCCGAACGCCGCCCACTCGAGCGCCATGACCTTCGTCGCCATGATGACCCCGGCTTTGGCGATCGAGTAGTGACCCGTGTTCAGCTGTGCATCGATCCCGGAGAGTGACGAGACGTTGACGATCGTCCCACCGCCGTTGTCCTTCATGTAACGGGCTGCGGCCTGCGACAGGAAGAACAGACCCTTCAGGTCGAGGTTCATGATGGAGTCCCAGCCGCGCTCGTCCATGTCGATGGCGGGAGCGAAGAAGTTGGTGCCGGCGTTGTTCACCAGAACATCAAGCCGACCCAGCTCCTCCACGGTGCGGTCGATGACGGGCGCCAGCTGATCCATACGCCCGAGGTGAGCGGCGATCGGGACGGCCCGCCGGCCATATTCACCGATGGCATGAGCAACACGTTCCAGCTGGTCCTGGTCCCTGCTGATGACGACAACGTCGGCACCGACCTTGGCAAGCAGCATGGCGGTTGCTTCGCCGATACCCCGACTCGCCCCGGTCACGACGGCGACCTTGCCCTCCAGCGAAAACTGCGGAAGCTCCATTCCTCTGCTCCTTCCGACAGGCTGATATGCAAAAACCGTAGACCATTCGCCGGACGCTCGCCCTCGCCTCCTCCCAATGGTTAGCCGACCACCGCGTGCCGTGTCGCCCAGAGGGCAGCGGCCGCCCGGGTCGACACCCCGATCTTCGTGTAGACGTGCTGGATGTGGTGATCCGCCGTCTTCGGCGAGATGAAGAGCCGTTCGGCGATCTCCCTGGTGGTGAGCCCACGGGCCGCCAGGCGGAGCGCGTCCATCTCACGGTTGGTCAATCCACCGGGATGCCTGCGGCGCGGGACACCGGCGGCCGCGCCGACCTGCTGACCGGCGGCCGTGAGCACTGCGCTCACGGCGTCCGGTTCCAGGACACCGGTTGCGGCCTGCTGGCGAAGTCCGGCGGCCGCCAGTTTGTCGGGCATGGCCGGTCGGTCGGCCCGGTCGGTGGTCAACGCGATGTGGGCGTCGGCGGCACAGAGGACTGCGGCACGACGGTCGCAGGCCCCGGTGCCGAGACCCTTGTGGTAGCCGGAGGCGTCAGCCTTCTCGTGGTGGGCGGCCGCGATCGGGACCAGCTCGGCGAGCACCGGCGACCGTCGCAGCATCTGCTCGGTGAGCATCGTGTGGAGTTCGACGCGATCGAACTCATCTCGTACTGATTCGCTGCATAATCCGAATCCGTTGCGGATCGACGGTGGGCTCCGGGCTGTCCCGGAGCCCAGCCGCGACTCAGGGAACGCTGCTCAACGCGTCCCGCTCCACCGGCAGTCCGACCATGAACCCCAGACCGCAGCGGTCACAGACGGTGGCCGTCTCAGAGCCGAGCGGCTGGGGCTGGACCGGCCCTCCACACGACGGGCAGAAGCGGACCGCCGGCGCCCCGGCAAGCGGGACCATCCCGCGGTCCACCTCGCGACGGGAGGCGAACCGGGACAGCACGGGCACCAGCAGCGTTGCGGCCGCCACCAGCACACCCTCGACACCGACCAGGCGGGCGTAAGATTCGGTATCGGGCTCCAGCCACAGCCCGTAGATGACGGTGACGGCAAGCACCGCGATGAGGGAGTCGACGATCGGGTGCACCAACCGAAGCCGCCCCGGGCTGTCGATCAACGCCAGGCTGGAGGCCAGCGTCGCCCCGGCCGCTACGACCAACAACGACCCGGCCAGTCTGAACCAGTTCTCGCCGTCAGGCTCGGCCCAGATCAGGGCAATGAAGAGCACGAAGCCCAGGGCGCCGGCGCCGCCGCCCACCAACGGGGCCGGCCAGAGGACCCGACGCCGGGAGGCGGGGATGTTGATCAGAATACTGAGCATCGCCGCCGACACCAGAAAACTCGTTCCCAGGATCTTGCCCTGGGTCTCGCCGAAGTCGCCGGACAACAGAGCCCAGATCCCCAGCACCGCATTGGCCAGGATCGATGTGACGAACAGGCCCAGGAACAGCCGTGTCGATGAAAGCTTCCTCATACTGCAAATCTGCGCCGGCGTGTCGGGCGTCGTCAGGGCCGAATGTCACTTCCTTGCCGCCACCGTAATAACGTTGTCTGCTTGGACAGACCGCGCAAACAGGAGCAGGAAGAGGCGACCGAAGACGTCACCGAGGTTGCGCCCGGAGTCCTTCGAACCCAGCTGCCGATCAGCATGCCGGGCCTCGGACACGTGAACTGCTACGTGCTGGAGGACGAGCGTGGAATCGCCGTGGTCGATCCCGGGCTGCCCGGCGCCGAATCGTGGGGCCACCTGGTCGATCGTCTCGAGCGGGCCGGCTATCGGGTGAGCGACGTGCACACCGTGGTCGTCACCCACTCCCATCCCGACCATTTCGGTGGGGCCTACCGTCTTCGCCACGAGACCGGTGCGGATGTCGTCACCCACAAGTCGTTCCTGACCCTGTTCGACGGTTCCGGTGAGGCCACGGTCGACGAGGACGGTAGGCCGTCGGAGGATTCGGCCGACCTGGTGTTCAACTCGGCCGAGGAGCGGATCGACGCCATCGAACGGTACCTGGGCCGGCCGACGCCGTGGGGTGGGCAGCGCACCGGGCCGCCCCGGGAGTTCCTGGAGCGGCTGTGGGCCGACGACCCGACGTCGTCCGGCCTCGCCGGGCCGCTGAAGCCGACCCAGCCGTTGATCGACGGGCAGACCATTCGCCTGGCCCGCCGAGAGTGGCTGGCGATGCACACCCCCGGCCACACCCACGACCACCTGTGCCTCTACGACCCGGAGCACGGCGTGGTGCTCACCGGCGATCACGTCCTCCCGACGATCACCCCGCACATCAGCGGGTTGACGCTCCACACCGATCCGCTGGCCCTGTTCTTCGCTTCGCTGCACCGCATGGCCGGCATCAACGACGTCGCCATCGCGCTGCCGGCCCACGGTCATCCTTTCACCGATCTGAGCGGTCGGTCGGAACACATCATCGATCACCACGAGGACCGGCTGGAGATCATCCGCCAGGCCGGCCGTGATCTGCACGAGGGTGCTGTGGGTGAGGGCACGGTCAACGACTACATGAAGGTCCTGTTCCGCGAGCGGTCGTGGGGCGACATGGCCGAGAGCGAAACCTACGCCCACCTCGAACACCTTCGTACCATCGGCGACTTCGTCCGCACCTCGGTCGACGGCCTCGCCCGCTACGCACCGGCCTGAGCTGATGGGGCCGGCCCGCCGATCCGTGGCCACGTTTGTTCAGCTCGGCCGGATCGACCTAAGCTGACGCCAGGCGCAGCAGACCCAGGAGATGCCGTATGTCCGCGCCACTGAACGATGTCAACATGGAGGCCGTTGCCGGCTTGGCCGGCAAGATCCAGGAGCAGCCCGAGGTCGCCGCGACCCAGTGGAACGCCAGCGTGAGTTGGAAGGGGGGATTCCGCTCCGAGGCCAGGATTCGTGACTTCGCCCCCATACCTTCGGACGAGCCCGGTGGGCTCGGAGGCACCGATTCCGGACCCAATCCGGTGGAGCAGCTGCTGGCCGCGCTCGGAAACTGCCTGGCGGTCGGCTATGCCGCCAACGCAACCGCCGCCGGGATCGAGCTGAAAGACCTCACCATCGAACTCGAGGGAGACCTCGATCTGCACACGTTCCTCGGCCTGTCCCAGGGCAATGCCGGATACGAGAGCATCTCGGTACGGGTCAACATCGACAGTGACGCATCGCCGGAGGAGATCCAAGCGATGCACGACAAGGTGGTGGGCACGTCGCCGGTCGGTCACACCTTGTCGCGCGCGGTGCCGGTCACGATCGATCTGGCCTAGCAGTCGAGGTCGAGGGACGCCGCTCCGCCCGTGAGCTGGCAGCAACAGTCGCCTACAACAAGATGATTGAAAGGAGATGAACGTGTTCGCTGGGAGGAAATCATCTCGGGGAGACGTCATCGGGGCGCCACAAGATGATCGACGCGGTGCGGACGTCGCCTACCGTCGGGCCTGGTGGTTCCTGGCGCTTTATCCCGTGTCATTGGTGGCGGCGTTCGTCATTGGTGAGGGGATCTACTCGTGGCTCGGCGGCGACGAGAACGAGTCAGCCGCCTGGACTGTCCTCATCGCCGCGATACCTGCGCTGGTGATTTCTGCCCTGCCCGGCGTCGCGGCGGTCGTCCTGGGCCGCCAGGCAGTGCGGCTCGGACGCCCCGATGGACGGGTTCCGGCGATCATCGGCGCCGCTCTCGCTGTCGGGTTCGCTGGGCTGAACGTTCTGTCGTTCGTGGCGCAGCGCGTTTTCGGCTGAGGCCGCTGGACAGGAACGGCCTCGGCGAACTCGGTGGGCGTCCGTTCGGGTTGTCCGGGTCCTGGCGCGGTAGCGAGGCGAGGTCTGAGATGAGCAGCGCAACGATGATCGTGAGCGTGAGGCCATTGACGATCGCCGCAGCGAGTCCGATCCTGGCGGTGGTCCGAGCTGCCCGGACGCCGAGGAGAACGCCGACAACGGCGGGAACGAGCGAGAAGGCCCAAAACACGACGGTGGCCGTAACGGCCTGGAACCCGGTGAGATTCGATGCTGACCAAGGTCCAGATCCAGGAGGTCACCGGCGAGTCCTGCCACCAAGATGCCGGCGATGAACCCGACCACCGTTAGCAACCACGCCGTCCAGGCCCACATCGCGAGACGTTGGGTGCCAGCCCGCCATGCGAGTACGGCGACGACCAGGTAGAGGGCCCCGACCGAATAGGCCAACGGGGCCAGTACGCCGTCTGACGAATTGACCGCCAACGCGATCAGCCCTGCCCCCACCACGAAGAACAGGGCTGCACAGAACCGGGGGAAACGGGACCGGGCCATCGATGGTCGATCTGGCCCGGTTTCAGCGGTCAATCAGGGAGCTTGGCCAGCGCACCGGAGACGATCGCGTAGAACTCATCATCACTGATCGCCGCGCCCTCGGAGGAACCGGCAGCCTCATCGGACAGTATGAACTCGGCAAGGATGTCGCCATGGCGGACCGTCACCGTGAACTCCTGCCACCCCTGTTCGGGATCATCACCGAACTGCAATCGACCGGCGAGACACCCATCCCCCAGATCAGGCGCAACGACCGCCGTGAAGGTCTTGACGTCGCCGTAGTCCCTCCATTGCTGACCATCGCAGGCGAGCTGCGCCGTCTCGAACGTCGCAAACAGCCGATCCATTTCGCCAGGCTCCACCACCCAGAGGATCTCCGACAACTCGGCCCGATCGGAGTCCGAACCCCGCTCCAGATCGACTTTCACCACACCGTGTTCGGGAATCACGTCGGCGGCCGACGGGCAGAGCTTGCCCTCATCGAAGCCTGCCGTCCCCCGGTAGGTCTCCTCAAACCCGGCACCGACCTCATCCGCCGTCAGCAGCCATTGCTCCAGAGCCTTCGTCTCTGCCGACGGTGGCGGAGGAGGGATACAGGCCGCGAGGGTCACCAGCACCCAGACCAGACAGACGCCACCATGACCGAGCCGCATCGAAGCCTCCTCTGCTTCATTCTCCGCCGATCGGCTGCAGGCTGAAGAGGCTAAAGTCCCTCGGCTTCCAGCAGGCCGGTGATGACCTCGACATGGGCCTCGATCACGACCTCGTCCGGCACCCACTCCATGAGCTGGGCCACCGCCGGTAGCGCCGTCTCGTCGCCGAGCAGCAACAGCCGGGTGACCCCGTCGGGCAGATCGAACCCCCGGCCTACTTCGAACCGCGCTTGTTCAGGGGCTGACGAGAACTTGAGCGGTCAGATCCTGCGATCCCGGTGACAACGGTTGACGCCACCAGCCCCCTCATCGCCTGGTTGTCGGCCCGGGCCGGAACCCGCGACACCAGACGGATCATCCGCCAGCTGATCATGGCCCACCCCGACCGATACCCCGATCAGCTCCTCGAGATCGCCACCGCCACCACCCGGCGCAACGCTCGCACCTGGCCCGATTTCGCTGCCCGAGCAGTTGCCGGCCGAGCGGTGAGGCCCGACCTCCGCTCCAGCAGCAATCCCACCACCTCCCGGCTCTGGGCCGTTCAAGACTCGGTCGCCGGCTTCCAGTACCCTCGAACCGTCGCCCGGGAGCGGGCCAGGCCTAGATCGTCGAACAGGTGGTTGCGGATGGCCTGCATGGCCGAGGCCTCGCCCGCCGCCCACAGGTGGGTGGTGTCGGGCAGATCGTCGGCGGTCAACGATTGGGCCAGCTCCACCAGGGCCGCGCCCGGCGGATCGCACACATGCCAGGTGACGGCTCGGCCATCGGCAACGGCACTGCCGTCGGGCATCGACACAACCGCGTCGTCGGTGACCACCTCGACGTGGGCCTCGACCTCCACCTCGTCCGGCATCCACTCCATGAGCTGGGCCACCGCCGGTAGCGCCGTCTCGTCGCCGAGCAGCAACAGCCGGGTGACCCCGTCGGGCAGATCGAACCCCCGGCCCGGACCGTTGACGGCGGCCGGATCACCGGGCGACACCGTCTCGGCCCACCCTGACACCGCTCCCCCGTCGTGCCGCACGATCTCCAGATCCATGCGACCGGCGTCGTTGTCGACCCGAAGCGGGGTGAAGGTCCGCAGCAGCGGCCGCGTCCCGTCGGCCCGCAGGAACTCGTTGCCGTCCCAGGTCGGCATCTCCAGCTCGTCATCGCCGGGCCCCGGTACCAACAATCGGACGCTGGCCGCCGGCTGGTCGACCTCCAGGGTTTTCAGGCCGTCACCGGTCAGGGTGATGCGAAGTAGCCGGGGAGACCGTTCGACCCTCTCCAGCACCTCGACCGGCTGCAGCGGCGGGGGCTCACGACGGAGTTTGCGGAGGCGTTCCAGGCGATCGGTCATGGTTCCATGATCGCCGTCAGCTCCGACGCGAGCTCAACCAACCGACCACGAGCCCGTGTCGGCCGACCTCGTTCATTCCTGGAGACGCTCGGCCAATTCACGCAGCAACTCCAGGTACCTCTCGGAAATCGTCTCTCCGCCCCCACAACTCGTCTTCTGGTTCAGCATCGGGTGACCAACGCCGGGTATCAACTCGACATGGTGGTTGCTGTTGCCGGCTGACCGCAACGCCTCCTCGTAGGCCGCGGTCCCTTGTATCGGGTCGATCCATCGGTCCAACTCGCCGAAGACGGCCAGTACGGGAATCGTTGTCTTCTCCACCACCGTCATGGGATCGAAGTACGCGTCTATCTCCGCCGGCCAGGGCTGCCACTCGCTCTCGCTCTTGAGTTCGGGGCCAGCGAACTGCTCCCATCCGTCCACCTCCATCAGAACGTCCATCGCCTCCAGGTACTCGTCGTAGGTTGTCCCTTTCGCCGTCTGAGGGAAATACTCCTCGACCAGCCGCCCGGTCTCCGAGGACGCACCCTGGCAAACGACCCCTTGACCGAGCTGATACCCGAGTTGGTCGATACTGTCCTCCCCGCCCCCGCTGACCACGATCATGAACGCCACGTTGTCCGTCAGCTCCAGAGCCAGAGGCATGACCCAGCCGGCTTGACTGATGCCCCAGAATCCGATCCGCTCGGCGTCGACATCGGGATGTTCCTCGAGGACCGCAATGGCGTCCGCCAGGATCCTGGCTCGTTGCCGAAGCGTTTGACCCTCCTCGAACTCCCCTGTCGAGGCGCCACTTCCCGGTTTGTCCCAGGCGAAGACGGCGAAACCCGCATCTCCGAAGATGCTCAGGATCTGGCCGGTACCTGGAGTGCTGCTTCTGGTTTGTGGACCGTCTCCGTGGACGATGATGACCGCAGGATGGGGTCCCGGACCGTCGGGCACCGCCAGGTCCCCAACCAGCTCGAAACCACCCGATTGAAATCGAATCTCATCGCCGTCCACCGTGAAGACCGGGGCATTCCCGATTCCACACCCTGCAACCACGAACACGAACGGGAGCAGGAGACACAGGACACGGACCGACGGGTCCGACCGGCGACTCGGGTCCGGCTGGTTCCACCGGTCCCACATCCGGTCCAGGGCCAAGCTGCTCGGTAGCAGAGGAGCCACAGCCGCCGACAAGAAGGCCGACCACCGTCACCATCGCCACCATCGCCACCAGATAGAGAGCCGATCGAACGGCTGGGGCCATGATCACTCCTGTCGCTCGCCGACCTCAAGTATCACGAACCATGGATGGCGGCACCATGGCCGAAGGTCACTTCTGATCGAACGCCAACGGTGATCTGCCAGACTTGTCAGGTGGCTGATCGAGGAAGGCGCTTCGTTGCTGTTGTGCTCTGCCTGGCTGCGTTTTTGGCCGCCTGCGGAAGCGAAGCAAACGGTGATGCTGTCGAGGGGCTCGAAGAGATGAGGACCCTCAGATACCTCATTGCCACGCCGTCGCATGGTGAGTGTGAAGTGCTGGCGGGCCAGGACGACGAGACGCTCCTACCACTGGCATCGGTGTTCGAGCTCTACTTGCTGGGCGCCCTGGTCGAGGCGGTTGGCGCCGGCGGAATCACATGGGACGATCCGGTCACGATCGGCGACGAGCTCGTCTCGTTGGGCGGACCCACGGCAGAGGAAGAGCCCGGGACGACGCTGCCGGTCCGTGAACTGGCGACGACGATGATCTGGGACTCGGACAACACCGCCACCGATCATCTGATGGACCTCGTTGGTCCTGGCCCGTCCTGGGCTTCAAAGGGGGGTCGGGGAACGGCATCGCAGCGACCGCCTGGTGGATGCAGGCCGGCGACCGGCAGACCTACGTCGCGGTCGTCAGCCTGGTGAACGAGACGGAGCAGCTCGACCTCGACAAGGTCATCGAGCTGATGACGAGGCCACGAGACAGGACGGCCACAATCAGCGATGAGTAACCCCTCAGATCTCCCCGACCGCCAGTTCGGTGACCCTCCGGAAACCCAGCGAGCCACAGGTGTCGCTTGGCCGGTAACCGGAAACCTGGTTCGGTTCAGATGCGGCGCACGTCCAGCGGCTCGGCCTCGACGCGACCGTCCCGGACGGTCATCCGGTGCACGCCTCGATGGTTTCGAGCGCTGACAGCGTCAGCACCGCTCCTCGTCAGAACAACGGGGGCGCCATCCTCGATGCCCCACGCCCGGACCAGGAAGCCCGCCGGCTGTGGCGCACCTTCGAGGATGGCAGCGCGGTCGTGATCGTAGTGGGCGACACAGGTTCCACCGGCTACGAGGGTGCTCCGCGCCACCAGCGAGACCGGACGTAGTATTGAGTCACGGCCGGCCTGTTGGGGTACAAGGCACCTCGTCTGATTTTGCATTGGGGGTTCGACGCCGTGGATAAGTCTGCGCTGTCGAAGGCGAGAGCGTCCTACAGTCAATCTGCCTGGGTCGAGGCGTGCGAGGCGTTCGCGTTCGCTGAGAGCAGCACAGCTCTGGCCGCTCGCGATCTCGACTGTTGGGCGACTGCCGCGTATCTCGCCGGTCGTGACGAGGAGAGCTCCGATGCCTGGTCGCGTTCGTTCGATGCCCACCTGGCGGCGGACGAGCCCGAACTTGCGGTGATGAGCGCTTTTTGGTCGGCGTTCGGTCTGTTTCAACGCGGTGAGATGGCCCGTGGGGGAGGATGGGTCGCCACGGGGTACCGGCTTGTCGACGAACGTGCCCTCGACTGCGTTGGAGTCGGCTATCTGGCTATTCCGGCCGGGTTGATGAGCCTCGGCAGTGGCGAGGTTGAACAGGCACGCCAACATTTCGAGCGCTCGCTGAACATCGCGCAGCGGTTCGACGACCCTGATCTCCGAGCGATGGCTTGTCTCGGCATCGGTCAGGCGAAGTGGGCGGGCGGCGACGCAGGCGACGGCACCCATCGTTTCGATGAGGTGATGCTTTCGGTGACCCGCGGCAAGGTCTCGCCGGTCGTGGCCGGCATCGTCTACTGCGCCGTGATCGATGGTTGCCAACGTGCCTTCGATGTCGAACGGGCCGGTGAGTGGACTCGGGCCCTCAATCGGTGGTGCGACTCCCAGCCCCAGCTCGTGTCCTATCGCGGCCAGTGCTTGGTGCATCGATCCCAGGTGCTCCAGATGCACGGAGACATCGCGGCCGCGGTGGCCGACGCTGAGGCGGCGGCGCGTTGGTTGGCCGATCCGCCGCGACCGGCGATCGGGATGGCCCACTACCAACTGGGAGAGCTGGCCCGCTTGCAGGGCGACCTATCCGCCGCTGAGCGGGAGTACCGGCGTGCCCAGGAGCACGGACGCTCCCCCCAACCCGGGCTGGCACTCGTGCACCTCCAACGGGGCGAGATCGACTTGGCGGTGGCTGCGGTCGACATGGCGGTCGCCGGGGCCGGCGACCAGATTGCGCTCGTCGAGTGCCTGCCCGCCGCCGTGGAGATCCTGATCGCTGCCGGCGAGGTGGAGCGGGCCCGGCAGGCGAGCGACCGCCTACGTCGGATGGCCGATCGCGGGGAGTCCGCCTACCTGGATGCGCTCGCTCTCCACGCCACGGGGTCGGTTCGGTTCGCCGAGGGTGATGCGCTCGAGGCCATGGCGCCACTGCGAGCCGCTTGCGTGCAGTGGCGACGGCTGGAGGCGCCGTACCAGGAAGGCCGGGCCCGGGTTGTGGTCGCTCTTGCATGCCGAGCGCTTGGCGACGATGGGACCGCAGCTCTCGAGTGTGAGACCGCCCGCCAGACGTTCGCACAGATCGGCGCTGTTGTCGGTCTGCGCCTGATCGACGAGTTCTTCGAACCAGCGACCGAGCAGCGCCTGGACGTTGATCTGTCACCCCGTGAAGTCCAAGTCCTGCGAAGGGTGAGCATCGGTCGAACGAACAAGCAAATCGCCGAGGATCTCTTCATCAGCGTGAAGACAGTCGAGCGCCACCTGTCGAACATCTTCGTCAAGCTCGACGCCCCGAATCGGGCCGCGGCCACGGCGATCGCGGGCGAAGCCGGTCTCCTCTAGCGGGCCAGGACCCGAAATGAGGGTTTTCCCCGATGTCGGCTCCCTGGACTCTTTCCTACCGTCCGAGTCATGGACACCGACACCCCCAGGAACGATCAGCACACAACCGCCGGCCGCTACCGCGGTAGCCCGGCCGAACTCTACGAACGTCATTTCGTCCCCAAGATCGGGCTTCCCTGCGCTGAACTGCTCGTGGACGCAGCCCGACCGGCGGCCGGCGAACGCATCATCGACGTCGCCTGCGGAACCGGCGTGGCCACCCGACTCGCCGCTGAGCGCGTCGGCCCCGATGGGAAGGTCGCCGGTGTCGACGGGCACCCTGGCATGCTCGCAGTCGCACAAACATCCAGTGACCGGCCGATCGAATGGCGCCACGCAAGCGCCGACGGCCTGCCATACGGCGACGATTCGTTCGATGTCGCACTGTGCTCGCTCGGCCTGCAGTTCTTCGCCGACAAGATCCGTGCCCTCTCCGAGATGCGTCGAGTCGTCGTCAACGGCGGACGGCTCGCCGTCGGCGTTCCCGGTCCGATCCCGCCGATGATGCAGGACCTCCACGATGCTCTGATACCTCATGTCGGCGTCGAGGTTGCTGCGTTCGTGCAGGCCGTGTTCGTCCTGGACGACCCCGACCGACTGGCGGCGTTGTGTCACACGGCTGGATGGGGTGACGCCAGTGTCGAAACGCACTCGCTCATCCTCGAGCTCGACCCGCCGGCCGACTTCCTCTGGCAGTACCTGCTCGGCACCCCACTCGCCGCCGCAACCGCAGATCTCGACCTGGATGAGCAGCGCAACCTCGAAGCCGATGTCGTCAAACGTTGGCGACAGTACGAAACAACGGACGGCTCCGAGATGACCATCGACCTCCACATCGCCGTCGCATGATCGAGTTCATGCACCGGTGGTCTCGTGCGCTCGGAGAATCAGGTCAGCACGTTGAGCGGATGAGGAGAATCGAACTCCCGTATTCAGCTTGGGAAGCTGATGTTCTACCATTGAACTACATCCGCAGACGAACGCAGTCTACCGCCCTCGGAGCCTGAGCACCCGAGGGCGGCACCACGTTCGAAATGATCTACCGATCGTCGTCCGATTACATCGGCGGCGGGGCAAGCTGGTTGTACTTGGGAGACGGCCCGTACTGGTTCGGCTCGGGCTTGCCGTCCTGTGCGTAGAAGTAGATCAGCGCGATCCAGCCGATGATCGGGATGAGGACGAGCAACAGCCACCAGCCCGAACGGTCGGTGTCGTGCAGTCGCCGGATGGCCACGCCGATGCTCGGCAGGAGCACGGCGAGCCCGTAGAGGCCACCGATGATTCCTCCGGTGCCGATCGCGTTGTCGAAGATCTGCAGCACGACCGAGATGATCCAGTTGATCAGCGCGAACCACCAGAACTCGGCCCGGCGGGCCCGACCGTCGAACACCGCATATTTCTGCAGTACTTCCAGATAGTAGTTGAGTTGCATTTGTTCCCTTTCTCAGCGCCAGGCTGATGCGGAGACGAAAGCCAAAACCGACACATCGTGCGCCGGTTCAGAACCCCTCGCCCGCCCCTTCTCGACTCAGTCGACGGCCCCACACCATCGGTCGACAGATTAGCATCCACCCCGGTCACGAGCGGCGAATCCCGACGAATCGAGGGCAGACGGCGACTCCCTAGGATGGAGGCGATGACCATTCCCGCCCACGTCCGCGACCAGTTCTCTCCCAGCCGCATCCACTTCGACTCGGCATCGCTTGGTCTGGCCCCCGCGGCCACGACGGCGGCCCTCGCCGACGCGATCGCAGCCGGGAGCCGTGGCGAGGTCGCGGCGCAGGACTACGACCTGGCCATCGCCCGGGCCCGCCAGGCCTACGCCACGATCGTCGGCTGCCCGGTCGACTGGCTGGCGATCACCACCCCGGTGTCGGTCGCCACCGGTCACGCCGCCGCCCTCCTGCGGCCAGGCGAGACGGTGCTGGTGGCCGAAGAGGAGTTCACGTCGGTGCTGTTCCCGTTCCTGGCCCGGGAGGGTGACGGGATCGTCGTCCGCCAGGTTCCCATCGCCGAGCTGCTCGATCACATCGACCCCTCGGTCGAGATGGTGGCGGTCAGCGCCGTCCAGTCGGCCGACGGGTACCGGCTCGACCTCGACGCCCTCGCCACGAGAGCCAAGGAGGCGGGCGCACTCACCTACGTCGACATCACCCAGGCCGCGGGTTGGATCACCATCGACGCCTCCCGGTTCGACATGACGTCGGCCGGCCTCTACAAGTGGCTGTGCTCACCACGGGGTTCGGGCTTCTTCTCCGTTGCCCCTCACCTGTGGGACCGCATGGCGGCGCTGGCCCCCGGCTGGTACTCGGGGCAGGACCCGTGGACGTCCACCTACCGGGCTCCGTTCCGACAGGCCGACAACGCCCGCCGCTACGACGTCTCCCCGGCCTGGCTGTGCTGGGAGGGGGCGGCTCCGGCGCTCGAACTGCTGGCCACGCTCGACCCGGCCACCGTCGGCAGCCACAACATCGGCCTGGCCAACCGGCTCCGGACCGGGCTCGGGATGCCGCCGAGTGACAGCGCGATCGTCAGCACCGACCTGTCCCCCGGCCAGGTGCGGGCCCTCGACGAGCTCGGCGTGAATGTGGCGTCCCGAGACGGGCGGACCCGGTTCTCATTTCATCTCTATAACAGCGAGGCCGAAGTGGAGAAAACTGTCGACGCGCTGACCGCAGAACCATCTAACCTTGGGTAAGTGCCCTGGCGACCGTACTCGGTAACCATTTTTGACTGCGACTCGACCCTGTCCGCTGTGGAGGGGATCGACGAGTTGGCAACCGAACCCGACCATCGGGAGGCCATTGCCGAACTCACCGATTCCGCCATGGCCGGCAACGTCCCGCTGGAGGACGTCTACGGCGAGCGCCTGTCACTCCTCCAGCCGACGCAGGCCGACGTCGTCTCCGTACGCAACCGCTACAAGGCCGGCGCGGTCCCCGACGTCAAAGCCGTGATTGCCGCACTCACCGACGCCGAGAACGAAACCTGGATCGTCAGCGGTGGTCTCGCCGAACCGGTCCTCGAGTTCGCCACCTGGCTGGGTGTCGACCCGGACCGAGTCAAGGCCGTCGAAGCACATTTCGACCCGTTCGAAGGCGACTGGTGGGAACCGGCCGACGGCCATCGCAAAGGGAAGGCCCGCTACGCCGACTACGACAAGGGTCACCTCACCTGTTCGGAGGGTAAGGCCGACGTCATTCGAGCCAACGTCACCAACAAAGGCCGCAAGCTGCTCGTCGGTGACGGAGCCAGCGACCTGGCCGCCGCCGAGGCCGTCGACCTGTTCGTCGCCTACGCCGGAGTGGTCGACCGGCCGGCCGTCACCGACGCGGCCCGGGTCGTGATCACCTCGGCCAGCATTTCTCCGATCCTCGCCCTTGCGCTCGGTCCGCAGGAGGTCAAGGACATGATCGGCGGCCCCCACGACGACGTCGCCCGGGCCTGCTGGGATGCGATCGATGACGGCGCCCTCCGCTTCAACGACGAGGCGCTGGGCACCAGGTTCGACTCGTCCTTCTGAACCCCCATTCCACGCAAGGAAGCCCCGAAATGCCAGACCAGAAGTTCCGCGTGCTCGTCTCCGACAAACTCGGCCAGGACGGACTCACCGTGCTCGAACAGGCCGAAGACATCACCGTCGATGTCAACACCGGCCTCTCCGAGGACGAGCTGTGCGACATCATCGGCGACTACGACGCCCTCATCGTCCGCTCCGGCACCCAGGTGACCGCCAAGGTCATGGATCGCGGCGCTCGCCTCAAGGTGGTGGGTCGGGCCGGTGTCGGCATCGACAACGTCGCCGTCGACGAGGCCACCCGTCATGGCATCCTGGTCATGAACACGCCCGAGGCCAACACCACCGCCACCGCCGAACACGCCATGGCGCTACTGATGGCCACCGCCCGCAACGTGGTGGCGGCCCACAACTCGCTGGCCGCCGGCCGCTGGGAGCGGTCGAGCTTCACCGGGACCGAGCTGGGCGGCAAGACACTCGGCGTGGTCGGGTTCGGTCGGGTCGGCCGGGCCGTCGCCGTCCGGGCGCAGGCGTTCGGCATGTCGATCCTGGCCTACGATCCGTTCGTCAGCGAGCGGGTGGCGAAGACGGCCAGGGTCGAGCTGGTCGACCTCGAGGAACTGCTGTCGGCGTCCGACTTCGTCACACTCCACACCTCGCTCACCGACGAGACCCGCAACCTCATCAACCGCGAGCGGTTGGCGCTGATGAAGCCGACCGCCACCATCATCAACGCCGCCCGGGGCGGTCTGGTCGATCCGGGCGCGGTGGCCGAGGCGCTCGACGCCGACCGGTTGCGGGCCATCGCCCTCGACGTGTTCGCCACCGAACCGCCCGAGGCCGACCACCCGCTCGTCAACCACCCCAAGGTCGTCCACACCCCCCACCTCGGTGCCTCCACCACCGAGGCCCAGCGAAGCGTGGCCATCGAGATCGCCGAGCAGGTGATCGACGCACTCCGGGGAACCCGGATCACGAACTGCGTGAACCTGGCCTTCGCTCCCGGGCTCGACTTCGAGCGGGTCAACGCCTTCATCACCCTGGCCTCGAAGATGGGGCGGCTCCAGGCGGCGATGGCCGACCACCCCATCGAGAGCGTGGAGCTGGAGCTCTACACCGACGACGCCGAGGACCTCATGCGCCCGGTGGCCGCCGGCCTCCTCAAGGGCCTGCTGGAATCGGTCATGCCCGGCACCGTCAACTTCATCAACGCTCCGTTGCTGGCCCGCGACCGCGGGCTCAAGATCTCCCGCTCGGTCGGGCTCGGCAATCCCGATCACCTCAACCAGATCACGTGCCGCGTTCGCTGGAACGGCGGCCTGCGCACGGTCGCCGGGGCCATCTTCGGCGACGACCGGGGTCGCATCGTCCAGATCTCCGGCTACCACCTGGAGGCCGAACCCAACGGCACCGTGCTGCTGCTGCTGAACGCCGACGTTCCCGGTGTGGTCGGCGCCGTCGGCAATGTGTTCGGCGAGTACGGCATCAACATCGGTGAGTGGCGCCTCGGGCGCAACGTCGACCGGCACGAGGCATTGTCGTTCATCAACCTCGACACCACCCCCGAGCCGGGCATCGTCGACTCGCTCCGGGCCATCGACGCCGTCCGCAAGGCGATCCTGCTCGAACTCTGAGTGCTAGGGTGCCGTTGTGATTCTTTCGGACCGAACCATCAAGAAGGAGATTGCGGAGGGCCGCATCATCATCGAGCCGTTCGACGAACGGGCGGTGCAGCCGTCATCGGTCGACCTCACCCTCGACCACCGGTTCATCGTGTTCCGCAATCACACCATGGGACACATCGATGTGAAGGCCAATCTCGAAGCGCTGACCGACACGGTCGAGGCGACCGACGGCAACCCCTTCATCCTCCACCCCGGCGAGTTCGTCTTGGGTTCGACGGCCGAGCGGGTCGCCATCCCGGCCGACCTGGTCGGTCGCATCGAGGGCAAGTCGAGCCTTGGCCGTCTCGGCCTGCTCATCCACACCACCGCCGGGTTCGTCGACGCCGGCTGGGACGGCCAGCTCACGCTCGAGTTCTCCAACGTTGCCAGCCTCCCGATCACCCTCTACCCAGGCATGAAGATCGGGCAGATCAGCTTCATCCGCATGACCACCGACGCCGACAACCCCTACGGCTCGGGTGAGCTCGGATCGAAGTACCAGGGCCAGGTCGGCCCCCGCCCCTCGCGCTACTGGGAGAACTTCGAACGCTGACCTGGGCCCGTCATCCAACGGCGGCCACCCAACGCGATGCAAATGGACGAGATGGCCAAACCCGGGGTAGTTTTGCTGTCTAAACACTGAGGAACGAACATGCCACCCAAAATCCCTATTACTCGCGCCCGCGTCCTCGACGCGGCGCTGAGTCTTGTCAATGAGCGTGGTGCTGCCGCCCTGACAATGCGCGCCCTGGCCACCGAGCTTGACATTGAAGCCCCGTCGCTCTATAAGCACATCGAAAACAAGGACGAGATACTCGACGGACTGTGCGAGCTGGTCTACGGCCAAGTGACCGTCGGTGACGTTGGCGACGACTGGCGGGACCGGTTGAAAGCCTACGCCGGCGCCTACCGCCAAGCGCTCCTCCAGAACCGGAACGTCGCTCCCATCCTTGCGGTTCGCCCGGTGGCGACCGAGGGCTCGATGTTGCTGGTCGAAGCGTCGTTGGCCGAATTCGTCAGGGGTGGCGTCGATCCCGAGACCGGGCGCCGGTTACTCAACATCATCGCCGGATTCGTCGTCGGTCACGTGCTGGCCGAGGTGGCCGACCCGGCTCCGGGGACGGAGCAGGATCGTCTGGCCGAGATCCGGGCCAAGCTGAATCCGAGCCTGTATCCGCTGACGCTGGCCACCCTGGGCACGTCCGTCGCCGACAGGGACGCCGAGTTCGATTTGGCGCTCGAACTGCTCATCGACGCGATCACGGTTCACTACGCCGAAGAGCTGGCCCGGGCCAGCAGCGTCGCGAACTAGGGGCCGAAGCGAGAGTCCCGCCGATCCTTCGGATCGGCGACTACGACTCGGCGGCTTCGATGGCCTCGAGCAGGTGCATCGAGATGTCGGCGACGCGGACGTCGGACTCCTCGTAGCCGTGGCCCTTGACGCCGTCGTCCATCATCACGTAGCAGAACGGGCAGGCGGTTGCGATCCGCTTCGCTCCGGTCTCGACAAGCTCCAGTGAGCGTTCGTCGTTGACCTTGGTGCCGATGTCCTCCTCCATCCACATGCGAGCACCGCCGGCGCCGCAGCACATGCCCTTGGTGCCGTTACGACCGGCCTCGACGATCTGGATGCCCTTGAGCGATCCGATCACGTTGCGGGGTGACAGGTAGACGTCGTTGTGGCGACCGAGGTAGCAGGAGTCGTGGTAGACGACCCGCTCCTCGAGGGTGGCGTCAGCGACGTCGAGGCGGCCATGGTCGATCAGCCACTCCAGGAACTGGCTGTGGTGCACGACCTCGTAGTTGCCGCCGAGCTGGGGGTACTCGTTCTTCAACGTGTTGAAGCAGTGAGGGCACTGGGTGACGATCTTCTGGACCCCGATCCCGTTCAGCGTCTCCACGTTCTGCTTGGCCAGCATCTGGAAGATGTACTCGTTGCCCGAACGGCGGGCCGGGTCGCCGGTGCACAGCTCGGCCGGGCCGAGTATGGCGAAGTCGATGCTGGCCCGCTGCATCAGCTTGGCCATGGCCTGGCTGACCTTCTGGTTCTTGTCGTCGAACGAACCGGCGCAGCCGACCCAATAGAGGTACTCGTGGGAGAACACACCGCCGGCCTCGATGGTCGCCCGGACGTCGTCGGGCTCGATGACCTCGACGGCCAGGTCCTTCACCCAGTCGAGCCGCTGGGTCTGGCTCATGGCCCACGGGTTCGACGAGTTCTCCATGGCCCGGAAGGCGTTGCCCAGCTCGCTGGGGAAGTTCGACTCCATCAGCGTCAGGTAGCGGCGCATGTCGAGGATCTTGTCGAGGATCTCGATGTTGACCGGGCAGATCTCGTCGCACGCCTTGCACGACGTGCACGACCAGATCTCCTCGGTCGTGATCCGGTCGAACACCCAGTTGGCCTCGACCGTGATCTCGGGGTCGACTCCGATCGGAGGTGAGACCGCAGGTGATCCCGTGCGGGCCATCACCTCACCGGTTTTGAGCACGATCTCGCGGGGATCGAGCGGTTTGCCGGTGGCATGAGCGGGGCAGACCGACGTGCATCGACCACACATGGTGCAGGCATCGGTGTCCATCAACTGCTTCCAGGTGAACGACTCGACGGTCGACGCCCCGAAGGTCTCCAGCTCGGTCGACTCCAGGTCGGGCAGCGGTTTCATCGCCCCCTTCGGACGATCCCGGTCCGACAGGTACATGTTGAGCGGCGACGTGAACATGTGGCGCAGCATCGTGCCGGGGATGATCGCCAGGAAGGCACAGAAGCTGACGACGTGGGCGATCCACCAGGCCTGATGCCAGCCGGCCAGGTTGGCCGAGCCGTCGACCAGCTGGGCCAGCGGGTAGCCGATGATCGACCACTGCTCGAATTCGGGCGAACCCTGGACGGCGATGCGGTACGCCTCCGCCCCGAATCCGGTGACACCGATGGCGGTGAGCACACCGAGGATGACGGCGTGTTCGGGCCGGGACTTGATGGCGATGCGGTAGGGACGCCAGCGCCGGGGGCCGTAGCGGCGGATGATGGCGATGGTCATACCGGCGAGAAAACCGAGACCGGCCACATCGCCGACGAGCGAATAGGCCTTGTAGACGTCGCCTTTGAGGAACTTGAGGCTCTCCGGTACCTGGTGGTTGATCTCCAGCACCGTGGTCACGGCCAGCAGGATGATGAAGCTGAAGTAGATCAGCGAGTGCATGATGCCGGCGCCGGGCTCCCGCATCAGGGTCTGCATGTAGACGCCGGACCGGAAATCCGCCAACCGTTTCTTGATGTTGCGGCTGTTGGTGGTGCGCCGATCAGGGGCTCCCCGCTCCCAGTTGCGGACCCGGTACGACAGCTGCAGCGAGCCCCACACCAACAGCACGGGAATCACCGTGTAGAAGGCCAGCTTGAACGAGCCGGGGACGTTGACGAAGACCTCGCGCTGGATCTCGGCATCATCGTGGAACTGGAAGACCGTCGCCGCAATCCCCGACAGCACCGTCACGAGAGCGACCATCAATCCGACACCCAACCAGAGTTTGCTGGCGGTCATGCCGGATCCCTGGTTACGTCCTGGCGCCGAGTCGGTCCCGTGTTCGGACTCGTGGGCATCGGCTTCGGCCTGCATCACTGATCCACTCATACGGCCCAAACCGTAGTGGAAATCGGCGACCGTCGGCATGCTCAGCAGACCAGAAGTTGCCGAGATGTTACGGAAGTCAGGCTGATACACCGCGCGAGCTAGGGTGCGACTGTGACAACCTTGCCATCCTGGGAGCCCGCACCCGTTCTGCTTCCACCGAATTCGATCGAGCATCAGTACTTCGGCGGTGATCTGATCGCTGCACTGAGGGGAGGCCCCGGCGGACCGAACCGACCCGAGGAGTGGCTGGGCTCGGCCACGACACGGTTCGGAGCCGATCCCGAGGCCGACGGTGCAGGGCTGACACGCATCGACGGCGTGCCGCTGCGCGATCTGTTGGACGCGGCGCCCGAGGAATGGCTTGGTGCCGGTCACGTCGAGCGCTACGGCACCTCACCGGCCCTGCTGGTCAAACTGCTCCACGCCGGACAACGGCTGCCCGTCCACCTCCATCCGACCCGCAACTTCGCCACCCGCCACCTCGACTGCCCGTTCGGCAAATCGGAGGCCTGGCTCGTCCTCGACCGGGACCGCAGCGACACCACCGTCTGGGTCGGCACCAACCGGCCGGTCGAACGGGCCCACTGGGAGGAGCTGATGGCGGCACAGGACTCCGACGCCATGCTCGAGCTTCTCAACCCGATCATCGTCGAACCGGGCGACGGGGTGTTCGTGCCCGCCGGGTCACCGCACGCCATCGGCGAGGGACTTCTGGTTCTGGAGCTGCAGGAGCCGACCGATTTCTCGATCCTGCTGGAGTGGGAGGGCTTCGAGTTCGACGGCCCCAACGACGGGCACCTCGACCTCGGTTTCGACACCGCGCTCGGGGCCATCAACCCGCAGCCGTTCGACGCCGGCCATCTGGACGAGTTGACGAGGCGCGCCACCGCCGCGATCGAAGGACAAACCATCGGGCGAGCGCTTCCCGCGGCGGCCGATCCCTACTTCGAGCTGCACCGGTGTTCGGCGATGACCGACTCGGTCACGCTGCCGACATCGTTCGGCGTCCTGCTCGTCACCGGCGGCTCGGGCACGATGAACTGGGGCGACGGCGGCGGCACCGAGGTCGACACGGCGGTCCGCCGCGGTGAGGCCTACGTCGTGCCCCACGCCGCGGGACCGGTGACGCTGTCGGGCAGGCCCTCGGGCCATCTGACCGCCTACTTCGCCACACCACCCCGGCCGGACATCGATCCGCCGGTCGAGTTCGACGCCTGACCGAGGCGGCTCGAGCCTCGCCACCCGACCATGGCGATCAATTGACCCGCCCGCTACTGTGGGCCGATGCATTTGGTCACGGCAGTTATCAAACCTCACAAACTCGATGATGTGAAGAACGAGTTGGCCAAGGTCGGCATTCAGGGAATGACGTCCTCGGAGGTCAAAGGCTTCGGACGCCAAGGCGGTCACACCGAGACCTACCGGGGAGCCGAGTACCGCGTCGAGTTCGTTCCGAAGGTGAAGCTCGAGATCGTGGTGGAGCCGAGTCAGGTCGACAACGCGGTCGACGCCATCATTGCCGGCGCAAAGTCGGGCAAGATCGGTGACGGCAAGATCTGGGTGACCGAACTGTCGACCCTCGTGCGGATCCGCACCGGTGAACGCGACGTCGACGCCATTTAGGAAGCCGGTCCGGAGACGTCAGCCCTCGGCCGTTGGTGCTGGGCGACCGAACATGGCAAAGTAGTCGGCGGCGGTCAGCGCCTCGACGGCGGGTTCGAGGAGATCCCCGAGCCGGTTGACGGTGGCGTCGTCGAAGCCGTCCCACATGGCGGCGGCCAATTCGTTCGTCCGGGCCTCGAGGGCCCGACGCCGGACCTTGCCCTGGTCGGTCATGGCGTCCTCGGCGCTGATCCAGCCATCGGCCGTGAGCCGGTCGACGGCGGCCGACCACTCGCCGTCGGCCCAGCTGCGTGATGCCTTGAGGAAGCTCCGACCCTTGCCGAGGGCATAGGAGATCACGGTGCATTCGGCGCCGCTCAACGGCACCGTGGCCAGCAGCGCGACGTGACCGTCACCCCGCCATTCCCGGGCGATGTCGGTGGCCTCGGCGATCGCGTCGGCCGACAGGACCGGGCGGACGTGCGTGTTCAGAACCCGGCCGACGGCCCGCCACCGGGCGGCCGAGGCCTCGGCCGGCGTGACCGAGTCCCACCGGTCCCGCATCCAGTGCTCGACGAGATCGTGGGGAAGTTGTAAAACGTGGCGGTGATGACCTCGGGCGGCACCGGTCCCATCGGGGCGGCCCGGGAGGCGAAGTAACCGCTACGACCCTCCAGCCCGACCTGCTCGAATTCCTCGACCGCCTCCGACGCCGAATAGATGAACACGTGGAACCAGGTGGTGATCCCGTGCAACGGGGCCACCGTGTCAAGGGATACCGTCTCGAGAGCTGCGCCGGACATCCCGTCAACCTAGTCGAGGTCGTTCGCAACGACCCGATCAGTCGACGGCCAGTTCCGCGATCAGCTCGAGCTGAACGGCATCGGGCGCACGACCGAGCTTGGAGCGGAAGTTGTCGGACTCGGCCTGCCAGTAGGCGAAGCTCTCGGCGAAATCGCCGGCTCCGGTCCGGAAGTCCGACGCGGCCGAGCTTGGCCACCACGGCGCGTCCTCGATGCCTCTGGCCGCCTGCCATGCCCGACGATCGTCGCCGTCGTTCAGGGTGACGTCGACCGCATGACCCAACTCGTGGGCCACGATGTGGACCAGCAGGTCGTCGGACTGGTCGTCGCGCACATAGATCTCGATGCGCTTGTCGTCGACAAGGGTGAGTCCGAACAGACCCTCCCGGCCGTCATCGAATTCGACGGTCCAGCCCGGCAACCTGTCCTGCCACGGATAAGAGATCCGGTCGAGCGCCCAGCGGCCCCGCTCCTGCGGACTTCGACCCGGCGGTGCCTCGGCAACGTCCTCGGACGACGACCCGTCCAGCGATGCGACCGACGGGGAGGCCGCCGCCCCGGTTCGCTGCGACCCGGTCGTCGTGGCGGGGACACCATCCGACACAGCCGGTTCGTCGGCGGCCGTCGACGCCGACGGATCCTCGCGCTCGACGATGGTCGGCCCACCCGAACTGATCAATGCCATCGACGACTCCCCCTCCATGGAGCCAGTGCCGACCCGCAGACCGACAACAACGAACACCACCGAGACCAGCAGCATCGCCAGCG
>Ga0224512_10000732_pt1 | contig 33810 bp, 31 predicted proteins | sample SF_May12_sed_USG_4_FD_169103 | JGI IMG/M metagenome (GOLD analysis project Ga0224512, IMG submission 169103) | Sediment microbial communities from San Francisco Bay, California, United States - SF_May12_sed_USGS_13 | ecosystem: Environmental > Aquatic > Marine > Sediment | place: USA... | reverse complement strand
CAACTGTTCGAGGACATCGTGCCCGCCCACCGCGGCGGCCCGCCGGGAGGCTTCCCAACGCTCGTACTCCTCATCGCTCATACCGGGTGCACCGCCGGGCTCGAAGCCGAAGTACGGTGCTGCGGCGTCGAGAAGGGCGTCGATGCCCTGGCGGCGGTCGGGCACGAGGCCGGCGAAGAATGCCGGCTCGTAGTGGTCCACGGCCGACAGGACCTCGTCGGTGTGATGCGAGGCGAGGTCGTCGAGTTGACGGTGGGCCCACGGGATCAGGCCCCGGAGGATCTCGGGGATGCGACGCAGCTCCTCCTCGGGGACGATCAGTTTGCGCAGCGCCCAGTCCGACAGCAGGAACCCGACCTGGTTGGGACCCCAGCGGTACAGGTCACCGTTGGTGTAGCCGTCCTTGTACCAGATGAGCGACGACACGATCGAGGCGACGTCGTCGTCGGTGGCGTGGATGAGTCGGCGTTCGTCCGAGTCGAGGAACTCGCCGATGAAGCGGTTGGATGCCTCGTCGCTGATCGGCTCCCAGTCGGGTTCGGGGCTCGGCTGGGGCAGAAGGCCAAGGATCCACTGAACCAGCAGGGCATGGGTCGGCCAGGTGTCGGTCTCCGGTGGCGGCAGCGTGTGAAAGGCGGAGTACAGGGCCCTGTCGAGATCGTGCCGGATGTCGGCGAGCGAGGAATGCGTGACGCGCAGCTCGGGCTCGTCGAATGCGAGCCGGAGAATGTTGTCGGCGGTGACGGGGGCGGCGAAGGCGTCGGTCAGGCAGAGAGACCCGTACACCTCGGCTCGGATGATCGCCGAAACATGTTCGCTGTTGGCCAGTCGGGCGGCCACCACATACTGACGCTGCTCGTCGTAGGGTTCACGAATTTCGAGCGCCTCGTCGATCCGGGCATCACGCACCGCGTCGAGGACGGCCTGGATCGCCTCACCCGGCGCACGCCGTCGGACCACCTGCGCGACCAGGTCATCGTCGTGCAACAGTCGCGCAAGGATCGCGAGCGCCTCGGTGTCGTCGTCACCCTTGTCGAGTTCCCCGATCAGCGCCTCCGGCAGTTGCGTCAGATCGGGAGCTCCCGTGAAGTGATCGACCGGAGCGATGGCCTCGGCCGTGCTGGAGACGGCAAGGAGGACATCGAACATCGTCGGTGCTCGGCGCAGCCGCCGAGGCATGCCGTAGCCTGCCGGACCCGACCCGCCGGCCGACGCACCGTCGGCTCCGGTCCAGTTCCTCGGCCGCGTCCCCCGTGGGGTCACCCGCCCTCCGCCGCGTTTCCGTCTCTTGGCCATATCGCTGCTCCGATCCCTTCTCGCAAAAGCTACCCGGCATCAATGTCGAGCACCGACGCGGCGATGGCGGCGGCACGTCTTGCGCTCTCCGCCAGCTGCGGCTCGATCGCCGTGCCGATTCGCTCGGGCATCGTGGACGCCAGGGGGGCAACCGCCCGATACTTGTCGAGGACACCCGCCGCCTCGGCCTTGAACGGCCCGAGGTCGATGTCATCCGCGATCGGCCCCGACACGCCCTTCCTGCGACACATCAAGAACGCCAGTCGGGCTTCGCTCACGGTGCCGACACAATCGACCGGCTTGTAGCTCTCCAACCCCAGCATCTTGCGCAGCAGGGTGCGGTTCTCGGGAATCTCGAAGAGGTTCTTCTCGAAGGTCGCAGCGACGGTTTCGACCGGCAGCCACGCCACATAGTTCATCCAGACGTAGATGCACTTGGCGCACCGGCAGCACCACGGTTTGAGCTGGGCGCACGAGTGCGTGGCCGGGACCGACGCCAGGTCGCGATTGAGCAGGGCGAAGACATTGACGTCGTAGATCGGACGCAGAATATGGAAGACGGCCACGTTCGACGCAAGGTGGGATCGGATGTAGTCGTGGATCCGTTGTTCGGCGATCGAGCTCATGCCCCAGAGGTAGTTGACGTCCTCACCGGTTGCGTCCCAGGTCAGATTGTGTTCGTCGGTGCTGCGCGAGATGCCAAGCGCCACGTCGGTGTAGCCGTGGGCCAGAGCCAGTGGAAGCGCCTGAAAGTAGGAGCTGACCGTCTCTGCCGCGATCATTCGTCGCAGCCCCAACTGCGGATGAACCGTGACGACCGGTGCGTCGAGTCCATCGTCGATGACCCAGGCTCGATGCACCCGCCCCGGCGTGCACGAGGCGAGCAGGCCGTCTATCAGCTCGTGCTGCATGGACCCGCGACCATAGGTCGAGTGGGAGTAGACGAATGCGTCGTAGGGGATCCCGCCCCGCTCGAGCAGCTTCATCGAGGTCAGGCTGTCCTTGCCGCCACCGCACAGCATCAGGGTGGGTGTGTCCCCGACGGGGACCGTGACCCGGGCGATGTCGGCATTCGGTGCCGGTTGCGGCGCAGGGAGCTTGTAGTCGGGAAGGTCGTTCTCGTAACGCCAGACGGCCCAGACGTTGTGAAACACCGTCTCCCAGATTTCCCAGAACGCCTTGGTGACGAGATCCGCGTACGGTCCGAAGTCGACCGTGGCGGGTTTGAGGCTGAGTGCCTTGTTGGCCTCGAAGGCGAGGAGGTGGAACTCGATCCGACGCATCTGGTCGGAGCCGTAGCGTTCTTCGAGTTCGCCGAAGTCGACGGTGTCGTACCAGTAGGTGGTCGTGAAGGCAAAGCCCCCGACCCGGTAGCGCAGGTGAAGATGTCGCCTCCCCCTCACCACCGGTTCGAAGGTGAGTGTGCTCATGGTGCCACCGCCGCCGGGTGCACGGGTCAGCTGATCATTTGATCAACCGGAGGTTGAACGGATAGCGGTAGTCGACCCCCTCATTGGCCTTGATCCCGGCGTAGATGGGGAGGATCAACCAGATCAACGCCACAAGCGGTAGCAGAATGAAGCCGATCAACACGAACAGGAGTACGAAGGCCACGATGAACGCCAGCAGTCCGGTGATCCAGAAGTTCAACGACTCGACGGCGGCCCGCCGAACGAATGGTGACTCATTGCCTTTGGTCACCATGATGATCAGGGGCACGACGAAGCCGCCGACACCGGAGATCAGCCCGACGAGCTGTCCGAGGTGGGCGAACATGGCCATCTGATTCTCATTGATCGACGAGACGGCGGCCGTCACCTGACCGCCGACCGGTTGCGCGGGAGCGATCTGATCGGTCCACGCCTCGCCATCCCAGTACCGGGTCTGACCGCCATCGATCGGATACCAGCCCGGAGGTGGGTTTGTTCCACCGGCCGGCTGCTCGCTGAAGGGCTCTTCCATGACACACCTGCTCTGGTCGCCGTGTCGGCCGCCGAAAATTGTGGCGGCCCCGTATTCATCGTAGTGGCCGGTGACCCGGCCATCGGATCATGATTCGTCAGTCGGTGCGGTGGAATTCGTCGCCACCGGTCAGGATCGCCCGCCAGGTGTCTATCTCGCTGTGGGGGTCGTCGACCGGTTGGGCGAGGTGCCAGACGGTGACCAGTCGTTCCCCGTGCTCCTCGCCGCTGACATGGTGGCCCGTCCATGACGCCACGGAGCCCGAGCGGCCGAAGTCGACACAGAATGCGAAGTCATCGCCCTCCGCAAAGCCAACGATCTCGTAGCCCGCCGTGGGATCGCCGATCTCCGCGCCGGTGTGAAACGTGCCGCGGATCCGGTGATGATCATCGACCTCGATCGACATCGTCGAGCCGAGTCGATTTCGCCACCGGCCGGCCAGCGCCGACCCGGAGCGTCGCCCCCGGTCGTGGGTCCGGACGGCGGCCTTCATATAGGGGTTTGGGAACATGAGCATCCTCTCAGCCCGATCAGTATGTGACACCGAGGACCGCGCCGACCAGGGACTTTGGCCCTTCGCTCGCCGGCATCGAGGAAGCGCGGCCGTCGACGGGGTTGGCGTGGATGCCGGCCTCCTCAATACACCCAGACCGGCGTGCCGATCGGGGCCGCACCGCTGGCCCACAGATCGTCCATCGCCGGATAGGTGAGGCGGACGCAGCCATGTGACGCCGGCTCGCTCGGCACCGACGTGTAGCCGTGCAGGGCGATGCCTCCGTTGAAGTACTTGGGCCGGTAGAGGGTGCCCAGGGGAGCGTGGCGGTAGCCGTCGATCTGGGTGTAGATGGTGAATTGACCCGGCGGTGTCGGTGTTGCCGACGCACCGGTCGCGATGTCGTAGATGCGGGTGACCCGTCCGTCCACGGCGACGAGCAGGATCTGGTGGCTCAGGTCGATCTCGAGAACGGTGCCGCTGTCGCTGCGGGCAGTTGGGGTGGCGGCGATCGCCAGCCGGTCGACGGTGGCGGCGTCGAGTTGGCCGGTACGGGTTAGACCCTCGGCCTTCTGGAATGCGGTGACGGCGTGGGCGGTCAGTGATCCGAACCGCCCGTCGACCGTTCCGAGCCAGTAGCCGAGATCGGCCAATCGCTGCTGCTGGTTGGCCAGTTCGGGATCGGATGGTGCGGTTGACGGTGTCGTCGCCGAGGTTGACGGTTCGGTCTCGGTCGAGGTCGGCTTGGTGGTGGTCGTGGTCGGATTGGTTGTGGTCGTTTGGACCGACGTCGCGCTGGTGGCGGTTGTGGCCGTGGCGGTGGTCGGAGCGGGGGTGCAGGGTGAGCCGGTGATGTCCGGCGTCGTCGTCCCCCCGTCCGCCGCCGTGTCATCGGGAGTGATCGAGACGCCATCGCCCGGACCGGCGACGGACCCATCCTGGTCGACACCGCAACCGGAGAGAAGATTCAGGACGGCAATGACGACCACGAACGCCGAGATCAGCCGGGGTCCGCGTCGGTCGGGCGTCGTGCCGATACGCGTCGACTGGAGAGACGGCGCACCGCTCGCTCGACGCTGTCGAGACTCGTCCGCCGGCCATGCTTTCACACGTCAATCGTGATCTCGGGCCGACCCGCTGACCAGAGGCCTTGGACCCCTCCATCGCGGCGGGGTTCGCCGCCGACATCGATTTTGAGTGACTTCGGGCCCTGGGCAAACCGTCGATCCGTTGCGATGATCGGATTCTGATGAGCTGGAACGGGAACACGGCGAAGCGGCAATGGGCTGTCGCAGGGCTGGCGGCGCTGACAGTCGCCGTGCTCGCTTGCTCGTCCCCGACGGCCGATGTGACGGCGTCCGAGCTCGAGGCGGTCGTCGAGTCCGACGCCATCATCATCGACGACGCCATACCGGATGTGGTCGTGAATCGGCTGGCCGACAACAGGGTCGTGCTGCTGGGCGAAACCCATCATCTCCGTGAGCACTGGGAGTTCGTCGCCGCGCTGGTGGCCCGACTCTACGATCGTGGCTTCCGGCAGCTCCTGATCGAGGCGCCGCACATGGCGAGCTGGCTCATTGACGACTACGTCCAAGGCAGTCGGCGGATGCCGGACTGGAAGCCGCCGCCATTCTACGAGCGCCGTCTGACGGCGATCCGGGACTTCAACCAGACAGCCACCGCCGCAGCCGATCCGATCCACGTACGGGGGATCGACGCCAACGAGAACTTCTACGGCGGTGCGAGAGACTTTCATCTCGTTCTGGGTTGGTTCGCCGACACACTCCCGACCCGGGGTCCGCTCACGCCCTTCCTCGATGGGGGTTACGTCGATGCCGGCGCCCCCGAACAGCAACAAGCCATCGACGATCTGATCGAGTCCATCGAATCGAGTCGTGACGACCTGGTCGACTCCTGGGGGCTGGACCGATACGAAGAGCTTGTCGAGCTGTTGACCGTCGAGCTTGCCAGTATCGACGTGCGGGCCAAGAGGGCGGACGACGACAACGATGGCGCCCGGGCGCGTGAAGACGTCATCAAACGGCTCGTCGATCAGCGGGTCGTCGACTGTTCCTGCGGCACCGTCATCAACATCGGCGGCCACCATGCGCAGAAGTCCCATCTGATGGGAACCAAGCAGGAGTGGCTGGGCGACTATCTCGTCAACAGCAGTGGCGCGGTCGACGGATCGATCATCGTCATCGAGTTCGCGTCGGCGGTGACCGAACTCGAACCGGGGGCCGGGGGTACGCCCTGGAACATCGTCGAAAGCAACTCACCCGACAACGAAGTGTTCCGCCTCCTGGCCGAGACCCTGCCCGACCACACGGTGTTCCTACCTCTCGACGACCCGATCTTCTCCGAGCGCACCATCGCCTTCAACTCCGAGGACGTCATCTACGTCACCCCGCTCCGGCAGCAATACGACGCCCTCATCCAATACGGCCTCGCCCACCGCATGCCGGTCGACTGACGGTCGGAGTCACGGCGTCAAGACGCCGAACCACATGGTGCGCACGCAGTAGCCCTGATATCAGCCTGCGTCGGCTTCGGCACCGGAGCTGTACTCGACGTCTCCGACGGCATCAGTATCCCGGTTTGGGCCGATCGCATTGATGGTCCGAACGCCGAGGGCGATTGCTCCGAGGGCGAGCAGGAAGGCCAGGAAGGTGAGAATGCCGCCAATCACCGGCAGGGCGGTCAGCGCCGTGTAGACCAGCAGCCCGCCGGCGAGGGCCACGAGTCGGACCGACAGCCCGGCGTCACGCCCGGTGACGAACTCGCTTGCGGCCAACGCCGACACGATCGGTGCTCCGAACACCCCGACGAGGAAGAGAAGCGCCGCCGTCACCACGATCGCCACGATGAAGGCGAGCCAGTACGTCCCGACCAGCAGGTTGAGACCGAGGAACGCGAAGAGAATCGACAGGACGATGCCGAGCACGATGGCAGCGATCACGCCGGTGAGCAGTACGCCGAGTGCCAGCAGGCCGAAGAGCAGGCAGCGTAGGGGTCGGCTCCGCACCCGGTCGAGAACGTTGTCGAGCGGCCGACGCATCAGGAGCAGGGCAAAGGCTCCGACGACGAAGACGGAGATCGTCCGAAGCAGGATGTCGACGATCCGATCGCCCACCGTCGGCTCGTCCTCCGGCGTCGGGAGGGTGACCTTCTCCTCTCCTCCGATCGTGCCCGAGCGCTCGTAATCGCCGCCCGCCCCGTACACGTCTCCGTCCACGTCACCGGCCAGCGTCATCTGGCCGACGCCGAAGAGAAGGTCGGAGCCGACGGTCCCGTCGATGTCGCCGGCCCCGCCGACCATCGCGACGTCTCCCCCGACATCACCGGGCACCGTGAGTTGGCCACCGGCGAACCGAATGTCGCCGTCCACATCGCCCGAGACGGTCACCTGGCCGGCGAAGACGAGGAGATCTCCGGTGATCGTCCCATCGACGTCGATCTGGCCGCCGCCGGCCACGACATCACCATCGACGGTGCCGTCGATGGTGATCTGACCGGCGAAAACATAGAGGTTTCCGTCGAACGTCTCATCGACCGGGACCTTGACGTCGTCTCCGGTCCGGAGGGTCCCGCCGAGTTCGACATCCTCGGCCGCCAGGCTCGCGAAGGCCGCGGCGGGAATTGTTGCCACCAGTGCGACAACCAGCACACCCACCAGCAATCGCCAGCTGCGATGCCACCAGGATCGGTCCGTCGTCTTCGTCAGGTACCCCACGATGTGCTCCTCTGGGTCGTCGGTCGCCCAGCGCCTCAGCTCGTGCCTTTTCGTTCACGCTCGTCGATCAGCGTCCGCCGTGCCAGAGGCCAAGGTCCCAGGTGGGGCCGTCGACGCGGGACTCCGCAACCGTCTCGAGGGCACGCATCACGCGCTTTCCAGCTGCGGTGGCGGAGCTGCGTTCTGCTGTCTGGCCAGTCGGTACACGACAACGAGCGCTGCGACCTCCGCGGCGACGATCAAGACGTGGACCAGGAAGTCAACGATGGGACTGACGGGCGCATCGGCCATGGGGTACAGCGGATCGATGAATCCTTCCTGGGCCTCACGGATCGCGCTCATGAACATGACGACGACGTACTGTGCCGGGTTCTGTGTGACCAGCACGAGCACCGACGCGGCGATCATCGCCACCAGCCTGCCTGCGGTCGTGTAGATCACGTTCTGATCCGGGTCACCCTGGATGGTGATTCCAGAGTCCAGTAGCACCTGGTTGTCGAAGTAGTTCCAGTACGCCTGGGGCAGCATGAACAAGATCAAGACGACGAGGAGCAGATTGACCCACAGCGGTATGGGAGAGGCTTTGATCCTGCTGAGCACGTTCATCGGTCCTTCCGGGGTAGCTCGTCGAGGACGCCCTCGCCGCCTTGGCCGAGCACGAGTGGCCATCCGATGGTGGACCCTACTGGCTGGCGTAAGATGAATCAAATAGAACGCACTCACAGTGAATGAATGTGATTCAACTCAGGGATGTAGACCTCAATCTTCTCGTGGTGCTCGACGCGCTGCTCCGCGAACGGGGTGTCACCCGCGCCGCGGAACAGCTCGACCTCACTCCATCTGCGGTCAGCCACGCACTCAAACGTCTCCGCGAGCTGTTCGACGACGAACTCCTCCTGCGCGATGGGCGGCGGATGCGTCCAACCGTTCGCGCCGAGAGCTTGGCCGAGACACTGCCCAGGCTCCTGCGCCAGGTGGCCCGCACGATCGAGCCGCCAGAGCCGTTCAGTCCCCCGACGTCGAGCCGCACGTTCCGACTGGCGGCACCCGACTTCATCGCACCTCTCGTGCCATCCCTCCTTCGAGACATCCACGCCAAAGCGCCCGGGGTCCGGGTCGAGCTGGCACGGTACTCCTCATCGGCCCTTGGGGATCTCGCAGAGGGCCGCTACGACGCACTCATCGCTACCGCCGCAGCACACAGCGACGACCTACGTGCGGCGCCACTGGGCACCTGGCCGTGGGAAGTGTACGCCCGAGCCGGCCACCCGGCCTTCGACGACTGGTCCTTGACGGCCTGGTCAACCTACCCCCACCTCCAAGTCCGCACATCAGTCCTCGAGGGAAGAGGCCCCACCGACCGGAGGGCCGCCGAACTCGGGATTCACCGCGTCGTCCAAGCCGTCGTTCCCCACTTCTCCATGGCCGCACCCGTGCTCGCCCAGACCGACCTCCTCCTCACCGTCCCGTCCGTGGCCATGGGCGACACGGCAGCCGCCTACGACCTCGATCACAGGGAGCTACCCTTCGACCTCGCCCCCATGGGACTCTCGCTGTTCCGCAACGCCGCCGAGGGCAACGAGCCAGGCGTCCGGTGGTTCCTCGAACGAATCAGCGCCGCGTTTGGCGATCTGAAGATGAAGCTCACTCCTCCGCCAGGCCAAGCCTTGCGGAACGCCACGGCTCCGGTGACAACCTGCTGACGGCCGGGATGTCAACCTTGGTGGCTGCGGGCCTGCGCCTCTGATCGCGCCAGTTCCTCACGGGCTTCGATAACTCGGGAGTAGGACGCGGCCACCTCGGCGGGGTCGCCGGCGACGAGCGCCTTGAACATGTCGCCCTCGAGCTCTGCGACCTGCAACCGGAGGTAGTAGTCGAGCATCTCTTTGAGGTGGGCAAGGACGATCTTGCCGGTCAGGAGCGGGTGGTTGTTGGTGACGTTGGCGTCGGCGAATCGCAGTCCGTGTTCGAGTTCGACCTCCAAGCCACGCCGAAACTCCTCTATGGGGATCTCGAGCGTCTCTCCGCCGAGCTCGGCCCGGATGGCTTCCGCCTCCTCGATCAAGACCGCCGCTGCATCGAGGCGGGTCCAGTCGCGAATCCCGAGTTCAGAGCAAGCCCGCCGGACCTCAGCCGTAGGCACATACTCAGGGTGATCGACCATCGTTGTTCCTCTCTCGCTCACGTCAACGATCTCAAGCGCCAGGTCCACCGGAAGGGTTGTCACCTGGTCTGCGACCATTATCTGGAAGGATCGGCCACCGCGCCTACGGGTAGAGCATAGCGACGACCGGGCAGGCCCTGCTCAGCAACGCGAGGCGCGCGGTACGCGGCAATCCCGATCACGGTGCCAGCGTCGTCGCTCTGAGGCCCCGCTTGTGAGCGATACCGAGCCATAAGCCAGTCTCGGCACTCCGCAACGTCGGGAAGTCACTGGTGGTCTCGGCCAAGAAGTTGGCTCGGCATCCCCACCAATAGTTCAGTGTGCCGCGCTCAAGCTCTGGCGACTGAGTGTCAGTACCCCCGCTGGGATTCGAACCCAGGACCAATGGATTAAAAGTCCACTGCGCTAACCAGACTGCGCCACAGGGGCGTAGAAAAGGCTAGCGGCGTGGGGAGGGTTCGGAGCACTTTTTCATCGGGCGGTCGACGGTGGCGCAGAAATTATGTTGCGTCGACGCCCGGGCCGCCTCCCTGGGTGCCACCATGGAGACCGATGTTTGGTCGTCCCCGTCAGTCGCAGCGGTCGCAGTCACGGCTGACGCTGCGCGGCCATCGGGCGACCGCGCTGGTCGGGGCCGCCGTGTTGTTACTGCTGCCCGTCGGTTGCACTGAGCTCGAGCGGCCCGAGGCCTACTCGCCGGCACCGGATTCGACCCTCGTGATCGGGGAGGCCGAGTCGGCGTCGGCGGAGATCAACGACACGTCGTCGGCCGCCGAGGAGGTCGAGGACTTCGTCCCCTCCGTCGAAGGGTACGTGCCGCAGATCCTGATCGCCGCCGAACCGCAGTCGATGCGCACCGCCGGCACCGTGGCCAGTGAGATCCCGGGGGTCATCGCCGAATTGTCGGTGGCCAGGATGGCCGACGATCTCGTCGGTGGGCTCGTGGTCGGGCAGGTCAACGGGCCGGTCGTCTACGTTCAGGGACAGGGAGAACCCGAAATCCTGGACGACGTCGGCGCCCAGCTCCTGGATGTCGGCTACTGGGGCGGCTCGCCCCGGGCGTTCCTGCTCGTCGGTGACAATGTCATCGACTGGGTCCAGCTCGTCTCCGAACAGGAGGCGGTCAGCCGCTCCCGTCAACCCCACCTGCGGCTCGCCGAGGGTGAGAAGGTCGAGAGCTTCTCCGCCCAGGCCGACCTCCAGGTCATCGCCACGAGTGACGACAACTGCGGCACCCTCCGCTTCTACAACCGCACCGGGACCGATCTCAACCTGACCTTGCCCGTCGAGCCCGTCTGCACCTTCCCGGGACGTCCGTCCTACGGGTCGGTCGCCCTGAGTCCGGACGGCGCGGCCGTGGCGTTCACCATTGTCGAGTACCGAGCCGACGGCAGCGAGGAGGCGACCGAACTCCAGGTGTGGGAGCTGACCGGCGGCCAGGCCCTGACACCTCGTCGCATCGGGGAGGGACTCGACCGGATCACCTCGCTCACCTTCGACGGCCAGCGCATCGCCTTTCTCAAGGAGTCGGCCGACGGAAGTTCGGTCACGGTGATCGACCTCAACAACAACGAGACCCCGATCCAGGTTCCGGCCGACTCGATCCGGTCGGTCTCGTTCGCCCGGAACCCCGTCACGGCGCTGCAGTAGGCGGCACTCGAACGTAGCCCGGTTACTTTTTCTGAAAAATACCGACCTTCGGTCGTATTCTCGTCGTTCACTGTCACTGGGGTTGTTTAGTGTTGATCGTGTGAAAGTGTTGGATGCGCCCGGCGGGGGCGCCGGCGGTGAACTCGATCTTGACGGTCCCGATGGTGGTGGCAGCGTCGCCGTGGATGTGGTTGCCGATCTGGTGGCCCGATTTGACCTGCTGGTCGGCGAATTGGCTGCTCTCGGCGATCGCCGATTCGTGACGTTGGCAGCCAGGTGGGAGCAGCGGTTGGAGGCCGATCGCCTGGTTGCGGTTGCCAGGCTGGCGGGGTCGAGCGGGGATGCTCGCTCGGATCGTCGTCGCGCGCGGGCGCATCTTTCGGTTGGCGGTCGCGGCGGCGGCCGGTCCGGGCGTTCGGTGAATCGTGATGCTCGTCGCGCTGCGGCACTGGCCGCGAATCGCCGACTGGCCGAGCAGGCGGAGCGGGGCGAGGTAAGTGGCGACGGGATCGATGCGCTGTCGAAGGCCGCTGACCAGTCGACAGGCGAGATCCCGGTCGATCTGCTCAACATGGTCGGTGGGCTCGATCCTGATCAGGCAGCTCGGGTGGTCGAGGAGTATCTGGAGGAGCGAACCTCGGCCGCCGGTGCGAACGCGAAGTATGAGCAGCAGATGCGGGCTCGCCGGGTGCGCCTCTACACGGTTCCGGCCAGCGGCTCGGATCCGGTGCTGGCCGGTGTCGGGATCGAAGGCCCGAATGCGCTGATCGATCGAATCTGGGCGCTCATCAACGCCCACGCCGACGCCGCCTACCGTGATGCTGGCGGGCGCGATCGGTCGGCCGACCACCATGTATCGCTGCCACATCGGCGGTTCGACGCGGCGCTCGGCTTCTTCACCGGCAACGGTGAGAAGGTCGGCAATGTCGGTGGTCGACCGTCCGTCGTCGTCACGGTCGGAGTCGGTGACCTCACCGGCAACGGCGATCGTTGGGCGGCCCGCCAGGTGGGCAGCGGCCCGATCAGCGATGAACTGATGGCCGACTACGTCGCAAACGGCGACCTGTCACTGTTGTTCGAAGGAGCGGACGGCCGGCCGCTGTGGCTGGGTCGGCTCAGGCGCCATGCCTCGGCGGCTCAATTCCTTGCGCTGGTGGTGCGCGATCGAGGATGCGTGCTGTGCGGGGCGGCATTCCAACGGTGCCAGGCCCATCACGTCATTCCCTGGCACGCTCCGGCCAAGGGTCGAACCAATCTCGACAATCTGGCGCTCCTGTGCGCAGCGTGCCATCGACGGCTACACGACGCCAAGCGCACGCTCCACCGAAAGCAGTCGCAGGCCGGATGCGCAGTCTGGGCCACCCGACCGGTCGCCGAGGCCGAGCTTCCACCGCCCACGCCGATCCAGCGGGAGTAGAGCGAATCAGTTGTCCATTTCCCGGCCGTAGTCGAGTTGACCAGCGGCCGCTCGAACGATTGAATGCTGGAAATGAGACCGTGACGGCCCGACGTGGATCGCGTGGCGTGTCGGCCATGGTCAAAATGCAAGGGGGGATGAGTCATGTCCGGGTCGACGAACACCACCGATGCGAGCGTCCAGGGCGCCGATTCGACAACAACCACCGAACTCGATGCCGACGCCGTCGTGGTCGGAGCGGGGATGGCGGGGCTGTACCTGCTGTACCGATTCCGTGAGATGGGCCTGCGCGCCATCGGGCTCGAGGCGGCCGACGACGTCGGCGGCACCTGGTACTGGAACCGGTACCCGGGCGCCCGCTGCGACATCGAGAGCCTCGATTACTCCTACAGCTTCGACCCCGAGCTCGAAACGGAATGGACGTGGAGTGAGAAGTATGCCACCCAACCCGAGATCCTCGCCTACCTCCAGCATGTCGCCGACAAGCACGATCTGCGGCGTGATATCCGCTTCGAGACCCGAGTCGACCGTGCGGAATGGGACGACGAGAGCCGTACCTGGACCGTGCACACCGAGGCCGGCGAGCAGTTTCGCTGCCGGTACTACGTCATGGCCACCGGCTGCCTGTCGGCACCCAAGGACATCGAGGTCGAGGGTGTCGATCGGTTCGATGGCGAGGTCTACTTCACCGGGCGCTGGCCCCACGAGGGCGTCGACTTCACCGGTAAACGGGTGGCGGTCATCGGCACGGGGTCGTCCGGCATCCAGACGATCCCCCATGTCGCGGCCCAGGCCGACTCGTTAACCGTCTACCAGCGCACCCCCAACTTCACGATCCCGGCCGGCAACGGGCCGCTCACCTCCGCCAAGGTCGAACGCTTCGAGGCCGACCCGGCGGCCTACCGGGAGGACGCCCGTTGGTCGTCGCTCGGCGTGCCCCGCGAACGGGCCATCGAGGGGGCGATGGACGTCTCGGAGGAGGAACGGCAGCAACGCTACGAAGCCGGCTGGCAGGCGGGCACGCTGGTCGACATGTACGGCGCGTTCGCCGACCTCTCGGCCAATCCCGTGTCGAATGAGACCCTCGCCGAGTTCGTCCGCAACAAGATCCGATCCATCGTCGACGACCCGACCACCGCCGAGACGCTGTGTCCCGACTCCTATCCCATCCTCACCAAGAGACTCTGCCTCGACACCGACTACTACCGGACCTTCAACCTGCCCCATGTCGAGTTGGTCGACCTCCGCACGGACCCGATCGACACCATCACCGAGACCGGCATCGACAACGCCGAGTCCGGATCCCGGGAGTTCGACGCCATCGTCTACGCCACCGGTTTCGATGCCATGACCGGTGCGATCGTCGCCGTCGATATCCGAGGCAAGGACGGCCGAGCCCTGGCCGACCGCTGGGCCGACGGTCCGCTCACGTACCTCGGCCTCACCACGGTCGGCTACCCGAACTTCTTCATGATCACCGGCCCGCACAGTCCGTCGGTGCTGTCCAACATGGCCGTGTCGATCGAACAGCACGTCGAGTGGGTCACCGATGCCATCGCCGCCCTGCACGAAGCCGGCCACGACACGATCGAACCGACCCCGACCGCGGAGGCCGGCTGGGTTCAACACACCCATGACTTCGGCGACCTCACGCTCTTCCCCCGGGCCGACTCGTGGTACATGGGCGCCAACGTCGAGGGCAAGCCCCGGGTGTTACTGCCCTACATCGGTGGGGTCGACCGGTACCGGCGGATCTGCGACGAGGTCGTCGAGCGTGACTACGTCGGTTTCACCATGCGAGGCCCCGCCGGCTCGACGACCAACGACGGCGTGGTGTGCCCGGTCCAACCCGACGTGGTGCTCCTGTTGGAGGCGATCGCCGAACTGCCCACCATCGACTCCATGCCGGTGGAGCACGCCCGGGCCTTTCTGGATGAGTTCAACAAGCAGCGAGCGCCGGGCCCGGAGGTGGGGGAGATGGTCGACGGCACCTACCCGGCCGCCGACGGGCACGAGCTGGCCTACCGGTTGTACCGGCCACCGACCGAGGGGCCGCACCCCGTCATCGTCTACTACCACGGCGGTGGCTGGGTGCTGGGCGACGCCACGTCCGACGACCCGTTGTGCCGGGATCTGTGCGTGCGGACCGATGCCGTCATCGTGTCGGTCGACTACCGCCATGCGCCCGAGCACCGTTTCCCGGCTGCGATCGACGACGGCTGGGCCGCGCTGCGATGGGTTGCCGACAACGCCGAGTCGCTCGGCGGTCTGCCCGATCAGTTGGCGGTGGCCGGCTGGAGTGCCGGTGGAAATATCGCCGCCGTGGCGGCCCAGTGGGCCCGCGACGCCGGCGGTCCCGAACTGAAGGGTCAGATGCTGTTGACGCCGGTCATCGACAGCGACTTCGAACGGACCTCCTATGCCGACAACGCCGACGGCTACTTCCTGACCGCCAGCATGATGCAGTGGTTCTGGGATCACTATGTCGATCCCGAGCACCGATCCGACCAGCGTGTTGCGCCGCTTCGGGCCGAGGATCTATCCGGTCTGCCGCCAGCGGTGATCGTAACCTGCGAATTCGACCCGCTCCGCGACGAAGGCGATGCCTACGCCGAGGCATTGGCGGACGCCGGCGTTCCGGTCACCCATATTCGTGGCCGAGGCCACATTCACAACTCGATCGGTGCCGTTGATGTCCTGCCGTCAGGTGCCCCCTATCGAGAGGAGATGGCGAGAGCGATTCGAGCGTTCTTCCCGACCGCGGTCCGGGCGTAGAGCAGGTTCTTCAATCGGCGACCGGCATAACCGCCGGTGCCAGGTGGGGGAGCTGTGCGATGCCGAGCGCGGCGTATCGAGCGATGCGGTCGATATCTATGTCGCGCCCGGCCTGGGTGAACAACTCGAGACCGAAGAACGAGGCGGCCGCCAGTTCGGCCACCAGGTCGACCGGCAGGAACGTCGCCCACGGACTCTCGCCGAACACGGTCTGCAACTCCCGGGTGGCGAATCGGATCGACTGATCGATCGCCGCGGTCACGGGCTCGGCCAGCGCCGGCGACGTGCGAGCGCCGACCAACAACTCGATGACCGCCACCCCTTCGGGATCGGCGGCTTCGGCTCGGATCGTGGAGGCCAGACGCTGGGGCCACTGGGTAGCGGCATCGTCGCCGCCGAGCGCCTCCCGAACCCTGGCCATGCGCCGTTTGCTGAGTTCGTCTGCGGTGGCGGCGAGGAGCCCGTCCATCGACCCGAAGTGGTAGAAGATCAGGCCGTTCGTCCCACCGGCCTCGGCAGCCACCGCCCTGGCGCTGGTGCGGGCGAATCCATCCCTCGCCAGCACCACGATGGCCGCCTCGACCAGCGATTCACGAGCCGCGTCCGGGTTCGATCGTGGTCTGCGTGGTCCCGACTTGGCCATGAAGCCACTCTACCCCTCGCGGTTTAAGCAACCGATCTATTCATCTGCCCAATGCGACTGCCTTGTGCAACTGCACAATAACGGGTAACGTCGGTCGGCATGGCAAACGTCGAACTCAGCCGCCGCTCGCAGGCGGAACGGCCGAAACACGTCAAGATGATCCTTCCCGCCCTGCTGGAGGCAACCGAACCCCGCTACCGACCGATCAAGTACTCCCTGTTCCCGCCGCTCGGTCTGGCGGCCCTGGCCGGGCACCTCCCACCCGATACCCGCATCGAACTGTGCGACGAGCACGTCGAACCGCTCGACCTCGACGACGCCGGTGAACCCGACGGCCCCGACTTCGTCGTCATCCAGTGCTACATCACCTCGGCCCGTCGAAGCTACGAGATCGCCGACCACTACCGTCGGCACGGAATACGGGTGGCCATGGGCGGACTCCATCCCACGGCACTACCGCAGGAGGCCGGCCAGCACTGCGATCACCTCTTCCTCGGACCGGGCGATCACAGCTTCGGCGAGTTCCTGACCGACCTGGCCTCAGGGCGGCCGAAGCCGATCTACCACTCCGGCCCCCGAACCCTCGACAACGTGCCCCCACCCCGCCGCGATCTCATCAAACGCACCCACTATCTCGTTCCCAACTCGCTCGTCGTCACGAGAGGCTGCCCCCACTCGTGCGACTTCTGCTACAAGGACTCGTTCTTCGAGGGCGGCCGCGGTTTCTACACCCAACGGGTCGACGACGCCCTCGCCCAGATCGAATCACTCCCCGGCAAGCACCTCTACTTCCTCGACGATCACATCCTCGGCCGGCGACAATTCGCCCGGGAGCTCTTCGGGGCGATGACGGGAATGGGACGTCTGTGGCAGGGCGCGGCCACGGTCAACTCGATCCTGCAGGGCGATCTCGTCGAACGGGCGGCCGAAGCCGGGCTTCGCTCGATCTTCGTCGGCTTCGAATCGATCAGCGACACCAACCTGGCCCACCACGGCAAGACCCAGAACCTCGGTCGTGACTATGCCGAGGCCATCGCCCGGCTCCGCGATCTCGGCGTGATGGTCAACGGCAGCTTCGTCTTCGGTATGGACGACGACGACTCCGACGTCTTCAAACGCACCGTCGACTGGGCGGTGTCGGTCGGCATCGAGACCGCCACGTTCCATGTGATGACGCCCTACCCGGGAACGGCGCTCTACGACCGAATGGACCTCTCCGGCCGGATCCTCCACCGCGACTGGGATCGCTACGACACCAGGCAGTGCGTCTTTCGGCCGGCTCGAATGACGCCGGAGGAACTGGAGCAGGGGTACTGGTGGGCCTACAACGAGTTCTACCGCTGGTCGTCGATCTGGAAGGCCGCCTCGGTGAAACCGACAGCGGCCGGGCAGCTGCGGCACGTCGCCTACTCGGCCGGCTGGAAGAAGCTCGAGCCGCTGTGGAGCCTGCTTGTCCGAGCCCGCCGCATCCCGATGATGCTGCCCGTATTGGAGTCGGTGTTGTCCGCTCGGTCGGCGATCGATTCCCAATCGCCACCGGATTCGACAACCGTTCCCGCCACTCCGGCGAGTATTCGCTAGCATCGGATTGTGCAACCCGTGGCCGATGATGTCGATCCCAACGAGTCGCCGAGCGGCGAGGCGCCGACGGCTGTCGACACCGTCGACGCCCTCGGGGCCGGCGGGCAGCCCGCCACCGGTGGCCACGGCCCGGTGGACATCGCAATGGTCGAGATCGAACTCGTCGAATTCGACCCTGCGGAGCACGACGACGCAGAGGTCGAGCGGATCGAAGCCGTCGAGCCGACCCAACCGGCCGAGCCGCTCCCGACGATGGCCGACCTCGATCGGGTAGCGTCCGAACTCGACGACGTCGACGCCCGCCTGGCGGCGCTCGAGGAGCAGCGGCCCTAGGGCCGACGAGCCGACTCGTGGCCGCGCCTCATCCTCACGCCAACTCCTCGGACGGGACGTCGGCTCCCGTCGTGACCCTGACCCTGAATCCGGCGCTGGACGTTTCCCTGACGACCGAGGTCGTCGTGCCCACCCACAAGCTCCGCACCGGTCGGCCGCTCTATCAACCCGGCGGCGGCGGGATCAACGTGAGCCGGGTATGCCGACGCCTCGGCGAACCCACGATTGCGGTCCTACCGCTCGGGGGACCGCCGGGTGGCCGGATGGCCCAACTGTTGATCGATGAACTCGACGCAGCCGATGTCCGGACGATCGCCATAGTTGGCGACACCCGCGAGTCGATCTCCATCGTGTCGAACACGAGCGGCGACCAATACCGTTTCGTCCTTCCCGGACCGGAGCTGAGCCACGCCGAGGTCGATCTCTGTCTCGACGCCGTCGCCACCTCCGCACTTGCCGCCGGCTCCCGGTGCATCGCAGTGTCGGGGAGCGTCCCCGACGGCGTCGAACTCGATATCTTCTCCCGGCTGGTGGAACTCGTCCCCGGCGCCGCCGTGATCATCGACACCTCCGGTCCGGCACTGAGCGCCGCCCTGCGGTCCGGTGCTCACCTGGTCAAACCGAGCGCCCGGGAGTTGGCCGCGGAGGTTGATCGTGAGTTGCTGACCGAGGCCGACATCGTCGATGCCGCCCGGCAGGTCAAGGCGCAGTCCGACGTCGAGGTCGTCGTCGTGTCGATCGGTCCCGGCGGAGCGGTGGTGGTGACCGCCGACGACACCACCCGGTTGCGGGCACCCACCGTCCAGGTCCGCAGCGCGGTGGGCGCCGGCGACTCGATGGTGGCCGGCATCACCATCGGCCTCAACCGTGGCCTCGACCTCACCCAGGCGGTGGCGCTCGGCGTCGCCGCCGGAACGGCAGCGGTCCTGACCGACGGAACCGACCTCTGCCGGCCCGATGACGTCGAACGCCTGCTCGCCCTCATCGGTTGACCCCGACAGCGGAACCGTCGGTGCTAGCGCGGTGTGCCGAAGTTCTGAGTCCAGTAGTAGTCGTGGAAGCCGACACCGATCTCGGTGAGATCGCAGTTCATGATGTTGGCCCGGTGGCCGGAGCTGTTCATCCAACCGTCGACCACCGAAGCCGGTGAGCGGTAGCCGGCGGCAATGTTCTCGGCGAGACTCCGCCACCGGTAGCCCTGGCGCTCGATCCGGTCGACCATGCTCGAACCGTCCTGGCTGGTGTGCGAGAAGTAGTTGTTCTCGGCCATGTCGACGCTGTGGTCGAGCGCCGCCGTGTGGAGCTTGTCGTTGTTCGTCAACGGCCCGCAGCCACCGGCGGATCGCTCCTCGTTGGTGAGGCGGATGACTTCCTGCTCGAAGGTTCGAGCGCTGGACGACGAATCGGACGTCGTGGTCGGGGGACGGGTGGTTGTTGCGGCCGTTGTCGCCGTGGTGGGGGAGGACGAACTCGACGACGCCTTCGTCGTGGTGGTCCGGCGCTGGGTTGACGTGGTTTCGTTAGCGTCTGTCGGTGCGGCCGTCGTCGCCGTCGTGGGGGAGTTGGCCGTTGATGGAGCAGCGGTGGTCGGTGAAGTCGACGATGAGCCGATGGCCGTGGTCGTTGACGTCTCCGACGGAGCGCCCTTCGGAGCGGCGGTTGTGGAGGTCGAGGAGGTCGAAGCCTTTGCTTCCTCCGACGCCACGGACCCGGCGGGACTCTCGTCGGTCACAACCCGCAGCGCCCCGCCGGACGCGTCGTCGCTGCCGATCGGGTTCCTGTCGTCGGATCCGAACGAGCGCACCTGCCCGGCGGCGCCGGAGATCGTCACGTTGCCCAGGTCGTCGCTTCCCTCGACGGCGGCGCCATCGCCGGCGCCTGCCGTCTGGATCTGATCGCCGTCGAGGGCGACGTCACCGCCTCCCGACACGACGTAGAGCACACCGAACAGGGCGAGCAGACCGAGGGCCCCCAACGCTGTTCCAACCCACACCTGCTGTCGCTTGGCCATGTCGTCCCGCCGTCGCATGTTCGTAACAATTCCCTAGGCAACACTACCTGGTCGCCTCCGGTATATGAGTCGGCGCGAACCAAGATTCGATGAAGGATTCGTTAGTGCCCGGGCGTCGACCGATCAGGCGGAATCCTCGGCCTTGGCCTGCAGGTAGCCCTTGGCCCGCTCCGCTCGCGGGTATGCGTCGACGAGTTCCCAGAACCTCGCCGTGTGCCCGATCTCGACCAGGTGGGCCAGTTCGTGCACGATGACGTAATCGACGACCCACGGCGGGAACGAGACCAAGCGATCCGACAGCCGGATCGAACCGTCCGAAGGGGTGCACGATCCCCATCGCCGCCGCTGATTCGACACCCAGCGAATCGAGGTCGGCGACGGCAGACCGTGCTCTCTCGCCAGCCGATCGGCCCGGGCCGCCAGATCAAGCAGATCGGCTCGACGCGACCGCTCGAACCGGGCGAGAAAATGTTCGACAAAATGCCGCTCGTCGGCCGCTGAGCTCGACGCCGGGATCCGGATGTCGACCACCGTGCCCCGCAACCGGGCCTCAGCACTCTTCCGACGCCGTTTCGACCGGATCACCTGCGCAATCAACGGCTCCAGCTCCGGATCGACACCGGTCTTCTCGTCGGCGGCAGACATCTCGATGGGTCCGATGGGTCCGGTGGGTGCGATGGGTCCTGAGGGTCCGATGGTCAGTACCGCTTGCTGCGTCCGCCGGTTCGCATGTCGTCGGGGAGCAGATTGAGTTCGCCGCCGGCCTCGAACCGGCCGCCGGTCCAGCGGAAGATTCGACCGTGAAGGTTGGGGATGCGGGCTTCGTTGACGCCCAGGTGCTTCTCCATCGCGATCAGCACGCCGCCGTGGGCGACAACCAGCACGGTCGCCCCCGGATACCGTTCACCGATCTCGGTGAACGCCTTGAGGGCCCGGCGCTGGAGGTCGACGTCGTATTCCCAGCCCTCGGGGCGTCTGTCGTCGTCGATCCAGCCCGGCCAATCGGCCTCGATCTCGTTGCGGGTGAGACCCTCCCACTGCCCGACCGACCGCTCCTTCAGATCCTCGATCACCTCGACGGGGCCGACCCCGATGATCTCTCCGATGATCGCCGCGGTGCGGTGGGCCCGCTCGAGTGGAGAGGTAATGATCACGTCTACCTGGCCGATGTACTGGGCCGCGGTGGCGGCCTGGTGTTCGCCGAATTCGGACAGGGGCGGGTCGGCGTGGCCCTGCCACTTCCCGGCTTCGTTCCAGGTCGACTGGCCGTGGCGCAGTGCCAGGATCTCGGTTCGGTTGTTATCAGTGGTCATGGGCTCAAATTCCCCGGCCCGTCCAAGGACGGTGCCGTTCCCTCCTCGAACGAATCTATCAGTGTTAGCCCGCCCGGCTGGGTGGTGCAAGCTTCGATTGGAACCGCTACCTGAAATAGTCGAGCACGTCGAGCGCGGCCTGGTGTCCGGCCAGACCGTGCACCCCACCACCCGGCGGGGTGCTGGCCGATCCCATGAAGTAGTGCGGCACGTCGGTGCGGTAGGGATGCAGCGTCGGCCACGGGCGGAGGAGCGACCGGTGGTCGAGGTTGGAGCCGCCGGCAACGTCGCCGCCGACGAGGTTGGCATCGGCCCGCTCCAGGTCGGTGGTCAGCCAGACCCGACGATTGAGGATCGTGTCGCGGAATCCGGGGGCGAATCGTTCGATCTGGGCCTCGATCGCGCCGCTCATGTCAACGGTCGAGCCGTTGGGGACGTGACAGTAGGCCCACACCGTATGCCGGCCCTGAGGGGCTCGGGACGGGTCGAACAGCGTGTGTTGGGCCAGCAGCACGAACGGTGATCGGGGATGGCGACCTCGGGCCACCGCCCCCTCGGCGGCTGCGATCTCGGCGAACGTGCCGCCCACATGCACCGTGGGTGCGACCGCCACGTCCGGGCACGTCCACGGGATCGGTTCGGAGCTGTCGAAATCGATCTTGCAGACGCCGGGTCCATAGCGGAACCGGCTGAGCCTCAGGCGGTAGGAGCGGGAGAACCGCTGGCCGACGATCTTGCCGATCTGACGGGGCGACAGGGCGAACAGCACGGCCCGGGACTCGGGGAGATCGTCGGTGGAGCGGATCGGGTGGCCGGTTTTGACCTCGCCGCCCAATGACGTCAGGACCTCGGCCATAACCCGGGTGATCTCCCCCGCACCGCCGGCGGGAAAGGGCCAGCCGACGGCATGGGCCGCCGACCCGAGCAGGAGGGCGAAGCCGGAGGTGAGCGGGCGGTTCACCGGGGCCACGGAGTGGGCGGCGTGTCCGGCGATGATGGCCCGTGCCCGTTCTGTGTCGAACCGGCGAGCGGTCAGCGAGGCCGGTGACGCCAGCGGCGCCACGAGCCTCGCCGCCAGCACCGGGTGCCGCAGCCCCTCACGGGCCAGGCCGGGGAGCGGTTTGGTCGTGAGCGCGAGGAGGTCGTCGAATCGCCGGCTCGGCCTGCCGTAGAGCCGGCGGTACGCGTCACCATCATCGGATTCCAGCTGGTCGGCGGTGCGATCGAGGTCTCGCCATACGATCGCCGCCTCGCCGTTGTCGAGCGGATGGGCAACGGCGGCCTCCGGGTTGATCCATCGCAGTCCGTGCCCATCCCAGTCGATCGAACGCATGAACGGTGAGGCGACGGTCAGCGGATGAATGGCGGAACCGAAGTCGTGCACGGCCCCGGCGGCGTTGGTGATCGACCGCGCCGCACCGCCGATCTCGTCGTTGGCCTCCACCACCAGGACCGACCGCCCGGCCCTGGCCAGGGTGATCGCACCGGCCAGACCATTGGGCCCTGATCCAACGACGACGACGTCATGCACAGTTCAAAACATAGACGGCGACGGTGCCTTTTCCGGGTGGCGTGGCACAATGGGACCCGTGGCCGTTCTCCGATTGTTCGCCCAAGCCCGCGAATCCGCGGGTGCAGGCAGTGTCGACATGCCGGGTGCCACGGTGGGCGACGTTCTGGATTCGGCCGTCGAACGATTCGGTGATCCGTTCCAGCAGGTTCTTGCCGGAAGCAAGGTTTGGCTCAACGGCAACCCGGCCGACCGTCAGGCGCCGGTGGAGGCCGACGACGAGGTGGCCGTGCTCCCGCCGGTTTCGGGCGGGTAGTGGATCGGGGCCAGGATGAGATGCATCGGGATTCGTCGAGCGGGAGTGGGCGCGGTGTCATGAGTGAGGCTGTTCATGAGTGATACCGACGACGCTGCGGCACGGGAATACGAGAAGGCGGTGCGCCGGGCGCTTGACGATCCGCGGCGCCCGGTGAACGACGGCGGTCCGCCCACGATGCCGACCGAGGCGGTCCGGCAGCCGAGCATGCGCCCCGACCCCGGCCTGCCCGATCCGCTGAGCGGCCGGACGGGCCGGCAACCCCCGCAGCCTCAGACCGCGACGCGTCAGGCCCCGCCCGTCGAACAACGGCAATCGACTGTTCCCCGTCCCCGGGGGCCATCGGAGCGACCGCAGCCGCAACCCCAACCCCAACCTCAACCCCGACCTGAGCAACGGCAACCCGGGGATGCCTCGCCGCAACAGCCGAGACCGTCGATCCCGCCCCGGCCTCAGCAGCCACAATCCGACACCCGGTCTTTCCCGCAGCAGGGGGCTCAGCCTCAGGTCCGGTCCGACCACGGCGCCCCCGGGCAGCGCGGACCTGCCCCGCGAGTTCCCGAGCAGCGCCCGCCCACACAGCGCTCAGCCGGGCAGCGCGGTCCTGCCCCGCGAGTTCCCGAGCAGCGCGGTCCTGCCCCGCGAGTTCCCGAGCAGCGCGGACCTGCCCCGCGAGTTCCCGAGCAGCGCCCGCTCACACAGCGCTCAACCGAGCAGCCTCCGTTCGGCTACCCGGGCGACTACAGCGGCGAGTCATGGCAACGGCCGGCCGGGCCGGGTCCCGGTGCCGATCATCGACAGGCCGTCGCCGAGCAGTGGGGCGATTCCCGCTCGGCCCGGCCCCGGCAGAAGCAGAGGCAGAAGCCCAAGTCGAAAGGCAAGCGCAAACGCGACGCCAAAGAGGTCCAGGGCAACCGCGCCCGGGAAGCCAAGTGGGCCGCCAGTCGATGGGCGGTTCCCTACTTCACCGACGGCCCCAAGGTGACACTGGGCGTCCTCTGGTTCATCTTCCTCATGGGTGGGGCGCTCCTCGGGTTCAACTACGACAATTCGGCGGTTTCCTCGGTCGCGGTGGCCTTGGTCACCTCCACCGTGGCTGCGCTCGCCGGTCTGCAGATCGGATTCGCCTGGTTCCCGAAGAACTCGGCGACCCGCACCTGGACCGCCATCGCTGCGTTCGTCGTCGGGATCGCCGGTTTCTACGGCCCCTGGGGTGTGGTGATCGGACTAGTCGTCGGGATGCTGGTTCTCACCGCCTATCTGATCCTGTACCGGGGTCACCGGCGCACCTCGGCTGAGCTCTTCGATGTGCTGGTCCGGGCCGCCATTCCGGTCGGCCTGGCCTCGGCTTCACTCGGCGCGATGGCCTACCGGAACCTTCCGGTGTTGATTGCGCTCATCCTGTTCGTCAGCGCCTACGAGATCGGCGACTTCATTGTCGGGTCCGGTGCCTTCAACCCGGTCGAGGGGCCGATGGCCGGCCTCATCGCCGCCGGAGTCATCGCCTTCTTCCTGTTCCTGATCCAGCCCGATCCGTTCAGCTCCGAAACCATATTGATGTTCGTGGCCGTGGCCGCCGTGTCCTGCGTAGCCGGGCAGTATCTGGCATCCGCGCTGCTGCCCCGTGGCAATACCTGGTCTCCGGCCCTTCGCCGCCTCGACTCCTACCTGATCGTCGCCCCGCTCTGGCTCCTGCTGCTGGTCCTGCTCCCAGACATCCACTAGCGTCCCGGGGCCGTCCCTCCGGTGGACGCACGCTTCGGGTACCCTGACGAGTAGTATGCACGCCGATCTGCAACGACTCATGGCGCCGGAGATGCTTGACAATCTCCGGGCCGAACAACTGCCGCGACTCCGGAACCTTCGGGTCCAACTGACCCAGGCCGAGGGTGACATCTCGTTCGTGCGTCGGGTGAGCCAGGGCCGACTCGACATCGTCGGCCACGAGGTGGCCCGACGGGAGCGCAGCGCCGCCGCCGGTACTTCCGACGGCGATACCGGCCCCGACGACGGACCCCAGGTGGCCTCCGCATCGGGCCTGCTGTTCGACATGCCCGACATCCTGAACGACGGCGATCGCCTCAAATCCGCCGCATCGGCCGGCCGCTCCGATCTGGAGGATGTGCCTCACACGATGCCGTCGCGTATGGTGCAGGTTCTCGAGCCGGGTGACATCGCACTGGCCCTCATCGAGGATCTCGACCAGGTGGCGTCGCCGGGCGATCTGGCGAGCGTCGAGCAACTGGAACAGGAGCAGCTGGCGGATCTCTTCGATCGGCTCCGCCGGTTCGAGGTCGATCTATCGACCTCGCGCCGGACCCTGCACGACCGCATCGACCGGATCCAGGACGAGATCGCCCGGCGGTACCGCGACGGTGAGGCCACCGTCGACTCCCTGCTGCAGGGCTGACCGGCGGCGAGGCTGCGTCCTTGCCCGGCGGGCAACTCCCGGTATGTTGGACAGGTGACCCGAGAGACCGCTTCGTCCGACAAGGCTGCGTCAGGCGACGACACCGCGTCCGACAACAAGTCGGCGGCGCCGGACATCGGCGAGTTCATCCGGGAGCAGCGGCAACTGGCCGAGATGTCGCTCCGACGTCTGGCCGACGTGGCCGGCGTGTCGAATCCCTACCTGTCGCAGGTCGAACGAGGTCTACGCAAGCCATCGGCGCAGATCCTGCAGCAGTTGGCCAAAGCGCTGCAGGTGTCGGCCGAGACGATGTACATCCGGGCCGGCATGCTCGACGAGGACGCCAAGGCCGAACCGACGCTGGAGTCGGCGATCCGCCATGCCCCGGAGCTCAACGAGGAACAGCGCAAGGCCCTGCTCAGCGTCTACCGGTCGTTCCTGGCCACCAACGCCGGTGAGTCCGACGCCGCCGGCGGCTGACCAGCCGATCGCAGGGTCGAAGCAGACCGCTCGCACTTTGGTCGCGGCCCGGGCTCTACCTCTAACCTGGTTACGGTGATCAGCAGAGCTGCTTTCCTTTCGTTGCACACCTCGCCCCTGGTCCAGCCCGGTGTCGGCGACGGGGGCGGCATGAACGTGTACGTTCGCGAGCTGGTCTCGGGGCTGGCCGGGGCCGGCGTCGTCTGCCGGGTGTACGTCCGCCGCTGGGCCGACGATCTGCCCGAGAAGGTCCTGGTCGAGCCGGGATTCGAGGTCGTGCACGTACCGGCCGGGCCTCCCGATCTGAAGAAGGAGAACCTGGCCGACCACGTCGACGAGTTCACCGACTGGGTGGCCAAGGACTTCGTCGACTTCGAACCCGACGTCGTGCACGCCAACTACTGGCTGTCGGGCGTGGCCGGACGGGCCCTCAAACAGCAGCTCCGCCTGCCACTGCTCACCACGTTCCACACGCTGGCCCGGGTCAAGGCGGAGGCCGGTGACTTCGAACCCGAATCGCGGGCCAGAGCCGAAGCGGAGATCATGGCCTGTGCGGATGTGGTCCTGGCCAACGCCGAGGCCGAGGCCGAGCAGCTCATCGAGTTCTACGACTGTGAACCGGAGCGGATCGAGATCGTGCCGCCCGGCGTCGACCACGCCCTGTTCTCGCCCGGAAATCAGGCCGGCGCCCGCTGGGCGCTGCGCACCGACGATCGGCGTCCACTCCTGCTGTTCATCGGTCGCATCCAGCCGCTGAAGGGGGTCGATGTCGCGATCGAGACCCTGGCCCGGATCGAGCGGACCGACGCCCGCCTGTGGATCGTCGGTGGGGCCAGTGGCGACAAGGGTGACGCCGAGGTGATCCGGATCAACCGCCTGATCGACGATCTCGACGTTCGGGATCGCATCGAGTTCAAACCGCCGGTTCCCCACCACCTGCTGTCGACCTACTACCGGGCGGCCGATGTCTGCCTCGTTCCCAGCCGATCCGAGTCGTTCGGCCTGGTGGCCCTCGAGGCCGCGGCCTGTGGCACGCCGACGGTGGCCTCCGCGGTCGGGGGTCTGCTGACGCTCGTCGAGCACGGCCACAGCGGGTATCTGGTCGACAGCCGCGATCCGGCCGACTACGCAGCCTGGGTCGACGCCATCCTGGAGGACCCGGTTCTGGCCCGCCGGCTGTCGGTGTCGGCCGCGGCCCGGGCCCGCACGTTCACCTGGTCAACGTCCGCAGCCCGCCTCCGTCGCCTCTACGAGGACCTGGCCCAGGGGGCCCTCGCCCCGTGCCCGTGACCGTGACTGCCGTGTCGGTGACACCCTCACCGGTGACCCCATGACCGAACGCCCGCCAAGCGATGCCGAGATCCAGCAGCGGTTCGACGTCATCGACCGATGGTTGAAGACGCAGATGGTCGAGAACCCGGTTGTCGACACGGTCGAGGCCGATGTCCATCATCCCCGGGCCTGGTACGTGCGGCTGTTCGGCGACGAGAAGGAGTTCTCCACCGTGTGGTTCCAGCTTCGCCAGCGGACCCTCCACGCCGAGACCTACTTCATGCCCGCCCCCCAGGAGAACGAGGCCGAACTCTACGGTTACCTGCTGCGGCGCAACGCGCGGATGATCGGCGGGCGGTTCGTGATCGGCCCGGAGGAGGCGGTCTATCTGTACTGCCAGCTCGACAACACCGTGGTCGGGATCGACGCCCTGCCCGACGAACTCGATCGCATCCTCGGTTCGATCTACCAGTGGGTGGAGCAGTTCTTCCAGCCGGCACTGCGCATCGGCTTCGCCACCCGTTTCGGGGCCGGCTCACCCTGACCCGTCCACGGAATTCGAGCCTCAGGTGACACCCGATGTCGCCTGGGCTGAAGATTTCGGCGGTTACGCTCGGACATCATGGGTCAAAGCCAGGGTCAGACGTTGCAAGTGGTCGGTGGCGGCAAGATGGGGCAGGCGCTTGTCGGCGGCCTGATCGAGGCCGGATGGGCCGAGCCGTCGGACCTGACGATCGTCGAGGTGCTGGCCGATCAACGGGATCGGCTGACCGGGATGTTTCCCGGCGTAAACGTCGTCGGCACCCCCATCGACGGCGAAAGTGATGGGGGTATCGACACCCTGCTGGCGGTCAAGCCCCACTTTGTCGTCGACGTGTGTGCCGGTCTGACGGCGCCCGGTCGGGTGATCTCGATCGCCGCCGGCATCACCATCGCCACCATCGAGGCGGCCCTGCCCGCCGGAACACCGGTCATCCGGGTCATGCCCAACACCCCGGCTCTGGTCGGGGCGGGCGTGTCGGGCCTGGCCGCCGGAACCAACGCCACCGATGCCGATCTCGACTGGGCCGTCGCCGTGCTGGGAGCGGTGGGGGAGACGGTGGTGGTGACCGAAGCCCAACTCGACGCGGTGACCGGGATGTCGGGCTCGGGTCCCGCCTACATCTTTCTCGTCGCCGAGGCCATGACCGACGCCGGGGTCCGGTACGGCCTGCCCCGACCGATTGCGGCCAAGCTGGCGATCAACACCATCAACGGCGCCGGACGGCTGATGACCGAAACCGGCACCGACCCCGTCGAGCTTCGGGCCGCTGTGACCACACCGGCCGGCACCACCGCCGCCGGACTGGCCGCGCTCGAGGACCACGGCCTTCGGGCCGCGTTCTCGGCTGCCGTCGGCGCGGCCACCGACCGCTCGATCGAACTCGGCCGCGGCTGACGGCGGGCCGGACCAAGGAACGAACGACGTGCGCTTCAACACCATCACCTTCCTGTCGGACTACGGCCTCGATGACGAGTTCGTCGGTGTCGTCCACTCGGTGATCCGCTCGGTCGCCCCCGAGGTTCGGGTCATCGATCTGGCCCACAACATCTCGCCCCACGATGTGCGGGCCGGCGGGTTGGCCCTGGCCCGGTCGGTGCAGTACATGGCTCCCGGCGTCGTCCTCGCCGTGGTCGATCCCGGCGTCGGCACCCACCGCCGCCCGGTCGCCATCGAGGTGGCCGACGGCGAGGCCTATCTCGTCGGACCCGACAACGGGCTGCTGGCCCCGGCCGTCGCCATGGTCGGCGGCGCCACGGCGGCGGTGGTGCTCGACAACACCGACTACCACCTCGAACGGTTCGACCCGTCGGTTCCGTCCACGTTCGACGGTCGCGACGTGTTCGCCCCGGTGGCGGCCCGCTTTTGCCTCGGTGTGCCACTGACCGAGCTGGGCACGGTGATCGACCCCGCCCTCCTGCTGCCCGGCTTGTTGCCGGTCAGCGAACCCGACGGCGACGGCGGACTCAAGGCCGAGGTCCTGTGGATCGATCGGTTCGGGAACGCCCAGCTCAACGTTGATCCGGTCGACATCGCCGATTGGCCGACGACCATCTCGGTGACCGGCGGCCGCCTGCCGCGTAACGCCGTCCGGGTCGCCACCTTCGGCGACATCGGAACCGGGGGAGTGGGGTTGCTCGTCGACTCCTACGGGCTGCTGGCGCTGGCCGTCGACCGGGGCTCGGCCGCCGCCGAGCTGCAACTGGCCGAGGGCGACGAGCTGACGTTGCGCCCGGTCGAGGGCGGGACCGTCGCCGGTCAGACCTCGCCGGTGTCGCTGACCGCAAAGCGGGATGGAGCCGACTCACCGTCGGGCGGCGGAGGCGCCCACGGTTCGGGTGGTGGGCGGAGCGGGCCCAGCCGCACCCGTCCCGACGACGACTTCGGCCAGTAACGACCGGTAGCCTGAAGCCATGCGGCCGTCGATCGTGATCACCCTCGGACTCCTGATGCTGGCCATCCTGGCCGCCGGCGTGGTGCAGTTCTTCTTCATGGCCTGAGACGCCGATCCGGAGGATCGGCTCCACGAGTTGCGTTCGCAACTCTCTGGTTGGCGGGGGTGCCCTGGAGATCAGTCTGGCCTCATGGCCTGAACTGTCTGATCGGCCGACCGGGGCGACCGGTGTCTAGATGCCGGGGTTCTTCAGCGGTGTGCCAACCCAGCTACGGGGCAGGATCGATCGCAGGGCCCGCATCACGTCGCCGTGGCCCTGAGGGGTGAAAGTCAGCTGGCCGCGGTCCTCCCGGCTGCCGGTCATGGCCACGAGCCACTGGCCGTTCTCGCCGGCGTCGATGCCCCGCAGCTCGGATGAGTCCTGCCCGTCGTCGGTCGACCAGGTCGAGTTGACCCGCCACCGACGGACATCCGCGTCCTGGAAGTCGAGCACGGTCTGGGCCTGTTCGGGCGACAGCCCGGCGTCGACCAGGATCTGGGCGGCCCGGTCCGGTTGGTCGAGGACCGCCTCGGCTTCGGCCACGGCCTGGGTGGCCACGGAGATCGGCGCGTCGGCGACATGGGTCGGCGGCCGTGAAACCATCAGCTCGCTCAGCACATACGGGAGTTGCATCACATCGACCGGACGGAACTCGGCGAATGCCGGGTCGAGTGACGACGACACCACCGCCTGACGGGGTGTGGCCCATACGGTCGAGGAGCTGGCGTCGGAGCCGAAGCGCAGCTCAACGTTGATGATGAGGCTCGCCTGATTGGCCACCCGGAGGAGGTCGGCCGCCAGCGGATCGAGGTCGTCCCCCACGATGATCCCGGCCGCCCGAAGCTGGGTGACCAGCTCGGAGTCGGCGGCACCGGTGCCGGCGATGCCGTTGCGGCTGTACTTGAGAGCGTGGGCGAACCGGAGGCTCTCGGTGACCAGATTGGCCGGCAGTCTGAGCTGGCAGCGGCTCCGATCAAGGATCATCGCGGTCGTCGTCATCGTCGTGGGCGACGGTTCGCCGTTCATGACGGCATCGGCGGTGTCGGAGCCCTCATCGTTGTCCTGATACTCGTCACGCTCGATCACATCCTGACTCTCCGCCATCCAACTCCTCCTCAACAACCAGTCGGGCGTCCAACAATACTGAACGGCTGACGACAACGACTTGTCGGCCCATCGATCCCAAGGAACGAAGAGAACGCGTGGCCCCCCGGCCTTGGATTGCCCACCTATTTTGTAGCGCTAAAACCGGCCGGAGTCACGGCCGAAGCGAGATCTGATCGTCGCCCGAGGTCAGCGACAACGTAGTGGTATCGAATTTGCCGCTTCCGGATGGGGCATGCATATCTTCGTTCGCTAATCTGTCTGCACTGCCGTTCGGGCTGGCCGAGGCCCATTTCGAACTGACGAACAGGTGCGTACAGAATGGGTTTTCCGTCCGAGGCGGCATACAGAGCATGAACCAGGCACAGCGAGATCCCGGAGGTTCGGCCGACGGTTCCGGAGCGGGTACCGTCGAGCGGAATCTCGCGTATTATCTCGAACGCCACCCCGCCGAGGCTCCGGCGCTGATCACGGCCGACGGCGTGGTCACCCACGGCGATCTCCGATCGGCGATCTCCCGCTGGCGATCCGCGCTGGTCGAGGCCGGTGTCGGACCCGGCGACCGGGTCGCCGTGCTCACCGGCAACAACCCCGATTTCGTGTTCGTGCACATCGCAGCCATGGGATTGGGTGCGATCAGCGTGCCGCTGAACTGCGACTCACCGTCGGCCGAGCTGCTGCCCCAGCTGGAGTCGGTCGATCCGGCGGTCGTTCACGTCGGCCCGGAGGGTGAACGAGTCTGGGCCGGCATCGCGGCACCGTTCGCCGATCGACGCCTGGCACCGCCGGCGGCCAACGAGGGCGACGGCAACGGTTCGTTCGGACCCGACCCGGGAGTCGTTGCCGTGTCCGGTTCCGACCCCGCCCTGCTGATCTTCACCAGTGGCACGGCCGGCCCGTCGAAAGCGGCGATCCTCACGCATGACAACCTGGTGTCGAGCCTGCAGTCGGTGCTGTCGCTGCCCCTCGACCTCGTTTCGGTACCCGAGAGCTTCCTCGCCGTCATTCCGCTGTTCCACGTGTTCGGTGTGCACATGGTCGTCCACCTCGCCCTGATCACCGGCGGCAGCGTCATCCTCGACGAATACGGCAACGCCCAGCACATGCTGGAGCTGATCCGCACCCACCGTCCGACTGTGGTGGCGGGGCCGCCGGCCCTGTGGCAGCGTATGGCGGCCCAGGGCGGCCAGGCGACCGACTTCGGTTCGGTCAAACTCGCGGTTTCGGGCGCCGCAGCCCTGCTGCCGAAGCTCGCCGTCCAGGTCGACGACCAGCTCGGCCTCGTCCTGCACGACGGCTACGGATTGACCGAATCGAGCGCCGTGGCCGCCTCGACGCTCGGAGTCGACGATCCACCGCTGGGATCGGTCGGTCTGTTGATGCCCGGTGTCGAAGCCCGCATCGTCGACACCGACGGGAGTGAATGCCTGACCGGCGACCCCGGCGAGTTGTGGCTACGGGGCCCCATGATCTCACCCGGTTACTGGGGTGAACCTGGTCGGCACGCTTCCCGGGTCGAAGACGGCTGGCTCCTCACGGGCGACGTGGCGGTGGTCGACGAGAACGGCTACCTGGCCATCGTCGGCCGACGGAAGGATCTGATCATCGTGTCGGGTTTCAACGTGTACCCGGCCGAGGTCGAGGCGGCGCTGCTGACCCACCCCGGTGTCGCCCAGGTCGGGGTCGTCGGCGAACCGCTCGACGCCACCGGCGAGGCGGTGGTTGCGTTCGTGGTGCCCGAGCCTGGCGTCACGCTCGACGATTCCGAGCTGTGGTCCCACTGTGGCGAGCGGTTGGCCCGCTACAAGGTGCCGCATCGTTTCGTGATCGCCGAGCAGCTTCCCCTCGGTCCGACCGGCAAGCTGCGCCGCAATCAGCTGCTGGCGCAGCCGTAGGGGCCGGCCGTGTCCGAGCCCGATCCGGTTCGGCTGGGCCGGGAGCTGGCTGCTCGCCACGGGTCCAATGCGGCCGAGGTCGACGAAACGCGCACCTTGCTGCAGGCGGCCGAGTCGCCGCGGGTCGACGACTGGACGCTGCGTTCCGCCCTGGTTCGCTTCGCCCAACCCCAGCCGGACCTGGCGAGCGCCATCCTCGAGTCGGTGCGTCGAACCCAGGCTGTGCTCGATCCGATGGCTCGGGAGCTGATGCGGCACGGCGTGGTGACCGACCGGGGTCTGGCGGTTTCCGCCGACGGCGGCTTGATGCCGATGGCCGATCCGCTCCCCGATGTCCGGGTGGCCGACCTGGCTCGACTGTTCCGGGAGCATCCGGGGGGTGATGACGCGCCTGCGGAGCTGATCGACGGCTACGCCACCGCCACGGAATCGGTCGGATCGGAACCGTTGGCACCGGCCGAGCGTATGGCCGTGCCGCTGCTGGCGGTGCTCCTTGTTCTCGATGAACTGGCCGACGTTCTCGCCCACTGGGCTTCGACGGTGGCTCCCGCCGACCCACCGGTGGCGGAGGCCACACGGCTGGGGCGCCTGGCCTTCGATCGGCTGGGAGCTCTGGGCGTGGCCCGCGAACCCCGGGAGCGTCCTCCCGGTCGCCGCCCCCCGGCCCGAAACCGGGGCTGAGACACACATCGACGGAGGGGGTTGCGTGCTTCTCGCGCGCGACGTAAGATGCATTACATAATTACAACGCAAAACCGGCAGGGCGATGATGGTCTGGTGAGCGTCCGAACGATCTTCACAAGGAACAGCATGATGAACACCAAACGACGTGGACACGGAAGAGGTCGGGGCCCCGGGGGACGAGGCCGCCGTGGGATGGAACCACCCGAGGTCTCACGAGAGGAACTCGGGGCGTGGTTCGCCGGCAGCCTCCCCGACGGCTGGTTCACCGGCCCGGCCACCATCGACTACGACCG
>Ga0224512_10000731_pt1 | contig 33815 bp, 28 predicted proteins | sample SF_May12_sed_USG_4_FD_169103 | JGI IMG/M metagenome (GOLD analysis project Ga0224512, IMG submission 169103) | Sediment microbial communities from San Francisco Bay, California, United States - SF_May12_sed_USGS_13 | ecosystem: Environmental > Aquatic > Marine > Sediment | place: USA... | reverse complement strand
ATACGCACGTCCAGCCCGGCGTTCGCCAGCGCGCAGGGCAAATCGCGGGAAATTTCACCCAGGCCGCCGATCTTGGCCCAAGGCGCAAGCTCCGGCGTAACGAAGAGGATTCTTGCTGCGGTACGGTCCATGCCTCGCACCCTCTTTCTGTCGGGAAACCGGGACACGCCCCACACTTCGCGTGCAATTAAATGTTACGTCACATATATGACAGGAAAACGCAACTAACGCCTTGCGCTGAGTCAACTTTCTTTCATTCCAGAGTAGAAGCCGTCCACGATGCGGCCAGGCGTTGCGCTCAGTCCGGCTCGGGTGTCTCACCGCCGATCAGCGCCCGACTCACCGTCATAAGGAAGCCTGATTTGGCAACCCATCCATCGGTCTCGATCGACGGCGTGCAAGAACACAACGGAAGGCAGAGGAATTCTTGAGTTGTATCGGCGTTTATCTGCGTTTATCTGCGGCCAATATTGGTTTTTTCACGTTTCAAATCACGAATCACGGATTCAGAGCGTGTAGACCCGGCTCACCGCCCGGCTGGCAACGGTGATGCCATGCATCACGAGGCTGCTGGGCGATCCCGATCCCCCGGCGACGATGAGGTGCAGGTCATCGGAATCGCCGATCACGGGAACGAAAGCCTTATCGTCGCTCAAGTCGATTTTGAATGGCCAGCGAGCAGCGCCCGACGCGCCGCGCCAGATGCCGCCGCGCTTGATTTCGCCGAGGCGCCGGCCGGCGCGCTTCACGAGCAGGGCGTGAACGTCAGCGCGCGAGAAGCCGGCCCTGGCAAAGAGTTCGGCGTGTTGGGGACTTAGCACGACCGCCATGTCCGCTTGCCGGAAGATGTTGCCACCGCCAATGGCGGACATCATGTCGGCAATCGCGACCACCAAGCGCTCCGGATCCTCGCTCACGTCGTCCCACACCAGTGCCGGGCCTTCGAGGGGAATGGCCGTGACGACGTTCTCCTCCGCGGCAAAACCCCTGGCGGCCGCGTACGAGGGCCACGGACTTTCCGCCTCGTTCTCGGCGACACAGAACGTGTAGCGCCACGGCCCGCCAAAGCCGCTCAGCGCCGTGATGCCGGGAAGGCCGCCGCCGAGGTTCATCATCATGAGCCGCAGCGCGCGGCCGATGGTCGCGTTCGCGCGGAAGCCGGGCCCGAAGCAGCCCGTGCCGCCATGCAGCCCGATCTCGCGGGCGTGTGGGCCGTTGACCAGAACGAACGGTGCGCCGGCGCTCGTCGTCGCCTGCATCAGCGTGAGATTGAAGCGCTCATCCAGCACCGCCTCCATGACGCCGATGAGCAGCGGCAAGTACGATGGCTTGCAGCCGGCCATGACCGCGTGCAAGGCAATCGCGCGCACCGTCGCGTCGCTCGAGAGCGGCGGCACGCTCCCGATCAACTCCGCCGGATCGCGGCGCGTGCCCGCGAGCATGGCGGCCACGCGCGCCCCCGTCGGCGGAACGACCGGCAGGCCGTCCGACCACTCTTTTTCAAAAAAGAACTCGAACTCGTCCATTGTCAAAAAGCGCTATTTGCCGCAGACAAACACAGATACAACAAGAATCAAAAATCGATATTAACCGCCGATGAACGCCGATAGACGCCGATTGAAGCTTTCTCCTGGAATCAGTCGGCGCTGTAGCCAGCGGTGGGCCCCCGCTGCCGCCCATTATGCCTCGACGGGGGTCTTCGACGGGGGCGCAGCCGTCATATGGACTTCACCGCGCAAGTGGGCCGGACGCGAGACAATTGCGCTTGGGCAGGCACTGGAGCAAGCATGGCTGAAGGAGTCGGGCTCGCGCTCGGCGCGACGATTTTCTACGGGCTGGCGGACTGGGTCTACAAGCGCGCCGCCGCGAGCGGGGTGCAGGCGCATCACTTCCTGCCGCTCCAGGCCTTCTTTTTCGCCCCCGGTATCTTCCTCTATGGGCTCGCCACCGGCACGCTCGTCTTCGGCACCGCCTTTGCCTGGGGCATGAGCGCCGGCGTGCTCGTCTTCATTGCGCTCTACAACTTCGCGCGCAGCCTCGCGAGCGGGGCGGTGAGCGTCGTTGCCCCGGTGTTTCGGCTAAGCTTTTGCATCACCGCGGCGCTCGCCGTGTGGCTCCTCGACGAGCCGCTCACGCGCTGGAAGCTTGCGGGACTCGCAGCCGCGCTCGCGGCGGTCTGGCTGCTGCTCGCGGGCAGCGCGGCGCCGGCGCCGCGCGCGACCACGGCGTCGGTGGTGCGCGTGCTCGTCGCGACGGTGGCGATGGGGATGGTGAGCTTCGTCTACAAGCTTGCCGCGCTGGCTGGCGGCAGCCCGGCCACGGTGCTCGCCGGGCAGGCGAGCGTGTTCCTGCCGCTCGCGACCCTGTTCGCTGTCGCGCGCGATCGCGGATTTCGTCCGCCCCCCGGCGGGTGGCGGTACGGGGCGACGACCGCAGTGTTGCTGCTGTTCGGACTCGTGATGTTGCTGGCCGGTCTCGCGCGCGGAGAAGCGAGCGTGCTGGTGCCAGTGGCGCAGCTCAGTTTCGTCGTGACTGCGGGCCTCGGCATCATCATCCTGCGCGAGCCCATGGCGCCGCGGATGTACCTGGGTCTCGCCTTCGCCGTCGCGGCCTTGGCATGCCTCGCGCGCAGCTAGGTCGGCGATCGACCCACGCGCCGACGTGCACCGCCAAGATCCGTGAATCGTGAGTCGAAACGTCAACAACTTGAGCCCAGGCCGCGGATAGGCGTTGAAATGAGCAAACCTAGCCTCGATTCACGGTTCACGATTGACGATTCACGGGCTTGTGTTCGGACTGTCTGCAGCGCTATATTTCATGATATATAGCGTGGCGGAAACATGCAGAACCCTTACGACGATCTCCTGATGGAGCACATCAAGAACGCCCGGAACTACCGGGTGCTCGATGGCGCGAGCGCCAGCGCGAGCGGTGCGAACGCGCTCTGCGGCGATGGAATGACGGTCTACGTCCGGGTTGAGGATGGCCGCATCGAGGACGTGGCATTCCAGTGCGAGTGCTGCGGCGTCTCCATGGCTTCGGCCTCGATCATGACGCAGGCGGTGCTCGGTGTGTGCGTGGAGGAGGCCAAAGCGCGGGTGACATCGTTCGTCGCGCGGGTGGCCGATAAAGCCGACACGGGACGCCGTGACGCGTATTCCCCACAAGGCGCCGTGGTGGCGACGGTGCGGCAGTATCCGATTCGCTCGCGCTGCGCCGTGCTGCCCTGGCTCACGCTCGAGGCGGCACTGGACGGGAGCCCGGAGACGATCTACGTGCGCTGAGCCGGGCGGCCGCCGGGGTTTATCCCAGCGAGCGCTTCTGCATCGCCCGCCGCCGCTCGTGCTCGTAGGCCAGCGCCGCGCCAATGATGCCGGCGTCGTTGCCCAGACGCGCAGGCACGACCCGCGCGGCGACCGTCAGGCGCGGCAGGAATTTTTCGTGCTTCCGGCTCACGCCGCCGCCGATGATGAAGAGATCGGGCCAGAAATAGCGTTGCATGTGCTGGAGGTAGACATCGACGCGGCGCGCCCATTTCTTCCAACTGAGGCTCTTCGCGTCGCGCACGCTTGCGGCGGCCCACTTCTCGGCGTCGCGCCCGCGGATCTCGATATGGCCCAGCTCGGTATTGGGGACGAGGTGTCCGTTGATGAAAAGCGCGGTGCCGATGCCGGTGCCGAGCGTCACGATGATGACAAGGCCCGCGCGCTGGCGCCCGGCGCCGAAATGCATTTCCGCGTAGCCGGCCGCGTCAGCGTCGTTGGTCACGGTGACGGGAAGCCCGGTGGCCTTGCGGAAGAGCCGCGGCGCGTGGACGCCGAGCCACCCTCTGGAGATGTTGGCGGCGGTGCGCACGTAACCCTGCTGCACGACTGCGGGCACCGCACAGCCGACGGGGCCCTTCCAGTCGAAGTGACGGACGAGCTGACCGACCGCGCCGGCTATGGCCCCGGACGTTGCCGGTTGCGGCGTGGGAATACGATGGCGCTCGGCGAGCAATTTGCCGCGGCGCGTATCCACGGGCGCGCCTTTGATACCGCTTCCGCCGATGTCAATGCCCAAAACTCTCATCGTGGCCGCTCCTCTGCGTGTACTTTTCTGCGTCCGCTGCAACTGCCTGCCGGTCAGATCCGGCACGCGCATGAGGCTCGCTCGCGGATCCCGGGAGTATACGGCAGCGCTACAGGCAGCTCCTTCGGTGCTGGCGGAGGCACTTCTCCTGGTCAACGGGTAGATGGCAAGGAAGCCGAACCGCGCCCCCGCCAGCGCGCGCCCATGTCTTCGACCGCCATCGCCAGCGCGGGCGTGAGGAGCATCAAGAGCACCGTGCCCATTAGCACGCCGACGCCGATCGAGACGGCAAGCGGGATCAGGAACTGGGCCTGGATGCTGCGCTCGATGATGAGCGGGAAGATGCCGAGAAACGTCGTGATGGCGGTCAGGAGAATCGGTCGGAAGCGCCCCTTGGCTGCATCGACGATTGCGTCCTGCGGCCCCTTGCCCTTGCGGCGCTCCTCGTTGGTGAAATCGATCAGCACCAGCGAGCCGTTCACGATGATCCCGGCCAACCCGATGATGCCGAAAAGGCTCGTGAGGCCGAGGCTGAGCCCGAGCAGGAGGTGGCCAACGGCGGCGCCCACGAGCCCGAACGGCACCGCCGCGAGCACGATGATCGGCTGCACGTACGAGCGGAAGGCGAGCGCGAGCACCGCATACATGGCAAACATGGCCAGAACGAAATTGCGCGCGAGCGACGGCAGTGTCAGGCCCTGCTCGCGCTGCTCGCCGCCCATGCGGTAGGTGAGCCCCGGTATTTCCTTCTGCAGCTCGGGCAGCACGTCCGAGACAAGCCTCGTGTTGACCGACTGGCCCGTGATCACCGCGGGGTCGACCTCGGCGAGCACGGTCGTCACGCGCCGTCCGCCCACGCGCGTGATCGTGGCCGGGCTCGTGCCGCTGGTCACCTCGGCGAGCTCGTGTAGCGGCACGAAATCGCCCGCCGGCGTTCGGATACGGTAGCGCGAGAGGTCCGCCAAGGAATTGCGCTCCTCGCGCGGAAGACGGACATACACGCGCACTTCATCGCGCCCGCGTTGCACGCGCAACGCCTCGGCGCCGAAGAAGGCCGCGCGCACTTGCTGCGACAGGCTCTCCAGCGTCACGCCGAGGGTGCGCGCGTAGGGCTTCAGCCTGAACTGCAGCTCGCGCTTGCCGGGATCCTGATCGTCGCGCACATCGAAGACACCCTCGATGCGCCGCAGCTCGTCCTGCAGCGCCAAGACTGCCTGCGCCAGTCCTTCGGGCGTGCGGGCTGAGAGCTCGATTTGCACCGGCGAGCCGAGGTTGATGACGTTCGAGGCGAAAGTGAGCTTGCGCACCTGCGGTAACGTGCCCGTCTGGCGACGCCAGCCGAGCTCGAACTCGCGCGAGGAGATGGTGCGAATCTCGGGGTCGAGCAGCTCGAACACGACGGAGGCTTTGTTGCCTTGCAGAATGTTCAGGACGCCTGCGGCACCGGGACCGGTGCGGTCCTGTACGCCCACCGAGATGTAGACCGCCTTGACGAGATCGCGGCCGCTCGGGTCCTTCAATTCCGCCGCTGCCGCATGCCCGGCGCGCTCGATCTGCACCGCCGCCGCCAAAGTCGTCTCCGCCGTCGCCCCCTTTGCGAGCTCGAGCGTCGCTGTGACGTAGCGGCCCTCGACCTGGGGGAAGAACGAGAACTTGATGTAGCCGCCGCGGATCACGCCGAGCGTCAGCAGGAATATGGCGAGACCCGCGGCGATTACGACGCCATAGTGGGTGGTAGCGAAGCGCAGGCCGCGCTCGAGCGGGCCCGCGATGAAGCGCTTGAGCGCGCCATCGATGCGCTGCCGCAGCCCCGCAATCCAGGCGCCGGGGCGGGTGCGTGGCTGGTAGCCGACCACCCGGAGGTGGATGAGATGGCGTGGCAGGATCAGCATCGCCTCGATGACCGAGATGGCGAGCACCATGATGACCACCGCCGGGATCTGGAACAGGAACTTGCCAATGGTGCCCGGCACGAAGAGCAGCGGCACGAACGCCGCCACGGTGGTCGAGACTGCAAGCGCCACCGGCAGTGCGACGCGCTGTGCGCCCGCGACGGCCGCTTCGAGCGAGGGACGTCCGCGCTCGTTCTCGGCGTAGATGTTCTCGCCGGTGACGATCGCATCGTCGACGACGATGCCGATCGCCAGGATGAAACCGAACAGCGACATCATGTTGATCGACAGCCCCATCAGGGACATGACGCCGAGGGTGCCGACAAAGGCGATCAAGATCCCCGCCGACACCCAGAACGCCAGCCGCAGGTCGAGAAAGAGCGCGAGCGCGCACAGAACAAGCAGAAGGCCGACGGAGCCATTCTTCAGGAGGAGCCGCATGCGGCTCTTGAACTCGACTGCGTCGTTGCGCCAGATCGTCGCGGAGATGCCCGGCGGCACATTTGGCGTGAGCCTCGTGTCAACGTATTCCTCGACCTTGCGCACGATGTCGAGCACTTTTTCGTCGCCGACGCGGAACACCTGCACGAATGCGGCGGGCTTGCCCTGATAGCGCATGATCAGGTCCTCGTCACGGAACCCGTCGTCGATGCGGGCGATGTCCGCGAGTCGCACGCGGGCGCCTGTGCGCGCCGATACCACCACGATTCTCTCGAAGTCGCGCCGGTCGTAGTTGCGCCCCTTGGTGCGCAGCAGGATCGACTCGCCCTGCGCCTTGATGTCGCCGCCCGGGAGATCCAGGCTGCTGCGCTTGACCGTCGCGGCGAGATCCTGCAGCGTCAGACCGTAGGCGCGCAGCGCGTCGTTCGGCACCTCGATGGAGACCTCGTAGTTGCGCACGCGCGCGACCTGCACCAGCGAGATCCCGGGCGTCGCCGCAAGCTCGTCCTTGATGCGGTAGGCGAACTCGCGCAGCACCGACTCACCCGCGTCGCCATAGACGGCAAGCTCGATGACACGCTGGCGGGTGGTGAGCTCCTTGACCTCGGGGCGCTCAGCCTCTTCAGGGAAGGTGGTGATGCGATCCACCGCCGACTTTATCTCGTCGAGCTTGCGCGGCACCCGCGCCTCGCGCGTCAGCTCGGCCCGCACGACGCCCACGCCCTCAGCGGCGTAGGAATTGACGCGCTGGATGCCTTCGATCCCCTCGATCTGCTCCTCGATGCGCTGGATGATGGCTTCCTCGATCTCGTCCGGCGCAGCACCCTGGTAGACGACGCGCACTTCGATGATCTCGATCTCGATCTCGGGGAACACCTCCTGCTTGAGCGTGAGCGCGCTGGTCAGCCCGGCGATGACGAGGAACGTCATCAGGAGATTGGCCGCCACCGGGTGGCGGGCCATCCAGGCAATGAGGCCGTTCACGACGCCGGACGCTCCGCCGGCCCCGGGGCGCGAGGCTCGTCGACGACGCGCACCGGCATGCCCTGCGTGATGACCTTGAGATCGCTCACGATGATGCGTGCGCCCTCGGGCACGCCGTCGGCCGACACCGCCGCCATCTCATTGGCCTCACGGAGCAGGCGCACGGGCTGGATCGATACGACGTCGCCCGCAGCGAGCAGCCAGAGCACGTTGCCGTCGCGCAACGCGCGCCGCGGCACCATCGCATAGCGTCCGTGATCACGGCCCGCGATCTCGACGGTCGCGTACATGCCGACGAGCAACGGGGGCGCCTCCGCAGCGCCCGCCGAAACAGGCTTGCCGCGGGTGGCCGGGTCAACCACGCGCACGACCACGTTGAAGGTGCGCGTGGCGCTGTCCACCGCCGCCTCGATCCGGTCGACGCGCCCGGGCCAGGCGTAGCGCGCGCTACCGTGCTCGACCGTGACGGTCGCGGGGACTTTTTCGCCACCCGTGGACGCGTTGCCGCGCCAAGGATCGGAGATGAGCGCAACGTCGCGGTCGGTGAGCGAGACTGGAATCTCGACCACATCGTCAGCGAAGATGCGGGCGAGCTCCTTGCCCGGCTGCACGGTCTCGCCGAGGTCGATTTTCTCGGAGAGCACTTTGCCCTCGAATGGCGCGCGGATCGTAGTGCGTTCGAGATCGATGCGGCGGCTCTTCTCCAGCGCATCCGTGCGGGCAAGCGCCGCCTTGGCCTGGTCGCGGACTGCGATTCGTTCATCGAGCGTCTGGCGCGAGAGAAAGCCCTTCGCGATCAGTTGCTCGGTGCGCGCGAGCTGCTGCTCCGCGAGCTTGAGCGCCGCCAGCGCCGACTGGCGGTCTGCGCGCGCCTGGGCGAGCGCGGCGCGGAACGGTTCGGGATCGATACGGATCAATACGTCTCCGCCGGAAAAGGCACCGCCGGTCACAAACTCGGGGCTCACGTAGGAGACCTTGCCCGAGATCTCTGCCGCAAGGGCGATCTCGGCGCGCGGCTTGACGAGGCCGTGGCCTGTGACCGGGAGTGCGCCGTTGCGGAATTCGACCGGCGCAACGCGCACGAGCGGCAGCTGCTTCGCCGGCGCGCTGACCACCGGGCGCGGCTTGAGAATCTGCAACGCGACGAATCCGGCGACGCCCGCTGCCAGAACGCCCAGCGCCAAAAAGCGCCAAAACCACCGGCTGTGGCTGTCTCGCTGGCTGCTATCCATGCATCAATCTTTCAAACCGAAGGGCTTCGTCGACGGCAAGGGAAATTATAGTCGCCACCGCCCTAGGGGATGAAAATGGTTATGAAAGATGGTGATGAGAGATGATGATGAGAAATGGTGAGGAGGGATCATGGTGTGCCAAACGCTGTTCACGCCAGTTTCCATCACCAGTTCTCATCACCAGGACCCATCACCAGTTTGATTGCGATCCCCCGTCCCCCGGTAGAATGACGACTTGGATAAATATGGGAGGCAAGCGGTGAGTGAAACGCAGAAGGCCAGCCTCAGCCCCGAGGTCATCCTTGAGCAGTTGAAGAAGAACGGCGTCACGCACGTGATTTGGCTACCCGACAGCGAGACGAACTGGCTGTTCGTGCTCATGAAGTCCGAACCCTCCCTGCGCCTCGTGGGCGTAACGCGCGAAGGCCTGACCTTCTCCACGGCTGCCGGCGTGTGGACGGGCGGCAAGACGCCGGTCATCCTCATCCAGAACACGGGCCTCATGGAGTCGGGCGACTCACTGCGCGGCTGGGCGCTCGGCCTGAATATTCCGGTGGTGCTCATGGTCGGCTACCGCGGCTGGACGCGCCACGGCGTGACGAGCGACACCGCCGCGACCTATACCGAGCGCTTCCTGCACGCTTTCGGCATCAACTATTACCTGGTCGAGGACGATGTCGACGCGCCGCGCATTTCGGTGGCGTTCGAGGAAGCGAGGAAAACGAAGCGGCCGGTCGCCGTGCTCGTGGCGGACGAGTACCACGGCTTCAACAGATGACAAACATAATGGTGATGAGAAATAGTGATGAGAAGTGGTGATCAGAGATGGTGATGTACCAAACGGTGTTCATCACCAGTAACCATCACCAGTATTCATCACCAGTACTCATCACCATTTCCAGCGACGGCTTGAGGGAAGGAACCGCATCATGATGGAAACGCAGGAAGTCCTGAAGATATTCGCAAAGCACCGCGGCGACGCCATCGTCATTCCCGGTCGCGGCGGACGGCACTGGGTGCAGATGAGCGACAGGCCGAATTTGGACCTGCCGGTCGGCGATCCCGCCATGGGCGGGCACGCGTCGTTCGCGCTCGGGGTCGCGCTGGCGCAGCCGGACAGGAAGGTGGTCGTTTTCGACTCGGAGGGGGATCTGCTGATGGGGCTTGGGTCGCTGGCGACCATCGCGGAGCAGCAGCCGCAGAACCTCTATCACTTCATGCTGGACAACGGCTGCTATGCGACGACCGGCGGGCAACCGGTGCCCAATGCGCAGAACGTCGCGTACGATGCGATGGCCCGCGCCGCCGGCTACACGCGCACCCACCGCTTCGACAACCTGGAGGGCTTCGCGATCGAGGCCGAGCGGATATTGGCCGCAACCGGTCCGGTGTTCGTGTGGCTCAAAATCCTGCCAGAGGTCGAGAACCGCCCGGTCAAGCAGCGCTCGAAATGGCAGACCCGCTCGCGCGACCAGATGCTCGCGGACCTGCACAAGGAGCTGGGTATCAGTAAATAATGGTGATGACTGATGGTGACGATTAATAGTGATGAAAAATAGTGATGTAACATCCGTTGCTCATCACCAGTACCCATCACCAGTACTCATCACCATCATCCCGCGCATGAAGCGGAATCGTCAGCTCGATGATCGGGCGGAATGAGCAGCCGTCTCGAGCACGACAGCGATTCCGCGCACGATGTCTTCGAGCGCCATGGCGCTCGCGTCACCCGCCTGCTGCGGCAGGCGCGGCACGTGCAGGAATCCGCCGCGGAAGGGCTCTGCGCGCAGCGCGGCAAGATGCATGAGGCCATAGAAAACGTGGTTGCAAACGAAGGTGCCGGCGCTCATCGAGATTTCGGCCGGTAATTCGGCCGCGTGCAGCGCCGCGACGACGGCTCTCACCGGCAGCGTCGCGAGATAGGCCGCCGGCCCGCCGGCGACGACCGGCGTGTCCGTGGGCTGCGCGCCGTCGTTGTCGGGGATGCGCGCGTCCTGGACGTTGACCGCCACGCGCTCGACGCAGAGAGCCGCGCGTTCCCCCACCTGTCCAACGCAGAGAACGATTTGTGGCCCCGTCTCGCTGATCGCCGCCTCGAGCGCGACGAGCGCGCGTGCATACGAAGTCGGGAGCTCAGCGGTGATGACTTCCAGGCGTCCGACCCGCGGCGGGAGCTGCCGCACTGCTTCCAGCGATGCGTTGATGGCCTCACCGCCGAAGGGCTCAAATCCGGTCACCAGGGCGCGCATGCGCTAATAGATGAAGTCAGAAGGCCGTCCACAGCACACGAGTCGCTTGAAGCTATCTCCAAAACCGAATTACAGCCGCCGATGCACGTCGATAAACGCCGATATGACCGAAAAACAGTAATTCACTATGTTGTACATCGGCGTTCATCTGCGCTTATCTGCGGCTAATGATGTTTTTCTGGATGTTTTTTAAACACCTTATCCTGGCGTTCCTTCTTTGAGCGGGAGGGCGCCGAGCGTGCGCGCAAACGCCTGCATGCCGTAGTGGAACGCGATGAACGCCCCGAGCTCCATGATCTGCGCCTCGGTGTAATGCTTCTTGCCTTCGTCGTAGAAGGCGGCATCCACCCGCTCCGGGTTGAGATACATCTCGCGCGCGTAGCGCAGCGCCCACCTCTCTGCCGGGGTGAAGCGGGGGTCGTCTTCGGGCTTCTTCGCACCGGCCTCAATGGTGTCTTCATCAAGCCCCGCCTGCTGTGCCCGCCTCGAGCGCAGGCCGGCAAAGTAGGGGTCGCCCGCGATCCGGGCGAGCTGCACGCGGATGATCTCCTTCAAGCGATGGTCGACGTCGCCCTCGGCGTGGGAGACGAGCAGCGCCCGCAGCAACGCCTTCGCATGCGCCGGAACGCGCGCGAGAATCCTGGGAAAGAGGGTATCGGGCACCCCCAACGCTTCGCAGCGCTCGATCAGCGCCAGCAACTCGGGGTCCCGAATCTCTTCGGGCTTTAACGGCGCTACGTAAGGCATTTCAGCCGCAGACAAACGCAGATAAGATAAACACAGATATAACGAAAATCAGAAAAACAATATTAGCCGCCGATAAACGCCGATCGAAGTAATTCCTGCACTTGATCCTCCCTTGCGCACCTGGCGGGTCGGTTTTGGAGTTTATCGGCGTTCATCGGCGTCCATCGGCGGCCAAATGGCTCTGCTCTTGTTCTTGATTCTTCCGCCTTCTGTGAATATTGATCTGTGTTTATCCGCGGCTCAATTCGAGGTCTTGAGCTTTCTTGGCAGTTCATGATTTCACCAGCGAGACGGGCGCGGCACCATAAATGCGTTGAGACTCCTCCTGCGTAACGAGCCGCCCGTCCGGCGAGAACATCGGGTAGAACTTCAGCGTGCCGAAGAACGTGTGATAGCCGACGTTGAAGCCGATGAAGGCGCCGAGCTCGACGATCTCCTCCTCGGAATAATGCCGGCGCAGCTCGTGGTAGAACTCGCGCCCGATCCGGTCCGGATCGAGCGCCATCAGCTCGCTATAGCGCAGCGCGAGCTTTTCAGCTTCGGTGAAGCGAGAGCTCGCCTCGTAGTTGGCAATGCCCTCGTCGATGTCGTCTTCCTTCAGACCCTGCCGCTTCGCCGAAGCGGACCGGACGTTCCCTCAGTACACGCAGGACGCCATGCGGGAGAGCTGCACCCGGATGATCTCCTTCAGCGCATGGCTGACGCGACCGGTATTGAAGATCGTGTCCCAGGCGACGAACATCGCTTCGCACAGGTCCACGTTGTGCCCCATCATCGCGTGGAAACCCGGGTCCGGCGCGCGATGCTGGAGGCATTTGTCGATATAAGGCCCGAGTTTGGTTTTCCTCAGCGCCTCGATATCGAGCATGGTGATATTCGGCATGGTTGTGAACTGGGCTCGAAATTTGTTTTAGGCGCGTAACAAACAATCAAGAAGATCAGCCGCAGATAAACGCCGATGAAAATCGGCAAACTTTATAATCTTCAAGAAGTTCATTTTAACTGCGTTTATCTGCGGCTCGTTTGGTGTTTAACAGTATTCGCCGCGCCCTAGGGCGTCAACCGGCGCCGGAAACTCTCGTTCTCGGCGGTCGCCCGCTTCAATTCCGCGCTCGCGCGCATGCGGGCGTCAGCGACAAGCTTCTCATCGATCAGCACCCCGGCGCCGGCGTACGGCACGATTTTGTTCTCCGCTTCATGGAACGATTCGAGCAGTTTGTCCACCATCACGGTATCGATCCGGAAATCGCGAAAATCCCGGTCCATGCGCGTCTTGCCCCGGACCGCCTCGCTCACCCACGCTCCCGTGCGGGTGTCGACGCGCATGTGGTCGCGCAATGCTTGCGTGCTTTCCGCGAGCATCAGGCGGTGCTTGTGACTGCCGGCGATCCGCTTCAACACCTCTCTCGTGGTCAGTAGATAGGAATCCGCGGCGTCAACCAGCGCCATGTCGGAGGCGACGTCCGCGCGCTTCAGTGCCTGGAGCCCGCGGTCGACGTCGTCGGCGTCCGTGCTGATTCTTTCCGCGGCTTGCATGGTGATCGCTTCGGGCGGCCCCGCGATCAAGGTGAGCGCCGAGCGCAGACGCTGGCTCGAGTCCTGGAGCGCAGCGATGATCGTGGTATCGAGCTCGCGCTTCTGGTACGCCCCCCAGTATGCAATGATGGCCACTACCACGACCGCCAGCGCGATGACGAGCAGTTTCGTCCTGGACCCGGTTTTCATTTGCATTCCCCCTCGATTGCGAGACCCGGCTCCCGTTATGGTAGTGCACGGGGGCGCGTGCGGGTAGCGCAGTAAATTACTGTCGCCGCGCCGCGATGAGCGGCTCGTCAACCGGCCGCTGGTGGCGCTGCTCGGGAGCGGGCCTTGGGGCTGCTCAGCCAGGTTTGCCCCATGAATCCCGAAGCGTAACAGTTCGATTGAACACCGGCGCACCGGGGCGCGAGTCCTTGAGGTCGGCGACGAAATAACCCTGTCGCTCGAACTGGAAGTGCTGCTCGGGTTGCGCCTCGCGCAATGCAGGCTCGAGCCAGGCAGTGGCGATCCGCCTCGAATCCGGGTTGAGGTCGAGCAGAAAATCGCGCTCCCTCCCGCCCGGTTGCGGCACCCGGAACAGCCGGTCGTAGAGACGGACCTCGCTACGGATGCCGTGGCGCAATGAAACCCAGTGGATATTGCCCTTCACTTTCTTTTTCTCGGCGCCAGGGGTGCCGGACTTCGTGTCCGGATCATAAGTGCAGTGAACGGCGACGATGTTGCCCGCCGCGTCTTTCTCCAGGCGGTCGCACGTCACGATGTACCCGTAGCGCAGACGCACCGCGTTTCCCGGATACAGTCGGAAGTAACCCTTCGGTGGATGCTCCGTCACGTCATCACGCTCGATCCAGAGCTCCCTCGAGAAGGGCACGACGCGCTTGCCCAGCTCCGGTTTCTGGGGGTGATTGGGCGTGTGGCACGCCTCTTCCCCGTCTTCCGGGTAGTTGTCGATCAGGAGCTTCACCGGGTCGAGCACGGCCATGCGGCGCTCGGTGCGCTCGTTCAGGTCCTCCCGCATGCAGTCTTCGAGGACGCCGTAATCGATCCACGAGTCGGCCTTGGCCACGCCGATTCGGTCGGCAAACAGGCGGAAGCCTTCGGGTGTGTAGCCCCGCCGGCGCGCGCCGACGAGCGTCGGCATGCGCGGATCGTCCCAGCCCTCGACGCGCCCGTCCTCGACCAGCTGGATGAGCTTGCGCTTGGAGAGCACGACATAGGTGAGGTTGAGCCGCGCGAACTCGATCTGCTGCGGTAACGGCCGGGCAAGCAAGTCGCCTTCGGCGAGGCGCTCGAGCAGCCAGTCGTAGAACGGGCGCTGGTCCTCGAATTCGAGCGTGCAAATCGAGTGCGTGATGTTCTCGAGAGCGTCCTCGATCGGGTGCGCGTAGGTGTACATGGGATAGATGCACCATTTGTCGCCCGTGCGGTGATGCGAGGCTTTCTTGATGCGATAGATCACAGGGTCGCGCAGGTTGATGTTGGGCGAGCCCATGTCGATCTTCGCGCGCAGCACGTGCGCACCGTCAGGGTGCTTCCCGTCGCGCATCTCGCGGAAGAGCCTCAGGTTCTCCGCCGGGGTGCGGCCGCGGTTGGGGCTGTTCCTGCCGGGCTCGGTCAGCGTGCCGCGGCCGCGGCGGATCTCGTCAGCGCTTTGACTGTCCACGTAGGCATGGCCGGCGCCGATGAGATACTCCGCGGCCTCGTACATGAAGTCGAAGTAGTCGGACGCATAATACAGATGCGATCCCCAGTCGAAACCCAGCCAGCGCACTGACTCGAGGATCGACTCCACGTATTCCCGTTCTTCCTTCTCCGGGTTCGTGTCGTCGAATCGCAGATGGCAGGCACCGCCATAGTCGCGGGCCAGGCCGAAATTGAGGTAGACGGATTTCGCATGCCCTATGTGCAGGTAGCCGTTCGGCTCGGGCGGAAATCGTGTGTGCACCCTGGCCTTATCCCGTGGCGCGCGCGCGTGCAGCGCCGCCGGGCCCGGATGCCCGCCCCAGGTGCGCGCGGCGTAGCGGTCCGTTTCGAGATCGGCCTCGATGACGCCACGGATGAAGTTCGATGCCGAGGGCGGCTGCGGCTTGTTTTTCTTGGCTTTGGCGGCGTCGGACATGCGCTTTTCCTGAAAGCGCTATTCTAGCCGAGCACCCACCGTTGCCGCCTCGCGCAGTACGAGGCGGCCGGCATTGAACCTTGAGGGTGTTGATGGCGGACTAGCTGGCGTAAGCGCGCAACCGGCCCACGTCAAACATCTGGATCTCGCGGCCCCGCACCTCGATCAACCCGGCGGCCTGGATCTCATGGAGGATGCGCGAGAAATGCTCGTGCGTGAGGTTGAGACCGGAGGCGATAACGCCCTTTTTCGCGTTTAATGTTACCGCAACGCTTCCTCCGTTGACGCCATCCGGGATCTGGCTGAGCAGGAAAGCCGTCACGCGCTGCGCCCCATTGAGCACCATGCAGTTCTCGAAATAGCGGGTGCGCTGATTGAGGCGACGGCACACGTCCTTGAGCATCCGGGAGCAGAAGCCCGGATTGCGCTCGACTTCCTCGAGCACGAAGGCCTTGCCCAGATGCACGAGCATGGAGTCCGTGATCGTTTCCGCGGTCAGGGCGTGCTGCTCTCCCAGGAACAGCGGCGACGCGCCAAAACACGCTCCAGGACCGATCAACTCGATAACTTTTTCGTCGCCCCGTGCGGTCTGGAGCGACAGCGTTACCTGACCGTAGACGATGATGTGAAGAGCGGCCGGCGTGTCGCCTTGCCGGAAGATGACGCTTCCCTGTCGCCGAGGAATCTGGGCCGCACTGCGAGCGAGCCGGCTAACTGCCTCGCCGCTCAGATCTTCAAAGAGCGGCAATGTCTCGAGAAACCGTACTATGCTACTTTCGGGAAGGGATCCCGCCTGCGACGCGAAGTTCGTTTCCATGGAAAACATTATTGCCGGGCATCTGCATTGCGTCTTGATGCAGATCAAGTGAATCGCCGCGTTGCAACGTGACCTCTGTAAAGTCAATATAAACAAAGCCTTGAATATCATGAGCCACGTGATCGTCGCTGCACGGTGCAGACCAATCTGGCGACTGGCGCCATCGCGGCCACTGAGCGGGACGTGCCTTTGTGATCGGGCCACAAGCTATTGCGACCGACATTGCGGTTGCGATGCGGCGCTGGCCGGACCGCCGACCTCATCCCATTCGTTCTTGGATGGCGCCGTTGCAGCCTGCCGGTCTGGTGATGGGCTATGAGCGCTGACCGCGATGTTCTGGTGGTCGGCGCCGGGATCTCCGGCCTCACCACTGCGTACGAACTTGCCAGGCGCGGCGTGGATGTCGAAGTCATCGATGCCGCAACACGTCCGGGTGGCGTCATTGGCAGTGAGCGTCGCGACGGCATATTGTACGAGCGCGGTCCCAACAGCATTCTGGACACCGGTCCGTTCATCAACGAAATGCTCAGCGAGCTCGGCATCTTGAATGAGCGCGTCGACATGAGCGCGATTGCCGCGAAGCGCTTCCTGATCCGTGCAGACCGTCTCGACGCGCTTCCCACGACGCCTCTCGCATTTTTGACGACGTCACTCTTTTCGCCGGGCGCCAAGCTGCGGCTGTTACAGGAACCGTTCATCGGGCGGGCGCCCGCGAATACTGAGGAGTCGGTCGCGCAGTTCGTCTTGCGGAGGCTTGGCCGCGAATTCCTCGATTACGCGATCGAGCCATTCGTGGCCGGCGTCTATGCGGGCGACCCGGCACAGCTGTCGGTGTCCGCCGCGTTCCCACGGCTGCACGCGATCGAGCAGCGCTACGGCAGCCTTATCAGGGGCCAGATCTTCGGCGCCCGGGAGCGCGCCAGGAGCGGTGCAAAGGCGAGAAACATCGCCCCGAGCTTTTCATTCCGGGAGGGGCTGAAAACGTTGACCGATGCCTTGGCGCGCCGGATCGGGCGCGTTTCGACAGGCACCCGGGCCGTCAGTCTGGGTCGCGAACCCGATGGCACGATCGTCGTCACCGCTGAGCACGGCGGCACGACGTTCCAAAAGCGCGCGCGGGCAATGGTGCTTTCGGTGCCAGCGGATTGTGCTGCCACCCTGGTGCGGGACTTTGCGCGTGACGCAGCGCGCGCGCTCGAGGAGATTCCGTATGCGGGGGTCGTATCGGTGGCGCACGGCTACCGACGGTCCGACGTGCTGCACCCGCTCGATGGATTCGGACTGCTCGCTCCGCGGGTTGAGAAAAGGCGCATCCTCGGTGTGCTGTTTTCGTCCAGCATGTTCGACGGACGCGCGCCCGAGGGCGCGGTCTTGTTCACCACTTTCATCGGCGGCCGGCGCGATCCGCAACTGCTGTCACGCGCGGACGAGGAGCTTGCAGCGATGGTGCGCGAGGAACTCGCCGCGCTGGTTGGCGCGCAGGGCGCGCCCGTGTTCTGCGCACTCACCCGCTGGCCGCGGGCGATTCCTCAATACACGCTGGGCCATCTCGACCGCATCCGGCGCGCCGAGCAGGCGCAGCAGGCGTTGCCGGGGCTCTTCCTTTCCGCGTCGTACCGTGGCGGGGTTTCCGTGGGCGACTGCATCAAGTCTGGCCACGAAACCGCGGCCGCGGTAGCCGCTTACCTCGATCCGGCAGCCGCTTCGGGTATCAAAGCATCAAAGGCCCGCGGTCATGCTACCCACGAACCCGATCAGCACCATGACAAGTAGCGTCAAGCCGAAAGCGAGGAGCACGATGCCCAGTATCCTGGAGCCCAGCGTCATCGCCCCCGAGGGCGCGTCCACCAGATGTTTCTCGAGTTGTCCCGTTTCGACCAGCTCCTTGTATTCCAGAGTGTGCTCGCGCGCGAACTCTTCCAACGACACGGCGCCCGTGAACATCACGATATCGGGGGGCGGATACTTGTCTGGCCGGAAATGGTTATTGAAGAAATGCACCGTGAACAGGAACACGGCGGCGAGGATCGCCTCCTCCCCGTGCACTAGCGTCGCCACGTTAAAGACCCAGCCAGGAAGCACCGAAGCCGTCCACCCCTTGAACGCCAGCATCATGCCGCTGCCGCCGATGATGGCCATGCCCCAGAACACCGCCCAGTAATCGAACTTTTCCCAGTAGGTCCAGCGGTCGAACTGAGGCCGCGGCCCCTTGCCGAAGAACCAGTTGAACATGCCGACGGAGTCCCGCAGATCCTTGAGGTTGGGCACCAGAGAATTCGGCCCGAACCAGTCCGCCGGCCGCCACTTCGGAACCACCCGGAACGCCATGTAGACGAGGTGGATGAAGAAGATGCCCAGCATGGTCGCGGCGCTCGCCCGGTGCACGATCGCGGCCACGCGCGGGCCGCCCAGCGCGCTCACGATGTATTTCGCCCAGCCGGTTTCGCCGTAGAGCACGGCCATGCCCGTCAGCACGAGCAGCATCACGCTCAGAGCAAAGCACAGGTGGCCGAGGCGCCAGACGGGGCCGAACCGCCCGAACTGCTTGCCCTCGAGCTGCGGCAGCCCCGCGAGCGCCACGTGCGGCTCACGCTTGCTCTCCCGCCGGTCCTTGTGGTCCCGGAGAAACTCCTGCCGCTCCTTGTGTTCCCGGTAAAACCACAGCAGCGAATGCGTCCAGAAGAAGGCGAACACCCCGATCAGCAGTCCGATCATGAACTTGGACGCGATCCACATGGTGGGATAGCGTTCCCGGTCGTGCGTGTTGGCGTGCGGCATGAACGTCACGAACCCCTGAGTCGCATCGGCATGACACTGTTGACAGGTTTTCAGGCGGTTATCCGGATGCACCTTGGAGTCCGGATCCGCTGCCCGCTGGATGGTGTGGCTGCCGTGGCAGTTGTAGCACTTTGCCGTATAGGCAAAGCCCAACGTGTTGACCTGGCCATGATAGGTTCCCGTATAGCTCGCTAGATTTTCCTGATGACAGTTTCCGCAGTTCTTGGTGATGACGAGCTTCATCGAGTCCTCGTTCGAGTTGTCGATGTCGTGCGTGGTGTGGCAATCGGAGCAGATAGCCGCTTTCGCATTACGCTTCCAGAGGACCTCGTCGCCATGCACCGAAGTCACGTACTCGTTCCGCTGTTTGACGTGGCATTTTCCGCAGACGTTTGGAATGTCCATGCGCCACTCTGCGCGAATCGTGCTGCCGACTGGATAAACGTAATGGGCGTCGTGGCAGTTGTAGCAGGTAGCGTTGGTGCGCGACTGGTCCGCTCTGCTGGGCCGCGCGTGAACGGAGTGCATATAGCTGTCGATCTGCCGTACCACCACGCCCAGCTTCGCGAATTGCTCGGTCGAGTTCTTTTTCTGAGCGGCTGCCCACAAATCCTGGTGGCACTGCACGCAACTCACTTTGTGCCCCGTGCCTTTGCGGTGCGGGATCTCGGTGATGTCCTTGTGACACTCGACGCAAAGCCGCTTGCCATGCACGCTATTCCCGAACTTGTTCGGCGCCACGTGCAGCGGGCGCACCTGGCCGTCAGGACCGGGCATCGCAAAGCCCTCATTTCCGTGGCAACCCAGGCAGATTTCGTTGCCAGGCTTTTCGGCGGTTTGCGCGGCAGCCTCCGCGGCTTGCGCCCCGGTCGCCAGGACGATGCGGATTCCCGCCAGAGCAATAATGCTTGCCATTACCCAGGCGGCACCTCTTGGAATATGCATTATTCTCTTTTTCGTCGCCGATCTTTATCGTGCTCGCACGAACCCGAGCCGCCATGGGTGCTCACGCGGCATTGAAATAACCCCAATCTTGCGGACTTGGCGCGGGGCCGGACAGCCGAGCGAAGCACCGAATCCGCGAGGGTGCGGCTGGCACGAAACGGCCAGCCTCCTGCTTGCTGACTCGCGAAGCAACCCGCCGCCGCGTTGTTCTACGGGCCGGTCTGTGCGCGGGCCGCCAGATCAAATTCCCAGGCGCGGCTGCAGGTCTTGGAAGGCGCGAGCCGCACCGTCGAGTAAGAGCATCCCGCCACTACTTCTTGTGACACTTGGTGCAGTTGGCAGGATCACTCGATTTGAACGCCTTGGTGCCGTTGTGGCACGTGCCGCAGTTTTCGCCTTTGTTCATGGCGGCCATGGTGATCTTGGCCGTGCCTTTTTTCATTTGAAAGATCTTCGTATGGCAGTCGTTGCACTTCAGCCCCTTGTCCGCGTGGATCTTGCCGTCAAACGTCACTTTCCCCATGGGCCCGCCGGCAAATTCCACCGTCTTGCCGGGCGGCGCCGCCATGGCGCCTCCGATAAACGCGACAGCTGCGACAACGACCATCAATGCCTGGGTAACTTTCATTCCTGTTCTCCCAATAAAAAGGCGGTGTCCGAATCCTGAATTTCCGCCAAGTTGAAAAATCCATTCTAATCCCGCTCATCGTTCCGGTGGAGCCCCGTCATAAGGCGGAGATGGGCTTGGAGCGGGACCCGACGAAATAGTGTGACGTCCATCCAGTCGGGAATGTCGCGCCGCCGCCGGCACAATACGATCCTTCGAATTATATATCAGCCCGAAGCATGGATATTCCACGATCAGAGATCATAATGCCCGACGAATTTGCTCAACCGTGTGCATGACCCGCACTCCGGTCCTACGCCAGCCCTGAAGGGACAGCGATCGGAAATACTAGAATTCGTATCGAGATCGACACTCTCCCGCTTCGGCTGGGAAAAGGTGATCGGGCGCGTAAGCGAACGATTCAAGTGTTCCAGGTGGTGCCTATCTACACGTGAGCGCAGGCGCGTGCGGGAAGAGCAATGCTAGGTTTCCATTCGTTTTGGGAATAGAATGCTATCGAGTGGCCCCAAGGTGCGACAGTGGATGGGAATCTGCCGATCCTTGGCCAACCAGATAATCCTCGAGGTTCGAGATGAAGACGCTTGTGCTGGCTTTTGTCCTGTCGATCGCGCTGTTTGGCTGCATGGAACAAGATAAGTCCGCTGGCAAGCCCGTTTCCGAAAAGTTGGCTGCAGCAGACATTGCGGCGGGAAAAGCAATCGCTCAGCGCGACTGTATCGGCTGCCATCTTTTGGACGGCAGCAATGCCGCTCCGGCGATTCCCATACTCGCCGCGCAACGGGGGCGCTACCTGCTTTCGTCGTTGAAGGCCTACAAAGAGGGCACGCGAATTCACGCTGCCCTGAAGGACCTGACGGGGCACATGAGCGACGCGGAGCTGCGCAATGTGGCGGCCTATTACGCCAGTCTGCCGCCGGTGGCCAGCGCCTGGTCTAAGGAAGTCCAGTTGATTTCTCCCTATGAACGGGGCAAGGAGCTGGCGGCGCCGTGCGAAAAATGCCACGGCGAAGGCGGCAACAGCACGACTTCCGGGGTGCCGAGCCTGGCCGGCCAGCAAATCCGTTATCTGATCCTTGCCGTCCAGGAGTACTTGCACGCCGAACGCGAGAAATCTCCTATGCATGCGATGTTGCCACGCCTGGAGAGGGTGGAGCTGGAAAGCATAGCGCTTTATTTTGCGTCGCAGGCGCCGGCACCGCGTGCAGCGCCGACCGCGGGCGATCCCGCGGCTGGCCAGCCGCTCAGCGCAGTGTGCGGCGGCTGTCACGGACCCAACGGTGTCAGCACGGACACCGCGACGCCAACGCTCGCGAGCCAGGATCCCGATTACCTCGTGAAGGCGATCAAGGCCTACCGGACCACTCGCAAGCGCGAGCGCATGCGCGAATACGTCGTCAGCCTGAGTGACAAGGATATCGGAAACATCGCCGCGTTCTATGCGACGCAGAAATCCCAGCCGGCCGAAAAGGGAGAGGGGTTCGTGAAGGAGCTTGCACAAAAATGCAATCGTTGCCACAACCCGGATGCGGACATGTCCGACCTCACGGTTCCGAAAATCAATGGCCAGGACAAGGATTATCTCGTCATGGCCCTGCGGGCCTACCGCGACGACAGGCGCGAGGTATCGATGATGCACCGGATGAGTCTGCCGTACAGCGATTCCATCATCGAAAGCGTCTCGGCCTTCTACGCTAGTCAGCCCGCGAAATAAACGCGGAGTTCGTCTGCCCCCGTCAGCCAACGTCCGCGTCGCGTGCTCTCCTCGCCACTGCCGCGGGTGTTCCGGAGAACCACAACTGATACATCGACACCACCCACATGTAGGCGAATGACGCGCCCATGCCCGCGCCCGCTCCCATCACCACCAGGGCAAAGGGGTGGTACAGCTTGGTGAAATACCAGGAGCTCACGTCCAGCACGAGGCAGACGAACGGAAGCGCCACGGCGGTGCACTTCAGCCAAACGGGCCGGACATAGGCATGGCTGAAGATAATGCCCATGACGAAAAAGACGAAGGTGAGGCCGAACAGGTGGACGTGGGAGAGGCGAACGAGCGTGAAAATTCCGGTGCCGGTGTCGCGTTCGATGACTTTCTGAATATTGTCATACCCTTTGATATTCGCCAGGTGGGGGTTGCTGCCGTCATGACAGGCGAGGCAGCGCTTATCCACGATCGGCTTGATCTGGCTCTCGTAGGTCGCTCGATCGGCTCCCTGCTGTGTCCAGGAAATCAACGTATCGATTTCATCGGTTGGCAGCATGCTTCTCATCGGGCCGCGCAACGCGGACTCGAGGCGCGTGCCTTTTCCAGTGCCGGAATAGGTGATGACAACATCTTCGTAAGAGAGCGACGACGGATCGCCGTCCTTTGCCGAGTCGACATGGAACAAATAGGTGAGGGCGAACAGGTAGCCCAGTCCGAGCACGAGGAGCGCTGCCGTGTACAGCACGCGCAAGCTGTACGGCAGCTCCGAATAATGACTGTACATCGGGTGCAGTGAGGTCTCGCTCATATCATTTGCATGGCAGGGTAACGTAGACGAAAGCACGCGCCCGCTGGCGCGCATAATAGGCCGCAAGGCTGGCAATATCCGCTTTCGTCAGTGAGCTGGTCATGGCGGCCATCACTGATTCCTTGCGCGCGCCATTCTGATAGGCGTGCAGCACCTTGGCGAGGTAATCGGCGCGCTGCGCCGCCATGGCCGGCGCGCGCGGGTCGGTGCTGTTGCCATTGACGCCGTGACAGCGATCGCATCGCTGCACCCACTCGGCGGTGCTCAGCGGCTTGACCACCTTCGGCGCCTGCGGTTGCTGGGCCGCGTAAAATGCCGCCAAATCCTTCAGGGTCCCGGCCCCGAGCGCCGCCACGGCGTTTTTCATCGTGCCCTCGGTGCGCGACCCGTCCTTGTAAGCGCGCAGCGCGGCAACGAGATATTCGGCATCCTGGCCTGCCAGACTCGGATTGGCGGAATTCGTGCTGACGCCCTGCTCGCCATGGCAACCGGCACAATTCGCTGCCGCCTTCTTGCCGGCCGCCTGGTCACCGGCTGCCGGCGTTTCCGCCCGCTTGGGCTTTTGCAAGCCGTAGTACAAAGCGAGGTTATTCAAATCCGCATCGGTAAGCGGCGTGGCGAACGACTTCATCATGTCGTTCTTGCGCTGCCCGTTCACGTACCCCTTCATCGCCACCACGAAGTACTTCGGATCGAGTCCGGCCAGGCTCGGCATGCCGGGTATCTTGCTCACCCCGTCATCACCATGGCAACCGCCGCAGGCGGCGGCTGTGGCCTTGCCGGCGGCAACGGGGTCGCGTTGGGCTGATGGGGCCTTGAGGGCCGAGGCGAGCGGTTGCGCGGGCTCGAGGCTGCTGTAATAGGCCGCTACCTTGACCAGTGCGTCGTCGCTCAGAAATTTGACCGCGGGTTCCATGATCGGGTCGCGCCGCGCACCCGTCTGATAGGCGCGCAGCTTGTTGAAGAGATAGGCCGGACGCTGGCCGGCGACGTGGGGCACGTCCTTGGTCGTGCCGATGCCATTTTCTCCATGGCAGCGGGCACACGTTTGTGCGACCCGGCGGCCTTCGGCAATGTCCGCGGCGTTGGCAAAGACTGCTCGCAGGTCGACGGCTTCGCCGGTGGGCGTCGTGCCCCCCTGCGCTGCGGCGCCAGCGCACCATATCAACGCTGCCGCAACCGCCAAAAACAAGACTGTGGGATAACGCACCTGCGCAGTTCGGCTCATCGACGTTTCCTCAACCGATATCGCGAACCCGTACCAACCTTGCCTCATGAAGGATAGGCAGCCGGTCGCCGAGAACATCCCTCCGCGAAAATCCAAAAACCGTGGTCGCGACGCGCGCCTTGCACATTTGGCGCTCACTACGGCTTGAACTCAAATTCGGTCTGGATCTCCCTCGACCCGCCCGGGCGCTGGACTCGCACGACGATCCGGTACGAATTCTTGCCTGTCATGCGAAAGTAGTTGCCATAGCTCTTCGCGCCTTTGAGGCTCACGAGCTCGAGTTCTTTCGTTTCGCCTCCCCACACGGGCTCCGTGACGCTGGCCGTCACTTCCGCATTGGCGATCGCCAGGCGAGTCTTGCTGTCGAACAGCGAAATGTTGAGATGGTAATAGCCTCTGCCCCTCGGGATGCCGCCGTGAATCATGCGTTCTGGATCGTCTTTCGCGTAGCGCTCGCCCAGCGTTTCCGCCGAAACGATCCCGAGGTAGATCTCCATTCCATCCGCGACCTTGCGATTCGGGTCGTGCGCCGCGATCGGCGCGGCCTGAGCGGGTTCCGTCGCCGTGCCGGCCGGATTGAACATGTGCAGAATTGCAGCGCGCAGCTCGAGATCAGTGAGCTCGGCCATGCCCCCCCGCGGCGGCATCGGGCCGTGTCCATTGATCGCCGAGCGCACCAGGAAGTCAAGGCCTCGTCTGAGCCGCAATATCCACGCGGTACGGTCGCCGATCTTCGGGGCGCCAAACACCCCCGTTTCATGGCACTTCGCGCACTGCAATTCCACAACTTGCTTCCCCTTGCGTTCGAGCGCTGGCGTGACGCCCCCGATCGGCTCGATCCATTCGCCGCCCGAGCGGTTGACCATATAGGTGATGGCGCGCTCGATCTCGAGATCGGAGAGGCCCGGATTACCGCCATGCGACGGCATGTTGCGGATACCCTTGAGCGCGCTTTCCGTGAGGCTGGTAAGCCCCCTCGAGGCCAGGGGAGCCCATGCGTCCTTGTTGCCGATCCTGGGCGCGCCTGTCGCCCCGGTTGCGTGGCAGGCAGCGCACACCTCGTCCACGACCTGCTTCCCGCTACGCCCGTCAATCTGTGCGCTCGCCGCAGGCGGCATGACCGACGCGGCAAGCGAAAGCACGGTCGTTGTGACGACTACGATAAGTCGTTTCGGCATGTCGAAAGAAGAAAGAAGTATCTCGGCGCGGCTCGCGATTTCGTTCCGCAGTAATGCCCGCTATTATAGTCCACGCCCGGGTGGTTTGAATGCCTTTCGTCGCGTGAACCGAGCGGCTCGTCGATTTCGGCAGTTAGGAAGTAATGGACCCCGACGCGTCGAAGACGCAATCGATTTGTGCGCTACGCCGCAAACAGGCGAAGCCGATTCGCGGTCTCGGCCTGACGTTCCCAATCGGGGTCTTCGCCCACCACAGGAATCGAGCGTTGCTCGAACGGTTACCCCGCACTGGCAGGAGGCGAGGGTGAAGGGATTGAGTCTTGTGTCCAGGGCGGGAACAGCCGGACCGTCGCCCACAAGAGGAGCAGCGGCGCAACGGTCACCGAGACCGCCGTCAACAGCCCCTCCCGGTGGAGAAGCACCAGCTGGTAGCTCAGCAGCCCCTTGCCGGTCTTGGCGATTTCCTGGCCGCCGATGACCACGTTCCAGCGCATCATCCAGACTTGGAACAGCACCAGCAACGCGCTGACGGTCACGCCCACGATCAGCGCCGTGCCGGTGGTACCCCGCCAGATCAGGTACGAGAGCAACGCAATCGGTACCACGGCCCCGATGCTGAACTGCAGGATGAAGAAGGGTATTAGTAGCGGGCCCGTCACGTATTCAAGGATCATTTCGATCCCTTCACGGCCCTTGTAGACGATGTTGGCGAATTCCAACCCCTCCAGGACGAGGGTAAACATGGCGAATCCCCACAGCACGTAAGCGAGTCCCTTCAGGCACTGCAGGTCGACCGCGACTTTGCGCACCTTGCAGGACAGAACGTAGAGGACGATCAGCAAGGCAACGCCGGAAATGACCGCGGAGAACAGAAAGACCACCGGCATCAGGTCGGAGGACCACCATTCCCGGGACTTCAAGGAACCGAACAGGAACCCCACGTAACCATGCAAGCCGTGCGCGGCGGGAATGCCGACAACCGCCAGCGCGAAAATCCATTTTTCGTCGTAACGCAGCGCTTTCCCGGACAGATCGCAGGAACCGAGGCACAGTACGTGCCAGAGTTTTCCCGCCAGCCCGCGTTGCTGCTGCGCCTGCTGCACCATGTAGGGCCGGTACATAAACCAGATTTCCAGGATCAGCAGAATGACGTAGAAACCGGCCACGTAACCAAAGACAGCGATGGCGGAGGTCCAGTGGGGCGTGATGACCGTATTGAACGCGCGCTCCGGATGGCCGAGGTGCAACAGCAGGGGCATGGGGACGAATATCATGAAACACAGCGCAGTGAGCAGCGCAAGCCGCGCCGCAGGCTGGAAGCGCTGCATGCCGAACGCGTGAAAGAGGCTCGAAACCGTGAAGGCGCCGGCGACCAGTCCCGTGAGGTAGGGATAGACCACGATCAGCACCGTCCAGGGGATGACGGTCTCGTTGGGGTAGACGTAGCCCGTGTACGGGGCGAGTTCAACGAGGTAGTCCATCAGCTCACCTCCTTATCGATGCCCACGTAAAACACGTTCGGCGCATTGCCGCTTTCGGGCCGGAGCACCTGCACGCGGTTGTTGCGGATGAACAAGCTGATGGGGCTCTGCGGATCGTTACGGTCGCCAAAGACGCGCGCGCCGACCGGGCACACCTCGACGCAGGCGGGCTGCAATCCTTTCGTGATGCGGTGGTAACACCACGTGCACTTGTCCGTGACCCGTTCCTGCGGCCTGAAAAAACGGGCGCCGTAGGGGCAGGCCTGCACGCAGTACTGGCAGCCGATGCAGTACTGGTGGTCGATGAGCACCACGCCATCGACGGTCTTGAACGTTGCGCCGGTCGGGCAGGCCTGGACGCAGGCCGGATGCGTGCATTGGTTGCACAGCTTGGGCACGAAGAAAGCCTTTTCCACCTTCGCGCCCTGGTAACGATTGGCGAATCGAAACTCGCGCTCGGAGCCGGAGGCCGCGATATTCACGGGATCGTGCTGGCTGTCGACGCGCGCCCGCCTGTCGCCCTCGAGGTAGACGTAGCGCTCCACCCAGGTGCGGAAATGGTGGGCGTCGCCGGGAACGTCGTTCTCGCGCTTGCACGCCTCGACGCAGCGCAGGCAGCCGATGCACTTCGTCGCGTCGACGCCAAAAGCCCATTGGTGCCGGGTCCAGTCATAGTCCTTCGTGGGAAACGAGCCGCCGCCGGAGGTGGATTCGCTCTTGGCCGCGACTTTCTGCGCGACGCCCAGCGTCCCGGCAGCCGCAACGGCCCCCGCACACGTTGCGGCGCCCCCGATCTTGCGCAGAAATCTACGACGTGCGACCAACGAAGAGATGGTTTCTTTTTTCCGTTTCATGGTGTTTTTCCTGGCGCGGTAACCGGCTCGCAGCTCTGCGTCGCGTAGAAGGCCGCAAGATTGTCGATGTCCGTGTCGCTCAAGCCCCTGACAACGCCTGCCATCATCGGGTCTTTGCGAAGGCCGCCCCGGAAGGCTTTGAGCACGTTCACCAGGTAACTCACTTTTTGACCGGCGATGTGCGGCCAGGCGGGGTTGCTCGCAATGCCCGTTTCGCCATGGCAGACCGCGCAATTTTTCGCGGCCAGCACCTTGCCGGCGGCGGCGTCGCCCATGCCCGCTTCCGCGGGCGGCCCTTTGCAGCTCAGGCCCGCGTAATAGGCCGCGAGATTCTGAACGTCCGCGTCAGCGAGCGTTTTCGCTATCGGGGACATCATGACGTCCGTCTGATCGCCGGATTTGTACGCGCCCAGTATCCGGACGAGATAGGCCGCGTTCTGCCCCGCCAGGTTCGGCCACGTGTCATTCGGGCTGATCCCGGCCGCGCCGTGGCAGCTCGCGCAACTGGCCGCGTGCTGCTTGCTTCCTGCCGCCGCATCGCCGGCCACCTTGGCCACGACGCCCGCAAGCTTGGGTGCATGCGGGTTGTGACAGACCTTGCACTGCTGGCCACTGGAGTGCTGGGCGACCTGGATTTGCGGCTGCGTGTCCGGCCGCCCCGGCATGGCCTCATGGCACAGGGTGCAAAGCTTCACCGTATCCGCGGGGATCGGCAGCTTGCCTTTCTCGGGGTGTCCCTGGGCCGCGCCATGACAGGTTTCGCAGGTCACCGACTTATGATTGCTGGCCGACCACTGGGCGTGGCGTTCGCTGTGGCAGCCCTGGCAGTAGCGCGCCGTCTTGTAGACCGGTTCCTGAGCGGCGATTTCGGGGACTGAATCGGCCCGGTAGTGACCGTACTGATAAAACGACTCGGCGGTGAAATACCATTTCGCAGTCAAGCCGACTGCCAGACCAGCGACAATCAATACGACCAACCGAACGATGTGCTTGGGCACGAATGTCCCTCTTATGATCGATGCGCTGCTAGTTCACCGAGAAAACGAGCCCGCAAGCATCGGCTCGTTCCGCGTTGATATAAATCAAGATTCCTCCCCTTGGCACGGAAAAGTTCGGCCCCGCCCGTTGTTTAACGCTAGGCGAACGTTAACGATGGGCAGGGACCCTCTTATTGACCCAGATCAAACTTTTTTGCGGCGACCGTCGAGAGGGGGCGAAACGGCGGCGCGAGACGCGCGTTGTGGTGCTCGCCGCGCCAGCGGATTGAGTTCGGCGTCGGACGCTGTACTCCTGACCGGGCGGCCCTTGGGCCCTTGCCTTCCTTCCGCTTGGCGATATGCCATTCTTATTTCTTGTGTTTTCAGGATCATCGCCGGGCTGAGCCGCCTCATACAGGGCGACACTACTGCGGTGATTAGGACAAACCTCCCACGCATTAGCTAGCTTGATCCCGACTCTGTTTTAGCGAGGAGAAGATTTGATGCACATCAAAGATATCACTGGATGGCGCTGATACTCTACCGCCCAAAGGGGCTTTCCGTGTCCAATCTGCTCCAAGTAGCGAAGCTCGTCCGAGGCACGGCGTGGCGCCATGGAAGGCGACCGGAAACGAATGCACTTAACTGTGAACCAGCACCTGAGGTTGGTTGAAGACCGAGACCGGATCGATCCGGCAATGTTTAACGGCGCGGCTCCTTCCGGAGTCGTAGCGGCGATTTTTGAACGATGGGGAAAATCATGAAGATCACCCTTATTCGGCTCGGTCTTGTGGCACTGATGGTTGGTGGCCTGGCAGGTTGCGGCGGCGGCGGCGACGGTTTTATTCCCCCTGGTGGTGGTGGCGGCGGCGGCACAGCTCTCATTCAAGCCCCCGTCCCACCGGGTAACACGACGATCGACGTCGCTACCTTGCCCGCCGCTGCGCTTGCCTTGCTGGAACCACAGATCGTGTTCGGCAACGCCGTTGTGGAGAGTGCGCCTCAGGTGAGTTTCGCAGTGCAGGACCCTGGCGGCAATCCGATCATTGGGCTTGGGAAGTTGAGGTCTCAGGGCGACCTGGAATTCCTGCGCTTCGGCTTTGCGAAACTGGTGCCGGGCGCGCCTACCACAACAACAACCACCCCGAGCAAATGGGTCAGTTACATTGTGCTGGGCAGTGGCAGTGGAGGGCGGCCTAACGTCGAGCGCACCGGTACGCTGGTGGATAACGGCAACGGCACGTATGTCTATACCTTCGCCACCGACGTCGCCACGGTCAAGGACCAGATCGCAGCCCTGAATCTGACCCCGCCCGATGACACCGCTCTGGGCGATCTCACTTACGATCCAAATCTGACCCACCGCCTGGTCATTCAGCTCTCCAGCGGCGGCATCACCAACCCGGTGAACGGGATCTATGACTTCATCCCCGCGACCGCGAACAAGGTTACGGCGACCGACTTCCAGCGCCAGGTGGTCTCAATCGACAACTGCAACGAGTGCCATAACAAGCTCGCCTTGCACGGCTCTAACCGTATTGATACGCAATTCTGCGTGATCTGCCATACGGATCAGCGCAGGTTCGGTCGCACCGACGTGGCCTCCACCAACCTCGCATTCCCGGCGCTCACGGAAACACCCACGGTCGACCCGGTGACCGGCTTTACCCGCTACTCGTATTCTCCGACCACCTATGTCGGCGACGGCGAGACGATGGGCGATTTCCCGAGGCTGGTCCACAAGATCCACTCGGGCCACGATCTCCTCAAGCAGAACTACAACTACGCCAACTTCCCGTTCAACCTCAAACACTTTTCGCTGTTGAACGAAGGCCAGCGGATGTGCACCAAGTGCCACGACAACACCAAGGCAGCACAGGCCGACAACTACAAAACCGTGCCAAGCCGGATTGCTTGCGGTGCCTGTCATGACGGCATCGATTTTGCGACTGGCACGGGAACGACGCTGGGTGGAGCGACTACCGGCCACGTTGGCGGGGCGCAAGCCAACGATTCGGGCTGCGCCGGTTGCCATAACGCGACGAATATTCCGGTCTATCACCAGACCGAAAACATCACCGAGCACAATCCGACGGTCGAACCCGGGCTGGTGAACTTCACCTATGAAATCAAGTCAGCAACCGTGGACGACGGCGTGACCAACGATGTGACCGTGGTCTTCAAGATCAGCGCCGACGGCGTCCCGTTGACATCCGTGGCGCCGCCAACCGGTTACAGTAACCGCAGCGCGGGCTTCCTGCTCGCCTGGGCGGTATCACAGGACGCGATCGCAACCCCGGCCGACTTCAACAATACGACTAACGCCAAGGGCGACGCGACGTCGATCAATATCGGCGCGGGAACTAACAACCTCTTGGGCAACGGCAACATCAGCGGTCCGGATGCAAGCGGCTATTTCACGGCGACTATTCCAAGCGCGCGCGGATTCCCGGTCGGCGCGAAGATGCGCACGGTCGCCATCCAGAGCTACTACCAGCAAAATGCGGGAACGAACGGAATCGCAGCGGACAGCGGACGCCACGCGATATCGGTAGTGAAAACGGTCACCGGCGACACGGAGCGCCGCAAAGTCATCGATCCGGCCAAGTGCGGCAATTGCCACGAGTGGCTCGAATTGCACGGCGGCTCCCGCGTCATTGGCAAAGAGACGATGGGGAACGTGAACGTGTGCGTGACGTGCCACGTGCCGGCCAAGGCCACCAGCGGCCGCGGCATCATCGATGCGGTCGTGAATACCTATGCCGCCGCCGGGAACTTTTCGGCTGAAGACCTGGGGATTCTGGCGGAATGGGGCGTTAGCCCGTTGACCTTCCCTGTGACCACGGGCGACACCTGGGCGCTGCAACTGCCGGTCACGAGCAACAACTTCAAGGATATGATCCACGGTATCCACAAGGGTCGGGAGCGGGTCATCCCGTTCCGCGACGCGCGCGATCGCACGGGTGGTACTCCTCCCGGCACTACTGGCGCGATCACGCTGCTCGACTTCAGGAGACTGGACTTCCCTGGCATCATCAACCAGTGCGAGACCTGCCACCTTCCCGGCAGCTATAGCAATGTGCCAGCGGATGCGCTGCCCTCGACCTACGAGTCCATCGATGCCACCTACAAGGCGACGGCTAACGCCGTGAATGCCAAGGCGGCGCTGAGCCAGCCCAATCCTGAGGACATGGTGACCACGCCCTTTGCCGCGACCTGCGTCGCCTGCCATGATTCGACGGCGGCCAAGGCGCACATGCAAACGGCCGGCGGCGCGCAGATCATGGTGGAGCGCCAAAATCTCCTCGTGGCCAACGAGTCATGCGTAATTTGCCACGGTGTCGGCAGGGATGCGGACATCGCTAAGGTCCACAACAAGTAGGCATTGGCGAGGCACGGCACGCCGTGCCCCGTTGTTAAACGCTGACAGCTGACCCGGAGGCGGCAACGCTTCCGGGTTTTTTTTGCCCGGTACGAGGCCGTGGCAGGGGTCCTGCCGGCCGCATTCCGATTACCATTGCATTCCTGGCAACTTGAGGAGCTCATTCATGAAACGCAGCACCCTGACCTCCACATTGATCATCGCAGCATTGCTTTTTGCCGCCAGCCCGCCGCTCGCGGCGGAAACCAAGGTGGTGGCGCCGGCAGAAGCCAAAAACGGCAGCAAGGCAAAGCAGGCCGTGCCCGAGAAGAAACTGGTGGACATCAACAGCGCGAGCAAGGCGGAGCTGAAGACGTTGCCGGGCATCGACGACGCGGAAGCCGAGCGCATCATCGCCGGCCGTCCCTACCTCAGCAAGGCCGATCTCACCACCCACAACATCGTATCGCGCAAGATCTACGAGGGGCTCAAATCACGGGTGATCGCCAAGCAGAATGAGGCTGCTGCGGCCAAACTGCGGGAGATGCAAAAGGGGCGCTGAAGCCGACAACGTCGCTTCAATCTGCGGGGTTTTCCGGCGCTCTACGATTTGATTCCGGTTCGAACAACAGCTTGAGACTATGGGCCAGTGACAGTATGCCGCAAAGTTCTTAAGCCGCCGATGGACGCCGATAAGGTGGTAAACAGTAATCGGTAAGCGCCGAATGGAAAATCAGCATGCCTTCGGTCTTACGGTTTACGAATCACTGTTCACGGTAATCCATCGGCGTTTATCTGCGGCTGATCTTTTTGATTTTGCTCCCTAAGGCCGTGCGGGCGTTAGCGCACGCCACGCCGGAAGCGATAGCCCTTGTAGCGCAGGATCATGCCGTCCAGCGTGATCTGCTCCAGCATCAGGCCCGGGGCCAGGTACTCGCCTTCCCGCAGCACCCGATCATTGATGCCGACCAGACGGTCTTTGGGCGCGCCCGAGTAGGCGTGAACCGAAATCGAGATTGTCGGGATCTCCTGTCGAATCGAACCCGGCAATTCCGCGATGGTCATCACTTCTTGCTCTTGCGCCGCATCGCCCGGGCCGGCACCAGCAGGCTTCTCGGGCACAGCCCTTGCCGTCTCCTTCGGGACCGCCGTGACCGCTTCGCGTGGCGTACTGTGAGTCGTCGCGCCGGTATCCGGCTTGGCAACCACGGATGCCCGCCGTTCCCCCGTTCCAGCCGGTCGCGTCGGAGGCCGCCGCTCGGCTGGAGCGGACTTCAGCGTCGGTAAAACCAGCTCCGATTTCAGGGGCACCTGCGGCCGCGCCGGGACCGAAGCGGGGGATAGGACCGTGTTTGACTCGAGCGGCTTCGTCACTGTGGCCGATTCCGTCGCCGGTGCCGGTTGCTCAGTCTGCCATGGGCGCAGCGAGCCGATCACGATGCCGGCGCCTAGCAGGACCGCCGTAAGCAGGGCATAAGACACCGACACGCGGCGTCTGGGCGCGACCGCCGCTGCCTGCGGCGCGAGCAGCGTCGGGGGCACGCCGCGCTGGCGCTGTTGATCCGACTTCCTGAGGGCATCGAGGATATACGACATGCCTACTGTTCCCCTTGCTCGTGCAACAGTTTCGGCGCTGATTGCTCGGATAGGACACTCAAGCGCATCAGGGTCTGGGGCCCGACGATTCCGTCGGGTATCAATCCATGAGCGATCTGAAACTGCTTGACCCGCTGCACGAGGGCATCATCGAACACCGGATCCCCGGTTGTCTGCGTCGCGCT
>Ga0224512_10000730_pt1 | contig 33822 bp, 31 predicted proteins | sample SF_May12_sed_USG_4_FD_169103 | JGI IMG/M metagenome (GOLD analysis project Ga0224512, IMG submission 169103) | Sediment microbial communities from San Francisco Bay, California, United States - SF_May12_sed_USGS_13 | ecosystem: Environmental > Aquatic > Marine > Sediment | place: USA... | reverse complement strand
ACTGGAGACACTGCGCGCCTTCCCGGCGGCGAAGATGCGTTCGAGCGCTCCTCCCGGAGCGGCGAGGTCGAGTGAGTCTCCCGTGAGTTGGATATCCCCCGAGACGGCGAACGGCCGCTGCCGCGCTGGAACGGAGTCCGGTGGCGCCCGCCTGGCCGTGATGTCCGAGGCCAGGACCGCCATCGGCACGGCGACCATGTGGTCGATCTCCCCGCCAAGAAGGCGAAGCACGATCCGCGGGGCCGTGACGCGCAGGTCCTCGCCCGTGAGCACGGCATCGTCCAGCGCGTACACCTCGTCCGACCCGTCGGCCGCGGAGGTGAGTGTGATGGTCCGGCCGACTAGCTCGTAGGTGTCCCCTTCGACCCTCGCCGAGCCCGCAAGAACCAGCTGGCCCACTTCTCCGGTGTATTCGGCCGAGTCCGCGAACGCGAGGAGCGAATCGCGCTCGATCTCGACCGTTCCCGTGGCGTTGAAGTAGGAATTGCCTCGAAACACGAGGAGGTCTCCGACCACGAGGTAGGCCTCGGGCTCAGCGGGCTCGGGTTGCGCGGCGACATCGGCATCCGGCTCAGCCGATGTGGTATCCGCCGGCTCGTCCATGGTAGTCTCGTCCTCGACGGCCTCGGCACGCTTGGGGTATACCGTGGCGCGCGGCCTCAGGCCGTCTGAGCCGGTCGTCACCGTCATCTCTTCGATGTCCCGATACTCCGTCTGCCGAAGATACACGAGGTCCCCGTTCTCGACGGTGGATCCGTCCTCGAAATTCGTGACGAAGACGCGTCCCTGTGCCTGCAGTCGGCCCACGTTGGTGAAGTACCGGGCGTTGTTGGCCCTCAGCTCCCGCTGTCGATCGATGTAGCGGACGGAGCCGTACAGGATGGACATCGCATCGACCTGATACGCGACCGCTGAGTCGGCCCAGATCTCCACGCCGTCCGCACACTCGAAGTGCGGCGTATCGAGCCGCGTGATGGTGCCGCCCCGCGGGTCTCTCTCGGTGCGCACCCTCGTGCTCCCCTCACCAAGGGCGCACCCCTCTTGGGCGGCGGCCTGGTCGGGCAGGGCGATCGTCAGGATCGCCAGGATCGCGAACCCAGCCAGGCCGGCGGACGACAACAGGGCGCGCGAGGCCGCCACGGGGCCCTAAAAGACCTGGAGTGCGCCGCGGGGATTTCGCACGTCGACGTTTTCGAACGCGATGTCGGACTCGAACGACGAGCCGCGGGTCACCGACCCATCGGCCAACGTGCGAACCGTCGCCGAGTCACTCCACACGCGGTCGATGCTCGGGTCGTAGTTGATTTCGGCGCTCTCGATCTTGCTGCCGTCGGTATGGACGAGCAGCACGACGTCGCCCTTGGACAGCATGCGATCGGATTCCTGGTCCCACTCCCCTTCCCGACCCGTGACCGTCGCGCGATCCCTCCCGTTCTCATCGAAGAACACCGCCGTCATCCCGCGCAGGTCGATCTTGGACGAGTCGGCGTACGTAAAGGCGGTATCCGCCTGGATTCGACCTTCTCGCACGCCCGTGGCAGTCATGTACGCCACCATGCCGAACACGATGGGCGACTCGAGGCCTTCCATCTCGCTCGAGGCCGTCCCGGGTGTGTTGACGTCCACCTGGCAGGCACCCGCCGCGATAAGGGCGGCGGGAAGCAGGAAGCGCCTAAGCAGGGCGCTTCGTCTACGCGTCTGATCCATTCGCTATACGGCTCCAGCTTTCATGAGATCGTGGAGGTGTACGACGCCGAGTAGGCGCCCATCGGCCTCTACCACCGGGAGCGCCATCACGCCGTGCGTCTCCATGCGGTTCGCCGCCGCCGCACCCAGCTCGTTTGGGTCAGCGGTCTTCGGCTCCCGGGTCATAACCTCAGTGATGCTCCGGACCATGAAGTCTTCATCCCGTTCCATGAGACGCGCCAGGTCGCCGGATGTGACGACCCCGCGCAGACGGTGCCCCGCATCGACAATCGGGACCGTCCCACGCATTTGGGCAATCGGCGCGATGGCATCCTGTACGGTCGCGTCCTCGGAAAGGCTAGGGTACGTCTGGGAAATCATGACGTCTGCTACACGCACGGAGAGCTTTCGTCCCAATGCTCCTCCCGGGTGCAGTGCCGCGAAGTCCTCGACCCGAAAGCCCTTGAGTTCCAGGACGGCCATCGCGAGCGCATCGCCCATGGCCAGGCTCGCCGTGGTCGATGCGGTGGGGACCAGGTCCATCGGTCCCGCTTCCTGCCCAACCGACGAGTCCAGGACGGCCGTCGCATGCTCGGCGAGCGGACTGGTCACACACCCGACGATCGCCACAATCGGCACGCTCAAGCGCAGCAGGTGATCCACCAACCCGCCGAGCTCGGCGACGTCGCCCGACTTCGATACGAGCAGCGCCACGTCTTCGGCACGCACGATCCCCAGGTCGCCGTGCAGCGCCTCGACCGGGTGAAGGTAGATGGCTGGCGTGCCGGTAGAGGTCAGCGTCGCGGCGACCTTTCTCGCGACGTGGCCGCTCTTGCCCACCCCACTTACCAGGACCCTCCCCGCGGTCCCCGCCAGGAGCCGACACCCATGGACGAAGTCGTCTCCGAGGCGGTCGCGCAGCGCCTCTACCGCGGCGGCTTCCACGGCGAGCACACGACGGCCCGCCTCGACCAGTGCGGCGTCCGACAGCGACTTCATGAGCCGCTTCGCTCCTCCACATAAGCCTCGATCACCTGGTGGAGATCGCCGCGTGCTTCCAGCAAGGCTTCGCAGAATTCGCGCACGGCGCCGCGCCCACCCTGCTTGGTCGACGTCCACTTAGCGATGCCGAGCACGGGTGCGGTCGCATTCCTCACGGCCGCGGGTAGTCCGACGCGGCGAAGCACGGCGAGGTCAGGGATGTCGTCGCCCAGCATGGCTACGGCGTCCCAACCAATGCCCTTTCGCGCCATCAGACCTTCGATGGCGGGCATCTTGTACGCATCCGGCGTTTGGTGGCATTCGACGCCGATCTCCTTAGCGCGCAGCTCGGTGGCCGTGGAGACTCGCCCGGAAAGGAGCGCGACGTCCAGTCCCCCCCACATGAGCATCTTGATGCCGACGCCGTCCTGAATGTCGAAGCGCTTCAGCTCCACCGCCTCGCCGCTCTCCGTGGCGCCCATGTACACGCCCGCGTCGGTGAGGACACCGTCCACGTCGAAGACCACGAGCTCGATCGAAGCGGCGAGGACCGTGTCCACGGGGTTGTCGGGGCCGGTCATGCCGGCGTTTCCGCGGAGGGGGCTAGTGCCGCCCGGATGGCTAGCACGTCCCGCATCAGAGCTGGGAGCGCGTCGAGTCTCAGCATGGTCGATCCGTCGGAGGGAGCGCGGGTGGGGTCGGGGTGGACCTCCACATACAGGCCATCGCAGCCCGCGGCTGATGCGGCGCGGGCCAAGGCGGGTATGTGGTCGGGGTCTCCGCCGCTCGAGCCGGCGTCTCGCCCGGAGCGCTGCACGGAGTGCGTGGCGTCGAAGATCGCCCTCGCATCAGTCGCGGCGCGAAGCCGACGGAACGATCGCATGTCCACGACCAGGTCTCCGTAGCCCAATGCGGTACCGCGTTCGGTCACCGTGACCTCCGCCGCACCCGAGCGCCGCAGCTTGTCGACCGCGCCGGCCATCTCCTCGGGCGCCATCCACTGTCCCTTCTTCACGTTGACGGGAAGGCCGGTGGCGCCAGCTGCGACCAGAAGATCGGTTTGCCTGCACAGGAAGGCCGGAATCTGGAGAACGTCGACGACCTCAGCCGCCGCTGCGGCCTGGGCCGGCTCGTGGACGTCCGTGAGGATTGAGAGCTGGGTCGCGTCTTTCACGGCCGCGAGCAGCTTCAACCCCTCCGCGAGTCCCGGGCCACGCGGCGAGCCCAGCTTTGCACGGTTGGCCTTGTCGAACGAGGCCTTGAAGATGACCGGCAGCTCGAACTCCCTCGCCAACGCGGAGAGGGACCGCGCGACGACCAGGTTCAGGGCATCGTCTTCGAGGACACACGGTCCGGCGATGAGCATGAAGCGATCGAGCATGTCACCGCCACCCTTCTTCTAGACGCCAGCGGGCTCGCGAAGGCGCGCCGCGCGGCCCTCTGAGGCGTACCGGGCAGCAGCCCCGACGAACGATGCGAAAAGGGGATGGGGACGCGTGGGCCGACTCTTCAGCTCCGGATGGAACTGGCCCGCGAGGAACCATGGATGGTCCGAGATCTCGACCATCTCCACCAACGACCCATCGGGCGACGTGCCGCTGATAGTCATTCCGTGCTCGATGAGCAGGTCGCGATAGTGGTTGTTCACCTCGAATCTGTGGCGATGTCGCTCTGAGATCTCGCCCACGCCGTAGATCTCCCGTGCGCGGGTTCCCTCCTTGAGCACGCAGGGGTACGCGCCGAGTCGCATGGTGCCGCCTTTCGCGGTGACCTGGAGCTGCGAGTCAAGCAGGCAGATGACGGGATCGGCCGAGTCCTCGGCGAACTCCGAGGAATGAGAGTCCTCGAGGCCACACACGTTCCTGGCGTACTCGATGACCGCGCATTGGAGCCCGAGACAGATGCCGAAGAAGGGCATCTCGTGCTCCCTCGCCCAGCGCAGGGCCTGCAGCATCCCTTCCACACCCCGCGGACCGAAGCCCCCGGGAATCAGGAGCCCGTCGTAGTCCTTCAGGTCCGCCATCCCCTCACTGCGGTCGAAGTGCTCGGAAGAAAGCCACTCGATCTGGACCTTCACATCGTTGGCGATTCCGCCGTGAATGAGCGCCTCCTGGATCGACTTGTACGAGTCGACGAGGGCCGTGTACTTGCCCACGACCGCAATCCTGGCTTCGCCAGACGAGGGTTGGAGGACGCGGTGGACCATCTCCGTCCACGGCTTCAGGTCCGGTTTAGGCGCCTCGAGGTTCAGCTTCTCCAATATGAAATCGTCCAGGCCCTGCTCCGTGAGCTGGAGTGGAACCTCGTAAATCGTCTCCAAGTCGCGCGACTCGATGACGCCGTCCAGCTCGACGTTGGTGAAGAGCGCAATCTTCTTGCGGATCTCTTCACTCAGAGGCTGCTCGGTGCGGCAGATGAGCACGTGGGGCTGGATTCCGATCTCCATGAGCTCGCGCACCGAGTGCTGCGTCGGTTTCGTCTTGAGCTCCCCGGCCGCAGCCAGGTAGGGCACCAGCGTGAGATGCACGAAGATCGCGTTGTCGCGCCCGACTTCTTGGCGGAACTGCCGGATGGCCTCCAGGAAGGGCAGCGACTCGATGTCACCGACTGTGCCGCCGATCTCGGTGATGACCACGTCGTTGTCTGCGGCCAGGCGCCGGATGCCCAGCTTGATCTCGTCGGTGATGTGCGGAATCACCTGGACGGTCGAGCCGAGATAGTCTCCACGCCGTTCCTTGTTGATGACGGTCTGGTAGACGCGACCTGTCGTGACGTTGTTCGCCTGGGACAGCGACTCGTCGATGAAACGCTCGTAGTGGCCCAGGTCGAGATCCGTCTCGGCGCCATCGTCCGTGACGAACACCTCGCCGTGTTGGAACGGCGACATGGTTCCGGGATCCACGTTGATGTAGGGATCGAACTTTTGGAGCGTCACCCGAAGGCCGCGCTCCTTCAGCAGTCGTCCGATCGACGCTGCTGCGATCCCCTTCCCCAAAGACGATACGACGCCGCCGGTGACGAAGATGTATTTCGTGGGTCGTTCGGGGGTGTCTGTCATGGCTCCAGTCATACCAGGGTGGCTGCTCTCTTCTGACCCAACATCTCTTCCATCCGTAGCACGTCGGCCGCCGTGTCTACGCCCGGGTCCGCCGATCCGACGATCGCGACCCCGATTCTTAAGCCCGCCTCGACAGGCCTCAGTTGCTCCAGTTGCTCCAGGCGCTCCAGCTGAGAGGGCGCCAACGCGACCCAGTCGTGTAGTGCGTCCCGGGTGTATGCGTAGATGCCCACGTGCCTCAGGAACGGCTCTCGCTCCAGCTCTTCGCCCGCGGGCTTCTCGTCCCTCTTGTACGGGATCGGCGCACGGGAGAAGTAGAGAGCCCGTCCGTTGGCTGCCCTCGTGACCTTAACCACGGAGGGATCTTTCCGCGCCTCCTCGGACATGAGCGGCGTCGCACAGGTGCCGACGTCCCAGCCGCCGCTCTGAACCAGCTCGATGGCGGCACGCAGGTGCGACTCCTTCAGGAGGGGCTCGTCGCCCTGCACGTTCGCGATGAACGGATAGGACGCATAAGCGGGGCGGTCCGCGACCTCCGCGACCCGGTCGGTGCCCGACGGGTGCGCTCCCGACGTCATTTCCACGGGGGCACCCAGGGCACGGCAGACCTCGGCGACCTCTTCGGAGTCGGTAGCCACGACTGCGTGGTCGAGGACCGACATGCGCTCAACACGGCGCCAAACCCACTCGATGAGGGGTCTACCTAGGAGGGGGTAGAGCGGCTTGTTGGGGAGGCGGGTCGACGCGAGCCGGGCCGGCACGATGCCGAGAACCTGGCCGCTCAAGGGGCTTTTCCGTGCCCAACGAGGCGGTGCGTCGATGCAAAACTCACGCCCGGAAAGCTACCGGCAGCCGGGGGGGAGGGTCAACCGGAGGGGAACGCCAGCTTGTGCTACGCCCCGTTCAAGTCCTGATCGATACGGGGTAGGAACGAAAAGACGATGAGGCAGAACGCGAATCCCGACTGGAAAAGGAGTAGCGCGAGCGCGGTCAGGTACACGGCCGGCATCGCCCTGACCAGGTTCGCGAGCAAAAGCAGGCTCACGGCAAGCAGCGTGAGAAGCAGGGTCGGGATGATCACCCGGCGCTGGAAGCGGCTGGGCGTGAGGCCCGCGCGCCCCAACGTGAGGATCGCCCTCTGGAGCCACCAGTAGTACGTCAGTGTCGCGGTCAGTAGCAGGAGGCTCGAGGCGGTCCAGGCGAGACGAGGTCGGACGCCGTACCCGGACAAGATCACCGGGATGAGCGAGAAGCCCACGACGAGTAGGCTCGTGAGAAGCATCGCGCGCATGCGCACGCTCAGGACCCGCGGGTCGTCGGCCGAAGTGCCGCGGCCCAAGATGCTGACGAGCGACGCGAATCCGGCGAAGGCGACCGCAACTTCGGCGACCGTTAAGAGGACGTCAGATTCGGGCACGGCGCCACTCGGAGTGCAACGGAATCGTCAAAGGCTCAAGAAATTGGCGAGCAGTTGCTTCCCGTGCTGGCTGAAGAGGGACTCGGGGTGGAACTGCACGCCCCACAGGGGCAGCTCGCGATGCCGCATCGCCTGCACCTCGCCCTCGTCTGAAGGATCACTGCTCCACGCGACGGGCTCTAGCGCGGCCGGTAACGCGGTCGCATCGGTTACGAGCGAGTGATAGCGGGCGACGTCGAAGGGGGATGGCACACCTGCGAAAATGCCGGCTCCCTCGTGCCGCACGGGTCCGGTCTTGCCATGCATGATCCGGTGCGCCCGCACGGTCCGACCGCCAAAGGCTTCGCCGAGGCTCTGGTGTCCAAGGCAGACCCCGAGCATGGGGGTACCCTGTCCTCCCAGCTCACGGAAGACGTCGATGCTGACCCCGGCCTCTTGGGGCGTGCACGGCCCCGGCGAGACGACGACCCGCTCAGGCCGCATTTCAGCGAGCTCCGCGACCGACTTCTCATCGTTGCGCACCACGACGGGATCCGCGCCCAGGTCGCCGAGGAACTGGACGAGATTGAACGTAAACGAGTCGTAATTGTCGATGACAAGAAGCATTGGGCGAAGAATCTAGCCGGCGCGCACGTAGCGACCAATGAGTGGATCTTGCGGGGGGCGGGTAAGGTACCAAACGTCCGGTACGTCTCGGTATACGGAGATCGACCTTGTATACGCGTTGCATCGTCTGCGCTTCGCCCTTCGAGCCCAACGAAGAGTTGGGTCACCTTCCCAACGGGAAGAGGCTGGCGTTCGATCCGGGACGCGGCCGTCTCTGGGTGGTGTGCCGGACGTGTCGCCGTTGGTCGCTCACCCCGATCGAGGACCGCTGGGAGGCGCTCGAAGAGCTCGAAAAGCTCACGACCGACAAGGCGCATCTGCTGTCCCAGACGGACAACATCGCGCTCCTCAGGCACGGAGGGCTGGAGGTGGTGCGCGTGGGGCGGGCCGAACTCAGTGAGGAGGCGTGGTGGCGGTACGGCCGGGAGCTCGCGTCTCGGCGCCAGACGTGGCAGACGCTAGGCTTTGCGGGGACGCTGGCCGCCGGCGCGGTCCTCGTCGGGAGTTGGGCTACCGGTGGGCTGACGTTCTTCGGCGCCTGGCTGATCATGGGCCACGGGAGCGAGACCGTTCGCGACGGTGCCCGGTGGCTTCGCTTCGGAAGTACGGCGTGGCAGGGTGAGGGGCGCTGTGAGCGATGCGGAGCGGTTCAGGACGCCATCACCTACCGCGACCGAGCGGGGCTGGGCCTCTTCCCTAGCGAGAACCCTGGTGAGATCGACCTCGTGGCACGCTGCACCCGCTGCGGAACATACCGAGACGGAGGTCTCCGCCTGCGGGGTCAGGAGGCCGAGCACACGCTGAGGCGCGTGCTGGCGTATCACCACTTCGCCGGCGCGTCAGAGCGGCGCGTCATGTCGGCCACGCGTCTGATCCAGGAGGCTGGGTCGCCCAAGGACCTGACGCGCATTGTCGTGAAGGACGGACGGCGCCTCGGGGACCTGCAGCGTACGGGGGGTATCGCGCTGGAGATCGCGACCAACGAGGCGTCCGAGCAGCAGTTGCTCGAGCTCGAGCTCGCCGAGCTCGAGGCCCACTGGAAGCGAGAGGAAGAGCTCGCCTCCATCATCGACGGCGAGCTAACGCCGATGCCGATGCTCGAGACGCTCAGGCGGCGGGTGACCCGCGGGGGCTAGTAGTCCACCGGCCTGAGGTAGAACTCGCCGATCGCACTCGAGGAGAGCACAGCCACCGTCGGTAGCTCGCGCTTCCAGTGAGTCGACTGCAACCGCCGCGACACCACTTCGATCGCAGCGGCGTCGAAGCCAATGCGGATCAGCTCGTCGGGCCGGTAACCGCGGAGCAGCCAGTGCAGGATGGGGTCGGCGGCGTGGTACGAGACACCGAGTTCATCTTCGTCCGTCACCCCGTGGACCAGATCCGCCGTGGCGGGCTTGTCGATGATCACCTCAGGCACCTCGAGATGGCGTGCGAGCGCCCAGACCTGAGTCTTGAACAGGTCACCCAAAGGGTTGATCGGCGGAGAATCGTCGGCGTGCCACGTGAAGTAGCCGAGCAGTCGCTCGCTCTTGTTTCCCGTCCCCAACGGGAGCGCCCTCAGCTTGGCCGACTGGTCGAAGAGGATCACCGCCCTCAGCCTGGCCATCAGATTCCCCTTCCGAAGGGGACTGATGTCGGGTTCGTACTCGTCCACGTACCGATCGATCGGATCGCTGATATCGACGGTGTGGCCCTGCGCCCCGGTGGCCTCGAGCGCCAAGGAGGCATGGTCCAGACTCTCCTGGCTCGACGTTCGATACGGGAGTCGGAAGCCGTACACGTTTTCCGCACCTAATGCGCGGCACGCGAGCGCCAGCGACACAGCAGAGTCCACGCCGCCGGATACCCCGACCACGACGCGCTCGAACGAGCGGCGGCGTTGGACCTCTTCCCTGATGAACGCGACCAGAGTTCGCTCCACCAGCTCCAGGTCGAGGTCGAGCGTGCTGGGGTCGTGAAGCGCCTCGTTCACCGTGGGCAGCTCACCTCGTCCGGAGAGCATCGGGTGAACGTCTACCGGATCTTCCCGCTCTTCTCCTTCCGTCGGCTCGGCCCCTCCCCTTCCGGTCACCCGATCGAGAGAACGTTGCAGGTGGGGCAGAGCCTGCTCGAGGTCAGACAGCGACGGGGATGCGTCGCGGACCCGTTCGAGCGCCGTCGCGTCCAAGGCCGCGATCGTGACCGCTTCCTCCAGGAGGGGACCACGCGCCAGGATTTGGCCGTCCGGTCCGACCGCGATGGAGCCGCCCGGAAAGAGTTTGCCTCCCTCCGAGCCCGTGAGCTGGGCGACGGCCACGAAGACGCCGTGTTCGACAGCCGTCTCGGGAACCAGACGGTCCCAGCGATCAAGATTCGCGGGGCGGCCCGCGCCGGAGGGCGCAAAATCTCTAGCCGGGGAGGCGCTGACCACCAGAAGCAGCTCGGCTCCATCGAGCGCCAGGATCGTGGCCGGAAGCGAGTGCCACGCCTCCTCGCAGATGAGCATGCCGATGCGGCCGAACCGCGTGTCGAAGGCTCGCACTTCGGGGCCTGGTTCCACGAAACGTGCTTCGTCGAAGACGCCGTAGGTGGGTAAGAACATCTTCCGGTGTACGTGCCGGACGCTCCACGCCGAACCGGCCGGTTCCAAGTACACGACGCTGTTATAGAGCCGCCTGCGCCAGCGCTCGTAGAAGCCGACGACGAGATCGGGCGCCTGCTCGGGCGGTGACCCCAGCGCCTCGGCGACGTGTTCGACCTCTTGAGCCGCCTCGGCGACACCCCCCTCGAGGAAGTATCCCGAGAGCGCGGTTTCTGGGAAGACCACGACGTCGGCGTGGGCCGATTCCTCCGTCACGATCGTGGCGACACGCGCGAGATTACCCTGCGTGTCCGCCTTTTTCGGCGTGAATTGTACCAGCGCCACGCGGAGTGGCGGTCGGGTTCGAGCTTGATTCATCGACGGCGCTGCCGTATCGGTCTATAGGGGCTAGCATATCGCCCCTCGGGCTCAGGGATAAAAGGTACTGGTTCCGGGGTCTCGGAACACATTATGGAATGGAAGGCACCCGCTTCCGCTCGAAGAGGAACGAGGCTTGCAGGGGCGGGGTTTAATCCCCGAATCGAAACAGACGACGCAAAGGCTGACGCATGAAGAACCGCACCGTCGCATCCCTGCTCCTCGCCCTGGCGCTCCTCGTGCCCGGCGTTTCTGCCCAGGACCGCGGAGCCGCTGACCGGCTCAGCTCGCGGCGTCCTCAAGAGGCGGACGTCATCACCGATGCGATCCGGGCGATCTCCCGGATGCACATGGAGGAGTTCACCGACTCCATGTTGTGGGAGGCCGCCATCGACGGGCTCATCGCCTCGCTCGACGATCCGTACGCGGAGCTGTTCACACCTGTGGAGTCCACCCAGTGGGAGCAGGAGACGACGGGAAATTACTCGGGCATCGGTCTGCAGATCACGATCCTGAACGAGGAAGTCACCGTCACGGGCGTCTTTCGCGGTTTCCCGGCGAGCCAGGCCGGCCTCCTCGTCGGTGACGTCATCGTCGGCGTGAACGGAAACGAGGCCTTCGACTGGGACACGCAGACGGCCGCCGACTCTATTCGAGGCCCCGCGGGCACGAATGTAAACGTGCGGGTCCAGAGAAGCGGCTACGAGCGGCCCTTGGCGTTCGACATTACGAGGGCCGAGGTCCACGTCCCCGCCGTCGAACACGGCCTGCTCCGCGGCAACATCGGATACGTCATCATGGATCGCGTTGCTCGAGGCGCGGCCGACGAGATGAGCCAGGCGCTCGAAGACTACGAGGACGCGCGCGGCCTCATTATCGATCTGCGACGGAATCCGGGCGGATTCCTGGACGAGTCTCTCGACCTCGCCGATCTCTTCCTGGAGCGGGGCGCCACACTGGCGAGTACCGTCCAGCGGAGTGCCGGCGGTGCGGTGGACAGCCCCGATAGCGAGTCCTACCTGGACCGTATGCCGGTGCGCGTCCCCAATCTTCCTGTGGTCATCCTCGTGGACGAGTTCACCGCGTCAGGCGCAGAGATCCTCGCCGGTGCCCTGCAGGATTACGATCGCGCGTTGGTCCTCGGTACGCGCTCGTTCGGGAAAGGGGTGGTGCAGACTGTCATGGCGCTGCCCCACGACCGGCGTCTGCGCTTCACGACTGGCGTGTGGCTCACGCCTCTGGGCCGGTCGCTCCAGCGCGGGCGTGACCGCCAGATGAGACCTCTAGAGGAGGATCTCGAATCACTGCCGCGCGTCACGACGCCCGGCGGCCGCGAGCTCGTCAGCGGGGGGGGCATCTTCCCTGACATCGCGATCGAGTCCGACACGCTCCGTCTGCCCGAGCAGGAGTTCGTGCGCGTCGTCAGCGAGTCGCAGTATCCCCTCGGACAGCGCTTGCAGGAGCTCGGCTTCAACGTCGGCGCCGCACTCCGCACGGCCGGCCAGCCGCCCGCCCTCGGCGACGAGGCGTTCGCGGCCTTCCTCGCTTCGTTGGTGTCGGAGGGGCTGCCGGCCGACCTCGTGTCCGACCCCATGGTGCAGGAGTACCTGCGCTGGCAGGGTCAACTTGCGGTCGCACAGCGCATGGACGACATCGGCGCCGAGGCTGACTTCCGCTCGCGACGCGATCGGGTGCTTGCCGAGGCGATCCGCCTGCTGAGCACGTCGACCACACAGGCCGACCTGTTCCGGGCAGCTGAGGAGGAGAACGCCAGCAGAGCCGCAGCGAGGACCGCGGCGCCCGATACGTCCGCGGGCTCGGTACACTGACCGACACGGTCGGCTCCGGGTCAGCTCCGCGGGTGGAAGCGGCGGTGCATGTCGCGTAGGTAGTCGCGGTCCAGGTGCGTGTAGATCTGGGTCGTTGCGATGTCGGCGTGGCCCAAGAGCTCCTGAACAGCGGCCAGGTCGGCGCCGCCCTCCACGAGGTGCGTAGCGAAGGTGTGGCGCAGGGTATGCGGCGAGACCTTCTTCGTGATCCCCGCCCGGCGCGTGGCATTCTTCACGATCGACCAAACGGCCTCCCTTCGCATCGGTTGGCCGCGGACGTTGAGGAAGACGCGCCCCGCACCCTTACCTCGGTCCAACGCTGACCTCACGTCGCGTAGGTAGCGGCCGAGGGCGACGAGTGCCGGCCCACCTACCGGCACCATGCGCTCCTTGGCTCCCTTGCCGAAGACGGTGGCCACCCCCTCGTCCAAGTCGAGCGAGGTAAGGGGCAGTTCCACCAGCTCGGAGACGCGCACCCCAGTCGCGTACATGAACTCCAGGATGGCCCGGTCGCGCCAGAAGAGCCGTTTTGAGGGATCCGGAGCGTCGAGAAGCCGCACGACTTCGTCGGTGGTGAGGAATTCCGGGAGCTTGCGAGAAACCCTGGGGGCTTCCAGGCGGTCGGTGGGATCGATCGTCACGGCACCCTCGGCGAGTAGGAAGCCGAAGTAGGTGCGGATCGCCGATTGCGCTCGGCGAATCGAGACCGGCGCGAGGCCGCCGTCCTTCAGCGCGAAGACCCACTCCCTCATCTGCCGGGGCGTGACTTCCGCTGGGTCATGAATACCCACGCCGACCACGAAGGCCTTCCAGCGCGTGAGGTCGCGTGTGTATGCGGCGACGGTGCGTGCCGACAAACCACGCTCGTACATGAGGAAGTCCTGAAACTGCTCGAAGCGGAACGCCGGTGCCGGGCTATTCATGGGGATGGTGGCGGGTACGCCACCACCAGGCGACCAGCGCGAGACCGAGAACGGCCGCGGTGGCCCCGAGCCCGATGTTGATCCCTTCCAGCAACCCACGCAGGCGGGGGAGGTTGTTGCCCGCCCACGCGCCCAGCCATACGAGACCCCCGTACCAGATCGCCGATGCCGCGGCGATGGGCAGCGCGACGGGGAGCCACCCCTGGTGGGTCACGCCTGCGAAGACAGGGACCACGGATCTAATCCCCGGAAGGAAGCGGGTGACGAAGATCGCCGGCGTACCCCAGCGGTCATAGAAGCCCGACATGCGTTCCAACTGCCGGGGATTGAGCAGGTGACGTCCCCACCCCGTTTCGAAGAACGCGCGTCCTCGCCAATAGCCCAGGCGATACATCACCAGCGCTGAAGTGACGTTGAAGAGCCACGTGACGAGAAAGACCCACCCGATGCTCAGCTCGCCGACCGACGACAAGAAGCCCCCGAGCGCCACGAAGGTATCGGCCGGGATCGCCGGCACGACGTTTTCCAGGGCCGAGCCGACGCCGAGGAGGAAGTACAGCGTGGGGGTCCCGAGACGCTCCATCCATGCGAGGAAGCTAGTCACGGGAGGAGGCCGGGGCTTCCGGCCCACGGCCGCTGTGCGCCGATCAGAGCCCCAGGGTCAGCGAGTGCGAATACTTCACAAGAACCGCGCGCTCCTGCGTGAGCGGAGGCACCGGGCTGAGCGAGAATCGATCGGAGTTGAGAGATTCGTTCCACACGATGTAGAGGTCGGTGCCTTCGCGTGGGTTCCACCTGAAGCGCGCGTTCACGGCGACGAGATTCTGATTGCTGTTGTATTGGACGAACGCCGAAAAGGACGTCTTGGTCGAGAAGGTGAACTCCGTGCGGGCCCGCAAGATGTGCGACGTAAAGGTGACATTCCGGCTCGAGAAGTCGATACGGTTGAACTCGTATGTGGTGCTCAGGCGCGCGTAGCGCGACACGGACCACGCCGGGGTGAAGGTGAACGACACGCGGTTGCCGTCATAGAACTGGCCGACGGTCACGCCTCCGCTCGGCCGGAAGATCCCTCCCGAGTTCGGCGAGTACGAAAGATGCCCGTCCGTGAACCAGTAGTCGCCGATGGGGACCGAGGCGTCGCTCGACAGGAGCAGGGGCCGGCGCAGGTCTTCGTAGCTCCGCGTGATGTTTCCCCTGAGCTGCTGGCCTCCGCGGGTCTGCAGAGAGCCCGAAATGCCGTAGGAGCCCGACTCCATCGAATCGTCCGGGTTCCGGCGCACGAAGTCGCCGTCGAAGCTGAACCCGTACCGGTTGATCGCCGATCCAGCGCCCGGCCGCCAGCCGTACCCCACGGTTCCGAACCCTCGCGTGTAGTCACGCCTGCGCAGGAAGCCCATCCCCGGCTCGAAGGCAGCGCCAGCGCGGGTGAGCGTCCCCTCGTAGGTCGGGCCGTCCGTTCCTCGACGCTGCCAATTGACTCGCATCAGGCTTCGGTCGAAGAAGTCCACAGGCCCCATCTCCGCATCGTCGAAGGTCTGGGACCAATTAACGGAGAGATAGTCGTTTCCGAACACCCGCACCGATGCATCCGTCCCGTAGAGCACGTTCGAGCTTCCGTCCGCGCCGAGACGGCTCGTGACGATGCCGCCCAAATACGAGGCGTCGTTCAAGAAGCGTCGGCGAAGTCGGGCGACCCCCAGGTTCTCCGACGGGGTCAGGCCCTCTTCTCCGGCCTGCATGTTGAGGAATCCCACATCCCAGTCGCCCAAGCGGCCCACGACGCGGGCGCCGCCATAGATGGGAATCTGCTGCCCGGCCACAAGCCCGATGCGCCGCGAATGGAAGAGCCGCTCGTTCGAGCCGAGTGAGACCTCGAAGATGCCGCTCCGCTCCTGGAAGAAACTCCGCTGCTCGGGGAAGAACAGCGAGAAGCGAGTCAGGTTCACCTGTTGGTTGTCAGCCTCGACCTGTGCGAAGTCCGTATTGACGGTCAGGTCGAGGTTGAGGTTGCGGGTCAGCGCGTAGCGCAGGTCGCCGCCGATCTCTGTGACCCTTTGGGTGTCCCTGTCGTAGCTGGTCGCGGTGGCATCGAGCGAGTTGGTGAGGCCGCCGCCACCAAGCACGTAAGGCGTCACATACATCGGCTTTTCGGGGTCGTCCAGCCCGGTGAGGATCATCTTCCTCATCTGCGTCGGTTTCGCTACGCCGCCCGGTCCCCAGTCCGGCCGGATCGCCGGATGGACGATCGACTCCGCGTTACGGACCATGGTGCGCGTCACGGAGAAGCCCATGACGACCCTGCCGTCGACGACCTGATAGCCCATGCTGGAGAACGGCACACGGACCTCGGCGGCCCAACCGAAGTCCGTCAGGCGCCCTTCTGCGTCCCAATACGTGTCCCAAGCCTGGTTGGGCGCTCCTGAAGCGTCGTTGGCGAACTGCCAGTCGGTGCGGACGCTCGCCGGCGTGGTGACGAAGACGAGGGAGTTCTCCTCGTCGTTGTAACTATCCAGGCGCATGCCGCACGTGTCGGTCGTATAGGGGCTCACATCCCTTTGGAGCGTGGTAATGCGGATGAGGGACGGGTCGGTCTCGTACATGATGCAGCCCAGGTACAGGTACTGCCCGTCATGAGCGAGTAGAAAGTCACCGCGCTGGGTCGGCTCTGCACCGAAGTCCGGCAACTGCTGCACGCCTTGGAGCCTGACCGCGTTGGCCCATTGCGGCTCGTCGAGCAGGCCGTCGATCCGTATGCCTCGCTCGACGCGCGGCAGAGCGAGCGGGAGCTCGCCACCTGGGCCGTTCCGCAGCTCCTGGGCCTGGACCGAGACGGCGCCGGCCAGAAAGGCGGCTGAGGCGATCGCCCAGGTGCCCTGGGTGGTCCATCTTCTCACCACGTAGCTCCCCAGCGGATTGGGTTGGGCGGGCCCTGCCGTCCTATCGGTCGGCCTTGCCGATGAGCGCTACCGCGTGGACGGCGAGCCCTTCTCCGGCTCCGATCCAGCCGAGGCCCTCGTTGGTCTTGCCCTTAATGGACACGCGGTCCGCGGAAATCGCCATGGCTTCGGCGAGGCGGTGCGACATCGCCACAGCGTGCGGGCGAATCTTCGGCGTCTCGCAGACCACCGTCACGTCGACGTTGACGACCTCGTAGCCGCGCTCGCGCAAGACTCCGGCTGCCGCCTTGAGGAGCCCTATGGAGTCGGCGTCCTTCCAGGTGGCGTCAGTGGGTGGGAAGTGACTGCCCACGTCGCCGGCCGCTGCGGCGCCCAGGATCGCATCGATGACCGCATGCGCCACCGCGTCTCCGTCGGAATGTCCCAGGAGGCCCGCGTGGTCGGGAATGAGCACGCCGCCGAGAATCAGCTCCCGGTCGGCGTCAAAGCGATGCGAGTCGTACCCTGTGCCGACTCTCAGCTCAATCCCACCGGCGCAGCGCCAGGCACACGTTGTGCCCGCCGAAGCCAAACGAGTTGGTCAGGGCCAGCTCCACGGGCCGCTCGATCATCCCACCGTGCGCGTACTCCAGGTCGCAGTCGGGGTCGGGGCCCTGAAAGTTTATCGTGGGTGGAATCTTGCCGGTGCGGCACACCTGAATGCATGCGATGGCCTCCAGCGCCCCAGCCGCGCCGAGCAGGTGCCCGGTCATCGATTTGGTGGACCCGACCACGATCTCTTTGGCGCGTGGGCCGAGGACGGCCTTGATGGCCGCGGTCTCGATGGCGTCGGCCATGGTCGACGTACCGTGCGCGTTGACGTAGTCGACCTCACCGACGTCCGCGCCTGCGTGTGACAGCGCCATGCGCATCGCGTGCTGCGCTCCGTATCCGTCGGGCGGAGGCGCCGTGATGTGATGGGCGTCGCCGGAAAGACCGTAGCCCACCACCTCTGCGAGGATCTCCGCGCCGCGTGCTTCGGCGTGCTCGAGCGCCTCTAGGATGACCGCGCCCGCGCCCTCCCCCATGACGAAGCCGTCGCGGTCTGCCGAGAACGGACGGCTGGCTCCGGACGGATCGTCGTTTCGCGTCGACATGGCCTTCATGGACGAAAAACCCGCGTACGTCATCGGTGTGATCGTCGCCTCCGACCCCCCGGCCAGCATCAGGTCCGCATCTCCGTATCGGATGTGGCGCATGGCGTTTCCGATGGCGTGCGCCGACGACGCGCAGGCGGATACTGTGGCGTAATTCGGTCCGCGCAGCCCCCAGCGCATCGAGATCAGCCCTGCGGAGATGTCCGGGATGAACATCGGCACGAAGAATGGGCTTACGCGGTTGGGTCCGCTTTCGATGAGCTTGCGATGCTGCTCTTCGAAGGTCGCGATGCCTCCGATGCCGCTCCCGAACACCACGCCGAATCGCTCGGGTGCGAGCCCGGCGGGCAGGGTCTCGAGGCCAGCGGACGCCAACGCCTGCCCGGAGGCGGCGATGGCGAGCTGCGCAACGCGGTCGAACCGCTTCGCGTCGCGCTTGTCCATGTGATCGGTGGGGTCGAAGCCCTTCACCTCACAGCCGATGCGGCACGGGAAGTCCTCCGTGATGTCCCACGCCGTGACCGTCCCGCCGCCGCTACGACCGGCGAGCAGGCTGTCCCAGCTCGAGGCTACGTCATTGCCGACTGGTGAGACGAGGCCCATGCCGGTGACCACGACCCGCCTGACGCCGCCCGATCCATTCTCCATGGAGCCGAGTCGAGTAGAGGGAGCTCAGCCCTCGCTCGAGCCCTTGTCTTTGAGGTACTTGATGGCGTCTCCCACGGTCCTCATCTGCTCTGCGTCCTCGTCCGGAATGTCGATCCCGAACTCTTCTTCGAACGCCATGACGAGCTCGACGGTGTCGAGGGAGTCCGCTCCGAGATCTTCGACGAACGACGCTTCGTCGGTGACCTTTTCAGGCTCGACGCCCAGCTCGTTGACGATGATCTCACGGACTCTTGCCTCGGTAGGCTCGCTCATATGTCTCTCCTTGGGGGAAAGGTCGGGATCATCACATGACCATCCCGCCGTCGACCACCAAAACTTGGCCGGTAATGTAGCGCGCTCCGGGGCCGACGAGAAACCGGGCGGCCGAGGCGACGTCGGCCGGCGCGCCGAGCGTTGCGAGCGGGATTTGGCCCAGCAGGCCCTCGATCTGCTGTTCACTCAGCTCGTCGGTCATGTCCGTCGTGATAAAACCGGGTGCGATGGCGTTGCAGCGCACCCCACGGGAGGCCAGCTCTTTCGCCACGCTCTTGGTCATGCCGTGTAGCCCGGCCTTGGATGCGGCGTAGTTGGCCTGCCCCGCGTTGCCGGTCAGCCCCACCACGGACGAGATGTTCAGAATCGCACCGTCCCGGCGCTTCATCATGCCGCGCGCGACAGCCTTGGTGAAATTAAAGGCACCCTTGAGGTTAGCCCCGATGACTTCATCGAAATCCTCACTCGACATCCTGAGCACGAGGTTGTCTCGCGTGATGCCAGCGTTGTTCACGAGGATATCCACGGGGCCGATACCGTCCTCCACGGCGGCTATCGTGACCGAGACCTGTTCCGCGTCTGATACGTCACACGAGAAGCCTGCATGGCCCTCGCCGGGGAGCTCCGCCGCTGCCGCTTCGGCGCGCTCGCCATTGCGGCCCACGACGGCGACCCGGGCGCCCCCGTCCGCAAGCGCTTCGGCGATGGCGCGGCCGATGCCGCGAGAGCCTCCCGTGACGAGCGCGACTTTTCCGTCGAGTTCTTTGGAACTCATGCACTCTCCAGTGATGCGAAGTCGTCCGGCTCACCCACGCTCGAGCACGGGATGCCTCTGGCGATCCGGCGGTTCAGGCCCTTGAGAACCGTCCCGGGTCCGATCTCCAGGAAACGGTCGACGCCCGCGTCGACCATCGTGATGATCGAGGCGCTCCAGCGTACCGGGGCGGTGACTTGCCGCACGAGCAGGTCGCGGGCCTCGGCTCCGGTGGTCACGGGCCGGGCGGTGACGTTGGAAATGACCGGGAAGTCCGGGTCCCGAAACGCGACCGTCGCTAGCCACTCGCCGAGACCCCCTGCGGCCGAGGACATGAGCTCGGAGTGGAAGGCTCCCGAGACGCTCAGCGGGACGACCTTCTTGGCGCCGGCCTCGCGGGCGAGGTCACTCCCCTGCTCCACACCGCTAAGGTCTCCGCTGATAACGACTTGACCTTCCGAGTTAAAGTTGGCCGGCTGACAGATTCCAGCGTCGACGCGGGCACAACAGTCCTCGACCTGCTCGTCACCGAGCCCGAGGACCGCGGCCATGGTGCCGGGCTGGACCAACCCGGCCTCGTACATCAGCTCACCGCGCCGCCGGACCGTCCGCAGCGCGTCCTCGAACTGAAGCGTTCCCGCGGCTACGTGTGCGCTGAACTCGCCCAGCGAGTGCCCGGCGGCGAACGCGACAGGGCCGAGCCGTTCCCTGACGGTACGGAGCACGGCGACGGAGTGTGCCAGAAGGGCCGGCTGGGCGTTCTTGGTGGCCACGAGCTCGTCGTCGGGCCCGTTCGCCATCAGGCCCGTCAGGTCGAAGCCGAGGATCTCGTTGGCCTCGGCCAGCGCGGCGGCCGCGACGGGTTCGACTTCGGCGAGCGCCCGGGCCATGCCCACGTACTGCGAGCCCTGGCCGGGAAAGAGGAGGGCCAGCGTCACCAGCGCAGCGCCATAGCGCCCCAGGTCAGCCCCGCTCCGAAGGCTACCGTGAGGATGTTGGATCCGGGGCCAATCAGCCCCTGCTCCTGCGCCTCATCGAGCCCTACGGGCACGGACGCGGAGCTCATGTTGCCGTACCGATCGACGTTGACGAACACTTTGTCGAGCGGGAGGCCGGCGTACTTTGCGGTCGCTTCAATGATGCGGATATTGGCCTGGTGCGGGACGAGGAGATCGACGTCGTCGACGGTCAGCCCTGCCCGCTTGAGCGCGATGTCACACGCCTCCGCCATGGAGCGCACGGCGTGCTTGAAGATCTCCCGGCCCTGCATCTGGATGAGATGCCTGCCGCTCTCCAGGATGGCCTGGCTCATGGGCTCGGCCGCGCCCCCACCCGGCCGGTTCAGCAGATCGGCCAGGTTGCCGTCGGAGCGCATGACGCTGGAAAGAATGCCTCGGCCGGCTCCGTTTGCCTTGCGCAGCACCGTGGCGCCTGCTCCGTCGCCGAAGAGCACGCACGTCGTGCGGTCCTCCCAATTCGTGATGGAGCTCATCTTCTCGGAGGCGATGACCAACACCACCTCCGCGCGGCCCGCCATGAGGTACCCCTCGGCGACGGTCAACGCGTACAGGAAGCCCGTACACGCAGCCATGACGTCGAAGGCGAACGCATTAGTGCATCCTAGAAGGGCCTGGGCGTCGCACGCCGTCGAGGGAAGCCAGCGGTCGGGGGTCGCGGTGGACAGGATGACGATGTCGACTTCGCCGGGCTCCACACCCGCGCGTTGCATGGCCACCTTCGCCGCCTCCGCACCCATGAACGCGGCGGTCATGTCGTCCGGAGCCACACGACGCTCCCGAATGCCGGTGCGGGTCCGGATCCATTCGTCCGAGGTGTCGACGCGCTTGGCCAGATCGTCGTTCGTGACGACGCAATCCGGGAGGAATCGTCCCGTCGAGATGAGCTCGACGGTTGGCTCGGGTTTTCTCATGAGAGCTCGATGCCTTGGACGTCCTTAGCGCTCTGCTTCACCATGTCGGAGCGGACGGCCTGTGCGGCCACGGCCAGCGCGCTCTTGATGGCGGCTGGGGTCGACTCCCCGTGGCAGATTATCGATACGCCACCTACTCCCAACAGAGGCGCCCCGCCGGTCTCCGCATAGTCGAGCACGCGGAAAACGAACTCGAGGCCTTCGCTGGCCTGGCTACGGTCGAGCTCCTTGTGCAGCCGGCGTACGATGAGTCCGGCGACGGACTCGTAGAACTTCAGCAGGACGTTCCCGACGAAGCCGTCACAGACGACGACGTCGTACTCGCCTCCGATGATGTCGCGGCCTTCGATGTTGCCGACGAAGTTGATGCCCGGCTCGCCCGCGAGGAGCCCATACGTCTCGGCGACGAGCTCGTTCCCTTTCCCCGGTTCCTCGCCGATGTTGAGGAGCGCGACCCGCGGATTGGCGCGGCCGAGGGTGTTCTGCATGTAGGTGCTGCCGAGGTGGGCGAACTGGATCAGGTGGTGCGGCTTGCAGTCGACGTTTGCCCCGGAGTCGAGGAGCAGGAACGGTTCACCTACGCTCGGCAGGAGTGTCCCGACGGCCGGCCGGTCGACACCGGGAAGCGGCCGGAGCGTGAAGAGCGACGTGGCCATCACGGCGCCCGTCGAGCCCGCGCTGACGAACGCGTCGGCCTCGCCGTTTTTCTGGAGCTTGAGGCCTACGACAACGGATGAGTCGGGCTTGCGGCGAATGACCGAGGCCGGAGCGTCATCGGCCGTTACGCGGTCCGGTGCGTGATGGACCAGCAGCCGCTCCGGAACGTCCGCATGCTTGGCGAGTTCGGCCCGGATGGTTGGCTCGTCGCCTACCAAGACGACCTCGACATCGGCCTCGAACTCGCGGAGCGCTTCGATGGCTCCTGCGACCTCGGGCCCTGGGGCCTGATCGGTACCCATTGCATCCAGCGCGATGCGCACGGCTGCTCCCGTCTCGTGTCTGCGGCGGCCTGCTAGCGACCTTCGGGGGACTGCTTGGCTCGATCGGAACGGCCGGCCACTTGGCCGGCCGGCGAGGATCAGTCTACCTCGACCTCGATGACGGACTCTTCACGGTAGTGTCCGCAGCTGGGGCACACGTGATGAGGCATCTTCGGATCGCCGCACTTCGGGCACGCGTTGACGGTGACGCCCTCGGCCTTGTAGTGCGTGCGACGCTTCCGCTTGCGTTGCTTCGACGTCCGCTTCTTCGGAACAGCCATCTTGCCTCTACCCCTTCAATTCGCGTAGTGCGTCCCAGCGTGGGTCCTGGTTTCTCTCCGTGCAACCACAGGCGCCTTCCTTCAGGTTGGCACCGCACGTCGGACAGATCCCCGGACACTCCGGGTCACAGACAACGTATGGATTCATCGCGAGGAGCACCTCCTCGCGCACCGCAACGCCGAGATCCAGATTCGGCGCATTCTTATCGAGCACGAACGCCCCTCCGTCCTCGAAGTCCGCCTCAGCATCACCTTCGACGAACACGATCGTGAGGTCCTTGGCAAACTTCGTACTCACCGGCTCCAGACAGCGCCGGCACTCCTGGTCAAGCGTGCCCGTCACGCTTCCGCGCCCCACAATCTCGCCGCTCCCGGCCGATAGGACCCGTAGCTGAATCTCCACCGGCCCGCTCCAGGCGAGACCGCTATCCTCCCAGAGCGCGTCATCTGCGGGAATCCGTGCCTCCACGAGGACGGATCCTTCCCTTCCCAGGCGTCCTAAATCCACCTTGAGCATCGGCGTCAAACCTAAGTCCCGCACCGGGATTGTCTAGGAGCGGCCCGTCCCGAGGCGCTCGTGCTCCGAAAAGAAGAAGGCGATCTCCTGCCGGGCGTTCTCGTCCGAGTCCGACGCGTGGATCGCGTTTCGGCCCTTGGATTCCGCGTAGAGCTTCCGTACGGTGCCTTCGGCAGCCTCGGCAGGGTCCGTGGCACCGATGGTCTCACGCAGGAGCGGTACGGCGTCGTCCGCCTCCAGGACCATCGGGAAGACGGGTCCCGATGTCATGAACTCCACGAGCTCATCGTAGAAAGGCCGGCCCTTGTGCACGGCGTAGAACGCGCCTGCCTGGGCTTTGCTGAGCGACAGCATGCGAGCCGCTCGGACCGTGAAGCCGGCGCCTTCCAGATGGGCGAGTACCTTGCCGGCCTTACCGGACCCGACCGCGTCGGGCTTGATGATCGCCAACGTGAGACTCACGACGTGCCTTCTCCTTCGCTCTGTGTGTCCAGGGTGCCGAGGTGCAGCGCACGGAGCACCTTGCTCCGCGTGATCATGCCGACCAGCTCGCCGTCACGAACGACCGGCAACTGCTCGACCTTCTTGTTCACCATCATGTGGGCCGCCTCGACGAGCGACTGCCCCTCGGAGACGCACAGGACCGTCCGGGTCATGACGTCCCTGGCGGTGAGGCGCTCCTCGATGGGCGTGTCGTCTTCGTTGGCGCTGCCACGCATCATCTGGTTGAGCGCGTCCCCCGAGGTGATGATGCCGAGGACTTCCGAGCCCTCGCCCACGACCGGCACGGCGCCCACGTGACGGCGCACGATCGCGTCGATGACGGCTGTGAGCGGGGTGTCCGGGCTCACCCGGTGCGACACCTGCTCGATGGCATCCTCGACGAAAAGCGCCTCGCCCGGGGTCTTGTCGGTCATGCGGAGGTCAGGCCAGTGCTTCGCGTACGAGGCCGACGATGTCAGCCGGCCGTTTGGCCACCGGTATGCCGTTCTCTTCCAGGACCGCCATTTTCTCCGCCGCCGTCCCTCCGGCGCCGCTGACGATTGCACCCGCGTGGCCCATGCGACGTCCCGGAGGTGCTGTCTGGCCGGCGATGAAGCCCACGACGGGCTTCGACATGTGCTCCTTCACGAACGCCGCCGCGTCCTGCTCGTCGGTCCCGCCGATCTCGCCGATCATGACCACAGCCGACGTCTCCGGATCCGCCTCGAACGCTTCAAGGCAGTCGATGAAGTTGGTGCCGATGAGCGGGTCGCCACCGATCCCCACGCACGTCGTTTGGCCGAGGCCTACCGAGGTGAGCTGATAGACGGCCTCGTAGGTCAGCGTGCCCGAGCGCGAAACCACACCCACCGGTCCCGGTGTCACGATCGAACCTGGAAGAATGCCGATCTTGGCTCCGCCTACCGTGATGAGCCCTGGGCAGTTCGGGCCGAGTACCCGGGCGCCGCGGTCGCGGGCAAACGCGTGCGCACGTGCCATGTCCAGCACGGGAACGCCTTCCGTGATCGCGATGACGAGTGCGACCCCTGAGTCGGCTGCCTCCATGATGGCGCCCGCCGCGAACGGCGGGGGCACGAAGATGACGGAGGCGTTCGCGCCGGTTGCCGCGACGGCCTGGTCCATCGAGTTGAAGATGGGGACTGACTTCCCACCCGGGCCCTTGAAGGACTGACCGCCCTTGCCCGGCGTGACGCCCGCGACGACCGCCGTGCCGTACTCCATCATCTGAGTCGTGTGGAACGAGCCGTCGCGGCCCGTGATGCCCTGGACGACGAGCTTGGTCTCGGCATTCGTGAAGATCGCCATGCTAGGCCTCCGCTCCCTTCGCGAGCTTCACGGCCTCTTCGACCACCGCATCCATCGATGTATAGGCGGGGAAGCCAGCATCCTTCAGGATCTTCAGAGCGATCTCCTCGTTGGTGCCCGTGAGCCGGATGACGATCGGCTGTTCGATGTCGATACGACTCATGGCCTCGACGATTCCGTTGGCTACGTCATCGCAGCGCGTGATGCCGCCGAAGATGTTGAAGAGGATCGACTTCACGTTGGGATCGGCCGTAATGATTTCGAGCGCGGCGACGACCTTGTCCGGGTTGGACGATCCGCCGATGTCGAGGAAGTTGGCCGGAGCGCCGCCGTAGTACTTCACGAGGTCCATGGTGGCCATGGCGAGTCCCGCACCGTTGACGCAGCAGCCCACGTCGCCGTCGAGCTTCACGTAGGAGAGGCCAGCCTCGCGGGCCAACGTCTCGGCGGGGGGCTCGGACGAAGAGTCGCGCATAGCCGCGACTTCGGGTCGCCGGTAGAGCTCGTTGTCGTCGATGCTCATCTTGGCGTCGATCGCCTTCACCTCGCCGCTCGGCGTAGTGATGAGCGGGTTGATCTCTGCCATCGACGAGCCCGAGTTCACGAACGAGTCGTAGAGCTGGGCGATGATCTTGGTCGTCTGCTTGATGAGCGACGGATCGTCGTAGAGGAAGTCAGCAAGCCAGTACGCCTGGTGCGGCAACAGCCCGTACCGTGGGTCCACGGTGAGCTTGCGGATCTTCTCAGGCGTCTCGTGGGCGACCGTCTCGATGTCGATGCCGCCCGCCGCCGACACGATGAAGGTCGGTGCTTGGGTCGCCCGGTCGATGAGCACGCCGACGTAGGCCTCCGTGTCGATGTCCTCGGCCGGCGTGATCAGCACCTTGTGGACCGTGAGGCCCTTGATCTCCATGCCCAGGATTGCCGCAGCGTGCGCCTTCGCCTCGGCGGGATTGGCGGCAAGCTTCACGCCGCCGGCCTTGCCCCGACCTCCCGAGTGCACCTGGGCTTTGACGACGACCTTTCCGCCCAGGTCCTCGGCGAGCTTCTCTGCGCCGGCGGGGGTGGTCGCGATCTCGCCAGGGGGGACGGGAATGCCCGCCGCCCGGAAGCGTTCCTTGGCCTGGTATTCGTGAAGATCCATACGTCGTCGGTCGGGGGTTGGGAGGCCCCCGGCGCATTGCGCCGGGTCGAGTTGCGGGCCCCTGAAAAAGAGCAATGGAAGCTACCAGGGCCCCCTGGGACGATCAACGGCGTGGGGTTGGCCGAACTCTAGCTGGCGTCGCCCTCGAGTTGCTCCAGCAACAGTCGCAGCTCGTCGAGGGCCTGGCCGAATCCCTGCCAATTCCCTTCGCGGGCGCTCGATTCCGCGCGCTCCAGGAGGTCGAGGGCCGCCGCAGGCCACTCCTCTCCGCGGGGTCCAGGTGGCATGGGCACTTCCCCCTCTACGGCAGGGGCCGGATCAACCATCGGCGCGGGAAGGCTTTGACCGGCGAACTGGCGGATGGCCGCGTCGAGGTCCTCGGTCATCGCGACCCGGCGGCCGTCGCTCACGACGAAGCGACGGAGCTCGGGGATGGCGTCGGCCTCCGCGGCGAGGAAGACGGGTTCCATGTAGACGAACCGGTTTCCCGTAGGAATCAGGTGCAGATGCCCTGTCCAGACCTCGCTCCCGCCGGTGCGCCACAGGGAGAACTGCTGAGAGATGACGGGATCCTGCTCCACCAAGGCCTCGATCTGTCGCGGTCCCGGGGTCTGATCCTCCACGGGCACGTCGAGCAAGATCAACTCGGGAATGCCGGTCTCCCCCGTTCGCCCAATGAGCATTCCGGTCAGGTTCTGCCGACCCGCCGGCACGAACACGGTCGTGAGGTGGAATCGGGGCTCGGACTCCCCCGGGAGCGTATACAGGCCATACTCCGGCCGGTACGGTACCGGTGTCGGGCCCTGGGCCAGCTCTTGCGGCTCGTTCCACACGTCTTGTTGGCCGTGGAACGCGGGCGCCGTCTCCTGGTGATACTGGAGGAGGACCCGGCTCTGCAGGCTGATGAGGGAACTCGGGTAGCGCAGGTGCTCCCGGATCGCCTCGGGCATCTCGTCCATGGGCCGGAACAGGCCCGGAAACGCCTGGCCGTAGGCGTCAGCCAGCGGGTCCTCGATGGGCACGCGATAGAAGTCGACCTGTCCGGTCACCGCGTCCACGGTGACCTTCACGCTGTTGCGGACGTAGTTGACCGTCCGGCGCACGGACCCGAAGTCGCTCGCCGTGGAAAGCGGGAAGCCCGACGTGGCGGTGAAGCCCTCGAGCAGCCAGTAGATGCGACCATCTGCTACCACCGGGTACGGCTCCTCCGGATAGCGGAGGAAAGGTGCGACGGCGATGGCGCGCTCTACCGCGAGGCGACGATAGATGAACCGGCTCGAGGCTGTGATCTCTGGAGAAATCAGCAGGTTGAGGTCGCCGAAATTCCAGGCCAGGAGCGCGCGACGCGGGCTGGACGTGAGCTCGATGCCGACGGGAAAGTCGACGCCCGGGACCCCCGGAGAACCGTCAGGGGCGGCGTACTCTCCGATGTCCGGGCTGACGACGGCGTAGCGCTGCTGGCGGGTCCCGAAGAAGATGTCGGGCCGCGTGAGGTCGATGCCCGTCACCGGGGCCGCGTCGCGGGCGACCTGCGGCGGGATGCCAGTCATCAGCATCTGGGGGCGGCCTTCCGCCGAGCGGACGGAGGCCAGGCTCGCGACGGCCCCTGCCCCGGCCACGTATCGCTTCCGAATGTGGAGGTTCTGCCAATTCGGGTCCTGGATGCCTCCGGGATCGATTTGCCGAACCGAGAGCGCCACGGCCACCGGACCCTGCGGCGTCCGATACCGGTCGATGGTCACGTCGGCGAAGTCGTAGTAGGGAAAGAGCGCCTCGAGCTCGCGATACGTCGCCAGCAACGCACTCTGGTTCCAGACTGGAAGGCCAGCCATCTGCCGCGCGATGGCCGCCCAGTCGATCGATTCACCCGGCCCGTACGTGAACTGACGGCGATCGACTTCGTCGAGGCCGAATCCTCTCCGTGTGAAGTCCAGGTTGTACTCGATGTAGGGCGTCTCCCGGACGAGCTCGTTCGGCTCGACCCTGATCCTCTGAATGAGCCCAGGATAGAACTGCCCAATGACGATAGAGCCGATCACCACGCCCATCAGCGATGCTGCCAGCGTGCCCGGACGGTTCTTCCAGGCGCCCCAGAGGACGCCTCCGGCGGCTACCAGGGAGATGATCGACAACGTGCGGAAGGCCGGCAGCCGGGCCTCGGCATCGGTGAAGCCGAAGATTCCCTGCACCGGCGAGCTCCCGTCCAAGAGCAGTAGGTACCGCGCGAGGGAGAGCTGCACGGCCAAGAGCACAAGGAACGTTGCGACCAGGGCGCCCAAGTGGATGCGTGGCAGATCCTGGGCGAGGATGCGCCCGTCCGTCCACCGTAGCGCGCCGGTTGCCGCATAGGCCGCGGTCACCAGCGCGAAGAGCAGGAACGTGATCATCAGGCCGAGACCCGACACGATGCGGAGGACCGGCAGCGTGAAGACGTAGAAGCCGATGTCCCTGCCCAGAATCGGCTCGGTGGCTCCCCACGCATCGGCGCTCAGCAACAGCAGGCCGCTCAGGCCCACATCGTCAGGAACACCGATGCCGAACCAGAGGCCCAAGAGTCCCGCGGCGCCGAGCATGGCCCACCAGACGTATCGCTTCGGGATCTGCTCGTTGATCTCGATGTTGCCGAAGCGCCTTCGTATCTGTATGCCCCCCAACGTCTTGGAGGCGACATAAAGGTTGATCACCACGAGGATGGCGACGACTGCTCCTGCTCCGAGCTGGACGCCGCCTGTCCACAGCACCCGCTTCCAAAAGATGCCGCCGTAGCCGGAGCTGGTCTGCCAGAGGACCTCGGTATAGAACGCGGCGAAGGCCCGGCCGAACGCGATGATCAGCGCGACGCTGAGGACGATCGTGAGGATCAGCCTTCCGCCCCGCAGGGATATCGGAACGCCCGACGTCCCGCTCACCGGCTACACCGACTCACGAGCTCAGCTACGGCAGCGATACTCCGTGGGTGCCCAGCCACGCGTTGACCTCCTCGCGGATCTCCTGCAGGCGCTCGGCCGTCTTGGCCTCGACGCGAGCCACGATGGCTGGCTGCGTGTTCGAAGCCCTCAGGAGTGCCCAGCCGTCCCCGAACTGCACCCGCGCGCCGTCGACGTCGATGACGTCGTGGCTCTTGCTGAAGTGCGCTACGGCCTTCTCCACCAGATCCCACTTCTGCTCCTCGGTCACGTCGATGCGTAGCTCCGGCGTGGATACGTACACCGGAAACTCGGCGACCATCTCCGAAAGTGGCCGCCCGGAACGACTCACGATCGCCATCAGGCGACACGCGTCGTACAGGGCGTCATCGAATCCGAAGTAGTCGTCCGCCACCATGATGTGACCGGATAGCTCGCCCGCGAGCAAGGCCCCGGTCTCCTTCATCTTCTTCTTGATGAGCGAATGACCGGTCTTCCACATGATCGGTACGCCGCCCGCGGCGGCGAAGACCTCGGGCAGCACCTGACTGCATTTCACGTCGAAGATCAGCTTCTGACCGGAGCCGAGCTTGTCCAGCAGATCGAGCCCGTAGAGCAGGAGCAGGATGTCACCGCGGACGATATTGCCCTTCTCGTCGACGGCCCCGATGCGGTCCGCGTCGCCGTCGAAGGCGACGCCGAGGTCGTGGGGGGTTTTCCGGACTGCCCGGATCAGGTCCTCGAGGTTCTTGTCGACGGTCGGGTCGGGGTGATGATTCGGGAACGTGCCGTCGGAGTCGCAGAACAGCGGCGTGACCGTGGCCCCGAGGGCCTCGAGAAGGGGCACAGCAACGAGCGCCCCGACCCCGTTGCCCGCATCGACCGCGACCGTCATGTCCGTGGTCAGCGAGAGGCGCTCGGAAATGTCGGTCACATACCGATCCAGGACCTCTTCTTCTTCATGAGATCCTGAGCCTGAGTCCATGTCCCCGTTGACGATACGGGTTCTGATCTCTTGGATGGCGTCGCCGTAGAGCGCGCTTCTCCCGAGGCTCATCTTCACGCCGTTCCACTCAGGCGGATTGTGCGAGCCCGTGATTTGGACGCCCGCGTCGGTTCCGTAGACCGCCTCCGTCCAGTACAGAACCGGCGTCGGCACGGTGCCGACTTGGAGGACGTCCACACCTGCCGCGCGGATGCCGGCCACGAGGCCTGCGACCAGCTCCGGAGAGGTCAAACGGTTGTCATTACCGACCGCGATCTTGGGTGTGGCCTTGCCGGTGTGAGCCCGCACGATGGAGGCGAACGCCCTGCCTACGGCTTCCGTGATGCCCGCATCCAGGTCTTCACCCACGATGCCTCGGATGTCGTATTGGCGGAAAATGTGTGGTTTCATCGACTCCACGTTCCGAGGCCCTCCACGCTGGCGCGGGCGAAATCGATCGCCTGCCCCGGGAAGAGCCCCGTGTAAAGGATCAAAGCAACGGTCACGATCAGGGCGAGCTGCATGGGCAGCGGCGAGAAGTACGCCGTCTCCGATTCGCTCGACGCCGAGTCCCTCATCCACATGTACCACGCGACACGCAGGTAGTACCAGTACGAGGCCACCGTGGTGAGCACCAGAATGACCATCAGGTACCAGAGCTGCGAGTCCGCCGCGCCTTGCAGCAGGTAGATCTTCCCCATGAACCCACCCGTGCCGGGAAAGCCGGCCAGCGAGAGCAGGAAGATCGTGAGCGCGACGCCCACCAGCGGGTGGCGCCATCCGAAGCCCGAGTAGTCCTCGATCTGAAGCTTCTCTTCGCCGTGCTGCGCCACGCCGATAACGACCGCGAACGCGCCGATGTTCATGAGCGTGTAGACGAACAGGTAGAAGAGGAGGCCCGCGGCCGCGTTCTCGTTGGCCGCTGCTACGGCGACCAGGAGGTAGCCCGCGTGCGCGATGCTCGAGTAGGCGAGCATGCGCTTCACGTTCGACTGCGCCAGCGCCATCAGGTTCGCGGCGACCATCGTGAGCGCCGCGAGCCACCACAGGATCGGGTACCAGAGCTCGTGAACGGAGTCGAATGCGACCACAAAGACCCGCAGGAAGGCCACGAAGGCCGCAGCCTTCACCGATGCCGACATGAACGCGGTGACCGGGGCCGGCGCGCCTTCGTAGACGTCGGGCGTCCACATGTGGAACGGGACGGCGCTGACCTTGAAGCCGAACCCGATGGTCAGCAGCGCGATGCCTACCGCGAGGAGTCTGGGAGACGCGGTGCCACCCGAGACGATCTCGCCGATGACGGCGATGTTGGTGCTACCTGTCGCGCCGTAAACGAGCGCGATGCCGTAGAGCAGGAACCCAGTGGCGAATGCGCCCAGGAGGAAGTACTTGAGCCCGGCTTCAGCCGACTTCTTGTCTCGCCGATTGAAGGCGGTCAGGGCGTAGACGGAGATGGACATCACCTCCAGCCCTAGGAAGACGACGATCAGGTCGCGCGCGCCGGCCATGAACATCATGCCGGCCGATGCGAGCAGGATCAGGCCGTAGAACTCACCCGCTTGCAGACGCTGCCGGTACACATAGGAGAACGAAATCAGGATCGTGAGCGCCGCGGCGACCAGGAAGATCCAGTTGGAGAAGAGCCGGAAGCCGTCGATGGCGATCATCGAGGTGTTCCCGACTTCGTGCACCCCGTAGAGCCAACCGTTCGCCATGGCGGCTCCGAGCACACCGACCAGGGCGAGCCAGCCCAGGTCGGCACCACCGGAGAAGCTCGGGTCACCGCCCTCGTCAGGGTCCGCGGCTCCGGGAGCGTGCTTCCCGGACACACCGGCGACGAGCACGACCATGCCCCATACGCAGAGCACGATCTCCGGAAGGAGGGCCCACCAGTAGTGCAGCTGCCGACTGAAATCGAGCTCCATCAGTCGGCCTCCTCGAGAAGAGGCGGGTCGTCAACCAGAGGCTCGACTTCGGTGCGAGGCGTGCCGTCCACCGACCCAGCCTCGAGCACGGAGAGCAGGTCCGCGACGTCCGGTGCGTTCCCGAGGCCCGCCCCGCCCTCCACCCGCTCGATTACGGCTCGCACGCTTGGCTCCATGCGCTCCAGGAGCGGCGTGGGATTCCACCCGATCCAGATCATCAGAGCGCACAGCGGAGCCAGGATGGCAATCTCGCGGCCGGTGACGTCGGCGACTTCGCGGTTCTCCGAGGTCTCCAGCTTGTTGAAGAAGACCTTCTGGACCATCGGCAGCATGTAATAGGCGGCGAAAATGACTCCGAGCGTCGCCACGATCGCAATGATGGGGTGCGTCTCGAAGGTCCCGAGGAGCGCCAAGAACTCGCCGACGAATCCTGATGTCCCGGGGAGGCCGATGGACGCGAGCGCGGTGATGACGAATGCGGTTGCGAGCCACGGTGCCACTCGTGCGAGGCCGCCGAAGTCCGAGATCTCACGAGTATGCCGACGCTCGTACATCATGCCGAGCAACAAGAAGAGCGCGCCCGTGCTGATGCCGTGCGAGATCATGACGATCAATCCGCCCTGCAGCCCGTTCACCGTCAAAGCGAAGATGCCGAGCACGACGAAGCCCATGTGCGCGACGGATGTGTAGGCGACGAGCTTCTTGGCGTCGGGCTGTACGGCCGCGACCCAAGCCGTATACAAGATGCCGATGACACCGAGCACCAGCATGGTCGAGACGACGGTCGGGTGTGCCGCCGCGTCCGGGAAGAGCGGCAGCAGGAACCGGATGAACCCGTACGTGCCCATCTTCAGAAGTACGGCGGCCAGGATGACCGAGCCGGGCGTCGGGGCCTCGACGTGCGCGTCGGGCAGCCAGGTGTGCAGCGGGAAGACGGGCACCTTCACGCTGAAGGCGAGCGCGAACGCGATGAACAGCCACAGCTGCTCCGTTCCCGTCAGGCCAATGATGAGGAAGTCCTCGTACGCGAAGGTCGGCACACCCAATACGTTCTTCGCACGCCAGAAGAGGTAGAGGATGCCGACCAGCATCAGCAATGAACCGAATGCCGTGTACAGGAAGAACTTGATCGCGGCGTAGATGCGCCGCTTGCCGCCCCACACGCCGACAATGAAGTACATCGGCACCAGGGTGAGCTCGAAGAAGACGTAGAAGAGGAAGACGTCCGTGGCGACGAAGACGCCGACCACACCCGCTTCGAGCAGGAGCATGAGCGAGTAGAACGCCCGCTCGTGCTTCTTGATGTAGTTGAACGATCCCAGGATCGCGATGGACGTACTGAACGTCGTCAGCATGACCATGAAGAGGCTGATGCCGTCGATGCCGAGCGAGTAACTCACGCCCCAGGATTCGATCCACGGCGTCGTGCTCACCATCTGGAAGCCGGGCTCGGAAATGTCGAACGCCCACCAGAGCCCGAGGCTCAGGACCATCACGCCCAAGGACCACCAGAACGCGACTGTTTTGGCGCGCGCTTCGTCCGAGGCGAGCACCAGGCCGAGTCCGAGTACGGGGAGCCACACCAGGGCGTGGAGCACCCAGCCGGTGTAGCCGACGGAGTCGAGGAAGGCAGTCATCTAAAAGACTGCCACGCCGAGGATGACTAACACCCCGACCGTGAGGATGAACGCGTAGGTGTTTACCGACCCGGACTGGAACATGGATATGCCCCAACCGAGGCCCTTGGCGACCCACCCGACCATGTTCACGGTCCCGTCGATGATGACCGCGTCGATGACGTTCCAGCAGAACCGGGAGCCCCTGATGACCGGCTGCACGATGAAGCGGTCGTAGAACTCGTCCACGTAGTACTTGTTGAGCAGGACCTTGCCGAAGCCCGTCGGCTCCGCGTCCTCAGACGGTACCAGGATGGTCTGGCCACCCACGTAGCGTACCGCACCAACGACGACGACGAGCGCGGCCACGGTAGAGAGGACGGCCCACAGGACCTCACCACCGCCGAACGGTGCGGCATGCGCGCCCTCGCCCAGGTGCTCGAGTTGAATCTCGTGTGCCTGCGCCGTGATCGGCTCTAGCCAGTGGTGGAGCCATTCGCTCATGGGCAGCGCGCCCATGCCACCGAGAAACGATCCACGGATCGCTTCGGGAACGTTGACCCAGCCGCCGAAGGCC